>WNGH01002966.1_pt1 | contig 27497 bp, 23 predicted proteins | sample 5400631 | NCBI WGS metagenome assembly WNGH01 (sample SAMN13153373, study PRJNA577476) | soil metagenome | isolation source: 115 cm soil or saprolite under Garry oak tree replicate 1 | place: USA:California | collected 2016-06-15
CTATAGAAGGCTCGATTGCACGCGCTCGCTTCACCCTCCAGGCAGGTGAGCAGGCGAGCTTCGCACTACAGCATCTGGCAAGCTGGGAGAAAACTCCGGAGGTATATACTCAGGCAGCGATCACCGACTACCTGCATGACACCGTTGTCGGATGGCGTACCTGGTCAGACCTGCATCAGAGGTATGAAGGACCGTGGCGGGACCTGGTCCATCACAGTGGCCGTGTGCTGCAGGCACTCATGTTCCGTCCCACGGGAGCAATCGTCGCCGCACCCACCACCTCCTTGCCTGAGTCCATCGGGGGAGAGCGCAACTGGGACTACCGCTACACCTGGATTCGTGATGCCAGCCTGACGCTAGAGGCTCTCTGGGTCGCCGCCTGCCCCGATGAGGCACACTGGTTCTTCTCCTGGATGGCTGGTGCAGTGGCTACCCAGATCCGGCGAGGTGTGGATATTCAGATCATGTTCGGAGTCGGTGGCGAGCGCGATCTGAGCGAGCGCGAGCTCAACCACCTGGCGGGATGGCGTGGCAGCCGACCGGTGCGCATCGGCAACGGCGCCTGGAACCAACGACAGCTCGACGTCTATGGTGAACTTCTCGGTGCCGCGCACCGCCTGCGCGACCAACTCAGTGAGCTCGACGAGGTTACGCGCACCTTCCTGGTCGAGGTTGCCGACGCCGCGGCAACACGTTGGCAGGAGCGCGACCAGGGCATCTGGGAGGTGCGTGGTGGCCCAAGGGATTTTCTGTACTCAAAGCTCATGTGTTGGGTAGCACTTGACCGCGCTATCGACATTGCCGATATATTGAATGCGCATGACCGAATTGATACCTGGACAGCGACACGTGAGCAGATCCGCGACGCCATCCTCAAGTATGGTTGGAGCGAGAAAGCTGGGGCGTTCACCCAGGCGTTTGGCTCCGATGACCTGGATGCCTCCACGCTTATGATGCCGATTGTGGGGTTCCTGCCCGCCACCGACCCACACATGCGATCCACCATAGACGCGATCGCTGAGCGGCTCACCGATGAGCATGGGCTGGTCTACCGCTACCGTGCATCCGATGGACTGGCGGGCGAAGAAGGGACATTCCTGCTCTGCACGTTCTGGCTTGCCCAGGCGCAGGCACTAGCAGGAGAGGTCAAGCAAGCCAGGGCGACCTTCGAACAGGCGATTGCCTATGCGAATGACGTCGGCTTGCTCGCCGAGGAGGTAGATCCCGCGAGTAACGAGTTGCTGGGTAACTTCCCACAGGCCTTCAGTCATATCGGCCTCGTGAATGCAGCCTGGGCCATCTCGCAAGCGGAGTAACAATTGCCAGAGTTGGGTGCCTCAAGCCATACCATCAGCCCTACTAGAATCCAGACCTTCAGTGGCGTGCACCCATCAAGTGATGGCTCCTTGTATCCTCCCTTTTCCTTCAAAAAGGAAAAGGGAGGATACAAGGAGGAAGGTGAGGCCCACTCCTGCTAGAAATACCACTCGAAGGGGATTGTATTGCAGTTGACGGCGACGCCGTTGTAGGTAGAGTGACATAGAAGGGAAAGACCGATGCGCGATCATATATGGTGGAAACAACTTCACTGGTTTGAATATGGAGCAGAACTACTCGGAACAGCATTTCTTGTCTTTGCCGGCGTGAGTGCAGTAGTCTTCGATTTTGGCACAGGCTCACCGCTGGCTCATGTGCTCCCCGATCCCAGTATCCGTCGACTCATCACGGGTCTCTTGTTTGCAGGGAGTGGTGCGCTCGTCGCCATTTCGCCACTCGGGAAGCTCAGTGGTGGGCACATCAATCCTGCCGTATCGCTGGCGTTCTGGATGCAGGGGAAGATGCATCATTTTGACCTGGGAGGGTACATTCTTGGTCAATTGCTCGGTGCGATCATTGGCTCGCTGCTGGTGGTGCTTGTCTGGGGAGGACATGCTGCCAGTGTAGGATATGGAACGACAGTACCCGCAGCAGTTTATCCCCTTTGGATTGTATTCCTGGCAGAGGTAAGCTTGACTTTTCTGCTCGTATCCTCCATTTTTCTTTTTGTGAGTAGCCATCGTCTCATGCGTTGGACACCCCTCATGGTATGGATTCTGGTGGCGGTGATGGTGTGGCTGGAAGCGCCCATTTCTGGCACCAGCCTGAATCCAGCACGAAGCTTTGGACCCGCCCTGGTCTCCTCGATCTGGACTGACCATTGGCTCTACTGGGTTGCTCCTCCCCTTGGAGCTTTGCTGGCTGTAGGAGCCTTTCGCCTCCTTACTGCCGGTGAGCGCGATGTGCTGACAGGCAAGCTGTTCCATGTCCCACACTATCGGAGTGTCTTCATGAACGTCAGCGCACCATGCATGCCCGCCGAGGGGAAGCTCAGGAAGACATCCTAAATCCTGCTTCCTCGATCCGTTGAATATTGCGAGCAGTCAGGCCAGCCCTACTCTCAACGATCTCAAACTTCACGGGAACGCCAGGTTTGATTGTGCGATAGCCCTGCCCAGGAAGAGCAGTAAAGTGAAAGAACACATCATCGTCTGAACCATCTCTGGCGATCATGCCAATGCCCGCATTGAGATCGAACCAGCGTACGACGCCTCGTCCTACTGGCAAACCGCTCGCACCCACTGGTGCTACCCCATTGGCCCACTCCTGCTGAGGAATGCGAATCTGCCGCACCTGCGGCGTATCATATGCCTCGTAGCGGTAATCAGAACGCGTTTCCATGATGGCACGCAAGTTGTGTCGCTCATTTCCTCGATAGTTGGCCTCCCAACAAAATACCACCCATTATAGATGGCGTGGATGCGCAAGTCTGGCCGCAACACAAACGTGTATGGCTGCGCACGATAGGCGTACTCCCCTTCGGTCTCGTCGAGAATGTTGATCTGCTTGATGACAGTCCGTTGTTCGTCCGACAAGAAGGTCCACAGCGCTCCCAGGCCAGGAGGAGTTGACCCTGCAATGGCATAGTCTCGGCTCACATTTATTTGTTACACCCAAACAGGTGTGTAACAAATAGACGTAAACCAGGACTAAAGAAAAGTCCATCTCAATAGAGAATACTGTTAGTAACAGCGGGATCAACAGAAGTGATCTCCAAACCTTCTGTTGATCCCGACGTAAGGAGAATGCAAAATGGCAAAGTCCATCCAGGAAAATTCATTCAGTACGCAGGTGGCATCCAGGGAGTACTTCATCGAGCAATACAGAAGAGTTCGCAGCTTTTCGGAGCACCTGTGTGTACCACTCGTCACCGAAGATTACGTCATTCAGTCGATGCCAGATGTCAGCCCGACCAAATGGCATCTTGCCCACGTCAGCTGGTTTTTCGAGACGTTTCTCCTCTCACCAGCACTTCCCGATTACACATCTCTTCATCCACAGTATGCCTATCTCTTTAATTCCTACTACAACACGCTTGGGGAACGGCACTGTCGGCCCAAACGGGGTCTGATTTCTCGTCCAACGGTCGAAGAGACCTATCAGTACCGTCGGTACGTCGACGAGCATGTCTTTGAACTGCTGGAGAAGATCGATGAGCGACGACTGGCAGAGTTAGCGCCCATCATTACGCTTGGTCTCCATCACGAACAGCAACATCAGGAACTCATGGTTACCGACATCAGGCATGTCCTCTCCTGCAATCCTCTCAACCCTCCTTATATAGCACGCATCCCCACAAGTGCTTCTAGTGTCCCACCATTGGAATGGGTATCATTTCCTGAAGGCATCCATTGGATTGGACATAAAGGAGAGGGTTTTGCCTTTGACAATGAAGGACCTCAGCACCGCCAGTTTGTTCAGTCCTTCCAACTGGCCTCGCGCCTGGTAACGAACGGTGAATACCTGGAGTTCATGGAAGATGGAGGATATAAAAATCCCCTTCTGTGGCTCTCAGATGGCTGGAATACGGTACGTGCCGAAGAGTGGCAGGCTCCCCTGTATTGGGAAAAAAGCGATGGTCGTTGGTGGATGATGACGCTGAACGGTCTGCGCGAAGTAGATAAGGCTGAGCCTATCTGTCACGTGAGCTACTATGAGGCTGATGCGTATGCCCGCTGGGCCGATGCACGCCTCCCTACTGAAGCAGAGTGGGAGGTCGCCGCGAAAAACGTTCCTGTGGAAGGGAATTTTGTCGAGAAAGGCTTGTTTCACCCTGCTCCACTGAATGCTTCCACAACAGGTGGGAAACTCGCGCAGATGTATGGAGATGTCTGGGAATGGACACAAAGTTCGTACTCTCCCTATCCAGGCTTTAAGCCCGCTGCGGGGGCTGTGGGAGAATATAATGGGAAGTTCATGTGTAATCAGTTCGTCCTGCGTGGTGGCTCATGCGCAACATCCCTATCGCATGTTCGCTCAACCTACCGGAACTTCTTCCCGCCCAATGCCCAGTGGCAGTTTATGGGGATTCGACTCGCAAAGGAGGTGTGACATGTTACAAGATAGGAAGCGTTCCGTCCTCCTCTATGATTTTGAGCCGGAGCGAGATACCTTTCGCGAAGAGGTGTTGCAAGGGTTACAAGATTCGCGAAAAGAACTGCCCAGTAAGTACTTTTACGATGACGTCGGGTCGCAACTGTTCGAGCAGATTTGTGCGTTGGATGAGTACTACTTGACGCGTACAGAACTCCGTATCATGCAGGAGCAGATGCATGAGATGGCCTCACTGCTTGGACCGCATTGCTTGCTCATCGAGTATGGCAGTGGCAGTAGTACGAAGACCCGCAAGCTGCTAGACTCCCTGCACAGTCCTGCCGGGTATGTACCCATAGACATTTCGAAAGAGCAGCTGATGCGCTCAGTCACATCGCTTACCATAGCCTATCCAGCATTGGAAGTGCTGCCGATCTGTGCTGATTACACGAGTGACTTCGCCATCCCCTCACCGACAAAGCCAGTCTCCCGCAGAGTCGCCTATTTCCCTGGTTCGACCATCGGCAACTTTGATCGCGAACCAGCGAAACGCTTTCTACAACAGATTGCTAAAGTCTGTAAGGGAGGTGGACTGCTGATTGGAGTAGACTTGAAGAAGGATTTCAACGTCTTGCATCGTGCCTACAATGATTCACAGGAAGTTACCGCGCAGTTCAACCGGCACCTGCTTGTGCGGATCAACCAGGAACTTGACGCCGATTTCCAGCTTGACCAATTTGGGCACTATGCCTTCTATAATCCGGGTCAGAGCCGGATCGAGATGCATCTCGTCAGTCTCAAAAACCAGGTGGTTCGCATTGGAGAGGTCGAGATTTCTTTCAAGCTGGGAGAGAGCATCTGGACTGAGAGTTCCTACAAGTTTACGCTGGAGGAATTTGCACAATTGGCTGCAACAGCAGGATTGAGAGTTGAGCGTGTGTGGACAGACGCACAGCAACTGTTCAGTGTGCAGTACCTGACAGCGAGTTAAGCGACACCTTCCTCTTTAATCTCGCGTGTCTCTTTTTTCCTGGCAAAGCTTACTCTAAGTCGAATAGATCAGTCCGACCACCAATCCAAAGACCATGTGGTTCAGCAAGATAGCAAGCACCACTCGTACTCTATTGGTCCCTTCAGAGAAAACACGAGACACGCGTACGCCCAAGAATAAGAGCAAGATAACCACAATGCCGTGGATGGCACCGAAGATCAGTCCCCACCACCAGACGGCATATCCGATCCCCACGCCCCACAAGGTCGCATAGGCGAGGGCGAAGAGGATTCCCATGGTGAAGTGAATGGCCCCACCTAAAGTCACTGCGTCCTGCTTGTTTGGAGCAACGAGCGAGCCTAACATACTTACGACATCTATCCGGGGTAAGCCGATAAGTGGCCCTCCATAGATAAGAAGGATCATCGCCATTCTGCCAGTTGAACCGGCGATAACAGCATCACGAAGGTGAATAGACAACGGATGAAGCAAGGTTCAAGCTCCTTTCAGGAAGCGCTTTGCTCCAACACCCACTTTGCAGGTCTTCATTCCGGCCAAGATAACAAATAAAACTCATAGCCCTAAGCATGGCTCGTACAGCCATATACACTATGCTGATTGGAAATAGTCATTTTTGAGCTTACGCGGAGGTTCCAAACCACAGGGACAGTTATAAGACGTACATATATATAAGTATATTCTATAGTATACACCATGATGCCCGCAAGGGGCATCATGGTGTATACTATAGCTTCGCAGGTCGAGGCATCGTGTATAGTAGTGACGCCCCTTGCGGGCGTCATGGGGGGGCGGGGCGGCCATCATAGGGGCGGGGTGGGCATCATGCCACGGGCCGGTCATCATCCCTCCCCACAACATATAATTCCTTACATCTCCCGTATGTCCACAAAATGTCCGGCAATAGCTGCCGCCGCTGCCATGGCTGGACTGACAAGATGCGTACGTCCACCGCGCCCTTGACGGCCTTCAAAGTTGCGATTACTGGTGGAAGCACAGCGTTCGCCTTCAGAAAGATAGTCGCCATTCATAGCAATGCACATACTGCAACCAGACTCGCGCCACTCAAAGCCTGCGGAGCGGAAGATCTCGGCGAGACCCTCGGCCTCGGCCTGACGGCGGACCTGGGTCGAGCCGGGAACGACCAGAGCACGTACAGATGGAGCTACCCGTTTCCCTTGCACATAGCGAGCAGCTACACGCAGGTCTTCCAGGCGCGAATTGGTACACGAGCCAATGAAAACCGTGTTCAGGGCGATATCAGTAATTCTCTGTCCCGGCTTGAGACCCATGTACTGCAAAGCGCGTTCGTAGGCTTTGCGCTGAACTGCGTCGGGCTGCTGTGCGGGATCGGGAATCGCAGCATTGATATCAGCAACCATACCGGGATTAGTTCCCCACGTCACTTGTGGCCCCAGACCTTCGACATTGATCTCATGGACACTGTCGAAGTGCGCACCAGGGTCGCTTGCCAACTGCCGCCATGCGGCTACGGCCTGCTCAAAGCGTTCACCTTTAGGCGCATAAGGACGTCCCGCAATGTAGGCAAAAGTGGTCTCGTCAGGCGCAACCATACCGGCGCGTGCGCCTGCCTCAATCGCCATGTTGCAGAGAGTCATGCGGCCTTCCATAGAAAGACTACGGATGGTTGAACCACTAAACTCAATGACATAGCCTGTACCTACGTTAGTTCCTAGCTGACCAATGATGCCTAAAGCCAGATCTTTGGCGGTGACACCGGCAGCCAGGGTGCCTTCGACGCGGATATTCATGGCTTTGGGACGTTGCTGCAAGAGACACTGGGTGGCTAGCACATGCTCTATTTCGGTAGTCCCAATGCCAAAGGCTAGGGCACCGAAGGCTCCATGCGTAGAGGTATGCGAGTCACCACACACAATCGTCATCCCCGGCAAGGTCAGACCTTGCTCCGGACCAATGATATGCACAATGCCTTGGCGAGCATCCTGCATATCAAAGAGAGTCAGCCCAAAATCGCGTGCGTTCTGCTCCATCGTTGTGATCGTGAGGGAACATTCCTGGTCTACCACATCCAGCATACGCCGCCCCGGCACAGTGGGGATATTATGGTCAAGCACGGCAATAGTGGCATCGGGCCGCCGCACTTTAAGTCCGCCTTCACGCAAACCGGCAAACGCTTGTGGGGATGTCACTTCATGGACGAAGTGTCGATCTATATAAAGAATAGTTGACTCATCGGATGCCGCACGTACAACGTGGGCATCCCAAATTTTTTCAAACATTGTTTTAGGCATCGTTATTTGATCTGAACGCATGACCCCTCCTAATAAACGGGAGTTACCCAGTCGCGGTATTTTTCAAGCTCACCACGACAGGCCGAGAGGTAGATGTCCTGAAGCCGCATGGTAAACGTGTCGGGTTTGCCTGTACGCACCGGACGGCGATCAACACTGGTAACCGGCGAGACCTGTACACCGGTGCCGCACAGGAAGATTTCATCGGCGGCATACAATTCGGTGCGGTCGATGCGCCGCTCCTCTACGTTCATGCCAAATTCATCACGCACCATATCGATAAGCGCATTGCGAGTAATACCTTCGAGAATATCTTCAGAGATAGCTGGCGTAGCAAGCTTGCCGTTACGCATGATGAAGATATTACACGAACTACCTTCTGAGACCGTGCCATCGTGAGTGAGCATGATCGTTTCGTCAAAACCTGCGGCCAGGGCATCATCCTCTGCCAGCGAACTATTGACATAGGCTCCGGTGACCTTAGCCCGTACAGGCATGGCGTTGCTGTTGGCGCGTCGCCAGGATGAAGTACAGACACTCAGACCAGCACTGATATCGATATAGTTATTCATAGCAAAGGTATAAATAGCAACGGCATCTTCCAGCGAACTGAGCGTGGGCTTGATCGTACGCGACGCTTTGTAGGTGAGAGGACGGATGTAGACGCCCTGACGATACCCATGTTTACGCACCAGTTCAACAGTGATGCGGCACAGGTCATCTATCGACTCGTTGGGTTGCATACGCAAGAGATTCCAGGAGTTGGCCATGCGCTCATAATGTTCGCGCAGCTTGAGGATATAGAGCTGCCCATGTTGCTCATTCCAGTAGGCACGTATACCTTCAAAGCACGCCGTGCCGTAGTTGAGTGCATGGGTTGCTATGCTCACTTTGGCTTCGCTCATCGGCACAACGCGGCCTTCAAAGTAAGCGTATCCTTCGTCCAGGCTAAGAACAGGTACTTTGGGAGCCTCTGCTTTCTCGGAAGAGGGAGGCTGACCGTTTTGTGATGATGTGGATGTATTAACAGTTTGGGTCACGAAAAAAACTCCTTTAGATGGCTGCTGGTGTTTCCATGCAGCTTTCCACAATGTAGCGCAAATCGGCATCGGTGATACGCTTCTTTTGATCAGCGATATCGATAAAGCGGTGATAGGCGATCTTGAGCTGCTCAGCCGTTATGCGATAGCCGAGCTGACGCAGGCGAGCGTCGAGACCATGACGGCCAGAATGTTTACCCAGCACCAGGGAGAGATCGGTCCAGCCAACTGACTGCGGGGTCATAATCTCATAAGTCAGGCGGTTTTTGAGTATGCCATCCTGCTGCATGTCAGCTTCATGAGCAAAAGCATTGGCTCCCACCACAGCCTTATTGGGCTGGACGGGAATGCCGGTGACCTGGCTGACAAGTTGGCTAATGGCCAGAAATTCCTGGGCATTGATGCGTGTGTCGACGTTACCAAAGACTTCGGGGCGTGTACGCAGGGCCATGACCACTTCTTCCATGGCAGCATTGCCTGCGCGCTCACCCAGTCCATTGATCGTTACCTCAACCTGGCGTGCGCCCGCTTTGATAGCTGCCAAGGTGTTGGCTGTTGCCATACCCAGGTCGTTATGGCAGTGAGCACTCAACACAACATTGTTTATGCCGGGAACGCGCTCTTGTAGATAACGGAAGAGGGCTTCGTACTCTTGCGGCAATGCATAGCCTACTGTATCAGGTACATTAATGGTGGTTGCCCCCGCCTTGATCGCTACCTCGAAGACGCGGCAGAGATAGTCCCAATCGCTGCGTGTGGCATCCTCGGCTGAAAATTCAATGGTGGGACAGAGGTTACGTGCATACGAGACCATAGCTTTGACCCGCTGCACAGCTTCTTCGGGACTAAGGCCCCATTTATGCTGTAGATGAATTGCAGAGGTGCCAAGAAAAACATGAATGATGGGCCGCTCTGCATCACGCACCGCTTCCCAGGCCGCATCAATATCGCTGATGCTAGCACGGGCCAAGGCAGCAACGGCGGCACCTCGAGTCTGACGTGCAATCTCTTTGACGGCTACTATATCACCAGGAGAGGCAGCGGGAAAACCTGCTTCGATGATATCAACATTGAGACGTACTAGTCGTTCGGCTACCTTAAGCTTCTCTGCAAAAGTCATGCTTGCGCCAGGGGATTGTTCACCATCGCGCAAGGTTGTGTCAAAAATCCGAACCACCGCAGGGCTTGCCATTGTCTTTTCCTTTATCTTTGCTAGGGTCGCCTGACCCCCACAAAAGGGGCCTACACAGGTAGGTTTTTTGGGAATACCGCAAGAAACCGCGTAGGGGCAGGGGTGGAGTGGCGCGGTGTAGGGGCCCTTGTGGCTGCCCGCCGTTCCTCGTGGAGTGGGTCCTTCCACCCCAACGGGCGGCCACAAGGGCCCCAACCCCACATCTGCACCACTCCCGCCCCTACGCGCTTGTTCCCCTATTTTTTCTCCGCAATTTCAGGTTTCGAGGCTGTTGTTTTTTCGCTTTGAGGTTGGGCAATTTCTGCTTTCTTATTAGGCGGATTGAGCCAGGGCATCATAGCGCGTAGTTCCTGACCGACCTGTTCAATCTGGTGCGCCGCGTTGGCACGGCGCATGGCCTGGAAGCTGGGACGTCCGGCCTGATTCTCCAGAATCCAGCGTGTCGCGAAGGTGCCGTTCTGGATCTCGTGCAATATGCGGCGCATCTCATCGCGTGTACGCTCGTCAACGATGCGTGGGCCGGAGACATAATCACCGAACTCAGCCGTATCGCTGATAGAGTAGCGCATATAGCTCATACCACCCTGGTACATGAGGTCTACGATCAGCTTCATCTCGTGCATACACTCAAAGTAGGCTATTTCTGGCTGATAGCCAGCTTCGACGAGTGTCTCAAAGCCGGCACGGATCAGCGAGGTGACACCTCCACAGAGTACGGCTTGCTCTCCAAAGAGATCGGTTTCGGTCTCTTCAGCAATGGTGGTACGCAATACGCCTGCACGAGTACTGCCGAGGGCCCGTGCATACGCCAGGGTTAGCGCTTCGGCATTGCCGGTAGCATTCTGGTGGACGGCCCACAGGGAAGGTACGCCAATCCCCTCGGTGAAGAGGCGACGCAGCATGTGGCCGGGGCCTTTAGGTGCCACCATCGCCACATCGATATCTGGAGGAGGGACGATTTGTGAGTAGTGCAGGCTAAAGCCATGGGCGGTCATCAACATTTTGCCTGCGGCCAGTCCTGGTCGAATGTCGCGCTCGAAAACTTCACGGTGATGTTGGTCGGGAATGAGGATCATGATCACGTCGGCCTGCTCTGCTGCCGCTGCGGGGGTCATGACCTGTAAACCTTCGGCCTCGGCTTTCTCACGGCTCTTACTGCCTGCTGGAAGACCGACCACTACATTACAGCCGTTATCACGTAGATTGAGCGCATGAGCATGGCCCTGGCTGCCATAGCCGATGATGGCTATACGTTTTGCTTGAATGAGTTCCAAATTTGCATCAGCGTCATAATAAATATTTGCCATGTATTTTTACTGCCTTTCTAAACGTGTTGATTGCGGTGAAAACGTCCGCACACCGCACGGGATCGCCCGTGTGTGGCCCGAGCCGGGCAAGGAACCATCGGTACCAATATGGTTCAAAAATCCAGAGATGAACGCTCTGGTTGCCGCTTGACGCAGCACTCTCTGCAATCCGCGATTGGAGGGATTAACGGCAGTGCAGTCTACCGACTATCCGGGTACGCTACGCCCGATGTATTCACGGTGAACACATAAGATGACTTTTTCACATCATTTTGGGAACTGTCTTGCTATTAGTGTCTCCCAGACACAGCCCTTCGGTCAGGCAGTCTGAAAGGTAGTACTCTGTGCATCGTTGCCACGGGTGATAGCCACATAACCGGTGCGAACGACTTCACAAACTCCGTAATTTTGTAAAAGACGAACTACTTGCTCAATTTTCTCGCTACTCCCTGTCACTTCGAAGGTGACTGACTCCTGAGCTACATCGATCACATGAGCACCAAAAGTTTGTCCCTGCTCGATGATTTCGTTGAAGCGTGTTGCTGAACTATTGACCTTAATCAAGGCCAGTTCACGCGCTATGGCTTGCTCAGGCGAGAGATTGATCACCTGCTGAACATCAGCAACTTTGCGTAACTGCTCAATAAGCTGTTGAACTTCTACCTCGCTGTCATCCGTGACGACCGTGATACGCAAGGTACCGGTCAGTTCACTGCGCACAACCGTCAGTGTTTGTGGTTTGGCACGACGACGGCGCAGCACGCCAACGACCCGGTCAAGTGTTCCGTGCTGCTCCCTGGCACTTATGATCAGGGTATATGAACGAGCTGCACCCGGCACAACACTGGATTGTCCAGAGCGTTCAGCAGGAATGGTCTGCTCAGTCATGGTCAGCCTTCTCCTCTGCCTTTTCTTCAATCATGCTGGTAATGCCGGAACCGGGTGCGACCATGGGATAGACATTCGCTTCTGACTCAATCACGAAATCAATAATGACAGTTCCCTCGATCTGCATCGCCCGTTGTACGGCATCTACCACATCCGCGCCCCTGGTGATCCTCATACCGGTCAAACCGTAAGCGGCGGCCAATTTGGTATAATCGGGGCCGGTGATGGGGGTCTCCGAGTAATTGCCATTATGGAAGAATTGCTGCCACTGACGCACCATGCCCAAATAGCCATTGTTCATGATCGCCACCTTGACGGTAACGCCTTCCTGTTGGAGCGTAGCCAGCTCCTGAATGTTCATCTGGATACCGCCATCGCCAGCCACGACCCAGACCTGTGCATCGGGCAGACCCATCTTCACACCCATAGCCGCCGGTAGTGAAAAACCCATTGTTCCCAGTCCACCGGAGGTAATATGGCTGTTAGGCTGTGTCCAGGTGTAGTGACGCGCTGTCCACATCTGATGTTGTCCTACATCGGTGACAATGATGGCTTCGCCATTCGTTGCCGCACGGATGGCTTTAAGGATGGAGGTAGGATCAGGATGTGTGTGGTTCCTTTTGATGGTTGCAGTGCGCTCGGTGTTCTGCGCTTCCCATCCGCGTATTTCATCCAGCCACACACTATGCTCACCTGGCTCAACCGCCGCAGTCAGGGCGGCCAGGGCAGCTTTGGCATCGGCCACAATCGGCACCGCCGCCCGTTTGACCTTGTGCATCTCGGTCGGATCGATATCAATATGGACAATGCGGGCATTGGGCGCAAACTCGCTGACCTTGCCGGTGACGCGATCATCGAAGCGCAGGCCAACCCCAACAATCAGATCGGCGACACCAATGGCGCGGTTGACATGGGCAGGCCCATGCATGCCCGGCATGCCGATGGAGAGTGGGTGCGTTTCTGGAAAGGCACTGAGCCCCAACAAAGTCGTGATGACCGGAATATGCGTTTTTTCAGCGAAAGCCTGCAATTCGCGGTAAGCATTGGACAGAATGACTCCATGGCCGGACATAATAATGGGGCGTTTGGCCTCATTGATCAAATGCGCGGCTTGCACAATTGCCGAGGCTTCGGGCTGAGCAGGCTGGGTGGCCTGAAAATACTCACTGGAGGTGAGCGAAGCAGCTGGCCGGTAGAGTGCCTTACCTTGCAATACATCTTTAGGAACATCGATAAGAACGGGGCCAGGACGTCCACTAAGGGCTAAACGGAAAGCTTGATGGACAATGTCGGCCAGATCTTCGATACGCAGTACGAGGAAGTTGTGCTTGGTGATGGGCTGCGTTACACCGAGGACATCGGTCTCCTGAAAGGCATCACGTCCGATAAAGTGGCGAGCCACTTGTCCGGTAATGGCAACAATGGGGGTAGAGTCCATGAATGCTGTTGCCAGGCCGGTCACAAGATTGGTGGCACCGGGGCCACTGGTAGCGACACAGACACCCACCTTGCCCGTAGCACGTGCGTAACCATCGGCGGCGTGGGCAGCGGCTTGCTCATGTCTCACCAGGACGTGATGCAACTTGGAATACGAGGTCAGTGCATCATAAAAGGGCATGATGGCACCGCCAGGGTAGCCATAAAGCAGTTCTACCCCCTCGCGTTCTAAAGCGCGGCACAAAATATGGCTGCCGGGCAGTTCATACACCTCATCGTACTCCTCTTTGTGTCCGTTCGCATTCTGGGCTGGTGGACGAGTTGTCTCCTCGGCAATTTTTGCAGCTATCTGCATGACTATAAGTGCTCCTTCCTTAAAACTATAAAAAAAACGAGAACCGCCCGCATTGGGAGGTCCTCGTTAGGTTACCTGCTTTGGATTGGTTGCGCCGTTGCTTCCTTTAATCTCCCTGCTTCTTGCTTATATCTACCTCTGTGACAAGCCCTACCAGACTGATAAGAAGTCCGGTAAGGCCGCTAAGGGTGAGGCCGATAAGTACAAGGCTAACAAGGAGGCTAACGCTAAGTACTACAACAAACAAAGAAACCGACGCTAACACGCCGGTTCCCACAAAAATAATGCCCATGGCAGCAGCAGTACTAGCCATACACATAAAGGGCATGGTCGAGGGCATATCTTTCTCGTCATTTTGACCAGCCAACAGTGCTGGCGTTGCGTCCACAATTGACATTACTGACATAATACTACCCTGACTACTGCGTGAAATTTTTGTTCTGACAAAACAAGCGATACTATCAGCAACCTTGCCGATACACACTGATAACTGTGTTCCTGCTTTGTCTGAGCATACACTATTTACTATTTACTTGTCAAGACTTTTTGGCAACAACTACACGTACTTCATAACCAAAAGTAACTGAAAACTGGTCAGAACTGCTATAATGGGACAGGAAAAAAACTAACCTCTTTATTTTTGAAAGGCAGAAAAAGCATATGGGAAGCTATAACATAGCCGTATTACCGGGTGATGGCATCGGGCCAGAAGTTATAGAACAGGCTATGGCCGTACTACAAACCATAGCTCAACGTTATGGACATACCTTTAACACCACACAAGCTCTAGTAGGTATAGCCGCTATTAAGGCTGAGGGCGATGCTATCTCTGATGCAACGATGCAATTGTGCCAGCAGAGCGATGCCGTACTTTTCGGTGCCGTCGGCGGTGCTGCTCACTACGAGGGGCCAAACGCCAAGGTGCAGCCGGAACGTGCCCTCTTCCGCTTGCGCAAAGAACTCGTACTCTATGCCAACCTACGACCCATCCGTCCATTTCAGGCTTTACTCAATGCCTCGACCATCAAAGCTGAAGTCCTGCAAGGCACCGATTTGCTGGTCGTACGTGAATTGACAGGGGGTATCTACTTCGGCAAGCCCAGCGAAATTCGCCAGACGCCAGAAGGCTATGATGCCATCGACACGCTTATCTATAGCGAAGCCGAGATCGAACGTATTGTACGCACCGCCTTTGAGTTAGCACGCAACCGGCGCAAGCAAGTCACCTCAGTAGACAAAGCCAATGTCCTCAGCTCATCACGGCTGTGGCGACGTGTAGCCGACCGCGTAGCCGCCGATTATCCTGACGTATCCCTGGAACACCTGCTGGTCGATGCCTGTGCCATGCATCTCATTCGTCGCCCATCCAGCTTCGATGTGATCGTCACCGAGAATATGTTTGGCGATATTTTGACCGATGAAGCCTCAATGCTGGCCGGCTCCATGGGTATGCTCCCCTCCGCCAGTCTAGGGACACGGCGCACCGCTCACGGTCTCCTCGGCCTCTACGAACCCATTCACGGTTCCGCCCCCGATATCGCCGGACAGCAAAAGGCCAACCCCCTCGCCACCATCCTCTCAGTGGCCATGATGCTGCGCTATTCATGCAGCCTACACCAGGAGGCCGACGCCGTCGAAGCTGCTGTCACCCAAGTTATCGAGGCCGGCTATCGCACCGAAGACATCCGCGAAGCCGGTAAAGAGGTGGTAGGAACGAAGCAGATGGGAAGGCTAATAGTAGAGGCACTGAATAAATAGCCATGATGCCCGCAAGGGGCATCACTACTATATACGGATACCTCGGCCTGCGAAGCCGTCGTATATAGTAGTGATGCCCCTTGCGGGCATCATGGGCGGGGCGGGCATCATGCGCGGGGCGGGCATCATGCGTCGGATGGGCACCATGGCCGCAAATCCCCACTCGTCACAGCTAATTGGCGAAATCCTCCGTGAGCCAAAGTGTCTGGTGGGCATCGATAGAAATGCTTATGCCAAGACGATGGAAGTCCTTGCTCAGCAGATTTCGTCGATGGCCATCATCGGGTGGCTTTTCCGCCATCATCCCCTGGTGGATCATCGACACCATATTCCAGGCAAGATCATTTGAAAAAACAGGCCCTCCCTCTCCGATATTCTCACCCACGGTCTGCCATTGCACTCCCTGGTTACTTATACGTGTCCCCAGGTCTGGCTCATTGGGGCATTGATGCATCAGCCCGCACCCTGCCGCCATCACAAGATCATGCTGGTGCGTGCTCCGTTCCAGCCCGGGCTCCCACGCCAGTGGGGCAAGACCGTTCGCGGCGCGGTCCTGGTTAATCTGCTTGAACAGCCGTTGCGCCAGCTGCTGTTCTTCTCCCGCCCCTTGTGCCTGAGAGCCCGTGGCTGTTGCTACAGGAGTCCCCTGACTAATTGTAATACCTGGCACACCCGTACATGCAGTGAGTTGCAACAGGAGCAAGAGGGCAATCAGAGAGCAGTATATCTTTCTCATACGAATATCCCGTGACGCAATCTGAACGAGAGTCGCGTGGAGCCCTCGCTCAACCAGACCGCCATGCGCTTCCACACGCGAAGCAATAGCGAGCTCCCTCCACCTCAAGGTGGGGAGCACCACAGGTGGGACAGGCCTGTACTAACAAGGCCCCACAGTAGATGCAGTATTTCCAGCTGGAAAGCCCCTCGCGCTTACAGGAAAGGCAGAGTTTTGTCTGAGCTGCCGGATGGACGCTGAAACTCGCACTAAAGCGAATCTTCCGGTCAAACCGGCCAGGAGAGAGCAGTGCCGGTGCAAGCATCTCAGCCTTGTAGGTCGTGGCAATAACCACAACAGGCGGGTAGGGCTCCAGCCCGTCCAGCTCGACGAGCACCTGGTTCAGCAAGGACTCGCGTTCGTCCTTCGCCTCCACTCGTTCCAATGCGTCAAGGTCGTTGAGAAAGAGCAGACTGGGTGCTCTTCTTTTCGCCTGCTCAAAAACCTGTCGGATAACCCTGCGGCCTTCATGGGCACCCTCACGCTCGCTAGCGCCAAGCAGTGTCCAAACCAGTGTCGTCAGCGGGAGGGAAACCAGGGGAGCAATCGCCTCACTCGCGGTAGCATGCACGAGCAGCGTTCTCTCCGTACAGGGATGACCCACGAGGAGCACCCCATGCAGCATCCCGACCGGCGTCGTTTTCTCTGCAGGTTGGAAGAACTGCGGCCAACGCAGCAAGGTGATCACCTCGCGTAACTCTTTTTTGGCCGTCTCTGCTCCAAGAATATCTGCAAACGTGATCGTTGGACGCTCAACCTTGATGCCAGTGGAAGTCCACCCGTCCTGATTGAGGTCCCCACTCCTCGGTTCGCCGACCTTCGCTTGTATGAGTTGGTCGATCGCTTGGGTGTAAGCCAGCCCTGTCCTTTCTGCCAGAGAGGAAAGCAAGATCCCCGCTGAGGACAGCAGAAGGGCAAGGAGCGGTTGCACCCTCTGATGACGTACTGCGCTGAGCAACACATAGGCTGAGGGAACCAACGAGGTATTCCGCTGCTCTGCAAAAGCAATGGCCCAGTCAAGACAGGCGTGAGCTTCTTGAGTCAAGGGGAGGACGGGGTGTGCCTCTGAGGCGACCGAAGTGCTGCTGCCAAAGGTGGAAGCGACTTGCGCACGAAGCACCTGCATGTTCATCCCTAAACGGCTCAAGACTTCGGCTGCCTCGTCATCATCCTGTGCAAGAACACCAAGCAGCAAATGCTCTGGATAGACTTCCTGCGCCTGCATCTGTGCTGCTTGGTGTTGGGCGCTCTGGAGGACTTGTCGCGCTGATGCGGTGAAACGATCGAGATGCAGTTGCTCAGATACCAGCATAGCTTTACTCCTTCCTGGAAGCTGATTACTCTCCTCTCATCCCTCTCTGTACTGATCCTCAATAAACCGGCGAAACGCATGCGGCTCAAACCGCGACACGACGAACGACTTCAGAGAGACAGCCATTTGTTGGCCTTTCTGCTCTTCATTGTACGATATTTCCCGCAACCGTTTCACTGGTGTATTGCCATTCCTCTGCTTTCATGTTTCTTATTTTACCTGCTCACGCATCCCCCCGTCTCATGATGCCCCCTCCACCTCATGATGCCCGCAAGGGGCATCACTACTATACTACGCCTTCGCAGGCCGAAGTATTCGTATATAGTAGTGATGCCCCTTGCGGGCATCATGGGGGCGGAGGGGGCATCATGGGGGCGGAGGGGGCATCATAGGATGGAGAGTCATCATGCCTCGCGCAAGAATATGAAACGTACTCACTACTCCTAAAAATAATTGACGCTTATATATCTACCTGTTATACTCAGCAAGAGCTTAAGCGGAACAGGCCGACAAGGGATGTAGATGCGGCATTGGAAAGAGGAATAACCTGTCCGTCTATTTACTGTAGGAAGCATATCTTTTAACGCTGCCCAGGATATGTGGTGAGTGGATAGATATGTATTGCCGGAAGGTAGAAACCCATATGGAACTGCCCTCACGCGCCAGGAAGGCACACAGGCACAGGTCACCTGTGACAACCAGCCTTCACACAGCTTTGATATACGCACACTAATCCCTGATGACCAAAACAAACTACCGCATCCCCTCGCCGATCCCGTAACTTACGGCAAGGCCATCTATGCTGCCCTGTTCCCACCGCAGACAGCCGCTTCACACGCTCTGGCCAATGCACCCGAACGCATCCTATTTGTCACAACCGATGACGACCTCGATGCCATCCCGTGGGAATACGCCTATGGCCCCTATGGCACCGACGATACCGACGACTTTCTCGTTCTGGCCTGCCATATCGTGCGTGGCCTCCCCGTCGGCCAGCGCATCGACCCACCGAAGCTGGAGAGCGGCCTGCACATCATCGCCGTTCCCTCCAATCCCTTGAGCCGCCACATCGCACCGCTCAACATTGATGGCGAATGGCAGCGCCTCAAAGACGATATCCAGCAGGTTCCCTATGCCCTCACCCTGGAACGCACGCGCCCACCGACGATGGAGCAGACACGCCGCCTGCTCGCCAACCAGCGTCAGCGCGTAATCCATTTTATGGGACATGGTGGGCAGGATGAGAAGCAGGGCGCGTTCCTGTGTTTTGAGAAGGAGAACGGCACGCTTGATGCGGTAACCGCTCGGGAGTTCATTCGCCGGGTGCGTGGAACCGTCTTCCTGGTCACGCTCAATGCCTGCGTCAGCGCCACGCCGGGGGAAACGCGCTTCGGCAATTTTGCCGCAGCCCTGGCACGGCAAAAGATCCCGTACGCTCTGGGCATGCGTTTCAGTATTGTTGACGAGGATGCGCGTGACTTCTCACGCGCCTTCTACAGCGAACTGGCACGCGGCATCTCCGTCGAAGAAGCCCTCTTCCAGGCCCGCCAGACGCTGGCCGACAGCCCCCAGAACTGGGTGATTGGCGTGCCTGTCCTCTATACCTCGCTGGCCGCACCTGCTCCCGGCTTCACCTGCCCGGCGGGAACACCTACGGTGGCAGAGCATCAAGCACGCATGGAAGTGAGTAATTTGTCGCGTGCTCTAGGAACCTTCCAGGGGCGCATCAACGAACTGATAGAGCTGGGCGGCCATCTCACCGGTGATCAGTGTCCAGGGCTGCTGACCATCCATGGCAGTGGTGGGCAGGGCAAAACGGCCTTGGCGCGTGAAGCGGTCGAGCGTTTCGCCTGGGCATGGCCGGGCGGCGCCTATGCTACCTCGCTGGAGAACCTGCCCACCTGGGAAGTCTTGATCACCGACCTGGCCCGCTTCCTGAACCTCGCCCCCCAACAAATAACCGACCCTGCTGAACTAGAGCGACAGGTCTTATCACAACTCGCCCAGCAGCGCACCCTGATCGTCCTGGACAACGCAGAGACGCTGGTGGAAGCCGTGCAGGCAACGAAGCCGCCCACCGCCTGGCACAATTACTGCAAGAGCGATTGATGAACCCCCTGCTCTGCCTGCTGGTCACCTCGCGTACCTATCTCAGTTGGAGCGGCGAAGTGGGCCTCAAGCACGACCTGACAGGACTTGCCCCAGCAGAGGGAGCCAGCCTCTTCCAGCAGAGTGCCCCACAGCGCATGAGTGAAGTGAACCTTGCAGAGGCAGAGCAACTCAGCCAGAAGGTAGGAGGCCATCCCTTAAGCCTGCGCCTGCTCGGTGGGGCCTTCAATGCCAGCACCATCACCCTGCCCGCCTTTATACGCGACTGCGAGACACAGTTATTGCAAGCTGAAAACAAGTACCTTGGCCCCGAGCACCGCCAGCGCACTCTCTACGCCTGCATTGACACCAGCGTGCGCTACCTGGATGATGAACTGCGCACTCTGCTCAGCAAACTATGGATCTTCCACGCTCCCTTTTTACCTCAAATCGCCGTAGAAATTTGTGATCCGACAGAGGAACAAACCGAAGACACACGTTCTCCTGTCTACGATCAGTTGTTTGCCCTGCGCCAACGTGGCTTGCTCAATCTCGAAGAAACAACCTTGCGCGAAGGGATGGTGCAGCTCTATCGCCTGCTGCCGACCATACGCCCCTACATCGAACACTATCTGGCACGAGCCGAGGAGCGCGAGCAATTACTGGCACGCTTTGGAAAGGCATATGCCGGGCTGGTACGCTTTCTCCACGATGAACTGAAGCGTAGTGGGATAGCTGCCTTCATGGCTGTGCAGTGCCGTGAAGACCTAGAACGGGGGATGTCATCGGTCACAGGCGTGACTCAGGGCTACTACCTGCTCGATTGGGGATGGGTGCTATGGCGTCTGATCGATAGCAGGCATGGGCTGGCCTTGACCGAGCAGGCCCTGGAAATGGGACAAAGCCTGGCTCAACAATCATTGAAGCTGGAGGCTCTCAACAACCTGGCATTAGTCTATCAAGGCATCGGCCAACCCCAACGGGCCTTAGCCTTGTGTGAGCAAGCTTTGCCCCTCCGGCGCGAGGTGGGTGACCGTGCTGGGGAAGCGGCCACCCTCAACAACCTGGCATTAGTCTATCAAGGCATCGGCCAACCCCAACGCGCCTTAGCCTTGTGTGAGCAAGCCTTGCCCCTCAGGCGCGAGGTGGGGGACCGCGCCGGAGAAGCCGCCACCCTCAACGGCTTGGCATATCTCTTTATGGATATGCAACACTATAAAGATGCTTTGACTGCTTTTGAGCAGTCCGTCGAGTTGGAACGAGAAGTGAACCATCCTGCTGGAGAGGTAGCTGGATTGGTTGGCCTAGCACGATTGCTTTATCAACATCTGAATCGTCGTTAGGAAGCTATCACCAGGATGGAGGAGGCGATCGCTGTGCTACGCATAACCGGTTTACCACAGGATGCAGCTAGAAGTACAGTGGAAGATTTGCAGCGTATTCTGGAGGTTATGCGTGCCAGAGGTCCGTTGGGAGGACAGGCTAGCGGCCCATCCATCATGCCTGTAAAGCAGATTGATGCGATTATCTCGAACACGGTTGCTGTCATGACGAATCTGCAAGATCGACGGACAGTGTGGCGGGAAGCCATCGCGAATGATTTGCAGGATGCCCAACAACGGGGAGCCGACTGGCAAATTGAAGTAGATTTCTACACGGCTATCCTAGCTCTACTGGATGGGCAGGCACCTGGATTACCTGGCGATCATCCTTATGCTCCTGCTCTGAGAGCTATTCAGGAAGGTATTGCCGCAGGTGGTTTGCAGGATGAGGAGGACCAAGAGGCTGATGAGGATGATGAACTTCCCTTTGATGCTGAGCTGATACCGCACAGCATTGCTGCTCTAGCGGGTGGGCCACAGGAACGCATGGCGCACGTGCAGTACCTTACTGAAATGAGCACTTCTGCCACAGATGCAGGATTGAAGGCTCTTTTCCAGGTGATCCAGCTGGCTCTGTTTGGGGGAAATCTCTCACAGGTGGGACAGAACTTGAGCGGTGTGTACAAGGAGGCGTGGGAGATGATTGTTCTGGGGGTTGAGGCTGGTGGTGTTGACCCCCGTCTGTTGAGCATGATCGCCCAGAATACAGTGGCGGTATTTGGGCCTGCGGCAGAGCAACAAGGTGCATGGCGCGATACGCTGCTACAGATCAAGAGTGACGCCACGGAGAAAGAAAACGCGCAGTTGGTTGCGCTGGTAGATGCGGTGATCGGGCTGCTGGATGCAGGAGGCAAGCCAGAGGCCTTGGGAGCAAGTTTGACAGGTATCTATGCACAGGTGTGGCAAGCGATTGAGGCATACCTTCGAGATAGACAGAAATAAAATAAAGGAGCAGACACCTATAACTTCGGTTTTCGTTTCTTATGCAAAAGAAGACAACGCATGTGCAGAGGCTATTCTGCAAGGATTGGAGGCGCAGGGCTACAGTATCTGGCGCGAACCAGCCTCTCTAACTATGGAATCCGTCCTTTATCCCCGAACCATTGAAAATGAGATTCTGGCCAGTGCGGCGGTGGTGCTGCTGTGGAGCAGTAGTGCCGCTTCATCGGATTGGGTCGAGCGGCACCGGCTCTTTGCGCAGCGTCTGAAGAAGCCACTTGTGCCGATCTTGCTGGATGGAACGGCTCTGCCCAATACCCTGATCGTAGACAAGACTTTCAGCAGTCAGGCCCCTTGTAGCGATGTGGTGGCACAATTGTTGCCTGTTCTGCTCCAACCAGACAGTAAAGAGCCATTGCACATTCTTAGCGAGAAGGCTGCCCATGAATTTATCAAAATCCGCAAGGAAGCTATCGATCTGGCTGCTGAGATGCTGCAGCGCAATGAGCATCGCGAGGAGGTGCTGGCTATCCTGGAATACCTGGCAAGCAACGATCTCATGACGGGTGTGCGCGATAAGGCGCAAGGGGTAATTGATGCTGATGTCCAGAAGGCTCCTCCTGCACCATCATGGCGGTTTGGCTCGGATGAGTCGCGCCATATCTTTGGGGTCAGGTGTAAAAATGGGCATGTGACCTACTTCAATAAACAACGTGTCTGTCCGGCCAGCGGTTCGGTGGCGCGTGAGACTATGGATCGGGCAGGCAAAAAGCTCGATATATTGTACCTTCAGTGCGAACAGTGTGGTGAGGAGATGGTTGTCCATGTAGACTGCGAGGGCTATAAAAAGGAACATAAAAAATGAGCGATCAACAACAACAGCAGCAAGAAATCCCCATTTATGAGGGAGTGCAGCCGTCGGCAGAGGTTCAGCGCATCAAAACCGTCTTTGATGACATCGAGAGCAAGCAACTCGACACCCTCGACGAGGCGGGGAAAAGTCTCATCGAACGCATTGCCACCTTCCTGGGTGTGCTGTTCGCGGTGTCGGTACTGAGCAACAACTTCCCGCCGCCCTACCTCAAAGGCAACGCGCCTGCCAAGGTCATGATCATTGTCACACTGGCCTTCTTTCTGCTCGCCATCTGTGCGGGCATCTGGGCTACGCAAGTGCGCTACTACAATCGCTACCTCTACAACGTCAGTGAAATGGGCAAGGAACTCAAAAGCCTGATCAGGCATAAAGTGACTTGGCTGCGTGTAGCTAATCTTCTATTCGCCCTTGGAGCAATTGCTTTGGCGGGATTGCTGGTGGTGATTATCTGGAATTTGTAATGGGGGTTTGACCCCCTGCCCCCCCCTCTCTCCCTGACACTTTTTTTTTGAAGGAAGTAACAAAAAGGAAGTATGGAGAAAAGACCAAGCCGAGTGTGCCACAGAGAAGCAAGAGGCTGTGGTGAAGTGAGGCTTGTCCTCTGGAAAGACGAGGAGCCCAAGCCTTTGAAGCCAAGGAGTCCTGAAAAAAGTCCCCTTTTTGGAGAAGGAGGTGAAACGAAAAAAACGAGATCGTCTTACAAGCAGAGAAACTATCGAATGCTTGGAGGACGACCTCAATGGATGCATCTAGTGTACTCTGGGCCAACTGGCATGAGCAAATGAAGGACCTCTTGCCAGGAATCCATGGGCATCAAAAGAAAACACTGGCCTTCTTCGTGTTGGGCATTGTCTTGTCGGGCTGTGCGGTGATGCAACGGGTCGCCGAAACCTTGAGTGAACACGGCCTCAGCGAGGCCAAGATGACGAGCATTGAGCGGCGCTTAGCCCGTTTCATTGCCAATGAGCGCATTGTGGTTCCGCTGATCTGGAAGCTCTTTTTAGCCCAAGTTTTGGTTCCCTTCCGTGGTCAGAAGCTCTCCTTCGTGCTGGACAATACACCCTTTCGCGATGACCTGACCATTGTCTATCTGGGATTGCTCGTGCATTCGCGGGTGTTGCCTGTGGCTTGGGAGGTGATGCCAGCCCAGACACAATGGGAAGAAGGCCAATGGGAAATCGTGGGACGCTTGTTAGATCGGGTCGGCGTCCATCTGCCCGAGACGTCTTGCACACTGATTGCCGACCGTGGATTAAGCGGGATGGCCCTGGTCAAACTCTGCCAAAAGCGTGGCTGGCACTATCTCTTGCGCGTGTGTCAGGAGCATACCTGTCGACGCTATTTGAACGGCAAACTGGAGAAGTCCTGGAAGCGTTTTGAGCAGATTGTGCTCAAGCCGGGCTATCGCTGGTATGGCAAAGCCCGGGTCTGGCAAGAGGAGACGCTGGAAACGTTTGTCAGTCTGGTCTGGGACAAAGGATGCGAGGAAGCTTGGCTGCTCATCAGTGATCAAGGAGCTGGTTACAGGCAGGTCCAGCACTATGCGAGGCGCATGCGCGTGGAAGCGACCTTTCAAGACAGCAAGAGCCGAGGCTTCAACATCGAGGCCAGCTGGATTGAGGATCGTGCTCACCTGAATCGGTTCTTGCTCGCGCTCTTTCTGGCGATCTGGTGGACTTCACATTTAGCTGCAAGCTGTATCCATCACGGGCAACGGCCTCGCTTTGATCGCCTTGATCGGCGCGACAAAAGCATCTTTCGCTTAGGACGACTCTGGCTCCTGGATATCCTGCGACGGGCCAAGAATCGAGCGGCTTTGAAGTGGTGTTTACCCTTCCAGAAACAGGTGAATGGCTGGCGCTTCTCCTTGCGATTCTAAATCCTTTTTTCGATCACAAAAAAAGTGTCTGGGAGAGAGCCTCGTAGGCCAGATCACCGCTGACTCGGAGCAGGGGATCTCTGAGGGTGACTTGGCCGCCTGAGCACAGCTGTGCGAACTGTTCCCACGAAGCGCGGACCTGCTCCCACCCCACCACCAGACCAACAACCGGGTGCATGACCGTGACGTCCGAGCTATGCGACCAGACCTCCGTCATCAGCCCGGCATCACCATTGAGCAGATGATTCAATGCCGCGTAGTACTGGTCGGAGGCTTGGCGAACTTCGTCTTCTGTTGACATGTAAGATTTTCCTTTCTGTGACTTTTCCGATACAAGCGGACGAGAGAAGTAGACAGGTCTTCAACACAGGAACTTCTCGCTGCTGATCTGCCCATCTCGCACCACTGTTTGTAGTATAGTGGGAATGAGCACAAGAAGACATCGTTCGCAGGAGGTAATTGCGCCATGAGGAGGAGTGGGATGCATCTAGTTCGAAAGAACTAGATGCTGCTTGAGGCAGGGAATCAACTCGTCCTCCCAGGGCTGCGCGGTGTCAGGTGAGGACTGAATAGTCGTGCGGCACATCACGCATGGCGTTCAATCGAGGTGGTGCTCCAGGGCGTAGCGGGTGGCTGCACTGCGGGAGGTGACCCCCAACTTGCTATAAATCGGGCGGAGATGTGCTTTGACGGTCAGCAAGCTCACGACGAGTTCTTCTGCGATCTGGGCGTTGGAGAGTCCCCTGGCCAACAGTCGCAGCACCTCCATCTCACGTGCCGTCAAATCGGTGGGAGCGGGAGACTGCGGTGCATGCAGGACCTCGGGAACAGGTTCAGATAGGGAAGGCTGCTGCGGCACAATTGACGCTTGCTCAGGTGTCATCCTACGTCCCGCAGCCCAGGAGGCGGCAAAGGCATGCTCTCCCAGGTGCGCTCGGGCAGTGGCCACCGCCCGCTCATAGCCAGCACGATCAACAAGGTGCAGGGGAACACCAGTTTCTTCGCGCAGCGCTTCTGCTGCTCCCCACAACTGCGCAGCCCCTGTCAGTTCTCCCAGTGCTACCAGCACACCTGCCAGCCCCTCCAAATTGAATGGCGTGATAAACTTGTCGCCCAGTTCCAGTGTGAGTGCCAGGCTCTGCTGATACCAGCTGCGGGCCGCTGTTATCTCACCCCGCTGTGCCTCGACCCTACCTAAGACATGAAGCGCCCAGGCTATACCCCAGCGGTCCCCGATCTCCCGAGAAATGGCCAGGCTTTCCTGAGCCAGATTGTCTGCCCTGGCCGTCTCGCCCTCACTCAGGGCAACTAGCGCTGCCAGCCAGGCACAGGATTCAATCCATGGCCGGGAACCTAGCTTGCTGACGATCGCCTGTCCCTCCTGGAGCCGGTGACGGATGGTTTGGATGGTTGCTGTATCGGCCAGGGAGAACCACCAGAGCCCGGTTGCAGACTGGATGAGGGTGGCAGCTACCCCGAGGTCGTTACCTGCGTTCCGATAGAGCAGCAGCGCTTCCTCGTAAAGGGACTGCCCCTTGGCGAGCTCTCCTCGTTTATTGAGTATTTCTGCCAAAGAGTAGAGCGCATCGGCGACTTCCCCCGGCTCGCCCACCTGCCGCATGAGCCTCACCCGCTCCTCAGTGAGCGCGCTGGCCTCGGTCATCTTGCCTCTCCTCACGGCGAGATCAACGAGCAAGCCAAGGCAGTCGGCGATGCCGCCTGTGTTCCCCAGTTCTCGGTACAGGGCCAGGCACGGCTCGGCGAGCGCCTCTGTTCGAGCATAGTCGCCTTGCTGAAGCGTCACACTGGCACCCGCCTGCAAGACCTTGACGCGGAGGGAGACGTCGGCCCCCTCGCTTCTGGCGAGGGCTCGCTCCAGGAAGGTGCGCGCCTCACTGTAGTGGCCATGCATCTCCCAGAAGTGCCAGAGCGCGGCGCTCAAGCGCAAGGCGATGTCCCTACGCTCTGCCGCCTGCTCGTCTGTCACGTCTTCCATCGCCCATTCCAGAGCCGCACGCAGGTTATCGTGCTCCTGCTCCAGCCGTTCTACCCACAGAGCCTGATTGGGTCCTTGCAGCTCCGGCTCCGCCTGCTCTGCCAGCGCCAGGAAGAAATGTGCATGTACCACCTGGGTGCTCTGCAGTTCTCCAGTGGCGGCAAGCATCTCCAGCCCAAACTCGCGCAGGGTTTGCAGCATCAGGAAGCACGGCTCCTCTGTCTCCTGCTCGCTCTGTTGGATGAGACTGTTATCCAGGAGCGAGGCGAGGGTGTTCAAGACGTCCTGGCTGACTGTGCCTGCCCCTTGGCCAAGTGCCTCGGCAGCCTCCAGCGTCCAGCCGCCTACAAAGACCGCGAGCCGCCGGAAGAGCGCTTGCTCTTCTTGTCCTAAGAGGTCGTAGCTCCACTGAATTGTATTGCGCAACGTCTGCTGACGAGCAGGAGAGGTGCGTGGCCCGCCGGTAAGTAGAGGCCCTCGCTGCGAGAGACTTGCCAAGAGGGCCTGAGGTGGCAAGAGTCTGACGCGGGCGGCCGCCAGTTCAATCGCCAGCGGCAGCCCATCCAGGCGGATACACACCTCG
>WNGH01000913.1_pt1 | contig 27463 bp, 14 predicted proteins | sample 5400631 | NCBI WGS metagenome assembly WNGH01 (sample SAMN13153373, study PRJNA577476) | soil metagenome | isolation source: 115 cm soil or saprolite under Garry oak tree replicate 1 | place: USA:California | collected 2016-06-15
AACAATGCTCTGCCGAGTTTTTTCCAATCCGTACTGGAACTTCATTTTTGCTTGCTGTTCTGTAACACCTAACCACGATGAAATTTCTTTCCAAGAATAGCCATATTGTCGCGCCTGCCAAACCTTCTTGGTCCACCCATCCATGCGGTTAGCTATCTGCCTAACAGCAATAGCGCGTTCGAGCTCCTCGGCCCATTCTGTATCCAAGACACTCTCAAACCGCTCAAGGTCCAGAGTGGACGAAACCAGCTCAATTGTTTCGGCCCTTCTCTGTTCAGTCTTGAGCAGCCTGTTGAAACGGTGATGGAAAACGCCGATCAGGTAGGATTGTAGGTCGGAAATAGGTGGCCGGTTATGTTTGTTCCGTTGGCGTGTCTTTCCGACCGACCGGAGCACCCGCTCCCACACTTCCGCTGCCAGTGCTCTCCTGTCGGGCCCGAGTTCTTTGCCGCCCAATTCAAGCCGCGCATGGGCGAGCACGTGCGGCCATGCTTCCCGCGCGGCGCTCAACAATTCTCCGTCCGCTGCAAGCGGCTGTCCGCTTTCCCCCTCTTTATGCCCCAATAGCACCCATTCGCCGTACGGGTCCGGTTTATCCCTTGGGTCCATTGGGTTTATGAGCCGCCGCGTCCAACTGGGTCAAAAGAAGCCTGCCATCGGATTATGCGGTACGTCAATGGTGGTACAGACAGGTATCCACGCAGGATTTCAAAACCTCATACGTGTGGAGACTTCCGATAGCCCATCTAAAAGTATGCCCGCGCGAGGCATGAAATTGGCCAAGGCGAACGAAAATAAATTCCTCTGTGAAGTATTGCGGTTGTGTTATAGAAGTGGGAATCGGTGCAGCACGGTCGCGTCCCCAAAGAGATTTGGCTGGCCGAAGGAAAATGAGTCTCACCAAGCCGTTTAGGCTGCAATCCGAAGACCTCTTCAAGCTCTCGGACGAAGAGCTTGTGCAACGTGTGGCAGTCGGCTGCCAGGACGCTGTCACCGCTCTCTTTGACCGCTATCAGCATCTAGTTTTCGACGTAGCACTCCGAATCGTACGGGCTGTGGCGAATTTTGACTCTCGCAAGGGCATACTCAAAGTGTGGATCCTGCAGTATGCCTATCATCGCGCTCTGCATAGGAAACGGCATCTTGCTTCAAATCACTTCTATCGCTGGGAGGAACTAGAAGCGGCGATCGAGGTCGGCTCGGGTCGAGCGTTGTGGGGCGAGTTGCCGGAAACCGTACGGCTCGCTGAAGAAATGCTCGGAAACCTGAAATCGCGGCAGCGGGCCGTTATTGAGATGACCTATTACGAAGGGCTGACCGCAGAAGAGATTGCTCGTCGGTTAGGAGAATCCCCACACGTAGTGCGACACGACTTACACCGCGGGCTTGCGGGTTTGCGAGCAATGTTTGGGAACGGCCATGAAAAAGCATAGAAAATTCGTGGAACTAGCGGCCAAACTCTGGCCGCTTGCGCACCGGCGTTTTGAAGAAATGTGCGCCCTTGCCGTGACCGGACAGCTCGGCGGGGCACAAATGTGCGAATTGGACGAACACATCGGAAGTTGCAATTCGTGCCGCAAGTTCCTGGAATCGATTGCGCAGATAAGCGCGCAAGCCATGCCGCTCCTCGCCGGCAAGCATGCACCGGCAGGCAACGTTGCCCCACCGGAGGGCATGCGCGAGCGCTTTCTCTCTCGCTTCGCTGCGCAAGGCGTGAACGCAAAAGACACAGCGACACAGCGTCCCTCGCCCATTCGCGTGGTGGAGTCGATCTCCCTCCCGCTCGATTCGCGATTCGAGGGCGATACCCGCAAGAAGGTGCTAGCTACAGGCGCACGCCCGGGGCCGTTTCCTCGGCTGTGGCCCTCGCTCGCCGCCGTGGCCGCGTGCGTCGTAGTCGGCATCGCCGGGTATTATGTGGGTGCACGGAAACTCAGGCAGACGCCACAGCAATTGACGCAAACCCGCCCCTTATCCATGCCCGCTTCTGAAGCTAATCCGCCAGCCAATGGTTCGGATCATGTGACCCGGCTTGAGATGCAAAAGAGAGAACTGGAAGGCGAGCTTGTCCGCCTGAAAGAAAAGCTATCGAATGCGGACGGTGAACGACAGTCTCTGCGACTCGAATTGGCGACTGCCAAAGAAAAGCTTGCGGCGTTGACAACGCAGGCCCAGACTGCCTCGCAGAGTTCTGCGATGGAAGGTCAGGAAGCGGGCAATCAAGTCGCCGCCTTGCAAGGCCAGGTCGATCGGCTCAATCAACGGCTGGCCGAGTCCGAGATCAAGCTGGATGTGCAGAGGCAAACAAGTGAAGAAGTTAGCGCCAAGCTCGAAAGCACGACGGCCGAACTACAACGCGAGCGCGACCTGAAATCCGCCAAGACCGAGATGGGTGATCTCGTCGCTGCTCGAAACTTGCACATCGTGGACGTCTACGACGCAGACGCCAACGGCAAACGGCAACGCTCGTTTGGGCGGGTTTTCTATATTGAAGGGAAATCGCTCGTGTTCTACGCCTACGATTTGGAAGACCCTGGCCGGTTCAAGGCCAACGTAGTCTTCCATGTTTGGGGTGGAAAGGCTGGCGTCAAGGAGGTAACCCATAGCCTGGGCATTCTTCGCAAGGACGATGCTGCCCAGAGCCGCTGGGCGATGACTTTCGACGATCCAAAGGTTCTCGCTCAGATTAACTCTGTCTTCGTAACCGCCGAATCTGCCAACAAGCACTACGACGAACCGCACGGCAAGAAGGTCTTATACGCTTATTTTGGGAGCCAGCCCAACCATCCGTAGCTTCCGTCCCTCCGATGCACGCCACGGTGCAAGTTGTCTGATACGTCTGCCTCTTTGATGGCTTTCTCCGACGAATTGAAAAAATTCCTCTTCTCGTTGGCCAATTTCCCCCACTTCGCGGGCATACACGAAATAGGGGGTTCCTCGACGATGCGAATGACACATGTCTTGCGGCTTGTCTCCTCCGTATCACTCTTATTTGTTCTCTGTACCCTGTCCCCTATGACGTGTCCCCTATCTTTTGCGCAGACGGAGACCGCGACAGTCTCGGGCTTGATTACAGACGAAACTGGCGCCGTGGTGCCTGGGGCGGAGGTGAAACTGCAGAGTGTAGACCGCGGAACTGTCACCACGGCAACAACGAACGACGCGGGAATCTATGTGTTCGCTAGCGTTCATCCCGGCCAATATCAAGTGACGGTCCACAAGCCAGGATTTAAGCAGGTCGATTTGCTCGGCATGATCGTCAACGTCCAAGACCACATTGAACAGAACTTTCGACTTCAGGTTGGATCGGTGGCGGAGAGCGTTACGGTCAATGCCAGCGATCTCCATATCGACACGACGGATGCGACGGTGAGCACCGTCGTCGACCGCCAGTTCGCGGAGAATTTGCCGCTTAATGGTCGGAGCTTTCAAACGTTGATTGAGCTTACGCCCGGGGTTGTGCTGACCGCATCGAGTTTCGGCGCACCGGGGCAATTCAGCGTTAATGGGCAGCGCGATAGCAGCAACTACTTCATGGTAGACGGTGTGAGCGCAAACGTCGGCATAAACTTTGGTCTTACCTTCAATCAAAACGCGAGCGGTTCCGTACCAGCATTTAACGCGTTGGGTGGGACGAACAATCTTGTATCTGTTGATGCCATGCAAGAATTCCGTATCCAGACTTCCACGTATGCGCCCGAATTTGGGCGGACACCGGGGGCGCAGATTTCGATCGTTACGCGCTCTGGCACCAACCAGTTTCACGGCACGGCATTCGAATATCTACGAAACGACGTCTTGGATGCCAACGATTGGTTTGCTGGCCAAAAAGGCCTTCGAAAGGCCGAGGAACGGCAAAATGATTTCGGCGGAGTCTTTGGCGGCCCGATTATCAGGGATCGCACCTTCTTTTTCTTGTCCTACGAAGGCCAGCGGTTGCGCCTCCCTCAGACGGCCATTACCACCGTCCCGTCAATCAGCGTGCGTCAATCCGCCCCAGCCGCCGTCCAGCCATTCCTTAATGCTTACCCTCTCCCGAATGGACCGGAAATCCTCGATAGCAACGGCAACCCGACAGGGAAGGCGCCGTTCAACGCGACATATTCAGACCAAGCTTCGTTGAATGCAGGTAGCATTCGAATCGACCACAGGCTCAAGGACAAACTCACGCTCTTCGGCCGTTACAGCCACGCGCCCAGCGAGCTTTTAATTCGGAGGCCTACAGGTTCCTTTAGCGCGGTAAGTAGTCTACAGTCGACCCGCATCACGACCCAAACTTTGACCCTAGGTACAACCTGGGTTCCAGCGGCCACTGCTACGAATGATTTCCGTTTTAACTATAGCAGGACAAGAGGTAGTGGTACCCTTCGCTTAGACACGTTCGGAGGAGCTGTTACCCCTCCCGATTCGATCTTGTTCCCCAATCCGCATTCGAGTCACGACTCCGAGTTTGCTCTAAGAGTCATTGGCTTGCAGGGAGGTTTTGTGTCCCTTGGAAGGTTGGCGGACAACTTGCAGCGCCAGGTGAATGTTCAGGACGGCCTCTCATTGCAGCTTGGTCAGCACACAGTGAAAGTAGGCTTTGATTATCGGCATCTTTTCCCCGAATTTGTCCCCAATTCTTATGTTTTGGAACCAATTTTCTCCAGTGTCCAATCTCTAGTCGCGCAGAATCCGCTTTTCGTCTTTCTCGAATCAAACAGAAACGGAGAGCTTGTGTTCAAAAACCTTAGCCTCTTCGCACAGGACACATGGAAGGTCAGACGACGCATGACGCTCACATATGGTTTGAGGTGGGACATCGATTTTGCTCCCTCAACGAATGGCGGACCCAGCCTGCTGGCGGTGACAGGGTTCGATAATCCTTCCTCATTGGCATTGGCGCCTGCCGGGACCCCGATCTTCCATACGAAATACCACAAATTTGCTCCAAGAATTGGTCTAGCCTATCAGCTGTCACAAACAAGAGGCCGAGAGACAGTCTTGCGCGGTGGATTTGGCATGTTCTATGACCTATCCACACAAGCAGTTGGTGAGGCAATCGAAGCTGGGGTTTTTCCTTTCGGTGGAAGCCAACGCCGTTTTGGTGTGAAGTATCCATCAGACCCAGCTCTGTTCCCACCTCCTCCTATTTCGGTATCATCCCTCCAATCTACTGGTCAGTTGCTGGCATTCAACCCTGATCTTGAGCTTCCTTATACGCTTCAGTGGAATTTCGCTCTACAACAAGCACTCGGGGAAAGGCAGAGCGTGTCTGTCTCATACGTCGGGGCAGCCGGGCGTCGACTCTTACAAACAGAGGTTCTCTTCACGAACCCAAGTTTTGCTCAGGTGAATCTTGTAGGAAATTTCGCGACTTCTGACTATCACTCGATGCAGTTTCAATACCAACGCCGAGTGTCACACGGTCTTCAAGTGGTTGCGTCCTATGTGCTGGCACATTCAATTGACACTGCTTCGAGTTCTTCTTCTTTTGCAAGCGGAAGTTTATTCGTTCCGGGTATCGGCGCCAATGCAAACCGGGGACCTTCGGATTTTGACGTTCGTCATAGTATGTCAGCAGGAATTACCTACAATGTTCCATCGCCGAGGGGGAATCTGCTGATGCGCACGATTCTGGAGAATTGGTCGGTCGATAGTGTTGTGGTGGCGCGTTCTGCACCTCCGGTCGAGGTGTTCGATGGGAGCATTTTCTTTGCAGATTTCAACGGTGACGTACGGCCAGATTTAGTGTCGGGTCAGCCGCTCTATTTGAAAAACTCCGGAGTAGCAGGAGGAAAGCAGATCAATTCCGCGGCATTCATGGATCCACCTTTGGATCCGAATACTGGCTTCGCGGCTCGGCAAGGAACGCTGGGGCGCAATGCTCTGAGGGGATTTGGCGCCACACAGTGGGATTTTGCCGTCCGGCGGCAATTCAAGCTCGTAGAGTCTTTGAACTTGCAGTTCAGGACCGAGTTCTTCAACTTGCTGAATCATCCGAACTTCGGGAATCCTGTCGGCGATTTAAGCGGCTCATTGTTCGGCCAATCGATTCAGATGTTGGGTCGCTCTCTCACTTCACAGAACGCTGGACTCTCTCCCCTGTACCAAATTGGCGGGCCGCGCTCGATTCAGTTTGCCCTGAAACTCCTCTTTTGAATGTTTCAGATTCCACGACTTCGACAGGTTACGGAGATGATCTTAGTGCACTCGCTTTCATGGACAGTCGGGAAACTGGAAGAGTGAATGGAAGGATTGTCGAGCAGAAGTCACAAGATTGTTCCCTTTTTCTGTGGGATAGGCCTATGTCTGCTGAGCACTGTTTTGGCGCAGACAGTAGGGAATTTCGATGGTCTGGAAATCGTCACAGCGCAAACCAGGCGGCCTGTGACAGTGGCGGACTGTATTCGCATGACACGGTTCGGCGATCCTTACTACGCTGCGGGTGGTAGCGCACACGGTTTGGTTGCCAAGTTCTCGCCAGATGGGGAGCGATTCGTAGTCGTAGTGAAAAAAGGAAATCTGGAACTGAACACGAATGAGTATTCTCTCCTCTTGTGGGAGACCGTTGAAGTTGGTCATTCGCCTCCGCCCGAAGCTGTGCTAACTCTTGCCTCGTCCTCGAACCGAGAAGGAATCAAAGACATAAACTGGATTGATAACACTCACCTTGTGTTTCTAGGAGAAGGTCCTGGCGAGTTACAACAACTTTACTCGTTCGATCTGAAGGACCGTCGGCTTGCGACAATCGTTAAGCACTCAACTAACTTGTTGTCTTACGCAAGGAGCTCGGATGGAAATCGTGTTGTGTTTGCTGCACAGACGACGGCCACATCGCTTCTCACCGATGAGTCGCGACGAAGAGGTATCTATGTTTCCACGCAATTTCTGTCTGACCTCATTAGTGGGCAGATACCTTCGGACGAGCAATTCTTCGATAGCGAGCTCTTCGTGAAGGACAAAGCCGGCATCGACGCATTGCCAATTAATCTCACCGGGAAGCTGTGGAACGAGCTAACGATTTCACCTGACGGAAAATACGTGGTCGTCCCGACTGAGATTCCTACAATCCGCGAGAGTTGGTGTGCGTACAAAGACAAATACCTCGCTACGGCGCTCTACAACGCGGTCCGCAGCAAGCAACTGGGGGGCTCGACCGGTATCTACCAATATACATTGGTTGACCTGGAAAAACATGTCGCCAGTCCGCTACTTGACGCGCCCATGGGGCTCGGCCTTGGTGGATCTGAAATCGTCTGGGCTCCTGATAGCCGATCTGTTGTAGTGGCTGGCGTCTGGCTCCCTTTGGATGGGACGGATCCCGAGGAGAGAAAAGTCCGGCAAACGAGCAGGTTTGTAACCGAGATTGAAATCCCCAGTCTACAAGTTCTGAAGATCACCCAAGATGACCTACGGCTTATCGGATGGAATCCACGAAAAGACTGTTTGATCTTCGAAGCCGGGAGGGTCAATAGTATTACGGGCCGTACCTCCGTCCCGAAGGTTTACTACCGCAAAATTGGCACCAGATGGGAGAAAATTGATGCGTCGAAGGCGAACGAAACTGCAGAGCATCCAGACGTTATCCTCGAAGAAGACTTGAATACTCGGCCCAAGGTCGTGGTAGTGAATCCGAAAACTGGGCAGAGATCATCATTACTCGATCTAAACCCGCAATTCGCGGAACTAAGTCTCACGAAGGTCCAAGAGGTCAGATGGAATGCAATTGATGGTCATGAAGTGACCGGTGGGCTCTATCTTCCACCAGACTATGTCGAAGGTAAGAAGTACCCCCTGGTCATCCAAACTCACGGTTTCAATCCCAAGAGGTTTTGGATTGACGGGCCATATGGGGCTACAGCATTTGCTGCGCAACCCCTGGCGAGTAAGGGATTTGTCGTTCTTCAAGCAGACGAGAGCTTCGAACACTACTCTACGCCAGAGGAGGTCCGCGGGGAAGTATCTGCGATCGAGGGAGCAATTGATTACCTCGATCATCGAGGAATTGTAGACCGCACTCGAGTTGGGTTGATCGGATTCAGCCGAACTGGTTTGTTTGTCAAATATGCGCTCACTCACTCGACGTACCGGTTTGCTGCAGCTAGTGTGGCTGATGGAACCGAAGCGGATTACTTTCCCTATCTAGCTCTCTACAACTCACTTCCGTGGCTAGCGTCTGACATGGAAACAATGAACGGCGGAGTTCCTTTCGAGGAGGGGATGTCCTCGTGGCTTGAAAACGCGCCCGGATTCAGTCTTTCTAGGGTTCACACTCCCTTCTTGGCTCAGACTCTTGGGCCGACGTCCCTTCTTCTCGGATGGCAGTGGATCGCTGGATTGAGGCGTTTAGGTAAGCCAGTCGAGATGATCTATATGCCTAAGGCTAGCCACACAATCGTAAGACCATGGGAACGGCAGACATCCTTACAGGCGAACGTCGACTGGTTTTGCTTCTGGCTGAAGGGCGAAGAGGACCCCGACCCCGCCAAAGCCGAACAATACGCCCGCTGGCGCGAACTCCGCAAATTGCAAGAACAGAATGTCCGTCAACCCCAACAGCCCAACCCACCTTCGGTCCACTAAGAGTCACGAACGCACAGGAATGCCTGGGACAGATGTGGGACAAAAGTCTTGGCACGGGCCTAGGAGCTAAATCGCGCAGAATCAGCGAACCTAGATGACTAACTCCGTTCTCATAACCCGAAGGTCGTCAGTTCAAATCTGACCCCCGCAACCAATTCTAAGAAACACAAAACAGAAGGGGTTGCCCCACCAGGGGCAACCCCTTTTTTCGGGAAAATTTGGAGCTGTTTCACGACCCGAAGGTCGTCAGCGGACCTCGCAGCCAATCTTATTGATTTCCAAAGGCTTCCTGAGTCATGTCGAGAAGCCCTTCTTGCTCTTGGGACAAATTTGGGACAGAAATCAATTTTTTCTCTGCAATTTCGGGCCAATCCGTCCCAAACAATTCACCCAACTTCCCTGCCGCATCGCGCTCACCCTGGGACGTATTTCTCGAAACGGGTGATTTGTATCAGGCCTTTGAAAAATAATTTTGAGCCCCGGTATTGTTTACCAGCCGAGGAGACGCCTATAATCCGCGCAAATGTTGCCACACGAGCATGTCGACTCGCTCGCGGACGATGATCTGCTGCGCAACATCATTCAGGGGTGTACGGACTGCTTCGCGCTGCTGTTTCATCGCTACTGCCGTCAGGTTTTCTCCGTCTCGTTCCGGATCATCCGAGACAAGGCAGAAACGGAAGACATCCTTCAGGAAGTATTCTTGTCGATCTACCTGCAACAAGAACGCTACGATCCTTCGCGCGGCAGCGTCAGGACCTGGATTCTGCAATTTGCCTACTTTAAGTCCCTCTTGCGCCGGAGATACCTCCGCATCCGGCATTTTTACAATGACGAGGAAGTTTCCGAAGCCCGCGAAATGCGTGGCAGCGAATCCCAAGGCCTTAGGGGCATGAGTTCCGGAGAATGGGCCCGGTACGTGGAGACCGGCATGGCAACGCTGGGCATAAAGCAGCGCCGCGTCATTGAACTGGTGCATTTCGACGGTTACACATTGCAGGAAGCGGCTGATATTTTGAGAGAATCTTTGGCCAATACGAGAAATCTATATTACAGGGGCCTCAGGGAGCTCAGAGAATTTCTGAGCGGCAAAGCGGCCCTCAAGAAGGGCCAGGAAACTGTGGTTCTGGAAGGAAAAGATGCATACCGCTTCGGGTCCTAAGCACCCAGGTAAGGAGTGGTACGAAGAGCTCTGCGCTCTTGCTGCCATAGGAGAACTCTCGTCATCGGAGTTCGAGGAGCTACAGAAGCACTTGGCGGAATGCGGCGACTGCCGCCAGGTCTATGCGGATTTTCGACGGATTTCTGCGGGAGACCTAGGCTTGGTAGCAGCGCTGACGCAGTCGGATCGAACGGCCGACGAGGCCGGAGCGCTCGTAGACGAAAGCGCCGTTTTGGGTCGTCTTCTCGACCGAGCGACGCGAGAGCGAGTACATCGGGCTAGCGACATTGTGCCTTCGGCACTCGAGTTGGAAAGGCAACGGGCGCACGAGCGATTCGCCAGATTCACGATCTGGCTTCGCCGGCCTGCACTGTCGTATGGCTCGCTAGGGTTGATCTTGTGTGCGGTGGCGGCGCTGGGCGCCTATCGCCTAAAAGAGGCGCAGCTCACGCCGACACTGCATGGCTTGAAGAACGAAGTGTCCGAGTGGAAGAACCGTGCCCAAGCCATCGCAGCACGGGAAGACTCCGCCTCGCAGTCGCTCCAGCAAGCTGAAAGCGAGCGCGACCGCCTCCGCAAGTCACTCGCGAATGCCGAAGCAAAATACGCCGCGGTAGAAGGTCAGCAACGCTCGCTAGAGACTGAACTTGCCAGCGAGCGCGCGCAACTCGATCAGAAAAGGCGGGATCTCGAAGCCGCGCAGAGCACAGCCGAGGACAAAATTAAGGAAATCGCACAGCTAGAGACTAGGGTCCAGAACGCTGTGCAGCGGACGGAAGAGCAGCGAAGAATTGCAGAGAACCTGCAAAGCAAATTGCAATGGGCACAGCAACAGGTCCAGCAGCAGGCCGCGAATACCCCGGAAAGCCAGGGCTTCGGCGACACGGAAGCCAAAGAATTGTTCGGCGCGCGCGACCTGCACATCGTGGATGTCTACGACGTGGACATCAAAGGGAACACGCGCCGCAGCTACGGGCGCGTTTATTATGTCGAGAAGAAGTTGCTTATCTTTTACGCTTTTGATCTGCAAGACAAAAAGCACAACCGCGCCGCCGCTGGATTTCAGGCGTGGGGCTATCGGCAGCCCTCGGACGGTAGACCCGAGAGCCTGGGCTTATTCGATGTGGACGATGCCTCCGGGAACCGATGGGTCTTGAAGGTGAATAACCCGCGAGTTCTCGAACGCATAGACGCCGTTTTCGTGACGCTGGAACCGCCCAATGGTAGTCCCTCCCCGCGTGGTCGCAGGCTGCTCTATGCGAACCTCGCCGGCCCCGCGAATCACCCTTAACCTGGCCTCTTTCCTTCGTTTCGAAAATTTTCACAATGAGGGCTGAGAACATCCTCCGGTTTTCAGCAAATACCTGAGTAGAGGGTTGTCCCAGGGGAGAGGCCAGCCAGTGGCGGGTGCCTACCGTTGTGTCGGAGGAAAAATGAGAACTTCACATATGGCGCGCGTACTCGTGGTGTTGTTGGTAGTGTTCGGACTCCTTGTCACAACTTCGCACGCGCAGTCGACGAATGCCACCGTCGGTGGGCAGATCACCGACGAGCAGGGACGGGTCGTACTCGGTGTAACCGTGGTGTTGACCAATCTGAACACTGGGGTTACATACGAAGCGAAAACGAATGGGGACGGAATCTACAGCGCCCCGAACCTGCCGCCGGGTATTTATCGCGCGAATGTGACGAAAGACGGATTCAAGAGCATTGTCAAAGGCGATATCGACCTACATGTCCAGGACGTAGCATCGATCAATTTTCAATTACAGGTCGGATCGGTCAACGAGACGGTCACGGTTGAGGCGGGCGGACTAGTGATCAATACCACGGACGCGTCGGTCAGCACGGTCGTGGACCAAACGTACGTGAAGAACATGCCGCTGAACGGTCGCAGCTTCCAGGATCTGATCCTGCTCACACCGGGCGTGGTGACGACTAGTCCTCAAAGCTCTGCAGTGACGGGCGAACAAGGCGAATTTAGTGTTAATGGCCAGCGTACCGAGTCGAACTACTACACAGTGGATGGTGTGAGTGCGAACGTTGGCATTGATCCCAACAATGCTACGCGTCCTGGAACCGGCGGTTCGCTTCCGGCCGCGACGGCACTCGGCACGACGCAGGGGTTAGTCTCTGTGGACGCACTCGAAGAGTTCCGAGTGCAGAGCTCGACTTATTCGGCTGAATACGGCCGCAATCCAGGCGGGCAGTTTTCCTTCGTGACTCGTTCTGGAACGAACGAGTGGCACGGCACGGCCTTCGATTATCTACGGAACGATGTCTTCGATGCGAACGACTGGTTCAACGACCTCGCCAAACTTCCGAAGCCCGCCCTGCGTCAAAATGATTTCGGAGGGACGCTCGGCGGTCCGATCGAGATTCCCCATCTGTACAACGGGAAGAACAAGACCTTTTTCTTTTTCTCTTACGAGGGTTTGCGTCTCTTGCAGCCGCAAGCGGCAACGGTACAGTTCGTACCGGATGCCGCCCTACGCGCTAGCACTCCGGCTCCGTTGCGGCAAGTCCTGAACGCCTTTCCGCTGTCAAACTGCACAGGAGTCGCTCCACCTTCTAATTGCCCGCCGTCGGCTAGCGGATTTGCTGGCTTTATCGCTACGTGGTCCAATCCGAGCCACATTGATTCGTACAGCATACGTCTTGATCACACGGTCAGCGAAAGGCTGAAGGTTTTCTTTCGCTTCAGCGATACGCCCTCGGAATCATCCATACGCAACCCCATCGTCGCTTCCGTTGTTCAACCGACTGCTTTCGCGCCCAGAACCTACACCACAGGGGTGACAAGCCTCTTTTCGGCGAACGTCAGTAACGATTTCCGCCTCAACTACAGTTCGAACGAATCTACGTCGTCTGCTCGCCTCGACTCCTTTGGTGGAGCTGTACCTGTTGACCTCTGGCAATTGCAGGGAATCTCCAGCGGAAGCATTCCGTTCCCTGTCGTGAACTTTGGTTTTTTCCTTCCGGGTTTAGGTTCCAACGCTCCGATACTCAATCAAGATGTCCTCTTTGGCAAGCAAAGACAATGGAACATAGTAGATACGGCCGGTATATCATTCGGCCGCCACCAACTCAAATTTGGCGTCGACTACCGCAGGTTGAGTCCGTTCCAATCCTCGGGTAGCCCTAACGTTTCATATTTCTTTTTTTCGCAAAGCTCTGTGCAGGCGAACAGCGTGGATATCGGGGAAGCAGGATCGACGACGACCGCGTACCCGCTCTACACGAATTTTGCGGCATTTGCCGAGGACCATTGGAGGACGACGCCACGGTTAAGTATCTCCATGGGACTTCGGTGGGAAGTGAATCCACCTCCCGGTTCAACGAAAGGGAAAAGCAACATTCCATTTACAACGCAGGGCGACAGTCTGGCAAGCCTGACGCTGGCGCCACAGGGAACTCCTTTGTGGAAGACGAGCTGGTACAACTTTGCGCCACGGCTGGGAGTGGCGTACCTGCTTCGAAGCAAGTCCGGATCGGAGACAGTGGTTCGAGGCGGAGTGGGTGTCTTTTTTGATCGCGGTCAACAACTCGGCTCTGCTGGTTATGCGGGAGTAGGTTTCAGTGCATTTAGTTTGTTTGGCGGATTCTTTGGTTCACCAGCTAGCTTTCCGATCCCTCCGGCACAAGCAAGCCCCGTGATCGTCAGCCCGCCCGTGGCGCCGTTCAATTCTGCATCCGTAATTTCCTTCTCCCCGCATTTGCAGTTGCCCTTTACGCTGCAATGGAATTCGACCATCGAGCAGGCGCTCGGAAAAGCTCAAAAGTTCACCATGTCTTATGTTGGTGCCAATGGCAGACGGCTGTTGGAGACTAACCAGACTTCTGTGACGCCGTTCAATCCGAACTTCGGTACAGTTTTATTTATTCGAAACGGGCTCACCTCGGACTACCACGCGCTGCAAATGCAATACCAGCGCAGATTCAGCCACGGGCTGACCGCTTTAGCCTCTTACACTTGGTCGCATTCGATCGACTTTGGCTCGTTAAACACCGCCTTTCGCTCGGTTCGGGGCAATTCAGATTTCGATGTGCGACATAATTTCTCGGCGGCCGCTTCCTATGACTTGCCGAGCCATTTCCAGAGCCAATTTGCTCGCGCGCTGCTCAATCACTGGGGCCTGGATGATCGCTTCACAGGTCGGAGCGGTTTCCCGGTAACCCTGGCCGGGCCATTCTTTGTTGACTCGGCTACCGGACACCAAGGCAATGCGGGCCTCGATCTTGTGCCGGGGATTCCGCTGTATGTCTACGGCTCGCAGTATCCCGGAGGACGAGCAATCAACGGGAACGCCTTCAGGCCACCGGCGGGGTGTTCCCCTGGATCTTGTCCGTCCGCACCCGCAGCCCTGGGGGATGCTCCAAGGAACTTTGCACGCGGATTCGGGGCTTGGCAGATGGACGTCGCCATCCGCCGAGATTTCCCCATCTACGAGAGACTCAAGCTGCAGTTTCGGGCTGAGGCTTTTAATATCTTCAACCACCCCAACTTTGGCTTGATCAACACTTCCCTCGGCACCGCCCAATTTGGGCAAGCGACTGCAACGCTCGATCAAAGCTTGAAGACAATGAGCCCTCTTTACCAAATGGGCGGTCCACGATCGCTGCAGCTCTCGTTGAAGTTTGTTTTTTGATATGGGAAGCCGCGTCAACAACATTCTTCGCGGTAGAGCGTTCACATGCTGCTTGCCCCTGACGAAGAGCAAGCAGCACCCGTGTCGGAATCGCTCGCGACAGATACGGCCGTTTGATTTTCGGGCCTTAACAATGCTCTCGGTGGCGATCGCAGCGCAGACCCAGGGTAATCTCCCTGCACTGAAGCGGCCCGTCACCGTCGCGGATGCCATACAAATGACCATGCCGGCAGACCCTGATTTCAATCAGGGGGCGGACTGGCGCTGCGATTACGCGCATTTTTCTCCTGATGGAACTCAATTCGCGATTGTCTTAAAACAGGGAAATCTAGAGCACAACACCAACCAATTCTCCTTGGTCCTCTACCGGACGGCAGAAGTGCTCCACTCGCCGAAGCCCAATGTTCTTGTGACCATGTCGTCATCCTCAAATCGGAGTGCGATCGGTAATGTCAGATGGATTACCAACACCACGCTGGCGTTTCTTGGTGAAAACCCTGGGGAGCTGCCCCAGATCTATATTCTGGACACGGCCACGAAACATCTAGACAAGCTGACCAATCACTCCAATCCAATCATCCAGTACGACATCAGTCAAAACGGAAACACGATTATTTACATTGCTGACCCACCGCGAGAAAACGTCATGGATAAGGATCAAGCCTTGGTGCGTGGGGCTGTCATTACAAGTCCGTCCTTATACTCCGTGCTGCGCGGCGAATATATTGTCCAGTCCTTCGGCGAGCAACTGTTCGTGCAGGAGCGAGGACAGGCTCCTGTCCGCCTACTCGTCGAGCACGTCGTTGCGCCTTTTAGCCCGCCACTGCTCTCACCGGACGGGCGATATGCCTTGGTTGACGGAGAGCCCTTGCTGCGGAATGTGCCGGCGCTCTGGGCCAGCTACAACTACGGGATGCACGACGAATATGTGCATTCTTTTTTTAAGAGCACAAACGGCGATGGTACTGGCCCATTTTTACAGCGCTTATTAATTGACGTCCAGAGGCACTCGGTCGTGCCATTGTTGGACGCTCCTGTGAGAGTTGGGCAAATCCCGCGTAAAGGGTGGGCGGCAGACGGAAAGTCAGTGTTTATGGCCGCGACTTATCTCCCATTAGACGTGGCGGACCTGGCGGAACGAAAGGATAGAGAGAAGAACATTTATGATGTCGAAGTGAAGATTCCGAGTCGGGAATATCACAAGATCTCCGCCGAACACTTTGCCAGTAACAGCGGCATCAAGACGCCCGTCCAAATAAGAGTCGAGGACGATATCAACACCCCGTCAAAGATATATTCCTACGACCCCATCTCCAAGAAGAAGGCGGTGCTCTTGGATCTTAACCCTCAGTTTGTTATGTTGAGTTTCGGCAAAGTGGAGACTATCCGGTGGATGACCACGAATGGACGCGAATATGTGGGAGGAATACACTTCCCGCCGAATGTTGCGCTGGGGAAGCGATATCCATTGGTCATCCAGACGCATGGATATCACCCCGACGCCTTTACAATGGATGGCATTGGAGAATGGAGCAGCGGGTATGCTGCACGGTTCCTGGCTGCTAACGGATTCATTGTTCTCCAGTCGGGCGGTCCTACGCAAACCGATAAGGCCTTGTCCGATGGCAAGTACACTTCGACGCAAGCTGAAAAGCATACAGAAGTAGCCGCATATGAGGGAGCGATTGACTATCTAGATCAAAAAGGTCTCATAGATAGGGAGCACGTTGGAATTATGGGTTTCAGTCGCACGGTATGTTATGTCGGGTATGCCTTAACTCACTCCAAATACCACTTTGCGGCCGGAATTCTTGTGGATGGGATTGACTGCGGATATTTCCAATATGTGACTGAAGGTGGCGGAAATGCAGACGCCGAAAATCTGAATGGCGGCGACAAGCCGTGGGGTAAGGGTATGGCTACGTGGCTGGAGGAAGCCCCAGGATTCAGCGTTGATAAAGTCCATACCCCGATTCGCCTTGAGGCTCATGGTAAGGGCTATGGAGGTGACAGCGTTCTTGAACAATGGGAATGGTTTTCTGCCCTCAAGACACTGGGGAAGCCGGTTGACTTCATCTTGCTTCCCGATGCGGATCACCTCTTAGTCAAGCCGTGGGAGCGGATCGTTTCGCAACAGGGTTCTGTGGACTGGTTCAGCTTTTGGCTTAAGAACGAAGAAAATCCTGATCCTGCGAAAGCCGAGCAGTACGCCCGCTGGCGCGAACTCCGCAAATTGCAAGAACAGAATGCCCGACAATCCCAACAGCCCAACCCGCCCTCGGTCCACTAAGAGTCGCGAACGCGCAAGAATGCCTGGGACAGATTTGGGATAAAACTCCTGCTCCTGGTCTAGGGGCTAAATCGCGCAGAATCAGCGAACCTGGATCACTAGCTCCGTTCTCATAACCCGAAGGTCGTTGGTTCAAATCCAAACACAAAACAGAAGGGGTTGCCCCACTAGGAGCAACCCTTTTTTTCGGGAAAATTGGAACGGTTTTGCAACCCGAAGGTCGTCAGTGGATCCTCGCCGCCAATCTTTTTGATTTACAAAGGGTTCCTGGGTCACGTCGGGAAGCCCTTCCTGCCCCTGGGACAAATTTGGGACAGAAATCAATTTTTCTCTGCGGTTTCGGGCCAATCAGTCGCAACCATTCAGTCAACTTTTCTGCCGCCTCGCGCTCATTCTTGGTGAACGGGTGCGTGCAATTTTCGGTCACGCTTCCCTTGCTGTGTCCGAGCTGCCAGCCAGTGTGCCTTTGCAACGATGGATTCTTCTCACCCCTCACAAAAAATATTTGGCTTGCAGAATTGCGGGAATCGGTGTGCTATTTGACGAGCGGTAGCCATTATTCCGAACCAGCATGTCTCAGGGTTGTACAAGCCGACTTAACGTCCCGGGTGCCTCCTCGCTGGCGCTCCAAGACTTGTCCGATGAACAAATCATGGTGGAAGTGCAGCGCGGCAATGGCGATGCTTTCACGGTGCTCTTCGACCGGTATCACCGGCTCGTGCTCGTGACTGCGCTCAAGATCGTACGAGACGTTGGAGAAGCTCAAGAGGTGACACAGAGCGTTTTCTTCGAAATTTATCGAGCAGCTAGAAGATTTGACCCTGCCAGAGGCAGTCTTAAAGTGTGGCTCCTGCAGTACGCGTATCACCGAAGCATCAATCGAAGGAATTATCTTTTGCTGCGACAGTTCTACCAACGACCTGATCTTGATGAAGCTTCGGCCTGGGAAGCAAGTGCCAAGACGTCTCCGCAAGTGCCCATTCAAGAACTCAAGCGTCTTATGGAACAGGCTTTAGACACCCTGAATGAGCACCAAAGGCGAGCGATCCAGAAGGTCATCTACGAGGGGCTGACTCTGAAGGAGGTTGCGGAACAGACCCACGAGTCGCTCAGCAACGTCCGAAATCATTATTACCGCGGCCTTGATCGTTTGCGGGCATGTTTGAGCCCACCACTGGCAGCGCATTGCACTAACCCGATGTTACCCGCTGGGGAGTTGAGCCATGGCAAGGCATGAACATTTCGAAGCACTCTGTGCAGCTGCGGGCGTTGGGGAAGCTTCCGGTGCGGAGCTGGCCGAACTCCAAGAGCATTTGTCGCAGTGCCCTGACTGCAAGCACGTTTACTCGGAATTTCTCCAGCTTGGGGCCGTTCGGTGTGCGGCCGCCGCACAAGAGCAAGAAGTGAGTAGCGAAGAGGCTTTGAGCTATATAGACTCCGCTTTATTCCGGGAGAACTTTCTGAAGCAAGCGGAAGCGCAAGGCATAGTTTTTTCGCGTGCGAACATTGCGTCAGAGATGCTCGCTCCACAGCTTAAGAGAGCTGGTTATAACGCACGAAGAATTCAGATCGCATTGCCCGTGGCTGCTTCTGTCTTGCTGGTGTGTGGCACGATCAGTGGGTACTACTTTGGGGTGCGCAAAGCGGGAAAGCCTTCAGCGGTTGCGGCGTCCAAAAGTATCCCAATTGAAACGGCTGGACAAAAACAAGTTAGGGATCCAGATAGAGAAGCAGCGATCGCGCGGCTACAGGCGGAGCGCCGCAGGTTGGCATCGGAAATCGCGTCGCTGAGAGCGGCACTGGCGGATACGTCCTCGTCGCTTGGTCAGTTGCGGACCAATGCAGTCACGTCCGAGAAAGAACGCGCGTCTCTTTTGGCCACGGCAGCAGACCGTAATGCCCAAATCTCCGACCTGCAAGGACAATTGAACCAAGCACTAGCACAAGCTGGAACGTTGCGCGCCGAACTGGATAAGGCGGAATCAAGCAGTCAATCCGCGCTGGTTGAGGACCAGACCAAGATTCGCGAGCTGACGGATCAGCTTGCCGAGCAGTCTGCGGTGTTGGAGCGAGAGAGGGAAATGCTCGCGGCGAACCGCGACATCCGTGACCTGATGGCGGCGCGCAACCTCCACATCGCGGATGTATTTGACACGGATACAAAGGGCAAAACGCGAGCGGCATTCGGGAGGGTCTTCTTCACGGAGGGCAAGTCTCTGATCATCTATGCGTACGATCTGAACGATCACCGAGTCCAGGATGCAGGCTACCATTATCGAGTTTGGGGGAAGAAGGAAGGCCCCGGCCAGGCGGCCAAGAGTCTCGGAATCTTCTATTCAGACGACAAGGCTCAGAGGCGTTGGGTGTTCAAGTATGACGACCCCAAGATTCTGAGCGAAATTGATTCTGTGTTCGTTACCCTCGAACCGCCTGGCAACAATCCCACCGAGCCGAAAGGCGATAAATTCCTGTACGCCTATCTGCGCAATCAACCGAATCACCCTTAGCGGCACTAGAACTCACAGGTCGATCATATTTCTTCAGGACCATTGAAACATTTGAATGTGCTCGCAGGCAGACTCTGGCAAAGGGGGATTTCACAGTGTCCATGCCGAGCCTTCGCCGACTGCCTTGTGGTTCCTTTTTGGTTTTCCTTACTGCAGCACTCTTCGTAGCTTGTTTTCTGCTTCCTTCCTCCGCTGTCGCGCAAACGGAACTCGCGGGCATTTACGGCCGCGTCACCGACCAGTCCGGGGCGGTAATTGTCGATGCCGAGGTAGAAATCAAAAACGTTGAGACGAACCTGTCCGTAACTGTGAAAACAAATCAGGACGGGCTCTATACGATCCCTTCGTTGCACCCTGGCCACTATCTCATTTCTGCGCGGAAGCCCGGCTTCAAGACAGTGACTGTCACGCAGCTTGACCTTAATGTGCAGGATAACGTCGTCCGAAATTTTTCTTTGCAGGTGGGGTCGATTGCAGAGACCGTGACTATTACGGCGGACGATTTACACATCAATACTACGGACGCGGCCGTCAGCACCGTCGTGGACCGTCAATTTGCCGAGAACCTGCCGATGAATGGGAGGAGTTTTCAGTCACTGATCGACCTTACCCCTGGAGTAGTCCTTACCGTCAACTCCGTGCAAGACTCGGGCCAATTCAGCGTCAATGGACAGCGTGCCGTTTCCAACTACTGGATGCTAGACGGTGTCAGCGCGAACATTGGCTTGAGTTCGAGACAAACCGGCAATGGTCTAGGAGGCGCGCTCGGTTCCTTCAGTGCCCAAGGTGGAACAAATAGCCTGGTGTCTGTGGACGCAATGCAGGAATTCCGCATCCAGACATCCACTTATGCCCCGGAGTTTGGCCGAACTCCAGGAGCCCAAATCTCCATCGTGACGCGGTCGGGCGCTAATCAGTTGCATGGTACGGCCTTTGACTATTTGCGGAATGACCTGTTCGACGCGAACGATTGGTTCGCCAACAGCAAAGGTCTCCGAAAGCCGCCTGAACGTCAGAATGATTTCGGTGGCACATTTAGCGGCCCGATTTTTAAGAACCGGACGTTCTTCTTCTTTTCTTATGAGGGACTTAGGCTCCGGCTGCCGCAAACCGCCCTGACTACTGTCCCCTGCGATAATACGTGTACAGTGTTTGGAAATGCACGCACGATGGCAATATCCCAGGTGCAGCCTTTCCTAAATGCGTTCCCTCTTCCAAACGGTCCAGAGGTTTTCAAACCATGTACTCCCGGTGTAAACGGATGCCCTGCATCTGGCGAACAGTCGACGGGTACCGCACAGTTCAACGGTACCTTCTCAAACAAATCCACGCTCGACGCATACAGCCTCCGAATAGACCAGAAGGCCAGCAACAAAGTGACCATGTTTGCCCGGTACAACAATTCCCCCTCTGAAACAACTGGTCGCGGAGGTGGAGCACTCAGTGTCATCTCTCCGGTCCGCATTACGACACAAACGGCGACGGCCGGATCTACCTGGGCTATTTCTGACCACGCGGCGAACGATTTTCGGTTTAACTACAGTCGCACGAGTTCTAGCAGCCGGGTGTCATTGGACAATTTCGGAGGAGCGACTCCGCCGACTTCATTTCCTTTTCCAGGAGGGGTCAGCGGCCAGGACTCCCACTTCACCCTCGCTATCAACTCCTTAAGAGGCGGCAACAGCATCGGCGTGGGTAACCTGCAAGAGAATATTCAGCGGCAAATCAATGTTGTCGACAACTTTTCGTTGCAGGTGGGGGCGCACAGCCTCAAGTTCGGTATCGATTTTCGGCGCCTGACCCCTTTTCTCGGATTGCCTACGTACTCTCAAAGCGTAACGTTTAGCAGTGTTGCCTCGGCGGATAGCGGCTCTCTCGCTCGAAGCACCATAAGCTCCGGACTACCTGCAACATTGTTGTTTCGCAATCTCGGCTTCTTTGCGGAGGACACCTGGCGAGCTGCACCGCGCCTCACTCTGACCTATGGCATACGGTGGGATATGGACTTCGTGCCGTCATCTGTCGATGGTCCCACCTTAATGGCGGTAACCGGATTCAACCAGAACGACCTTTCAGGTTTGGCGTTGGCGCCAGCCGGCACGCCTCCGTTCGGAATTCCCTACAACAACGTGGCACCTCGATTTGGTGCCGCGTATCAACTCCATGAGAGTAAGGCCTTTCAGACTGTTATTCGCGGCGGCTTCGGCGTCTTTTACGACCTTGCAACATCAGAGGTTGGGAATCTGATTTCGACTTCTTACCCTTTTGGCGCGCAAAAGTTTTTGCCGGGCGGCAGTTTTCCGCTGAGCGCGGCGTCTGCCGCTCCACCCCAACTAACGCCCCCTGGAGGCGGCAGCGGAGTTGTGAACGCGTTCAATCCAAAACTCAAGTTGCCGTACACGCTTGAATGGAATCTGTCTCTGGAACAGGCGTTGGGTAGTCAGCAGATGCTGTCAGCTTCATATATTGGTTCTGCTGGTCGGCGGCTAATAGTGACGACGGCTAGCATTGCAAATCCAAACTTCGCACAGGTCAATCTGGTTACGAACGAGGCAACCTCCGATTACGATGCGCTCCAGTTGCAATTTCAGCGGCGATTGTCGCGCGGTCTACAGGTACTCGCCTCCTATACCTGGTCACATTCTATCGACGATGCCTCCGCGGGATCAGCGTTCGGAAATCTCGCCAACGCACTGGTGACAGGCCTGGCGCCACATGCAAATCGAGGTCCTTCTGACTTCGATATCCGGCATTCGTTCTCGGGTGGTCTGACGTATGAGGTACCATCTGTCAAGAATAATTTACTCACAAGAATTTTGACCCGAGGGTGGTCCGCACAAAACTTCATTGTGGCTCGATCCGCCCCGCCTGTCACAATCACGGATTTGAAGTATTTTGAGATCAATGCCGCGCTTGCGGCCGTCCGGCCTGATTTGGTTCCGGGACAACCGCTTTACTTGTATGGATCGCAATATCCAGGCGGAAAGGCCTTCAATCCAGCAGCTTTCGCGGATCCACCGGCTGGCGTATTTGGCCCGAACTGCCCGTTTGGCGGTTGTCCAGCCCGTCAGGGAACAACGCCGCGAAATTTCCTTAGGGGCTTTGGGGCAACTCAATGGGACTTTGCGGTTCACCGTGATTTCCCGATTCACGAGTGGCTAAAGCTTCAGTTCCGTACGGAGATGTTCAACGTCCTGAATCACCCGAATTTCGGCTCTCCGAGCGGATTCCCCGCTACAGTTTTCGGGGTCCCTGGTTTTGGCATTTCGAATCAGATTTTAGGACAATCCCTTAGCGGTACGAATATAAATGGAGGCCCGTTGAGTCCTCTGTATCAAATTGGGGGGCCCAGGTCCATCCAGCTCGCGTTGAAACTCATGTTTTAGCCAAACACTGTGGCGTGGCTCCCTGCTGTTCGTCGTCTGATTCGCTGATGGCACATCTATGGAGAAGAGATTGATGTCCAAGAATAGCCGTGTCGGTCGGCGAGTTCTTGCTGCAGCTTTTGCGATCATGACCGCGATGAAGCTGACTGCCGACGCTCAGTCGCATGTCGAAGCCGATCGCGTTCAACGTGATGAATTATCTGTAGAGACTTTGATCACAATGCCGCGGCTGCCAGCGAATCCACAGGTGAGCCCCTCACCTGACGGAAAGCTGGTGGCATACATCGTGGAGATAACGCAGGCAAGCGACACGGCGTCCGACGCCGTCAAGTCACCTCAGGACGGATCTTCTGAAAGAAGGAGCGAGCTGTGGATGTCGGATCTCGATACCGGACAGGTCACTACGATCTGCTGCGAAAAGGGCAACGCTACCTTTCCCAGCTGGTCCGAAGATGAGAGACAGTTGGCATTCTACCGGCGCGGATCTTCAGCTACGAACGTTCTGGTCACATGGAATCGCAACACTCATCAGTTGCGAGAGTATGGGCAGCCTGTGATTCCAGAGCCAATCTTTCCTCCCTATTGGCTGCCGGGCAATGTTTCCATCTTGCTCCTAACGCAGCCAGCGAGCCAAGCGAACGCGGACCAGGTACGTCAGGGAATCGATAACCAGTCCAAGACTGCGGTCCACGACACCACGATACACGTCTCAACGACCAGTGCTTTTCGAGGTGGTGCAACACCAACTCAACCGGCGACAGACGAACCGATGGATTCCGCATACATCAAGGGCCGTCTTAGGGATGTAGTCATGTTCGACGTCATGACAGGTGAGTCCAGGGTCCTTGCAACTTCCGTTGTCGCAGGTGCGATTGCGATGTCGTCGAACTGTAAGTTCCTCTTTTACTCGTCGCCAACCGTGCGAAAGGCAAATTCGTTTTTCATTGCAAGTGACATTTACAGTCTTGATCTGTCTGCCAGCGGTAAAAACCGAGTTCTGCTGAGGGGTGTGACAAATTACGCGGGCCAGATTCAGCTGTCCCCTTCGCCACATGGCTCATCCGTTGCGTTCGTTGATGTTGTGCGAAGAGACGCGAGGAAAAACGAGGAAACTGCGGACCTCGTGGTTGTTGATGCAGATGGGGGCGCTCCAATTCGGATAGAGGGACAGTTCGCAGACCGTCTCGCGCGGGACGCAGGTGAACGGCCGATTTGGAGCAAAGACGGCAAATGGATTTCCCTCTACAGAGCCGACAATATTGAGACATGGGATGTAAGGGGACGCAAACTGGTGTCGCGAGTCGGGCTGGAAAGTAAGCACTTGTGGGATGTTGTCGCAACTCGCGACGACCACACTGCAGACGACGCAGGACCGGAATATTCGATTACCTTCAGTGTGCAAGATCTCACTTCATGGCGTGAAGGATTTTGGCGGCTGTGGCCATTGTCAGGCAAACTCGAAGCCCTGACAGAGTTCGATGCAACGGCTGGCGACAGCTATCTAGAGCTCCTTCGCGATGGTACGCACATGTTGTTTGTACGCCAATCGGCAGAGCGTCCTCCAGAGATCTTTGAATCGGATGCCGACTCAAGGACCCTTCGCCAGATAACGAGGTTGGCCTCATCCCTTGACGGTGTTGCACTCGGTCAGATCGACGTCATTAAATGGTTGGACGAGGATGGCATCGAACAAAAGGGCGACCTCTTGCTGCCAGCGAAGTACGAACGCCGAAAGAAATACCCGCTAATTGTGATTGCCTTCGCAGGTGAGTACACGCCTGTATCCGCGCTTCACCGATTTGGAATGATTTTCGGGGGGATAAACCTTCAGCTGCTCGCGAATAGAGGTTACGCCGTTCTACTAACAGGTCCCCGTGTATCTCCTGATACAAAGATGGCCGACATTGCCAAGCAAACGTTGCCAGGAATTCAGGCAGTAATTGCGAGCGGTGTCGCAGACGCTGAGAGAATTGGCGTGATGGGTGGAAGCGACGCTGGTTACGCGACCTTTGCCTTAATAACACAGAGCCGTATCTTCAAGGCCGCAGTCGCCCTCTCCGCCTACACGAATATTATCTCAATGGAAAGCGGTGATCGCGGACGGCGCGTGATCAGAGAGACCCATAAGTTTACGGCCACCGCATGGAAGAACCGGGACATAGCAATCGAGAACTCACCCTATTTTTACATGGATCGGATCAGTGCGCCCGTACTAATTCTTCACGGTTCGAGTGATGACGCCGTACCAAAAGCAATGGCGGAAGAGGCTTTCTCGGCCCTTGAGGACCTCGGCAAAAAGGGAGTGTATGTCGAATATGAAGGTGAGAGTCATATTCCTGCTGAATTCACTGTGTCTCACCAGATCGATTTTGCAGATCGAATTATCGCGTGGTTTGACAAGTACCTCAAGCCTACGCAGCCGCCACGGAATTGATTTGTTCCGCTTCTGGCTACAAGACTACGAAGACCCCGATCCGGCCAAGGCCGAGGAGAATGCCCGCTGGCGCGAGCTCCGCAAATTGCAAGAAGAAAATGCCCGACAACCCCAACAAACCGACCCTCCTCCAGTCCACTAAGAGTCATGAACGCGCAGGAATGCCCTGGGACAGATTTGGGACAAAAGGCTTGGCACGGGCCTAGGGGCTAAATCGCGCAGAATCAGCGAACCTAGATGACTAAGTCCGTTCTCATAACCCGAAGGTCGTTGGTTCAAATCCAACCCCCGCAACCATTTCTAAGAAACAGAAAACACAAGGGGTTGCCCCACTAGGAGCAACCCTTTTTTTCGGGAAAATTGGAGCGGTTTTGCAACCCGAAGGTCGTCAGTGGATCCTCGCCGCCAATCTTTTTGATTTACAAAGGGTTCCTGGGTCACGTCGGGAAGTTCTTCCTGCCCTTGGGACAAATTTGGGACAGAAATCAGTTTTTTCTCTGCGATATTCAGGCCAGTCCGTCCCAAACAATTCACCCAACTTCCCTGCCGCATCGCGCCCGAGGCTACGCGGCGTGCGGCATCTTTGCACATAACATACGGCTTGGCCTGCTCAATTTGTGCCAGGCATCGGCAAAATAAAGCGAAATTTTGATGGGTTCTGGCTCACGGTGGATGTGTTATACAAGGCCGTCGAAGCACCCCGGTTGTGATGTCAGCGAGGCGACACTGTTGTGAGTTCGTCAGCTCGAGACGGAGTTTTCCCAGGAGCCAGCGCCTGGGCGCGACCCCAGGAGGATGCAGACGGGTCTCCTCCTTCAGCGAGGTCGGAAGACGACGCACTCATGGTCCGGGTCCAGGCCGGCGATGAGGCTGCGTTGGGACAGCTCCTCGAACGTCATGCCCGATTGGTTTTGGGAATCGGGTTTAGGATCCTCCGCGACGCCGGTGAAGCACAGGAATTGGTACAGGATGTTTTTCTCCATGCTTATCGTAAGTGTCGATTATTTGATCCGCAGCGTGGGACCTTCCGCGCGTGGTTGATTCGAATCACCTGCCGCAGAGCCTTAGACCGCCGCGAATACTTGAATCTCCGACGTTTCTACGATGACCGCAATCTGGATGATTTTGTCGATGTTTTTCAGGCGGCGACGAATCTGGAATACGAGGCTGAATTGAGCCACTGCGAAGCAGCCTTCCAACAGGCCTTCAAGAGCTTGAGCGAAAAGCAGCGCACAACGTTGAAACTGTACTTCTTCGAGGGGCACACGCTCCGCGAGATCAGCGAGCGCATGAACGAATCTCTTTCCAACGTGCGTCACTACTATTACCGCGCGCTGGAGCGTTTGAAAGCGAGCACTGAGTTGGACCCGCTAAAGGACACGTAATATGCCGGACTCTCGCGAAAAAACGGAACACGGACCACAGGAAGGGAAGGCGCAAGATATGGCTCACGAGCATTACTTCGAGCTGTGCGCGCTTGCGACGACCGGCACACTCACCGATAGCGAGTGGAGTCAATTGAAGTCGCATCTGGCGGAATGTGGAGACTGTGCCAAGCTGCTTCAGAAGTATCGGGAAATTGGTCGCACGGGCATGCCGCTTCTGCTCTCGGAAGAATCCGTAAGAGACCACGATGGACAAGAATCCTGGACGCCTGAACTCGCAAAGAAAGAGTTATTCGCGCGCATCGCGAGGGGCGAGCAAGTTGGTTGGTCGCACGACCCAGCTCTTGCGGCACAACACAGGGAGCGAAGTAGTTTGTGGGCCTACTTGCGAATCTCAAGCTGGCCTGTCGGATTTCGCTATGCCGTTTCATTCGCCGTGTCCGCGATGGTTGCTAGTTCCGTCTATCACTTTGGCATGAACAACGGGCAGAAGCTGGCGCGCGCCGGCGCCCAGTCGTCCCTTAGTGAGGCAAGGACGCTGGAGAGGCAGATCGAAGGATTGAAGCGAGAGAAGACATCTCTCGACGAACAATTGAACGCGCGAGACAGGCAAATTGAATCGTTGTCAAAACAAGTGCAAACTGCCACTGCCGATCTGGCGAAATTGAGAGCGCTGCAGCAGCAGACCGAGCAGAACCTGCAGCAGCAAAACGCGGCCCTTTCGGAAGCTGAGATGCAAAACAACTCCGTCGTTACCGAGCGAGACGCAATTGCTCGCAGGCTCCAGGACGCCGAATCGTCCCTCGACTCCATGAGGACAACGTTGGACGGTCTGCGCCAGGAACGCACTGCCGACCTTCTCCACACGACTGGCTTGGAAACCCTCATTGCCGACCTCTCGGCGCGCCTGCAGAAACAGGATGACCTTACCGCGGTCGACGCTCAACTTCTGACCTCCGACCGTGACATCCGCGAGTTGATGGGGGCGCGCGACCTGTACATCGCCGATGTTTTTGACGTGGACTCGAATGGCCACATGGAGAGGCCGTTCGGCCGAGTCTTTTATACACGCAACAAGTCGCTCA
>WNGH01000834.1_pt1 | contig 27460 bp, 19 predicted proteins | sample 5400631 | NCBI WGS metagenome assembly WNGH01 (sample SAMN13153373, study PRJNA577476) | soil metagenome | isolation source: 115 cm soil or saprolite under Garry oak tree replicate 1 | place: USA:California | collected 2016-06-15
AGCGACGCAGGAGGCAATATCGTGGATGTCGGAAGCTTCACTGTCGTGCTGGCAGCAGCTTGGCGGTGAACGCGTGGTTATCGCTGGCGCCGGGGAAAGCTCTACGCGAGGCGGTATCTCGACCTTCATCGAAACCGACGGGATATTTTCCAATTGGATCAGAGCGAGTCAGGTCAGCGCTGTCATTGTGCGGCCGGATCGCTATGTCTACGCGGGCGCCGGCGATGCGGACCAGTTGAATATATTGATAGCGCGCTTGATGGATGCGTTGCGTGGTCGGCAATAGCATTCTCAAAAATGTCCGCAGCGCAAAGCGGTCATTCGATGAGCTGCCGGCCAATTCAAAGCTACAGTATGACAGGCCAAACGGCAGGGCCCTGAGGTCAGCTGAATTTTGGGGGAGGGCGCTTCACTGGTGAGGAACAAGCAACCAGGGCCTGGAGGATGTATTGCCACTGAGCCACTTGGTAAACATCCTTCGTCAATATAATGCGATCTGAAGCAGATGTTATTCTGCGCAGCTTTTCACGAAATCCCTTCTTTGCGGACCGACCACCTTTTGGTCGATCGCTTGTTTAAGGCAATCGAGGTGAGCCTGGGCCATGCAAAGTTGCATCTGATCCTTTTGCTCTTGGCCTTTCATTCCCTGTGACGCGGTCTTACAGGCAAACCTTTTGCCGCTCGCTACGGGGGCCGCAGCGGACGGATTAGTTGGGACAGCCGGGGTCGACGTAGCCGATTGAGCAAACGCAGCGATTGCTAAGGTAAGCGAGCCCGCCGCAATGATGCCACTCAACAGAAGTCTCATGGGTAGGCTCCAATTGAAGAACCTCATGGTAGTGTTCCCATCTGAATGGATTGTGAACAGCTGCGCATAAAGCATCGAAAGCAGCGTATTCGGTTCAGCAATACTAGTTACGGCGCCGGGCTATCTGACTGTCATAGCCACGCGGATTGCCCCGGCCTTTCCGCCGCATGTCAATCTGGATTGCCTTTTCGGAGCAAGTACCATGATAGACCGCAACCATGCCGAAGGTAGGGGCCTGAAGTGGTCGCTGTATTCGGGATCGAATGCGCATCAAGCGGCCGGCCGTCTTCGCTCGCCACCAGGAGTTTCAGATTGGTCTTGCCAATGTCGAGAACTGCAATCCGGGCTGGTTCTGTCGGGCAGGTCATCGGTGCTACCGCGCCGCCTTGCCACGCAGATGCGGAACAGCGGCGACGGCGATCAGGATTCCACCCCAGATCGCCAGGGTGAGGAACTGGCTGAGATTGAGGAGGTTGAATGCCGACGAGATCACCTGCAGGATGATCAGCGCCAAGATGAGCCCGCCGACTTTGCCGAAGCCGCCAAAGGGATCGACCCCACCGAGAACCGCTGCGAGGATGGTGACGAGCAGATAGCTCTCGCCATATGCCGCGTTGGCCGAATTGAACCGTGCCAACATTACCACAGCTGCGACACCGGCGAGCAAACTCGAGAGGACATAGAGTTTGAGAAGGATGGCGCGGGTGTCAACGCCGGAGTAGCGGGTCGCCTTCTCGTTTGAACCGATCATGTAAACCTTCGCCCCGAACGGCGTCGCGTTAAGCATGATCGCGACAGGCAAGGCACAAAGCGCAAGGACGATCAGCGCAAAGGGCACGCCGAAAACCGTTCCATTGCCAATAAAAACGATGGGCTCCGGGAATCCGGAGATGACATTGCCATGGGTGAGGCCGATCGCAAGGCCCTTGCAGAGCGTCATCGTGCCGAGCGTTGCCAGGATCGGCGAAACGCCGAGATAGGCGATGACGAACCCATTGACGAGGCCGACCAATGCGGCGACAGCAAACCCTGCTGCAATCGCCAGCACTTGAACGCCGACCCAGGCGACGCCTTCGCTGCCCGGAATATAGCGCGTCAGCACGAAGGCGATGGTCAGTCCGGCCAGATTTGCGGTGGCAATGATCGAAAGATTGAGCCCGCCGGACAGCAGGGCCAGCATCATCGCAAGCGAAAGGATGCCGAGCTCCGGCATCTGGAAGGCTATCGATTGCAGCGTGTTGACAGAGAAGAACCGATCGCCGATGGCGATCGCGAACACCACCCAGAGGGCGACCAACAAGAGGACGAGGGTGGCAATCGTCCCGCTGCCGGCCAGACGGGCCATGCGCCCGCGAAGGGAGAGGGCGGGCGCATGGCTCATGGGCGCGCCCTCCGGGTCCGCCGCTCGCGTTGCGACCAGGCCGTCGCTGACACCGAGATGAGAATGACCAACCCGACAAAAAAGGGCGACCAGTAGGACGAAACACCCAGCAGAATGAGTCCATTTTGCAATATGGCGAGCAATGCAAGGCCCAGAAACGTGCCGCCAACAGTGCCGACGCCGCCCATGAGGCTCGCGCCACCGAGCACGACGGCTGCAACCACATCAAGCTCCTTGCCCACCAGCACGGTCGGCGCGACCGACTGCGCGAGCTGTGCCTGAACTAGCGAGGCGACGCCCGCCATGACGCCCATATAGCAGTAGACCAGCATGTTGAGGCCGAAAATGTGGAAGCCGAGCCTTCGCGCTGCATCGGCGTTACCGCCCATCGCGTAGATCTGCCGGCCGATATTGGTGCGATTGAGCAGAAGCCAGGTGACGAGAAAGCAGGCCGCGAGCGCGAGTATCTGCAGGTTGACGCCGTAGGACGTATCCTTCCCCCATTCGAACTCGAGCCAGAATATCCCGGTCGCGAACCAGTCGGGCAACGAATAGATGTACTTGCCGCCGGTGAAGAAAATCAGCAGCCCATAGAAGATGTTCAGCGTTGCGACCGAGACGATGATCGATGGAATTCGAAGTTTCTGAATCAAGATCGCGTTGATGGCGCCAAGCGTACCGCCGACGCCGATCGCGATGGCAAAGACGATAAACCAGTTGGCGCCATAAGCGTTCGCCACCGCAAGCGCCACGTATTGCGCCACCGATGCCGTTGCCGTGAAAGAGATGTCGATTCCGCCGGCGATCAACACCACGAGCAGCCCGAGCGCGAGAATGCCCACGAACGCATAGGACGTCAGCAGGTCAAAAAGATTCTGCACCGTCAGGAACTGGCCGTTCGCGACCCCGAGGTTGACGCAGATCATAAGGATGACGATGAGCAACCAAAACTCGTGGCTGCGCCGAAACCTGCTCAATAAAGCAACGAGCGATTCAGGCATTGACTGCCCGTCGAAGCTCTTCGTCGGACGTGTGTTCGGCCAACACGTCGGTTGTCAGACAGCCCTGGCGCATCACCAACACGCGATGGCTATGATAAAGCACCTCGGGTATCTCGTCAGAAATCATCAGCACTGCAATGCCCTCGCGAGCCAGCCGCTGGATAATCTCATAGATACCGTCCTTTGCACTGATGTCGACACCAACCGTCGGGCCGTCGAGGATCAGCACACGTGGACTTGTCGCCATCCATTTGGCGAGCACGACCCGCTGCTGATTCCCGCCGGAGAGTGTCTTCACCGGGTTTTCGGGATTTGAGACCTTGATCGCGAGTTCGGCGACCCAGCGCGCAACATGCATTTGCCGCGCGCGCGCCCTGATCAGGCCGAATGCGTCGGCGAGGCGTCCCAGCACAGTCAGCGTAATATTCGAGGTGATCGACTGATCCAGGATAAGACCAAGCGTAAGCCGGTCCTCGGAAACATAGGCGATGCCCATATCCATCGCTTCCGCATTGGTGTTCAGCGCGATCCGGCGGCCCTCGAGCGTGATCGTGCCTCGATCGGGCGGGTTCATGCCGAACAGCGACAATGCTAGCTCGGTTCGTCCCGAGCCGAGCAAGCCAGTGAGACCGACGATCTCTCCGGCTCGCAATCGAAAGCTCACATCGTGATAGTCGCCATCCCGGCCAAGGCCCTCTACTTCGAGCACCAGCGGGCTCGCGGCAACACCGCGCACCTGCACTTGATAATCGAAAGCTTTTCCCGTCATCAGATGGCTGAGTTTGCGGTTGTCGATCGTGTCTGCGGGAAAAGTTCCGACCTTCATACCGTCGCGCAGAACAGTCACGCGCTCGGCAATCTCGAGCACCTCGTCAAGGCGGTGGCTCACGAATACGATGCAGATGCCAGTGCGTTTAAGCTCGCTGACGAGTTTGATCAGGGCATCGACCTCGTGGCGTGTCAGGGATGCGGTCGGCTCATCCATGATCAGGAGTTTGGCATCCGCCGCCAGTGCGCGGCAGATTGCAACGAGCTGACGGCCGGCAATGCTGAGATCGGAGACCTTCGCTTCCGGATCGAGTTCGACGCCGACCTTGGCCATCGCGGCCGTGGCGGTCGCGCGCATCGCGGGCCAGTCGACCCTGCGGAGGCCGCCAAGATGATGCGCCATCGCAATGTTCTCGGCGACGTTGAGGTTCGGAAACAGTGAAAGGTCCTGATAAATGACCTGAATGCCGCAATGCGTGGAACGGACCGGGTTCAGCTTTGGGTATTCCGTACCGGAAATGGCGATGCGACCACCTCGTTCCGGCGCCTCGACCCCGGAAATGATCTTGATAAGCGTCGACTTGCCGGATCCGTTTTCACCGACAAGGCAGTGCACCTCGCCAACTTCTAGCGTCAGATCGACATCGCGAAGCGCGTGCACACCACCGAAGCGCTTCGAAATGCCGGACATCTCCAGGAAAGTCGCCAAGGGTTCGTCCTGTGATGAGACCGTTCGGTCCACGAATCCGTCCCGGAATTTGTCGAGGAATCGCTTCGCTACGTGTCGCGTTCCCGACCGGAAAAGTCAGGAATGCGACTTCAGGAGGCGGCTTGGGTTGGTGTGTTCCTAGAGCCCCGCGGAAATCAGCCCGTCGATGGTTTCCTTGTTGATCCGCATGATCTTGTCGACCTTGATCTGCTTGCCGGCAACATCGACCGCCGCTTTGCCGAGGCCGGGGACCTCGACGCCATCCGTGATCGACTTGCCATCGAGCACGAGCTTGGCGACCGCGACCATCGCGTAACCTGCATCGGTAGGATTCCACAGAAAGCCCTCGCGGATGATATCGTCCGCGATCAGCGATTTAGCCTGGCTCGGCAGCACGGTGCCGACCACGGCGATCTTCTTGGCGAGACGTTGCTGGCGTACCGCATTGCCGGCGCCGATTGGCCCGTTGGAGCCGAAGCCGAGAATGCCGCGCAGGTTCGGATAGGCCTTGATCACATCAAGCGTCGTGCGTTGGCTGGTGTCGATCTCGTCCGCGCCGGGGAAACGGTCGGCGACGAGCTTCATCTTCGGGAAATTCTTCTGCTGATAGGCAATCGCGGCGTCGGCCCACTTGTTGTGAAGCGGCGTCGTCAACGTCCCGACATAAACTACATAGTCGCCTTCACCACCGAGGTCCTTGGCGAGGCGCTCCATCTGCACTTCCCCGAATCGAACGGAGTCGATCAGCTCCACGTTCCAGTCGCGGCCTTCCTGTTCCGGACCTTCATGCGTGATGACCTTGATGCCGGCCGACTGCGCGCGCTTGAGCACCGGTTCGCATACCTTCACGTCGAGCGGCACCAAGCCGATCACGTTGACCTTCTTGGCAATCAGGTCTTCAAGCAACTTGACCTGCTGCGCCGGATCGACGTTCGCCGGGCCAACCATCGTGGCATTGATACCGAAATCCTTTGCGCCTTTCAGAATCCCTTTTTCAACGGCGTTGAACCAGGGAATGCCCGCGATCTTCACGACCGTGACCATTTCCTTCTGACCCTCCGCGAAGGTGAGGCCCGGAAAACCGGCACCGGCCATCGCTGCGGCACCACCAATCAATTTGAGTGTCTGGCGTCTGTCCATTGTTCCCTCCCAGGAAACTGTTTTGGCTGCCGCTCCCTTGACCGGCAAACGCCGGGCGGGAACAGTCGGCTTCATTCTTGATTCGGCAGAAACTTCCGCGCTTCTAGCCGCAGAACCTTATTCAGGGATTAGAGACCAACGTTCCAGAAGGTGTCAAGCAGCTGATCGGCAAGGCACGTTTGAGCTGCGGCTGATCCGGGCGCGATGACATACTCGTCGCCCGGCCAGTTACTATTTGTCGAAGGCTCCGTGGACGATATTCTTCAGAGCCACCCGAAGTCTTTCGCGCTGCGACACGGTTTGCGCCATATGGCGTGTGCCTCGCTGCTTTCTGGCCGGGCCTGATTCAAATTTCCAGCAGGGCGAAAGCTGGATCCTGAAGTGGGCCGGAAGCCCGACGCCGACCATCACCAAAGCTGCCAACGCCGCCTGAGCGAGCTTTCGCGCAACGCGCTTGCCGGCAAGCTCGGCGTCGGCCCAATCCGGATCGGTCGCGAGAGTTGGCCCGGACAAACTAACTTGCCATCTGCGCCGTTTTGAATGGACGCCGCCAGTGCCCCATGCCAAGCCGGGTCAGGGTTGATTCGAAGGGAAATTGCAATTGCTGCACCGGGGATCGAATATTCGGTTCTGAAGGTTGAACCAGGCATCTGGAAATGAACGTTCCGGATCGGCGGTGACGTCACGACCGGCAAGACGGCTACGAACATTGACCTCCTGGCCGCGCGCCGCGTTCAGCTGCGGATCAACTGCGCGCTGACGGAACGGGATCGTCTGGGAGCCTGTCCCGGTGGGTAGGTGGACGGTTCAAGCGGCTCCAGTTACAAATTGGGCTCGTTCTGTTCTGCCCCCGTCGGTATCGAACTGAGGTGCGCGGGCATGGAGGTTCAGCAAGGTTTTCGCAGCCTGTTCCAGAAGTATTTGCTCGTGCTCTTCATGGCCGTTGCGATTCCGCTCGCGATCAACGGTGTCGTCGAAGCCTGGTTCGGTTATCGCGATCAGCGCGCCAGGCTCGACCAGCTGCTCGGCGTTCAGGCGATGTCCGCCGCAGCCGAGATCCACGACTTTATTTACGGCATCACCAACGACCTCGGCTGGTTGGTCCAGCTGCCCTGGAATGACGAGCCCGACGAGCGGCGGCGGACCGACGCGTTACGCTTGTTTCGGCAAGCGCCCGCGATCGTTACTCTCACACTTCTCGATCATCGTGGCCTGGAGCGTCTTTATATCTCTCGTATCGGGCTCAATCGAATTGACAGTCGCACGGACCGGTCCACCGACCCAGCCGTGATTGGCGCCCGCGCGGCCCGGACCTGGTTCGGCGACGTGACCTACAACCGAGGCTCCGAGCCATACCTGAAAATTGCAATTGTTGGCAACCGACCCTCGGTCGGAGCTGTCATCGCAGAGGTCAACCTCAAGCTTATTTGGGACGTGATTTCGGCGATTAAGGTGGGGAAAACCGGTTTCGCGTTCGTCCTGGATCGACCGGGTCGGCTCATTGCTCACCCGGACATCAGCCTCGTCCTGCGTGGGGCGGAAGAAGCGACCTCCAGGCCATTCCAGGCCATACGCGATGCGATCGGCAGCGCTGGAGTCGGCTCCGCAACAGGCCAGGATATAAGTGGCCGCGACGTTGCCGCTGCCGCTGCTCCAGTTTCTGGTCCCGATTGGACTGTCGTGGTCCTACAACCCCTGTCCGAAGCGTTCGGGCCGATTTATGCAGCCTTGAAGCGGACCGCTGCGATTCTCGCGATCGGCACGGTCATCGCAGGGTTACTTGCCTATGCGCTGGCGCACCGGATGACGGAGCCGATCCGGCTTCTCGAGGAGGGGACCGAGCGGATCGGAGCTGGACTTTTCGATCACCGCATCAGCATCGAGACAGGGGATGAGTTTCAGCGTCTGGCCGACAGTTTTAACAGGATGGCTGCCGAGTTGGCTCTCGCGCAGCAGCAACAGGAGCGTATTGCGAGACTCAAGCGGTTCCTCGCCCCGCAGGTCGCCGATCTTGTCGATCGAACGGGCGACGACGGCGTGTTGGAGGGCCGCCGCACTGAGGTGGTCGTTGTGTTCTGCGACCTGCGAGGCTTTACCTCATTTTCTGCGGAAGTCGCGCCGGAGCAAGTCATGAGCGTGCTATCGGAGTACTATGAGGTACTCGGCAGGGCCATCACGACATTTGCCGCGACACTCACCAGTTTCTCGGGCGACGGCCTGATGGTTCTCGTCAATGCACCCGTTCCCGTCGAAGAACCGGCGCTAAGGGCCGTCGATCTGGCTGTGGAGATGCAGAGAAGTGTGCAAGAACTCATCGTCGGCTGGCGATCGCGGGGATACCGGGTTGGGTTCGGGGTAGGTCTTGCCAGTGGATCGGCAACCGTTGGACGGATCGGATACGAAAGCCGGTTCGACTACACTGCCATTGGCAGTGTAGTTAATCTCGCAGCGCGCCTGTGCGCATCTGCTACCGACCGGGAAATCCTAATGGACGCCGAAGTCGCCGAAGGCGTCGGGGGCAGGCGCTCGGTGATAGGACTTGGGAACCGTCAAATCAAGGGCTATGACGAAGCCGTGCCGGTCTTTGGAATCTCGTTCGACGCTCCATAAGACCAATGCCGATTGGTGAAAGCATGACCAGCGCTGCACTCAACGCAGTCACGTGCGGCAGAAAGTTCGGTCGTATTGGACGGCGAGACGTTCTTGCGTTGTTGGCTGGTGCCGCAGCTTGGACCTCACCTTCACACGCGCAAAGATCGGCCATTCCGGTCATCGGCTATCTTTGCCCGGAGTCGCCCGGACTCTTCGCCAGCCGGCTCAAAGCCTTCCACGAAGGGCTCGGCGAAATTGGCTTTATCGAAGGCCGTAATGTCGCAATCGACTATCAGTGGGCCGAAGGACAGTACAAGCGATTGCCAGCCCTCGCTGCAGATCTGGTCACCCGCAATGTGGATGTCATCGTCGCGCCCGGTGGGGCTCCCGTGGCGCTCGCGGCGAAAGCTGCTACCGCGAGCAAGACGATCGTGTTTGAGATGGGTGGCGACCCCGTCCAGTTAGGCGTGGTGGACAGCTTGTCGCGGCCGGGTGGCAATATCACAGGCGTATCGAGCTTGAGCGTCGAGGTGTCACCGAAGCGGCTTGAGATGATGCACGAATTGCGGCCAACAGCAGCCAAATTGGCCGTGGCCGCCAACCCCACGAGTCCGACCGTCAATACACAATTGGAGAAACTCCGATCCGCTGCCGAAATTCTGGGGGTGCGGCTGGAGGTCTTGATGGCCAGCAGTGAAAAAGAGTTCGAAGCGGTTTTCGCCGCCGTGACGAAGGAAGCGGCACGCGGACTGGTCTTCACCTCAGACCCCTATTTTGCCTTTCGCAGTGGACAGCTTGCCGCGCTCGCGCAGCGATACGGCGTGCCCGCAATTACCCAATCCCGAGACTTCCCCACTTCAGGAGGCCTGATGAGCTACGGAGGAGATTTCGTGCAATCGCATCGTCGCGCGGGCATTTATGCCGGACGGATCCTCAATGGCGAAAAACCCTCTGATCTGCCGGTCCAGCTGGTCACGAAAGTCGAGCTCATCATCAACCTGAAGGCCGCAAAGAGCCTCGGATTCGAGTTTTCCCCCTCGCTCGTCAGCGGCGCCGATGAGGTGATTGAGTAGAGGTTCAGGCCGCCGCGATCAGGCTCAGCATCGACTGCGTATCCCGCACGTCGCAAAACACGTGCGCCATCGCCGATAGCGTCCCCCATGTTCCCCGTCGGTCAGCGTCGCGCAGGCATCCGTAATAAAGCCAGACCGCTATGAGCGGCCGGCAATCGCAACGGGATGGCTGTAAATGTCCACTATCGTTGCGTTTTGGCTACGTTCGTTTGCGCCCTTGCCTCTCGTTTCTGAGATGAAGCCGAGGCGGTGGGGTTTGCCCCCGGGGTCACAAGGAGCAGATATGGCCGAAGCCGGTCCGGCTGGATGACTGCCTCACCAGTTACGATACGCCCTTTTTGGCTTCGCCAGTTCCCTAGGTATTGTTAACGCGAAAGACAGGATGTTGCAATAATGTGACGGTGGGATTGGGCTTGGGGGCTCCCCGACGTTTGATCAATAAGAGCGGGAGCATACAATGCACGTCGAGCGATTGTCGTGGCTTTTGCCTGATTGCGGTGAGCTGGCCAAGCTCAAACAAGCCGAACCGGATCTCATCATCTACTTTGGTTCGCGGACCTCTCTCGCGTCCGGCGCGGCTTTTGAGCAACTCAAGGCGACGTGTCCCGGAGCGATGGTTTTGGGATGCACGACCGGCGGCCAGATTCACGAGCACGATGCTGTTGATGATGAAATCACCGGTGTCGCAATCCGTTTCGATGAAACCAGAATTCGCCTCGTGAGCGAGATGGTCGGCTCCTCGGCAGATTCACGCACTTGCGGTCACGCGATTGGCGAGCGACTGCTGGCGCCGGATCTTGCAGGCATCTTCATTCTTTCCGATGGGCTGAACGTCAACGGCAGCGAATTGGTGGCAGGCATTACCGAGATGATCGGGCCGCATATTCCGCTTACGGGCGGGCTTGCCGGAGACGGATCGCAATTCGAGGAGACTCTGGTCGGCGCCAATTGCGCGCCGCGGAGCCGCATGGTTGCAGGCATCGGATTCTACGGCGACGCAATCAGAATCGGACACGGTAGCGCTGGCGGATGGGACGTTTTCGGTCCATGGCGCACGGTTACGCGTTCACAGGGCAACGTGTTGTTCGAACTCGACGGCGAACCCGCCCTCAATCTCTACGAGCGGTATCTGGGCGATGAAGCCGAGGGTCTGCCGGGCGCCGGCCTCCTGTTTCCGCTGCAAATCCAGAATCCGGATAATGCGGATCACCGGATCGTTCGAACAATCCTGGCGGTCGACCGTGACAAGAGGTCACTGACGTTCGCCGGTGACGTTCCGCAGGGATGGAGCGCGCAGCTGATGCGCGGCAACTTCGACCACTTGTCACGCGGCGCCGCCGACGCTGCACGGCAGGCTACCGAAGGCCTCGCCGACGGCCAGGCCACCAACGGCGTTGCCCTGCTGGTCAGCTGCATCGGCCGCCGTCTGCTGATGGGACAGCGGGTGTCCGAAGAAATTGAGGCAGCCGGCGCGGTACTCGGGACACAGTTTGCCCGACTAGGGTTCTACTCCTACGGCGAAATCTCTCCGCACGCTGTTTCAGGAATCTGCGAGCTGCACAACCAGACTATGACGATTACAACCATCACTGAGCTTGCGGCGTAGCAACCATGCGCAAGCTCTTTCAGCGGCAGCTTGCCAAGGCGACGAAGGAGCCGGGCAAGGTCGATCTTGAACTGCTGGCCGATCTTGTAACGGCAGCCTACGAGGAGGCCGACCGTGATCGCAAGCGGACGGATCGCTCAATCTCGTTGATGGCCGATGAGCTTCAGCGTACGCACACGCGGCTTCTTGAAGCGTTCAAGGTAGTCCCGGAGGGACTCGTCCTTCTGGATGCCGAAGGAAGGTATGTTCTTTTCAACAAGAAATTCCTCGAACTTTACCACTCCGCAGTTGACAGGATCACGGTTGGCGGGAGTTTCGCCGACTCCGTTCGTGCCGGCGTCGAGCGCGGTCATTACCTTGATGCGATCGGGCGAGAGGAGGAATGGCTCGCCGAGCGGCTCGACCGCAACAAGCAGGATAGCTATTCGACCGAGCAACATCTGCGGGGTGACCGCTGGGTCCGGATTGATGAGCGCCGCACCTCCGACGGCGGCAGCATCGGTGTTTGCATCGACATCACCGACTCGAGGCGGCGCGAGGAAATCCTGAAAAAGCGGTCGGAGCAACTTGTGGAAGCCCAACGCCTGGCGAAAACCGGCGACTGGAGTTACAAGCTTGGCGATTGCCACGTGTGGTGGTCGCCCCAACTCTACGAGTTGCTTGCATACGATCCGGCTGAATTCACGACCACCCGCGAAGCCGTACTGTCATGCTACGGCGTCGACGGAGCCGCGAGGCTCCTCGCATCCCAGGCGGAAGTCATGCGCTCCGGAAAGTCGAAGAGCGTCGATGTCAAGGTCGATCGAGGCGACAGAACCGTCGCCGACGTTGTGGTCACAAGCAGGTCGATGACCGATGATAACGGACGAATTATCGGCTTTGTAGGCACAATCCAGGACATTACCGACCGCAAGATCGCCGAAGAAAGGCTTGAAAAGCTCGCTTATTTCGATCCGCTTACAGGTCTTGCCAACCGCTCGATGTTCCATCGCGAGGTCAACGATGTGCTCACCCGCTGCGGCCGGACGGGCTCGCAAGCGGCGTTGCTCTTGCTCGATCTCGATCGCTTCAAGGAAGTCAATGACTCGCTCGGGCATGCGTCGGGCGACGAACTGCTTGCCAAGGTTGCTCAACTGATCTCAAGAGTGCTGGGCAACGGTCATTTCTTCTCGCGCCTCGGCGGCGATGAATTCGCCATCGTCATGCAGGGTGGCACTGATCGCGCAGCCGTCGAACGCCTGGCCGCCGATGTTATTGCGGCTGTTTCCGGCTCAATTCTCCTCGCCCGCGGCGAGGTAAGCATTGGGACAAGCATTGGCGTTGCGACGATTCCCGGCGACGGCGGGAATGTGACCGACCTTCAGCGTAATGCCGATCTCGCTCTGTACCGCGCCAAGGAAAGCGGTCGTGGTCGTCTGGTTTTCTTCGAGCCCGGAATGAATACGGCCGTCCAACACAAGATCGCAATCGCGCGCGAGCTGCGCCGGGCGATCACCGCGAACGTTGGCCTGACCGTGCACTATCAGCCGCAGGTTTCGCTGTCGAACGGCCGGGTCACTGGCTTCGAGGCTTTGATGCGCTGGAACCATCCCACACTTGGCAATATTCCTCCTGCCGAATTCATACCGATCGCGGAGAGTTCCCAGCTGATCTGCGATCTCGGCCTCTGGATTTTGCGCCAGGCGGCGCTTCAGGCGAAGACCTGGCTGGATGCAGGCGAAGCCGCTCGGGAAATGGCGGTAAACGTATCGGCAGCGCAAATCTGGCATACGGATTTCGCGCACGATGTCGCGGAGGTCTTGAAGGAGACAGGCCTCCCTCCTCATTTGCTGTGCCTCGAATTGACCGAAAGTCTTCTGGCCGATCATGCGGAAGGTCGCGTGCGCAGTGTGCTTACGGCGCTAAAGAGCCTGGGCGTAACACTCGCTCTGGACGATTTCGGTACAGGTTATTCGTCGCTGGGCTATTTGACCCAGTTGCCGTTCGACACGATCAAGATCGATCGGATCTTTGTGGACGGGATCGCAAACTCGGAGTGCGCCCGGAAACTCCTTGAAGGTATTATTGCGCTTGGACGCGGTCTCGGCATGACGATCGTGGCGGAGGGCGCCGAGACGGCCGAGGAGGTCGCCATTCTCGGCCAGTTCCGGTGCGACCTGGTTCAGGGCTTTATATTCGCCCGCCCCGCGGCAGCTCAAGACGCCCTCAAATCTGCATGGTCTCTCGAAGGTAAGGGACTCCGGGTCGATGGTTCACAGACTGCAACGTCCGCTGCCGCAGCCTGATTTTGCCGGACAATGCCTATCGTGAACAGGCTTGGGCACGACGTGTCGTGGACGAAGGCGTGAGGTCTTGTCCGAGAGCCGGATGCGGGAGATCTGCATGTCCGGTTCGATGAGCGGGATGTGGAAACGGAGCCATGGTCGAACCAGTGCGGCACCGCCAGACGAAAGAGGCGGGAAAGATATGCTCGAAACTAGTCTAAAACCACCGCGCCACATCTCGACTCTACCGATTTGAACCTATCGCGCTCCCGTCGGGCGCTGATCTCACTCCTTAACGATGCCCCCGTGGGACCTTGCGTTATTTTACTATTTTATTGATGCGTACGCCGCAGGAAGTCCCGGATTGCACGATTTACCAGCATCGGATGGGATTGCATCGGGCGGTGGCCCCCATCGTCGATCCGAACCACGATTGCATTCGGCGCGTAGTCGTGGAGGTTATCCAGTTGACCGGGCAAGCAGACAGGGTCTTGCATTCCCCAAAGAACCAGCGTTGGAACATCCACCCGGAGCGACGTGGTGGCGGGAGGTTCCGCTACATCGGCAAAGAATCGGGCAGCGAGGTCTGGCGTTTCTGTATGCGCTGCATCCGAGATGGAAGAAGGCACCTTAATCGGATCCGCGCGATAGTAATTGTACCAGGACGGATAAGGGGCAATAGCACTGTAATAATCGCGCTCGTATTGCGATGCCTGAATTTGCGCCGCGCTATTGCGGACCTCACGGAGAAATATAGCTGGGTGCGGTGCATTGAGAATGATCAAGCGTTCAACATGGCCTGGATAGGCCGAAGCAAACACCCAAGCAATGTAGCCACCCCAGTCATTGCCCACCAGGATGCACCGCTCACGGCCGAAATACCGAAGCAGCGCATGTACATCGCCCAACAATCTTGGCATGGCATAGGCATCGACTGCTTTCGGTTGATCTGATGGCGGAAAGCCGCGCAAATTGGGAGCCACCACCATGTGGTCTCGGCTAAACTCCGCGAGCTGGCTCATGTAAAGCGTCCAGCTGTCTTGGGCGCCGTGAAGGAACACCATGAGCTCGCCCTCGCCCCCTTGGACAAAGTACAGCCTCACTCCGTCGCCTTCGGCGTAGCCCTCCACCAGACCGGATTGGCTTGCGCCCGGGTGCGGCCAGACGGCCGTCGAAGCGAAAGTCGCTAACGATAGCCTGGCACCCAACGTGAGCAGATGTCGTCGGTTAACAGAAGGCCGAAGAACTGGACGCATGCACCTCGTCCCCGATAGCGATACTGGAATATATAGCGTCAACTCGCTTGGAGCATCCCCCTGTAGATCCAGTCGACGGGGGTCTGCTAACTGGAGCGCCCGTTCGCGCCGCATATGTCGCGCGTAATATTTCTGCCCGCAACAATTACAGTCTTATCGCAATGTGTGGCGACCGGCCTGGGTCATTTTCGGAAGTTGGCCGGCGAAGTCGAGAGGTCCGCTTGGCCTCCGTCAGCGGCCATCCCGAGTTAGACCACGCCCGTTGCACACCCGTGCCGGCTCGGAAACGTTTTACGTGCTAACCGGGCAACTGAGCCAAAAAAAGCCCGCATGGCGTCAGTCATGTCGACGCGGGGCAGTCGATGCCCGGACATGGTCCCGGCATGCCCATGGAAATCTCAAGCCGCGGCACCGGCGATCTGAATGCGCTTGTCATGTTCGTGGTGGATGCCACCAAGCCGTTTTCATCGCCGGCCACGATGCCGTAGGCGTGCGACGTCGCTCGCATTATTCCGCAGCAAACTCCAGCGGCGCTTCGCGCGGCACGACGATGCGGATTTTCGTTCCCGCGCCAGGTCTAGTTTCCAGATTGATCCGGCCACCCAGACGATTGGTCACGATGTTGTGGACGATGTGCAATCCGAGGCCGGTGCTGCCCTGATCGCGCCGGGTCGTGAAAAACGGGTCGAACACCTGGCGCCTGACCTCCGGGCTCATGCCGCAGCCGTCGTCTGAAAACAGCACTTCAACATTGTCCTTGCCCGACGCCCGCGCCGTGATCTGGATGGATCCCCGTGCGCCGTCTGGAAAGGCATGAACCGCAGAATTGAGAACCAGGTTGGTGAGCACCTGGCCGTAAGGGCCGGAATAGCTGTTCATGGCGAGATTGGGCTCGCATTCGACGTTGACCGTCAGCTGACTTCGCAACCCGAACCGCAGTCCTTTGACAACCTGTTCGGTCACCTGGCCGAGATCAAAGCTTCTGCGATCCGAAACGTTGCGATCGGCCGCAACCTGCTTGAACGACTGTATCAACTCGACCGCGTTACCAAGATTGACCATGATCTGCGACGCCGCCTCCCGGCTTGCTGCAATAAATTCAGTCAGGGTCGACCGGCGCACATTGCCGCTGGCGACATCGGCTTCAAATCGGTTGGTCTTGTCGATAAAGGCCGAGGCGACGGTCAGGCTGGTCCCGACAGGGGTGTTGATTTCGTGAGCGACCCCCGCCACCAGCCGTCCCAGCGCGGCCAGCTTCTCGGTCTGCACGAGACTGTCCTGCGTGGCGCGCAGGTCTTCAAGCGATTGCGACAATTGCCTTGTGCGCTCCTGCACCTCGGTGAACAGCCGCGTGTTCTCGATGGCAATGACCGCCTGACCGGCAAAGGTCTTCAGCAGTTCGACCTGCGCCTTGGGGAACAATTGAGGCTCGAGCCGCATCACCGCGATCGCGCCGATAGCGGCCTCGTCGCGCAGCATCGGCACGATCAGGATGCTGCGATAGCCCGATGTTCGCTGCAGTTCGCTGTATCCGCCGGAGACCAGCACATCCGGCTCATGCACGACGCGCCGCTCGCGGATGGCGACCGAGATCAGATTGTTGCTGGTGAGCGGGGCAGGGTAGGCTTTGCGCACCGCCGCCACCGATTCCGGCGAGAACTGATCGTGCGCGACCAAATGGACATGCTCGCCATCCCTGCGATAGACGGCGCTGAGCACGCTCTGGCAGAGCCGCGCGGCGTTCCTGACGATCCTGTCGAACACCGGCAGCAGATCCGTCGGCGCGTCGGCGATGAGGCTCAGGACCTCGGCTGTCGCCGCCTGCCGCTCCCTGGCTTCCTGAAGTTCGAGCGCAAGTTGTGCGGCTTCGGTTTTCGCGGGGCCTTCGACTTCCGTTTTGGTGGGGCTGGAGACTCGCGCCGCTTTTTTTGCCGCATTGCCGCGCTTTCGCGGCATCGCCGTGCGGCTTCGCTGCTTATTCGGTCCGCCGTCTGCTCCAGAGCTTCGTCTCATTGCCTTCCCCGGGCCGCAGGATAAGCCATCGTATCGGCTTAGGCCAGCAACGGGAAATGGGTGACCGATGTCTCATGTGGGTCAAAACTTGACTTCGCGGGAAGGGCCGGTTCTCGCAAAGCGGCCATTCGCACAATGAGCGGTTGGAGAAAGCCAGACGCTTTGCCGGATATGAGCTGCGACTTATCTGGCTCCGCGCATGACGGGTCTGAAGTCTCGAATACGGAAGTTCGCCTGCCGTCAGCGGGCCACCAACGGTACGTAATGTTCGAGTTCGGGGTCGGGGAAATGTACCGTCTGGCCGAGTTCCGCGGAGCGATAGAGTCCCATCAGCATTTCCATCACGCCGACGCCGTCATGAAAGGATTCCGCCGGGCTCAGGCCGAGCCTGAACGCTTCCACCATATGTCGGTTCTCGTCGGTATAGCCGTAGATGCCGGCTTCGTCCTCGACCACCGGCATCAGGCCCTGCTCGGCATTCTGCTTCTCGACGAGATCCTCGCCCTCCGATCCGGTGACCGCGCGTGAGAGGAACACCTTGAGACCGGTCGAGAGCGACGAGAATTCCATCGAATATTCGGGACCGAGCAGCTCGAGCTGGATGCGCAAGCCGGCGCCGACATAGGCCCATGACGTCGTCGCTTCGATCATCAACTGATGGCCATCGGCGTCTTCCATCGCAAGGATGCCGCGCGCGAAGTCCTCGACCGGGCGTTTGGCGAAATCGATGCCCATCCGCGTCCTCAGGTCGGCCGCATAGCGCGGACGCGTCCATTTCAGGTTGGCTGTCGTCGCGCTGGCGCTCACCAGCCGCAGGGTATCGCGGGTCGCGCCCGGCGCGGTCAGCATGAAGCGCGCGACCTCGACTGAATGACACATCATGTCGGAGAGCACACCCCCACCTTGCCTTTCGCCTTGCCAGAACCAGGGCTCGTGCGGGCCGGAATGCTCCTCCGCCGCGCGGGCCAGATAGGGCCGCCCGCCCTGGGGTACGGCGCGCCGCCAGATGATGTCCTTGCCGCGCATCACCGCGGTCGAGAACAACTGGTTCTCCAGATAGCCGTGCAGCAGGCCTGCATCCTCGACAAGCGCCAGCATTTCGCGCGCCTCGGCGAGCGTGCGGGCGAGCGGCTTTTCGCAGGCGACGGCGCGCAGAGGCGCGCCGGCCTTCGTCAGACGATGGATCTCGCGCATAATGTCGAGGCGGGTGTCGTTCGGCGTCAGCAGCCAGAGCGCATCGACCTCGCCCGACATCGCCATCGCTTCGATGCTGTCGAACGCATGGGCCTGCCCAAGGCCGAGACTGCGGGCCTTTTCCGCGATGCGCGTGCGCCGCTCGACCGAGCGGCTGTAGACGCCGCCGATGCTGACGTTGCGCACGCCGACCATGGATTGCAGATGGAAGGCGGCGATGAAGCCGCTGCCGATGAGGCCAACGCGCAGAATCGAGAGTTCCGTGAGCTTCTGCATGTCAGAGACCTCTCCTTCAATGGCGCAAGTCGTCGCGCGGCGCGTCAGGTGATATGGGTGGCTCTTTGCGCTGCCGGCCGGGGATGGCGGCCAGCAGCGCCTGAGTATAGGGATGTTCGGGCCGGCTCAGCAGGTCCGCGGTCGGTCTGATCTCGACGATTTCGCCCAGGCGCATCACCGCGATCCGGTCGCAAACCTGGGCCGCGACATTGAGGTCATGGGTGATGAACAGCATTGCCAGCCGCAGCCGCGTTTTCAATGTCTCGAGCAGCGCGAGCACCTGGGCCTGGACCGAGACGTCGAGCGCCGACACCGGTTCATCGGCCACCAGCACGTCAGGGTCGAGCGCCAGCGCGCGCGCAATGCCGATCCGCTGCCGTTGCCCGCCCGAGAATTCATGCGGGAAACGCTGCGCCGCGCCCGGGTCGAGGCCAACCAGCGTCAGCAGTTCGTTGGCACGCGCAAAGGCCTGTGCCGCCGGGACGCCATGAGCGATCGGCCCGTCGGCGATGATCCGGCCGACGCGGCGACGCGGATTGAGCGAGGTGAATGGATCCTGGAATACCATCTGGATCTGCTTGCGGGCGGCCCGCAGACCGGCCCCGCGGGCCTGGGTGAAATCCAATTCGCCGACGCGCACGACGCCCGCATCGGCATCGGTGAGCCGCATCACGAGCCGGCCGATCGTGCTCTTGCCCGAGCCTGATTCCCCGACAAGGCCCAGCGTTTCGCCGCGCCGGATTTCGAAGTTCACGCTCTTCACGGCCGCGACCTCGCGCTGCGAGTTGAACCAGGCGTTGCCGCGATAGGTCTTCGCAAGCCCGGTTGCCGCGCAGGCGACCGGCGCGTCCTCGACCGCAGGGCGGACCGGCGGGGTCAGGCCGGGCACCGCAGCGAGCAGCCGGCGCGTATAGGGATGCTGCGGGCGTTCGAGCACATCCGCGACCGAACCCTGCTCGACGACGCGCCCCTTCTCCATCACTGCGACGCGGTCGGCAATGTCGCCGACGACACCGAAATCATGGGTGATGAACAGAACGGCCATGCCGCGCCGCTGCTGGATGTCGCGGATCAAACGGAGAATCTGCGCCTGGGTGGTGACGTCGAGCGCGGTGGTCGGCTCATCCGCCACCAGGATCGATGGTTCGAGCGCCAGCGCCATCGCAATCATGGCGCGCTGACGCTGACCGCCTGACAACTGATGCGGATAGCTGTTGATGATCCGCTCCAGATCGCGCAATCCCACTTCCTCGGCAAGCGCGCGCGTGCGGGCGCGCCGTTCGGCCAGCGCGAGGTGCCCATGCGCCTCGAACGCCTCCATGATCTGGTCGCCGATCCTGATCACCGGATTGAGCGCCGTCATCGGTTCCTGGAAGATCATCGCGATGCGCCGCCCGCGCAATGTCCGCCACTCTGCTGCCGGCAGTTTCAGCAAATCGCGCCCCTCGAAGCGAATGGCTCCTGCGACCGGTCGAATGTCGTTGGGCAACAGGCCCATCACAGCGGAGGCGCAGACCGTCTTGCCGGAGCCGGATTCACCGACGACACAAAGGATCTGCCGCGGGTGCAGCGCGAGCGAGACCGTCTCGACGGCGAAGGCTCGATCGGCGTCGGCGGGCAGCGCCAGCGTCAGCTGCTCGATCGACAGAATCGCGTCGGCCGCCGTCTCGCTCATGGTGTCTGACCCGACATCATTATTTGTCCCATCCTGGTCACGCCGCCAGCGCGATGCCGTCCTTGCGATGATCCGACGCGCCATACATGATGCCGCTGTTGGAATCGACCTGCACCGCCTGGAAACCTCCAAGCGGCTCGTCCGCCCACGTCACACAATGGCCGCGAGCGATCAGATCGTCGGCAACCGAGCCGGACACCGTCGGTTCGAGCGACAGCGTGCCGTCAAAGGCGAAGCTGCGCGGGGCGTCCGAGGATTGCTGGATGTCGAGGCCGCGGTCGAGCACTCCGCTCAGGATCTGCATGTGTCCCGTGGCCTGATATTGTCCGCCCATGACGCCAAATGCCATGATGGGTTTGCCATCCTTCGCGAGCAAGCCCGGAATGATGGTGTGAAAGGGACGTTTCCCCGGCGCGATGGCGTTAGGATGGCCTTCGATGAGGCGGAAGCCCGAACCGCGGTTTTGCAGCAGCACACCCGAGCGAGGGGCGTAGATGCCGCTGCCGAAGGCGAAGAACAGCGAATTGATAAAGGACACCATGTTGCCGTCGCGGTCGGCGACCGCAACATAGGCGGTGTCACGGTGGACGGGCATCTCGAAGTCCGTCGGGGCGCTGGAGCGCTTCGTGCTGATGGTAGAGCGCAATGCCGTGATCGAGGCGTTCGACAGCAGCGTCTCGACATCGAGCGGATGGAAGGCCGGATCGGCGACCAGTGCGTCGCGTTGCCGGTAGGCCACCTTGGTCGCCTCGGCAAGGAGGTGAATGCGGTCCGCTTCGCCGAGCGCCGGGTCGACCATATCGAAGCCGGCGAGGATGCGGGCGATCAGCAGCGCTGCGACGCCCTGTCCGTTGGGTGGACATTGCCAGATTCGATGACCGCGATAGTCGGCGCCCAGCGGCGCAACGTACTCTGATCTGGCGCTTGCAAGATCCTCAAGCCGCATCAGCCCGCCCAGTGCCCTCAATGTTGCGACGATCTCTTCGGCGACGGCGCCTTCGTAGAACGCGGCGCGTCCCTCGCGCGCGATTCGGCGCAGCGTCGTGCCGAGTGCCGGATGGATGAGTTTGCTGCCGATGCCGGGCGCAACGCCACCGGGCAGATAGACCGCAACGCCGGTCCGATGTCTTTCTATGCGGTCGGCATAGCGCGCCCAGTCCAGCGCGGAGCGGGGCGGGATCACGAAGCCGTTCTCGGCCGCACGGATCGCCGGCGCCAGAATTTCGTCCAATCCTTTCGAACCATAATCGGCGGCAAGCCGGCACCAGGCGTCGACCGCACCCGGAACGGTGACGGCATGAGGCGAATCGTCAGGGATCGACACCAGCCCTTGTTGCCTAAACCAGCCGAGCTCGGCCTTCGCTGGTGCTCTGCCTGAGCCGTTGATTGCGACAGGCTGGCCTGAGGCGGGAGCATAGATCGCAAAACAATCGCCGCCGATGCCGGTCATGTGCGGATCGATGACGCCCTGGAGCGCGATCGCGGTGATGGCGGCGTCGACCGCGTTGCCGCCACTGCGCAGGACGTCGACGGCGGCGAGCGTGACGGCGGGGTGAGAGGTCGCGGCCATGCCACGGTCGCCCACCGCCAGCGAGCGTCCCGGCACCATAAAATCGCGCTGGCCCCAGCTCATGCTGTTCTCCGATTGTTGTTGTGAGGCCGGTTGGCGAGCGCTGCGGCGGCCGCTTCGTCGCAAAGGATATGGACGTTATCGTGCAGGCGGAGCGCGGAGGCGGGACAAGGCGGCGCGATTGGGCCGTCAATTGCGGCTGCCACGGCGGCCGCCTTCTCCGGTCCGGTTGCGATCAGCAGGATGCTGCGCGCCTCCAGGATTGTCGCGATGCCCATCGTGATGGCACGCTCGGGAACCGACGCGGGATAGGAAAAATTGCGGGCATTCGCGAGGCGGGTAGCTTCGTCGAGCCTGATCTCACGGGTGCGTGACTCAAAATCCGAACCCGGTTCGTTGAAGCCGACGTGGCCGTTGGCGCCGATGCCGAGCAGCAGCAGGTCGATGCCACCGGCAGCGGCAATCAGCGCCTCATAGCGCGCCGCCTCGGCGGCGATGTCGCCGGCCATGCCGTCGGGAATTCGCGCCCGTCCGGCTTCCATGTCAACATGCCCAAACAAATACTCTTGCATGTAGGCATGGAAGCTTCCCGGCGATTGCGGCGCGACGCCGACATATTCATCTAGGTTGAAACTGGACACCGCCCTGAATGAGACATCGCCGCCGCGTGTGGCGGCGACGAGGCGGGCATAGACCGGCCTCATCGTCGCGCCGGTCGCGAAACCAAGCGTGACCGCATGCCGATCGCGCAGCCGGGCGACGACGCGCGCGGCCGCGCGTTCCGCGACGGCGGTGGCATTGCCCGCAATCTCAATTTGCGGCGCGTGCTGTCTCATGCCGCGACGTCCGCAGCCGTGAAGGGCAGCGCCAGCGGGCTCGCATCCTTGCCGATGCCAAACAGCGAGCGATGCACGTGGTCGATCGCACTGCCGATCGCGCCGATCAGCGTGGCGCGATTGCCGAGTGCGCTGAGTTCGATCCGTACCGGCTCGCGCGTGCAGCGTCCGAGATTCGCATCGATTCGGAGCTTCAACTCGGGCCGCGCGCCAATGCTGCCGCCCATGACGATAATTTCAGGATCGAGGATGCTATGCACGGCCAGGATTGCGGTCGTGACGATCCGGCCGACCTCGTCGATCGTGATCCGCGCAGCCTCATCGGTCTCGAGTCGATCGAAGACGTCGCGCACGGTGCTGCCGGATGGGCCGCCGAGCCCGGTGTAGCGCTCGATGATGCCGGCGCTACCGACGGCGGTCTCCAGGGTGCCGAGCCGCTGGCCACGCGCATCATATGGGTCTCCTCCGAGCGGCAGGTAGGCGACTTCGCCGGCCGCGCCACGTGCGCCGCGGATGAGATGGCCGTCCGCGAAGATGCCCATGCCGATGCCGGTGCCCAGGGCGACAAAGGCGAACGTGCGGGCCTTGCGGCTGTTGCCGCGCCAATGCTCCCCGATCGCGGCAAGATTGACGTCGTTCTCGATGGCGATGTCGATGCCGAGCCGCGCGCGCAGCGCGGCTCGCACGTCCAGGCTATCCAGTCCGGCGATATTGGGCGCGATCGCGATGCCGCCGGACGCCGGCTCAATGATGCCGGGACTTCCCATCACGCCGCCGCGCAGCCGTTGCGAGGACACGCCGGGGCGCTGAAGCAGGGCGTCGGTCATGCGCCCGATCTGAGCGATGACGGCGCCGCCGCCATCGCCCGCCGTCGCTTCAATGCTCTCGGCGACGATCACGCCCTGCAGATCGGCAAGGGCGACGTGCAGTTTGGTGCCGCCGAGGTCGATGCCCAGCACGAAGGCCGCGTCTGGCCGCAGCGCATAGGTTACGGCGCTACGCCCCACGGTGCCCTGGATCTGCCCGTCCTCGTACACCCAGCCGTCGCGTTCAAGCTCGCGCATCACCTCCGAGATGGTCTGCTTGGACAGGCCGGTGCCGCGGGCGATTTCGGCGCGGGACACCGATCGATCCCGCAGCAGGCGCTCGACCACGAGGCGGACGGATTGCTGTCGCGCAACGGGCGAGGAGGGGAAATCTTGCATGAGGCCAGTCCAATTGGTCAAGATGACGAACTAATATCCCGAGATGAATGGCGTCAAGTGCCTTTTAAAGTCGCAGTGGTGCCATTTCTCTCTCGAATATTACGAAATACGGGGTAGTTTGTTCGCAATATTTACAAATAGAATCGGGCGTGCTTGTTTTGTCGTCCGACGGCAAAGCCATGGGAGCCCCATATGAGGCGTGTAGCAACGGTGTTGACGGCAATTTCGATAATCGCGTTGGCTCTGGTCTCGGCCCAGGCCGCGACGCTTCGGGTTGGCCTTCAGGACGATCCCGATGCACTCGACCCGGCGCTAAGCGGCACTTATACCGGCCGCTTTGTGTTCGCGGCGTTATGCGACAAGCTTGTCGATATCTCGCCCGAGCTCAAAATCGTACCGCAGCTCGCCGAGACTTGGGAGTGGGCCCCGGACGGCAAGTCGCTCACCTTCACCCTGCGCAAGAACGTCACCTTTCATGACGGCACCGCGTTCGATGCGGCCGCGGTGAAGTTCAATATCGAGCGCATGAAAACCATGCCGGATTCCAAGCGCAAGGCCGAGCTGGCGCCGATCGCGAGCGTCGAGGCGCTGGCGGCGGACAAAGTGAGGTTCAACCTGTCGGAGCCCTTCGTGCCGCTGCTCGCCAATCTCAGCGACCGTGCCGGCATGATGGTGTCGCCCAGGGCCGCCGGCGAGAAGGTCGGTGAATTCGCGGCGGCGCCGGTCTGCGCCGGGCCGTACCAGTTCGTCGAGCGCAAGTCGCGCGACCTCATTCGCGTCAAGAAATATGCTGGCTACTGGAATGCCGGACAGATCGGTTACGACGAGGTCGTCTATTACTATGTGCCTGACTCAACCGTGCGGCTGTCGCGGGTGCGCGCCGGCGATCTCGAGCTCGCCGAACGCATCGCGCCGACCGACCTCAAAATCGTGCGTGATGACGCCAACCTCGCCTTGCATTCCGGCCAGGGACTTGCCGTCGCGCACCTGATGTTCAATGTCGGCGCGGGAGCGAAGGCCGACACGCCGCTCGGCAAGAACGCGACGCTCCGCCAGGCTTTCGAGCTGGCGATCGACCGCAACGTCATCAACCGTGTCGCCTTCAACGGCGAGTTTCTGGCCGATAATCAGATGATCCCGCCGTCGTCTCCGTTCTACGACCACGCCCACAAGATCCCGGCGCGCGACGTGGCGAAGGCCAGGGCGATGATCGCTGCCGCCGGCATGACCCGAGTACCGATCGAACTCCAGTACGAGAACACGGCTGGCGATAGCCGTGTCGCGCAAATCATGCAGTCGATGGCGGGTGAGGCGGGCTTCGATGTCAAGCTGTTGCCGATGGAGCCTGCTACCGCGATCGAGCGCTATATGAATGGTAATTTCGAAGCCTATATCGGCAACTGGAGTGGCCGCGCCGATCCGGACCCGACGCTGATCGCTTTTTTCAGTTGCGCCGGCTCGCAGAACGTCAATAAATACTGCAACAAGGATCTCGACATGATCCTGAACCAGGCCCGCGGCGAGGCCGACGAAGCCAAGCGCAAGGTGCTCTACGCCAAGGCCACGGACATCTACCTCACGGCGCTATCGTCTGTCCCCCTTTACCACCCGAACTGGTTCTTTGCGGCTCGCAAATCGGTGGGCGGTATCGTCATGGTACCCGACGGGTTGCTGCGCCTGAACGGCGTCAAGCCTGCGAACTGACGCGCAACGCCTGACGCGCATCGGCGCGTCGGCCAAGGGAGGAACAAACTACCAAGATGAAGACCCTGCTTCTGCGCCGGCTCGGCGTCTCACTGCCGACATTGTTGCTGGTGTCGATGATGGTGTTCGGACTGCAGAAGCTGCTGCCCGGTGATCCGGCGCTGGCGCTGGCCGGTGAAGAGCGCAACCCGGAGGTCGTCGAGTATCTTCGGCAGAAATATCGCTTCAATGATCCGGTTCCGGTGCAATACGCCGTCTGGCTGAAAGCCTTGGTACACGGTGACTTCGGCACCTCGGTGCGCACCCGGCTGCCGATCGGCACCATGCTGGTCGAAAAGCTGCCGGTAACCATCGAGCTCGCGATCCTGTCGATGCTGGTCGCGCTCCTTCTCGGGCTGCCGATCGGAATCTTCGCGGCGCTGCGGCGCGGGACGCCGTTCGATTACGGCGCCAGTCTGTTCGGATTAGCTGGCCTGTCGATTCCGCATTTCTGGCTGGGCATCATGCTGATTCTGGTGTTCTCGGTGAATCTCGGCTGGCTGCCGGCCGGCGGATTTGTTTCGCCTTTCGAAAGCGTGGGGCGCAACCTGCTTTCAATGCTGATGCCCGCTCTGGTACTCGGCACCGGCACCGCCGCCATCATGATGCGCCACGTCCGCAGCGCGATGATCCTGGCGATGAAGCAGGATTATGTGCGTACCGCCCGCGCGAAAGGCGTCCGCGATCGCACCATCGTGCTGCGCCATGCGCTGCCGAATGCGCTGATCCCGGTGGTGACGCTGGGCACGTTGCAATTCGGCGAATTGCTGGCCGGCGCGGTGCTAACCGAGCAGGTTTTTTCCATACCCGGCTTTGGCAAGATGATCGTCGATGGCGTGTTCAGCCGCGATTATGCCGTGGTCCAGGCCGTGGTGCTGTGCACGGCGGTCGTGTTCCTGTTGATGAGCCTGATTGCCGACGTCGCCTATGTGCTGCTCAATCCGAGGCTCAGGTCATGAGCTCGATTGAGACGACGCCGGTCGCAACTCGGGCGCGCGCAAGCGGTTCTCCGGAAATTCGCCGTCTGTTGCGTGAGCCATCCGCCGTGATTGGGGCCACGATCATTCTGTTCTTCGTCGTGCTGGCGGTGTTTGCCTCGTGGATTGCGCCCTACGATCCAAATGGGCCGGACTGGATGGCGATTCGCGCGGCCCCCAGTGCAACGCACTGGTTCGGCACCGACGATCTCGGCCGTGACGTGCTGTCCCGCGTCATCTTTGGTACGCAGGCCTCGCTTGCCGCCGGCATGGTCTCCGTGACTGTCGCGGTTTTGGTCGGCCTCCCGTTTGGTCTCGTCGCCGGTTATTTTGGCGGCCTCGCCGACATGGTGATCTCGCGCCTCGCCGATGCGCTGCTTGCCTGCCCGTTCCTGGTGCTGGCGATTGCGCTGGCCGCATTTCTCGGCCCCAGTCTCCAGAACGCGATGATCGCCATCGGCATTTCCGCCGTACCGGTTTTCGTTCGTGTTGCGCGTGCCGAAACACTGGTCGTTGGCACCGAGGATTACATCGCGGCGGCCCGCTCCCAAGGCCTCGGCGATCTCGCTATCCTGACCGGACAGGTGCTGCCGAATGTGCTTGCGCCGACGATCGTACAGGCGACGCTCACCATGGCGATTGCGGTCCTGGCCGAGGCGAGCCTTGCCTTCCTGGGTCTTGGCCAGCTACCTCCGGCCCCGTCATGGGGCGCCATGCTTGATGTCGCCAGGCAGTTTCTCAGCGAGGCGCCATGGATGGCGTTCTGGCCCGGGCTCGCGATCATCGCCCTCGTGATCGGCTTCAACCTGATGGGTGACGGCCTGAATGATGCTCTCAATCCCAGGCACTAGATGCGGGTTTTCGGTTTTGCCTCAAATTGGATAACGTGGTGCAAGGCTTGGCTCAATTACAGCATCGCCAAGAACCAAACAGGCCCTGCCGAGACCTGGGCGTCTCTTGAATGAGAAGACCGCAGGGGGCTTTTTCCTCGTCAGGCTCCTGAATTCTGTCGGCAAAGCCTAGCGCTCAGCCGGCGCCAATATTCCATCGAAGGGAACGCGACGGGTTTCTAGCAACTGAAATCTACGACATCGCGGGAGAGCGTCATGCCGTCTTGGTAGCGCCAACATCGCCTCAGCTGCCTTCGCACCGGTGTCTCCGATCACGTCCCGGATCGATGATGCCACTTGCCCGCTGACGACCGCGCTGCATGCATCGTTGGCCGGATAGTCCGTTGATGGCACAAATGCAGAGTGCGGGGCCACGGGCGTTTAACGGATTGTGCGATGATGAAGGAGTGCCGCTGATTTGCCCGACGTGTCAAGTATTTGCCCAAAGCGCATCCGTGCCGGCGACTGCCTGCTACCTTGCAT
>WNGH01006270.1_pt1 | contig 27433 bp, 32 predicted proteins | sample 5400631 | NCBI WGS metagenome assembly WNGH01 (sample SAMN13153373, study PRJNA577476) | soil metagenome | isolation source: 115 cm soil or saprolite under Garry oak tree replicate 1 | place: USA:California | collected 2016-06-15
GAGATACTCGCATTTCTGACGATGTCGCTTGACCGCAGGAAAAACTGTGCTTCCGTTCTCAGTATCACGAGCATCAAAAGGCCGCAGGAAGGCGCTTGGCTCGAAAGCGAGGAACGCCAGGGGGACCGGGTTGAAGCTCAAGCCGAGCGCAGCCGCTTCCTGATTCAAGAGATCAGGATCGGTGGAATCCTCCCTGTGCTGGCTACTCAGGTCATCCGTTCGAAAAAGAAGCTCATGAGAGGGGAATGTCTGGTCTCTCTCGACTCGCGTGGTGTGCGGTGACCAGGAAACGAGAAGTAGAAGCCGTGAGACCGAACCAGAGGAGCAAATGAAGCGCTTGAGCTCGCGTGTGAGGCGATGGTGTGCGTCAAAGGGAGGGAGCGGTCACTTCATTCTATCATATATTTTAATTATATAGAAATAACGAAACACAAGATTCTAAAAGACGCACTATGTGACAGGCAGACATATGTGTTAATGCCAAGCTATACTTGACCTAAGATTGCTGAGTCAAAGTTGACCCACCCCTTAACAGGTCGTACTCTTGTGAGTATCACACCCCACAGGAGGCGGCTATTGATAAGGAGTGGCACCATTCATACCATACACGAATTAGCAACACAAGGAAAGTCTATCCATGCCATAGCCCGAGAACTAGGCATCGCTCGCAATACCGTGCGTCGCTACTTACGGGGCAAACCCGAGGCCGTTCCTCGCCCCAAGCGAGGGTCCAAGCTCGATGCCTACGAAGGGCAGATTCACCGCTGGATCAATGAGGATCATCTGCTCAATTGTGAGGTCATGTTGCCGCGTTTGCAGGCCATGGGCTACACCGGCAGCTCGGCGACGCTGCGGGCCTACGTCCATACGTTACGTCCACGCAATGTGGGGACGTGCGCCAGTCATCCGTTACGAAACGAAACCGGGGGAACAGATGCAATACGACTGGGCTGAATTCCACTACGAGCAGCAGGGCAAAGAGCGCAAGTTCTACGGCTTTACTGCGGTGCTCGGCTATTCGCGGATGCGTTTTGTCACCTTCGTCAAACGCTGCGATACAGCGACAATGTTGCGATGCATGATCGAGGCCTTTGACTACTTCGGAGGTCTGCCCAAAGCGGCGCTGACCGATCGCATGAAAAGCGTCTTTCTCGATGAGTTGGATGACCAGACGCCCCGATGGAATCCCGTCTTTGCCGATTTCATGGCAACCCTTGGAGTCGCGCCACGCGGAGGCCTCGCCGAGAAAACCTCAGACGAAGGGAAAGGTCGAGCGCAGCGTCGAGGTCATCAAGTATGGCTTTTGGCCGGGCGTGCACTTTAAAGATCTCGATGATCTCAACGAGCAGGCTCTCACCTGGTGTAATCGGCTCAATCAAAAAGTGCATCGCACCACCAGGCGCGTGCCGCTGGATCTCTGGATGGAGGAGAAACTGTCTCCTTTACCCAAGGATATGAACTGGGAGCGCTTTGGGGCTGAGGAACGCCGGGTCAGTTCTGATGGCTTTCTCTCCTTCGATGGCGTGCTTTATGGGTTACCAAGCTCCCCTCCCATGGCGGGGACCATGGTCCAGGTCCGCAGACGGCACCGCGAGCTACGCATCTTTTACCAGGGGCGCCTGGTCGCCACCCACCAGGTGCGGCCACGCTCGGCTGAGATCGTCCTGCATCCACAGCAGTTTGCTGGAGTGCCTCCTACCCCATCGCTGCGGCAGATGTTGCGTCCAGTGGGTCACCAGATCCCTGCTCCACAAGTGGAGATTCGACCCCTTGCTGAATATGATCATCTGTTTGGATTAGAGGTGGCTCAATGAATGACTTGTTCAAACTCTTACATCTCAAGTATGTGGAGAAAAAGCTCCCTGACCTGCTTGAGCAGGCTCGGCTCCACTCTTTGACCTATGAAGCCTTTTTGCGCCGCGTGCTCACACTGGAAATCGAAGGGCGCAAAGCTACGGCCTCCCACAATCGCGAGAAGGCGGCCGAGCTTCCCGTGCGCAAAACGCTAGAGGAGTTCGATTTCTCCTTTCAGCCGGCGATCTCCGAGCGGCAGCTGTGGGAATTGGCAGAGTTGTCGTTCCTCAAAACCTCCACCAATGTGGTCTTTTTGGGCCCGCCAGGCGTTGGGAAAACCCATTTAGCCCTGAGCTTATCGGTCAAAGCCTTGGAGGCAGGCTATTCGGTCCTCTTTACGACTTTGGGGGACCTGGCTCTTGATCTGGCGACGGTGCCGCATCCCAGCCTGGTGAGCAAACGGCTCCGCCGCTACACCGCCATCCCTATGAGGAGGTATTTGTGGTCCATGAAGGCCAGGCTACCTATACCGTAGGCGACACCACGTTGGAGGTGAAAGCCGGGCAGATGGTCCTGGTGCCTGCCGGCATGCCCCACAAGTTCATCAATTCGGGCGAAGGACCACTGCGGCAAACGAGTGTCCATCCCAGCCCGCGCTGGATCGAGGAACAGCTTGAAAGTTGAGTGGAGTGTACACTCGTCTCACACGGATGACACTGTTTTCGTGATGCGCATCTTCCTGCTCCCAAGCAGATTGATTCCGAACCACGAGCTCCACATGGGAATGTCGAAATGATGCCTCTTTGTTCATCCTGGCTCCCTGTGTTTGAGGTGCTCATGCGTTTGGTGTTCGGGCTGCCGCAGCCACAGCGAGACATGGGAGGGCTGCATGGTCTCATGCACCGCCGCTACCAACTGCTCACCTAACTCGGTCAGATCGAGTTCGCCTCGCAAGGTCGTGCTGAAGGCGGCCAGCGTCTTAGCAGCATCATACTTCCGACGATAGAAACGACGGTCGATGGCTTGTTGGATGCGCTGACGCAATGGGTGGAAAGGGGCAGCGATCGCCAGCGTCGAGACGACCATAATCAGTGGAGAGGCTGCTACATGCCCGGTCAGTGCGTGAAAGAGCGCTTGCAGTCCAAACACGCTGCCAAAGTAGAGCAAGGCCAGGAGTGTGCTCAGTGAACCATAGACCAGGGTGCGATTGATGAGAATGTCGATATCCCACAAACGGTAGCGCAAAATAGCGACCCCGACCGAGAGCGGGACGAGGAGAAAGACCAGCGTGGTGAGCGTGGTGGCAAAGAGGTCATAGAGGATATCGAGTGACCGGAAGACCAGCCTGGGAACTTCTAGCCCGGAGCCGACCAGGATACAGACCAGGAGGCAGAAAACGATCCACTTGGTTTGCTGGCGTTGGACGGGACTGGAAACGCGCTGGTAGCGGTGGACCTGCACGATCCCCAGAGTCAAGGTAACAACAAGCCAGAAGAGCAATAAGAGGAGAGGATAGCGACTTTGATCAGGTGACGAGCCGAAAAGGAGTGTCGAGACGCGCCAGATCTCCACTCCAATATAGCCAACGATGAGCCAGCGCGTGAAGCTCGGCACGAATCGCCCGTCGGGAAACAGGGAGGCGATGAAATAGAGCAAAACAAAGGTGCATTCGTTCAAGAGCAAGGCCGGCACGCTCCAGAGGGAGTGACTCGCCTCCACCGTTTCCGAAACAAAAGCAGTGCCGCCCAGCACCAGGCAAAGCCCGAACAGTAATGCCATCCAATCGGAGGATTTGCGCCAGAAGATGAGACTACTGACCGCAACGCATACCACCTCCGCAATGATGGAGAGAGCCACAGTGTAGGCAGCATACCCTTCGAGAGAAAAGCCGAGTGCTCGCAGCGCTGTCGCCTGTTCAGGGGAGAGTTGCCTGTAAGCGCACGTCGTACCGGAACAGATGGTCTGAAGTTGCGCCGAGTAGACCGGGAGGCTGGCGAAGAAGACCATCAGCGTCAAGCCGACACAGGCTAGCCACCCAGTGCGAGCCACGATGAGCCAGGAGCCCCGCAAGCGTGTGTTCGCCTCGCTTCTCAGGTCAACATTGGCAACTGCCTGTAGTGGTGCAGAGGTACGGTTCATAGGTCTTCCCCACGGAGGTCTGGGTACCCACCCTGGACATGCCAGTATACCAGACATTCCTGGTGCCTGGCTGCATGCTCATCACACGCACTTCGCTCAGAATCGATGAAAGCGCATTTCTATTCTACTCGATAAGGCAGTGTTTGTATAGCAACAGGTGCTGTTCGCTACGACGAGGTGCTCCCCATTTCGGATGTCGTGGATGGAGCCGCCTGCCTGCTCTTGCGTAGCTCCACCAGCGTTGCCGACATGTAGCCGAGTCCAGCGAACAGTCCGAGTAGTCCACCGATGACCCCCCAGCTGCCAGCGTAGTACGGCAGCAGCAGCGCCATACTCCCCAGATAGAGGTAGGTGACTCCCGTCATGAGGCCCAGGACCTGCCAGCCAGGACGCTTTGTCGATGACAGGATGCCAGCCAGGACCAGCAGTACAGCAAGCAAGACCGAGGTGAGCCAATGGTAGTTCAGCGCATGCACATCATGTGTGAGGGCTCCGACCCATTGATAATGTAGCTCCCGCCACGCTATAGGTGCGAGGAACACTGCTGCAACGAGACTGAGCGCAAGGAGCGACAGGCTGAAAGCACCTTCTCGCGAGAAGCTGACCAGGCCACGAAACGAGGGATAGGCAGCAGCGAACAGGCCCATCAACACGATGCCGACTGCCAACCAGATGGGGAGGAACCCAAAACCAGAAACCGTGGCGAAGCCGAGGCTGATGACAGCCAGACTCAGGAGAACGAACTGGGCCAGCAAGGGCTTACGCTGGGGTCGCCACAGCAAGGCCAGCAAGCTTCCACCCAGGAGCAGAGCGGTAAAGGCTCCAGATTGGGCCTGGTGCCACAAATGAATCTCCGAGGGAAAACCAGACTGGCCGGGCAACAACAGAAGATTGAAAACTCCTGCATACAATGCCAGAAGCGCAAGAAGCCCGGCGACAATGACAAAGACAATGACGCGCCATTTCTTGACCTCAGGCTGAGGCCACGCTACTGAAGACATGCGATTGACTCCTTTCGTCGTGTCAGGTGTGTCTCTACATAATTTATTTCTGGTTTTCAGGAAGGAGTTGCCACTGCAGTACTGACCGGGGTTGCCGAAGATGTTACCGCTTGCCGTTTGAGCCACAGACCCAGTAAGATGGCCCAAACGGCCGCCAGGAGTAGGGCGAGAGGGAAACCGAGATCCCACCATGGCTGGAGAATGGCTACTGTCATGGCGACGCCGAGCCAGCGCACCAGGCCGGGCATGCCTGTTGCTGCTGGTAAGAGCGCTACCAGTAACCAGATCGCGATCACCCCATAGGTGTCCATATCCTGCAGCCCTTGTCGAAGTCCCTGCGCCAGGGTACCCACGGGCAGGAATGCTCCTCTGCCAGAGAGTGGCGTTGCCAGGTACAAAGTCCCCAGGCTTGTGATGATGTAGACCGAGGTCAGCGCCTTGCTTACACCCACAACCAGTTGCCAGGCGGCACACACCAGAATGAGTGTAGCTCGAACAGGGAAGCTTCGCCGCAGCACTGCAAAGACGGCTACAAAGGTGACGAAAAAAACCACATGTGAGAACCCATCAGCCAGAGAGCCAATCGTGACGGCTGTCGGAAACCGGCCGGCATATGCTAGTCCAGCTCTCGTTGAGAGATCCGGTATGCCGATGTCGCCAGTGAGCAGAATTGTGAGGAAGCCAGCTCCAATAAAGAGCAGCGGATAAAAAGCGGTTACAGCCATAGTAAAGTAGGCGGCGATACGTACAGCCCGTGATTCCTCTGAGCTGACGAAAGTTGTACTGTTTGAGTGAGAGATAACTGACATGGTTATTCCTCCTGACAGAGTCGCCTGGTTTAGGCGAAAAGTTACATCGACAAAAGCGCCTTGTTGTTCATAACTTCAGGATGAAATGTCTCACATGCTAGATCCTTGACGATGTGCCTGCCTCCGGTGGACGATCTCCACTCCTCCGAAAGCTATCATCAGCAGGGCCAGGACGATCGCTGTGAGCGTCACCAGGGCCACTGGTATGTCAAAGGTCACCGGATTGAGGGCCCGATAGGTGCTGGTTTCTGCGAATTCCCCCAGCAGGAAGATCACCCCAAGGATGGTGAGCCCAACGACCCCAACCATCCCTGGTCGTTTCGACTGGAATGCCAGGAGAATGAGCAAGAGCACTACAATACACAGGTACAATGGGGGAGAAAGCGCGGTGTCATTGTCAGTGAGAAAGTCCTCCAGGGCTGGCTTACCGGTGGTGAAGACCAGCGTGACGCTGGGCAGGTTTTCCTTGACCGCGATCACCGTGCCGACGCCTGCATTGACCAAGGACAAGATGGAGGTGATCACCAAACCTATCCTGGCATTCCGTTTCGGTTTTAGCGTGCTCATATGCATGCTCGATCCCTTCTTTGACTACTCACCCTGCCTGCTCAAGAGTGCTGGGTCGCGCCTCGGGAGCTTGTAGTTGGCCATCCTCAGTAAGCGTGGCACGCCAACTGAAATGACTATGGCGAAGCCTCGCCCAGATCAGGAACAGCAGAATGCCCAGGATGACAACGACCATACTCAACAGATATTCTGCACTTACTGAGGCCGTCCGTGTGAGATGGAGCAGGTGACGATCATACTGGACGACCACTCCCAGGCCAACGAGGATCGCCATCCAGTCAAAGACCGTATGAAAGCCGATCGCCAGCCAGAGCGATCGCGTCAGCAGACGTGTGAGCACCAGGAAGACATTCAACAGCAGGATAAAGAGGAGGAACAAGAGTCCTGGCACATCGAATCCGACACCACCGAGCAAGTGGAATACACTGAATATCACTCCCGTCATCAAGGTTGCCATCCAAATGGGTCGGCCTTCGCCCAGGTTTTGGAAGAGGTAGCCTCGCATGGAGAGTTCTTCGCACACGCCGAACGCGAGGCTGACGAGCAAGCTATCGACGAGGAGGGTCAGAGCGCCTATTCCTCCCTCGGATCCAACGACTTGGATCCAGCCAGCGGCTGACTCGAGCCCAAAGACGAGCGCTGCCATCAGGATGGCGAAGACCACACCAACCGTGATTTCACGCAGACCATTGTGAAGTGGCGGGAGGGCAATCCCACTCCAGGATCGTCGATCAATGAAGCGACGATACCCATAGGTCAGGCCAAGGGTGCCGCTAATGTAGAGGAGCGTAAAGATGAGCCGACCGATCACAGATGGCACACCAACACTCTGTAATACGACTCTGGCTACATTGGCAAGCAAATTGACCACAAGAAACAAGAACAGGTAGCTGAGGAGCCGCCAGAGTAACGCGAGGCGATGGTCCTGCGTCAGAAAGGCGCGACGCGCTGCAATCTGCATAGGATGAGCTTCCTTTCCGGGTTCATATGGTGGCAGCAGTAGGTGCCGAAGGGCGATCGGCACGGCACTACTGCCACACTGATGAGACGTTTTACGTGAGGCTTGGCGACGGGGTCACCGCAGGCGTCTGCGCGGCTGTGCGTCGGAGCACACGGATCGCCAGCACGGCTCTGAGGACGCCAGTGAGCAGCAAGAGGGTGCAGATGGCGAGGATCCACAAGCCCAGATCAGGCCACACGAGCAAGATCCAATACCACGACGTCGCGCCCAACAAACTGGCGAACAGTGAGGCGCCCAGCAAGATGGCCACAGGCAAGGCGACATCCCAGGTGAGTCGGAGGCCAAGACGGATGAATTGAGGCCGACGTTGCTGGCGCTGCTCGAATCTCCTGGACCAGCGTCGCAGGCGCAGGAGCGGGAAGACGGCCAGGGCCAAGAGCACGGCGAGCACGCCATCGAGGATGAGGTAGAACGTGATCAAGCCCATGGAATCCGGGGGGGTCTGCCCCGCAAGCAGGCGTGTGACTCCGGCATCCAGAGGATCGAGGCCTGGGGGAATCACGCTGTTGGCATTCACCAGCAGGATCGCGCCCCAGTGGGTCTGCGGCTCGATGAGCAGCAGCGCATGGAAATGGGCGATGTTCCCACCGTGCCAGATGGCAGGCACCCCAGCGAGTGGTCCATTGACCCAGCCCATGCCATACGAGCCGCTTCCCCCTTCTTGTGGAACCGCAGGTGCATGCATGGTCGCTATCCCTGCTGACGAGAGGACGGAAGTTGACCCAAAGCGGCCTCCGTTCATCTGGGCAACGAGATAGTGGGTTATATCCTGGACACTGGAGATCAGGCCGCCTGCAGGAACCTGAGACAGAGGATAGTAATCAAAGGGGGCGGGCACCCCAAAGATCCAGCGATGGCCCTGTGTCAGCCCGTCGCGCCTGGCCTCTTGCTCGGAGGCGAAACTGTCGTGCATCTGGAGCGGAGCAAAGACGTGTTGCTGCACATAGGTGCCGTAGGGCTGTCCTGAGACCGTTTGCACGATCAGTCCAAGCACGTCGTAATTAGTGCTGCAATAGTCAGGGCGACTGCCGACCGGTCGGTCGAGGGTGAGCGTGGCGAGACTGCGCACATACTGCTCTAAGCTCGTCGTGACCTGGTCCGCCCTGCAGGGATACCCCGACGACGGTATCCCGCTCATATGGTACAAAAGGTGGCGCAACGTGATGCGGGCCGAGGCGACGGGATCGGCGACGCGGAACCAGGGCAGGTAGCGCTGCACCGGCGCATCCAGCTCCACCTTGCCTGCCTCAACCAGTTGCATGATGGCCAGCGCGGTGAAGGATTTGCTCACCGAGGCGAGAATGAACGGGGTTTGTGGAGTGACGGCTCGCCCGCTCTGGTCCGCCTCGCCGAAACCACGCATATGCACGATCTGGTCGTTGTGGACCAGGCCCAAGGCCAGACCAGGAATGTGATCGGCCTGCATCTGTTCACTGATATACGCATCGATCCTGGCCAGATCAGGAGCGCCAGCACGCGGCGCAGCGGCGACGGGAAGTGCCGTGACTGATACTACTACGAGCAGAAGCATACAGAGGAGGACATAACGTGAAGCTGTTCGATAGAGACTCATGTTTCTGAACCATCTCTTTCTACCAGTGTCTGGCACGCTGCATAGTTGGACCCAACAGACCCACAGACGGGTCCCTGATGATGGCAAGGTGCAGGGTGCCGACAGCGCGGTGCTGACCGAGCGGTTTACTGAAACTGACCGTTTCAATGACGGGTGCTTGTACGTGCATCGGTGTTTCCTCCTCAGCATGAGGTGAAGACAGAATGGCCTTCACGTTAGGCGTTCGTCAAAGGCATCTCTGTTGGTCGAGGGACCTCGACGAGTTGCGCGTTCCGACCTGGCCGGTATCCGAGGCGACCCTGGTGAGGCCGATGACGAGCAGTGCACAGACCGCGTAGGTGATACGGAAATCCCACCCACCATAGAGGCCAGCCACCCAGCCGCTGAGGTGAATCCCCCCGAAGAGGATTGGATATCCAAGGAGCTGATAAAACACCAGCGTAATTAATGGCTGCATCCATCGCCGAGTGCAAGAGGATGGCGAGGAGAATACTTCCCTGTGTGTTGTTGAAGACCCACGTCATGAGAATCCTGGCTGGGACTGCAAGGAGAATCAGGAATCCTACTGTGGGAAGCACCATGGGGAGTGGGACATTTCCCGAACCAATATCACTGGCAATGAACAAGGTGGGCAGGTGAAACAAGCCCCAGAACGCGCCGAGAATGCAGGCGGAAAGCCCCACCCCATACTTCTGTTGCAGGTGTGGCAGCGCAAATCCCGACCAGCCAGGTTCTTCCAGCAATTGAGCGAAGACGACAATAATCGCTACAAGTGGCAGATACGAGCTGAAAACCAGTGGCCACCTCTGCATCAGAGCACTCAAGGGAGTCGCACCGAGCAAGGCACTCTCGCCCAGCAAGAGCACGATGGGAGGGCCGAAGAGGACCAGAAGATACCATTGAATGCCTACCCGCCAGAGCACATAGCGCCGGAGCAGGTGGCGCACACCTGCTTTCCCACTGGTGACAGCAGTCATGACGAAGGACGCCAGTGTTGGCCCGGCTAAACCCGCAAGAAGAAAAAACACGACATCTGGTAAGGTGATTGGAACAAGGCCAAAGCCATGCGTGTCGAGAAGTAATGGAAGCAGGGCAAGCCATGACCCGGCAAACGCGATGACAAAGAAGGCAATCAACGGATGCCGGGTAATGAGACGCTTGAGCGGTGAAGTCGTCGCAGGCTGCCACGTGGTGGTGACAGTAGACATGATAGGTTTCCTTTCTTTCTTTTCTCTTTTAGATGCCGAGCGCCTTCGAATTTCTCCTGGTACTACCTGATATTCAGACCGGAAACGCTGACGTGACGTGCTCGATAAATCCGCACTCTACTCGCGGCTACGCGCAAGCTTTTCCGACCGGCTGATGCGAAGCGTAGTACGAAGTGCGTTGCCGACCGGAATAAGATTCACGCCGTCATCCAGTCTGCTCAGAAGACCTGCTGTCGTATCCCAATCCGCTCTCTCTGGCGCGGATGATAGCCTGAGCACGATCGGCTACCTGGAGCTTGCTAAAAACGTTAGAAACATAGTTGCGTACTGTGTTTGGGCTCAATACCAGGCGAGTAGCAATCTCCGTATTGCTGTGGCCCTTTGCAATCAAGTCAAGAATCTCACGCTCACGTTCCGTCAGCTCAGGGAAGGCTTGCGGAGGTACAGCAGGTCGAGGAGCCGCGAAAAAGTCGATCAGGCGGGTAGCAATAGTTGGACTGAAGATGGCTTCACCTCGACCCACTGCCTGGATAGCGGCCAGCATATCGGCCTTTTGCGCATCTTTGAGCACGTAGCCACGAGCACCAGCCCGCATAGCTGTGAAGACGGATGCGTCATCTTCAAACATGGTAATGATCAGGATGCGAATGTTTGGGCTGGTATGCAGAATGCGACGCGTTGCTTCAATGCCGTTTACACCGGGCATGTGAATGTCCATAAGGATCACGTCGGGCTGCAGCTTTGCAGCCATTGTAACCACTTCTTCCCCGGATGTGGCCTCGCCTACCACCTCAAAGTCGGGTGAGACATTGAGCAAGGCAAATAGCCCATGCCGGAAAAGCGGATGATCATCGGCAATAAGTACGCGTAAAGGCTCCATCTCGTTACTCCTTATAAAGATCCTTCGTTTCGCTCAGGATGACACTCGCTTCCCCTTCCCCTTCACTTCGTTCAGGGCTAAAGGCTGAGTTTCGCTCAGGGCTTCGGCTCACCCAGGATGACGCTGTTCCGCCGGAGAGGTGCAAGGAGTGTCACCACATTTTTAGTCATTGGGAACCGGCAACCGGGCACAGACGCGGGTGCCCTTCTCATTTCTCTTTTCAATGACACATGAACCACCCAATTCTGCTGCGCGTTCTCGCATTGAGAGCAAACCCACGCCAGTCTCACGCTCTACGGGTAACCCGCGTGTTACATTAGTGATCGCTTCCTGGACGATGCGGTAAGCGGCAACCTCCACGGCCGCCTGCAGTAGTGGCAGGCTATCCGGCGCCTCAACTCTCACCTGAAGGCCTGAAGGCGTGCCATGTCCAGTGCCTGTCTGATGAGAGCTGCTGAACAGAGCAGCTCGTTCACGGATAGCGGCAACCAGGCCGAGTTCATCCAGGGTGGGTGGACGAAGTTCATAGACCAGGCGACGAATGTCCCCCACTGTTGCACGGATTTCGTTTTGAAGTTCGGTCACTAACTTTGTAGCAGCCGCAGGGTCGATTGGGATTAAATCGCCGACGGTACTGGCTGTCAGAGCTAGTGCTGCGAGCGTCGGGCCGAGACCATCATGCAGATCGCGACGCAGGCGACGCCGCTCCTCCTCGCGGGTAAGCACGAGGCGCTCACGCGAGCGCTGTAAGTCATTTGTCAGACGTTGCAGATCAGCGGTGAGGCGCACGGCATGAACAGCGACACCAACCTCGTGCGTGAGGTCATTCAGCAGCCGCTTATCGGAAGTAGAGAATGTTTCACCGGAGACACGAGGGGCAAGCACGAGCTCACCAACGGGTTCTGCCTGGTAGATGAGCGGCAGACGCATGAGATCGTCTCTATGCTCGCCGTAGGACGCTGCGATGATGAACACTTCATCCTGTTTCATGGTGATAGCAGCATAGGGCAGCTTGAGCGCCTGGGCAATTGTCTCGACAATCGTGGGAAGTACGGCTTCGGATGCCAGAGTCACCTCTAGACGCTGTCCCAGGCGTGTGAGCACGGCATAGGGATCATCACGTTCACCATACATCAAGCGGTTGACACCCTGCTGTAAGCGATTTCGCAGGGGTTGAAAGAGCACAGCTACTAAGCCGGTCGCGATAAGGGAGATGAGCAAGTTACCTCTTGTCTGGAACAGAGCTCCAAGTGAACCGACGACCAGCACGTAGAGACCAACGACGCACACGGTCAGCATACCGTAGACAAGTGTGCGGTTGATGAGCAGGTTGATCTCCCACAGACGATAGCGTAGGATAGCGATCCCGATGGTGAGCGGGATAAGGATCTGGCAGAGGAGAACGATCGTGTTCCCAACCAGGAAAAAGATCACATAAGAGTGACTCAGCACCTGGGACGCGATTTCCACCCCGAGTGTTCCTGCCACGGCCGCCGTCAGCCCGAACACGACCCATTTCGTCTGCTGGCGCTGCACGGGGCCGGAGACGCGCCAGTAGCGATAGAACTGTGCCAGGATGCCGGTAGCGAGGATACCTATAAGCGTGACAAAACGTAACGAGTTGAGCCATCTGGAGAGGGGTGTATCGGGAAAGAAAAAGATGCATATTCCTATAGCCGCGATCACAATCGAAAGCCAGCGCGTCCAGCGAGGCACAAACCGCCCATTAGGAAAGATATAGAAGAAGAGGAACGAGGAGATATTCCCAAAGAACAGCAAGAAGGCAGACAAGACTTGCCACACAGGGAAAGTGGTCGCGATGCCTCCTGAAAAGCCTATCCCCCCATATGTCAGGAGGAAGAGTGCAACGAATAAGGCCATGCGATCGTTGGACCTGCGCCAGAAAATGACTGCACCGACCGCGAACCAGGCTACCGTGAAGACAATATCGACCGCGATGAAGTATGCGGCAAAGAAACTGACCGAGAGGCCTACCTCCCCAAGCTCTCGCGCATTGGCCGGTGTGAGTGCACAGCCAGCATGCGTACAAACGGCCTGGAGTCGTGCAAATTCAAGCGGGAGAGTGGCAAAGTAGTAGACTCCCGTTAGCACAGCAAGGATTATCCATGCTGTTCGTGCAAGGATAAGCCATCTGCCATGGAGAAGCGCATCGGCAGCCTCCTGGACTTTTGGTTTTTCAGATAGCATGACAGGTGGTTTTGATAGAAACAGGTGGCTCACGCGGGCACTCCTCTTAATTCAGACCTGCAACACAGCCTCGTACAGGCATCTGATGGTCTCTCAGGGGAAGCACTGCTGGTTTCACCTCTACGCTCCTGTCTTCTTTAAACTGTACCACGTTGTATACATTTCTGCCACAGAAGCGTGATGTCATCCTGAGCGAAGTGAAGGATCTGTTCTCTCATCTTCAAGGTCTGCTCAAAGAATACCTGAGGAAGTGTCACATTGAGATGGGAGTAGCGTCACTATTGGTGTAATGAGTCAGATGTGACAGGTGTCATACTGTTTCATGTTTAGACTACCCAAATTTAGCTCAAATTAGCGACAAGCTATTCAGATGGCTTGAAAGCTCAATCCTATGAGCAGGATCGTGAGTGAGTAGAGCCAACCTCCTCTAAAGAGGTTCTCCCTGGTATTGTAGAAGCCCCCTTTTCACCGCTGTGCTGGCTACTTAGAATATCTGTTCTGGAAAACGAGAGAAAAATACGGACTGAATGCCTATGATTGTTACGTTCATAAGCAGAAGAGCAATCGGCACGGCAGCACTGAAAGGTGTGTGAGAACGCAGAGACAAGTGGGTAGTACAAGTGGAAGATGTCGATATACAAGAACAGATGTTCTATTAAAACTAGAAAAAATGCATAAATAATCTCAGCGGAACCGACGGGCATCGAACCATCGGTCGCACCTGGCACGCATCCCACTCGAACAACTCTTCTCTGGCAGAGGCGATCTGCTTGTCTACCAGGAACACGCTGCCACTTCCTCACCTCGAGATGATCCGTTCACCTCTGCCCTTCACGATCCGCTACTTGTGTCTCTGCCTTGCCACCCTCAAGCCCTAGCTGATCCTCGCTGGAAAATCCCGCCCTCGGCATGGGCAACCGTGCTCCAGCGGGTCGAGCAGGGGGAAACGCTCCGTCACATCGCGCGTGATTACGGCGTGTCCTATGAGGCGGTCCGGCGTGTGCTGCGTGCCGCGCGTCGCCGCTAAGTGGGACGTGTGAGCACGGATCACCCACCTGGCCAGTAGACCGCACCCATCGTCTGCATGGGCAGGCAAAGCATGGTGCGAGTCCATTGTGTGCCCCCGGTTCCAGTGGCACACCAGTATTGTACCACAGGAGGGTGCGCACACACGGGAAGTACCTAGCTCAAGAACGGAAGCCAGGCGGGAAGCAGGTGAGGCTCACGGCGCACTCAACTGTACCGTCGATCGTGATAAGGACGTGCGTCGTGTTTTCTTCATGGTTCAGGAATGAATGTTGAAAGTTGAGTAGCAGCACAGACTTTTCATTACCCTTGCCTGCCTGTGGGAACGCTTGAGCGAGATGGATGATGTCGCGGTTTCACTCCGCACACCACGTGTTCACCTGGTGTGCCTATTCATATAGCCATATACGTACTTCAGCTCTATCCATACGGATCTTCGTTCGTCAAATTCATAGTGGTTGAGTACTAGGTAATTCTATCTAGACGGTTTCCCAAGTAAAGCTGAGGAGAAATTACACGATTCTGTCGATGCATTCCTGATCCCCTTTGATATATATCTCTTGTTGGACGACGAGATTTTTTCAACGAAGCCCTGCGATTCGATGAGTTCTTGTGGTCTCGGGCACGCTGCAGCCATTAGGTGAGAGCCTAGAATTATGCACTCAGCATGATTACAAGTATCCATTCTAGGAAAGAACAGGTAGGTGAACGCATGATAAATGGTAAGAATAATCAAGAAGAGCATAGACAAAATGTAGATGCTGAACGCGAAGAACTCCAGCAAGCCACTAAGCGCTTCATTCGGAGCATGTTTCGCACTGGTGTAAGTTTAGCGCTTTTACCAGTCAGCAGGTTGCCACAAAGGCCGCAGCGGCATTTCCAGATCGCCGGTCGTGAATTCACACACGGATTGGCTGCACTCGTGCACGAACTCGCTCATGGTCTCGAAAAGATGGCGAATGATAGCAACACATTAGCTGACTCGGGAGAAAGCCCTGATGATCATGGGAAAGTGGAGTGAAAAGACATTCCATGCGAACAAAAACTCCTCAGGTCAGTCGGCTCGCTCAGCTTATACGCTTTCTGCGGGTCTCGCACCTCCTCCTATGGACAATGTGGATTGTGTATCGCGAGCGTCGCCGGGTGGTACCTATGCAAGCGTGTGGCAACTCTGCGATACGACCCGAGAATGATGCGTTGGTCGAGGTATTGGTCACCTTCCGCGAAACTGCCGTGGAACTCGGCGTCCTGATGATTAAACTAGGACAGTTTCTCAGTTCTCGCCCTGACCTGTTGCCGGAGAAGGCTATTGCTGTACTGAGTTCATTGCAGGACGGGATGCCACCCGCGCCCTTTGACCATGTTGTGTCTGTCATTGAGGCTGAGTTGGGCAGGCCCGTTGAGGAGGTGTTCAGCATGCTGGAGCGCAAATGTACCGCTGCCGCCTCGCTTGGTCAGGTCCACAAAGCAATCCTCGCCTCCACCGGTGAGACGGTTGCCGTCAAAATTCAGCGCCCCAATAGCGACCATTTCGTTCGTATGGACTTGAGAACCCTCAAGTTCGTTGTCTGGGTCATCACACGACTCGTAGACACGAGCGACGTTATCGATCTTATTGGTGTCTATAGAGAGTTTGAACGCACGATCTATGAAGAAATAGACTACGTGCGAGAGGCCGCTAATGCCAAACGCTTCAAAGAGATGTTCAAAGATGACCCCAAAGTCTACATCCCGCGTGTCTATGACCAGTATGTATCACGGCGTGTGCTGGTTCTCGAGTGGATCGATGGCATCAAGATCAATGATTATACTGCTCTCGACGTGGCGGGAATCAACCGCCTGGAGGTGGCCAAACGCACCGTGTGCGCCTACTTCTACCAGTTTTTTGAAGCAGGCTTCTTCCACGCAGACCCGCATCCAGGCAACATTTTTGTCAAAAAAGGGCCGAAAGGCGATGGACCCATCGTCACCTTTGTCGACTTCGGCATGGTGGGGTCTCTCACAAAAAATATGAAGAGGTTCATGAAAGACGCGTTCCTGGCATTTATCGCACGCGACTCGCGATCGCTCGTTCATGCTCTATCTCAGCTTGGCTTCATTGATGAAGGTGCAAATCTTGCCTCTATCGAGCGAGCCATGTCGCTGATGATCGAGCGGTATTACGGCATGACGCTGGGTGAGGTGAGTGAACTGGATATTCCCGAGATGGTGCAGGATATTGCGTATCTGCTGTATGAGCAGCCATGTCATATCCCGGCGCAGTTTGCCTTCACCGGGCGCGCTGTCGGCACCCTGGTCGGCGTCTCGACTGGACTAGCCCCAGAGTTAAACTTTGTCGAGGTTGCTACTCCCTATGCACGCAGGTTTCTGGGTCTTGATGCGGAGGGTGCGGAACGAACAGTGCAGCAACTTTTCGGCCAGTTGCTCGATACAGGCAGAGTGCTGCTGGCGCTGCCGCGTTCTCTGGAGCAAGTCATTGCCAGGCTCGAAAGCGGCCAGATCGAGGTCAAGCTTGCCAGCAATGAGCCGAGTGGATGGGTACGCTTACGCGGACGCAGGAGAGATAAGGGCGAATCGCCTGGTATATATAGCTGCACCTGGCTCTTCACGTTCGTCGCATCGCTGGCCGGGGGTATCTTCCTGCTGACCGATGCGCACCAGTTCATCGCCGCCTGGTTCTGCTTCGGGTTGACGGGATTGGCTATGTTGGGGTGGTTGATGAAGCGCTGATGGCTTCAGAGTACGCCTTCAGTAGTTCTACTCGGTCATGCTCTGCCGCCTTCACCTGGGGCTGCGTTCAGTCGTCTTCGATCTGCCGGAAGCTGTTGTACACGCGTCACAAATTCTCGCGCAAGAAGGAATGGGTGAGCGCATCGTGCATCGTGCCGGGAATGCGGGGCAACGAGGAGTACGATCTGATCTTCATCGGTAATCTCCTTCATCACTTCAATGAGCAGGTGAATCGAGATCTCGTGAAGCGTAGCGCGCGAGCCCTGCGCCCGGGCGGTTACCTGGTGATCGAGGAGTTACAGCGCGTTCAATCGCCCAAAGAAGTTGGGGAATTGGGCGCGCTTTCCAATCTCTACTTCGCAGTCACGAGTGAGGCTGGAACCTGGTCCATGCAAGAGATTGCGGATTGGCAACGAGAGGCCAACTTGATCCCCCGCAAGCAGATTCAGTTGTTCACCGCTCCCGGAGCAGGGATACAGGCAGCATTAAAACCAACTTCAAATGGGAAAACAAGTGTGGTGGAGCGTCATCGGCAAGCCGTACCGAGGGCGCAGCGAAAGTAACGCCTCAGGCTCGACCTGGTGCCCAGGAACCAAACGCAAACGGTAGCGTTGTGCGACGGTGGCCAGGATCAACTGCATCTCCATCAACGCAAAGTTGCTGCCGATGCACGTGCGTGGCCCACCTCCGAATGGAAAGTAGGCGTAGAGTGGGCGACTGGCAGCGCGTTCCGGTGTGAAGCGCTCGGGTGCGAACACCTCCGGGTTCTCCCAAAATGCGGGATGGCGGTGCGTCATGTAGGGGCTCAACACGATCATGCTGTTCGCAGGAATGAAATAGCCTCCTATTTCGTCATCTGCGATAGCTTTCCGTCCGAAGATCCACGCCGGTGGATAGAGTCGCAGTGCTTCCTCAAGTACCATGTGGGTGTAGGGCAGTTTGGCGAGGTGACCCACCGTCGGCACGTGCCCGCCAAGCACCTCGTCCAACTCAGTAAGCAGGCGACGTTCGACCTCTGGGTGCTGGGAAAGCAAGTACCAGGTCCACGTAAGTGCAGTTGATACAGTTTCGTGACCTGCAATAAGTAGCGTTATCACTTCGTCACGCACTTGCTGGTCATTCATCCCCTGCCCCGTCTCTTCATCACGTGCCAACAAAAGCATCGAGAGCAAATCATCTGCGTCTGTGTTCTGCTGACGCCGCTGTGTGATGATGCCATGCACTACCTGGTCAAGGGTGCCACATGCGACCAGGTAGCGGCGGTTGCGCGGAGTAGGAATGCTGAACGACGGGAAGGGAGCATAGATGTAATCCGAGAGCAGCTTGTTCACCGTCGTTACCGCCTGGCCGACGATATGCGTCTCCTTGCTGAGGTCAATGTCGAAGAGAGCCTTGCTGACGATATGCAGTGTCAGGCGCAGCATCTCTGCAGCGACATCCAGCGATTGATCGCGCTCGGCAAAGCCCTGCCACTTATCGAGCATCATGGCTGTAGCGCCGGTCATCAACGTGCCAAAGGCAGCCAGGCGCTTGCGATGGAAGGCTGGCTGGATGAGATGCCGTTGATGAAACCAGGATTTCCCGTCGTTAGTGACGAGCCCGCGACCGAGTAACGGTTGAAAGACCCTGTAGGGGTAGATGTCCTTGTTGTAGTTTCGCTGATTCTCCTGGAGGACATACTTGACGCTATCCGGGTGGTTGACCAGGTAAGCAGGCCAGAGGAGGAAGCGCAGTCGAACAATGTCTCCGTACTGGTGTGTCATGGTCAAGCCAAACTGTAGAGGATCGCGCTGTATCTTGCGTGCACTCCCAAACAGGAAATTTCCACGTGGACCCGGCGCAATTCTATAAGGGTGTAGTATGTTTTCTCCAGATGTTTGAGTCATTAGCGCAGATATCTCTCAAGCACATCACAGGCTACAAGCCAATGCCGAACGTACTGAAGATCCAGAACGCAAATTGCCTTTCTTTGAAACAAACTACAAGTGTTCCTCATGTATCGATTGCAGCGTCCTCAGCGCTTCATCGATATGTCTCTGAGAGGTGTATTGCGAGAAGAAGACGTGACGAACAATGCCCTGTCTGTCGATGACATAGGTCACGCGCCCCGGCAGTCCGAGAGCTGTGGGCACCCCATAGCGCTTTCTGATGACACTACCCATGTCGCTCAACAGGATGAAAGGGAGCCGGTGCTCTTTGGCGAATCGCTGGTGGGACTCCACCGCATTGGAGCTGATCCCGATCACTTCCGCTCCAGCGTCCTTGAAGACCTGGTAGTTGTCCCGAAAGGCCCAGGCCTCGTCAGTACAGATGGAAGTGTTATCCCTCGGATAGAAGTACAGCACGATATGTGTCTTACCAAGAAAGTCCTCCAGGCCTACTAATGTACCTGACTGGTCAGGCAGTGTGAAGTCCGGGGCCAGGCCGCCCACCTGCACCTTGCTTTTCGCCAGTTGAGCCTCGTCGTCATGCTTGCTCATAGCGTATCCTCCTTTGTGTTCCTCTTCATAGTCATCATTGAGTGCGGAGATTACGCACTGCACTGTACGGCTGGAACTCGGATCAACCGTGTTGTATCGTCAGGGTGTGGCACTCTATTGTTGAGTGCTCCCGTGTCAATCACCACATCTGCTCCATGAAAGGAGAGAGCGAAGCGATCCAGGCTCCTGGGAGCCGGGCCGTCCAGGTACTCACCGGTCACATGATAGTGCGAACCGTGACAGGGACATTTGAAGCTCACGCAATCATCGCGGAACGGGACCGTACAACCCAGGTGCACACAGCGTTGATACAATGCAATCCAGTACGAGCCATCACTATCTTTCAGAATTGTCTCCGCGGCTAACTGGTCCTCAAGCGTCGTTCCCTGCAGGGAGAACTCGGTATCCTTATCCAGATGCACGATATAGGCTTTCGCCGTCTGACGATAGAACATGCCTGCCTGATCAATTTTGAAATCCCCCGGCGAAGCCGCCAGAAAATCCGTTTTTGCGCCAACGGTCAAGAGAGAGCCAAATTGTCCGGCCAGGTTCGGGTAGAGCATATTGAGTGCGCCAGCCACACTTGCGGTTGCGGATAGTCCCCAGACTGCGAAGATGGAGCGACGCAGAAAACGCCTGCGCGACAAACGCCCTTTTGCGATTTCAGCGGCTTCGGCCCCTCCGCCATGTAACACTTCATATTGCTGTGGTGTGATCGGTGGTGTATCAATACTCATGATGATCCATTTCTTACAAGGCACCTTGTATATGCACTAGTGAAATCCATACCAGCGCTGTTGCCGCTGCCACTCAGGACTGTCAAGGCCGTCCTTACTTTTGCATCCCCAGCGCAAGGATGCTACATTGAGTGCATCTAGCACAGCGAGCAAGATGATTACTTCCATGCGCTATTACCTTCCCTAAGAAGCAAGTAGCGATTCGCCCACGATATAGCCAGAGTAGACGCCGGTGCTATTCGCCTCAACAAGAGATATACCGCAATGGGAGCGGGGACACATCGACAGAATCATGTAATTCTTCCCCTGCATTGCATCGGGAAGCTTCTAGACAGAATTACCTACTCCTTTCGTCTTGCCCGAGCGCAGCTAAATGCTGCCAGGCAAGGCTTGCGGAGTAATGATAAAATGAGGAAAAATGTGTGGAAGAGTGATGAGAAGGAAGGAACTTGTGACAGCCCCAATCACCTTACCCCTGTTAGATGCAGTAACTCTCCCTGGAAGCATGTAGACTCCCTATCATGTAGGTATGCGAGAAAGTGAAGGGGCTCGCTTCGTCACCTAGACGAGGAGCCCTTTATCATTGTCCTGACAGGGTGCGATTAATCGGGCCTGGGCATGAGCAATCCCGCTCCTACTTCACGATGACGGTCAGGTTCATATTCTGGTGGACACTACAGTAGAGATGGTAGGTGCCAGCGGTGTTGAATGGCCCAACAGTCATACTTTGACCAGCAGCGTTGAACTGCATATTGCTAACAGTCGGTGCGCCAGGTTCTGTAGCTGGTTGAGCGACGCCATTCACCCAGGAGCCATTGCTAATAAGGTGTAAGACGGCAACATCATCGATGAGGTTGAGGCTGCTGCCCTTGCTGATAGTGACAGATGGTTGGAGGAAGGTGGTGTTACCCATGTGGACAGCAGGACTGTTACTGCTACCGCCAGCTCCACCGCACGACGCTGCGGTCAGGATGGTGAGCAGGCTCAGCGCTACAAGGATGGCTAGTGACTTTTTCATGGTGGTGGTTGCTCCTGTTCCCTTTATACTGGTTGGCTATGTTGATCTCTTTTCTACGCGAGCTGGTGAGGAAGCTCCTGGAGTCAGGGAGAACATCCCCTACCTGACGGCATTGTCAACGTCGTAGCCACTCGCATCATGGCTAGTTTGAGCGATGTTGCGATCTGATACCAGGGGCTTCTACTGAAGAACGCTGTTCGTATCGTTCATTCACACGTAGATTCGCCGTAGGTTACAGCATTTCACACCGGTGCAACTCACTACCTGCTCACGATTCCCGAAAGCGAAAGGCTACACTTGCACCAGCTAGATACTTCTGTCTAGAGGGTGAAGAGGGCAATGCCGACAAGGAAATACATGATTCTGTCGATGCGCTCCTGCTGGTGATGAGATATATCTTCTGTTGAGGCAAGTGACGAGTAGTCTTCTCTAGCTAGAGTATTGATGAATCTCGCTCATTCGCTTACATCCTTTCTTAGAAAGGAAAGCAGAATGGTACCTCATGCCAGGGCGACACACTGCGTCATCTCCCTGACATACCAAACAACACAGACGCAGCATTATACAGAATGGAGAGCCTGCCACAGTCACGGTCAGACCTGTGGCAGGCTCCCTACAGGAGACAAACGATACCTATGATCACTCTACCTACCCCTCGCCTTGAGGCTCAACCGGCTGCACCAGAAGTTCAGCACAGACCTCATGTCCATCTTCCAGAACGACCCCGCCTGCGCCCCGTGCGACAGGACACCAGGGCCACTGGCACTCGAGCCCCGAACATTGCGCTCGCTGGCTTCCAACTCCTCGTCGGCTACGAGTGGCTGCTCGCTGGTGGAGATAAGTTCCTGCTCGGAGGGTTCCCTGCCCAGCTCGGTGGGCTGCTGAACACATTAATCAATGGTGGCCACCTGGTCGGCTTCTTCGCTGCCATCTTGCGGGGACTGGTGGTGCCCAATGCCGCGCTCTTCGGCTACCTTATTGAGTCTGGCGAGACGCTCGCCGGTCTGGGACTCGTGTCTGCCGGCCTGGTGGCGCTGTTTCGCCCGCTCGCAAGACGCTCCCTCAGTGGCACAAGCGCGACGCTGTTCGTGTACGGCGACCGGCTCCTCGAGAGACTAGCGCCACTTGCCGCTACTGGCGCGGGGCTGCTCGGGCTCAGCTACTTCTTCCTGGATAGTCTCCCGAAGCCGTGGTTCGTCCCCAGCATTGCCTTCGGCGGTTCGATTGACAATGGGCTCTTCCTGGCTGTCGCTAGTATGATACTCATCGTGAGCCAGTTCGTGCCGCGGCACCCAGGTCGGTAAGGCTTGTGCTTATGAAAGAATGATATTACATACTGTTCTTCAATAGAAGCTCCTGGTATCAGAACTGCAACATCGCTCAAACCGGCCATGATGCGACTGGTGACCACGTTGACAATGCCATCAGATCAGTGTTTCTGTCCCTGACACCAGAAGCTTCCTCGATCATGCAGAAAGCAGATTAACCTTATGAATGCTCAGGTTAGATATATGTACCAACGCAACTCCAATGAGCAAGGCCCGACTGGACAGCAACGTCCCGGCAAGGGCAGCAATGGAGGGAGACCACCAAATAATAGAATGCCCCTATTGGTGCGTTCCCTTATCATCTTTGGCGTCGTGTTGGTAGCCTGGTACCTCTTCCAATCCCTCTTTTTTCAGGGTTCAAATATGAGTGGTCAAAATGTCGGAGAGGTGCCTTATAGTACCTTCTACCAGCAAGTTCAGGCGAGCAATGTCAAGAATGCCACGTTCCACGGACAGGATATCACGGGTGACTTGAGAAGCGCTATCCAGCTGATGGACGCCAATGGTAACCTCGTGCTTACGGACCACTATCACCTGACACAGCTACCCAACGGCGATCCTAACCTGATCCCGCTGCTGAACACGCATCACGTGCAGTTCCAGGCGAAGCCCATACCCAGTAATAATGGCTTGCTGAACATTGTATTCGGCTTCCTCCCCTTGATTGTCGTGTTTGGCGCCATCTTCTTTATTAGTCGCCGGGCAACACAGGGCCAGCAGAACATTTTCAGCTTCGGGAAGACCCGCGCAAAGGTAGTGCCGGGAGATAGGCCGAGCACGACATTCGCCGATGTGGCAGGCGTCAATGAGGCGAAAGATGATCTTGTCGAGGTGGTTGAATTTCTCAAGACGCCGCAGAAGTTCCAGCGCCTGGGTGGCAAGATTCCTCGTGGAGTGCTGCTGGTGGGCCCTCCGGGAACCGGCAAGACGCTCCTGGCACGTGCCGTTGCAGGCGAGGCGAGCGTGCCATTCTTCTCAATAAGTGGTTCGGAGTTCGTCGAAGTGCTGGTCGGGGTCGGTGCCAGTCGCGTGCGTGACCTGTTCGATCAGGCCAAGAAAGCGGCCCCGAGCATCATCTTTATTGATGAAATCGATGCCGTCGGTCGCCAGCGTGGGACCAGCATCAACAGCAACGACGAGCGTGAGCAAACTTTGAACCAGTTGCTCGTTGAGATGGATGGCTTTGATACGCGCCAGGCTGTGGTCGTCATCGCTGCCACCAACCGGCCCGATGGGCTGGATAAGGCGCTCTTGCGCCCAGGTCGCTTCGACCGCCGCGTGGTGGTCGAGCGTCCCGACTGGAATGGTCGCCTGGCCATTCTCAAGATTCACTCTCGCGGTGTCCCACTGGCAAACGAAGTGGATTTGATTACGATTGCTCGCGCCACTCCTGGTATGGTGGGCGCGGACCTCGCCAATCTCGTCAACGAAGCGGCTCTGCTGGCAGCACGTCGCAATCTCAATGCGGTGACGCAGAACTGCTTTGATGAGGCGCTGGACAAGATTATCCTCGGTGCCGAGCGTCCTTTAGTATTGAGTGAAGCCGATCTGAATGTCGTTGCGTACCACGAAAGCGGTCATGCGCTGACAGGTATGCTACTACAAGAGTATGTTGATCCGGTGAGTAAAGTAACAATTGTGCCTCGTGGGCAGGCGCTCGGTGTCACACAGTATACGCCACTGGATGATCATTACAACTACTCGAAGGAGTACCTGGAAGCCCAACTGGTCACGGCCCTGGGAGGTCGCGCCGCTGAGCAGGTGGCAATCGGACACGTCACGACAGGCGCGGAAAACGACCTGCAGCGTGTCACCGCCATCGCTCGCCAGATGGTCACCCGCTGGGGTATGAGCGAGCGACTCGGCACGATCTCCTTCAGCGAACGCGAAGATCCATTCGCCGGCACAGCGCTGGCAACGGGCTCGCGCGAGTACAGTGAAAACACGGCCAACATCATCGATGAAGAAGTGAATCGCATGGTGAAATCGGCCTATGAGCGTGCTGTCAGTCTGTTGACTTCGCACCGCGAAATACTGAAATGCATCGCTCGTTCACTGCGCTTGCATGAAACGCTTGATGCCAGGCAGTTGCATGCGATTATAGAGGACACAAGCGCTATATGCACTGGATCAGTGTAATCAGTTGGGGGTCTCCCCCGTAAGCGCTTGATGAAAGAGAAGAGCAGATATGACGCAGAAAGATTATATCCTGAGAGTTGCCGAAGATGTAGGCCGGGCTTTAGCCCAAATGCTCTATCACAAAGAAATTCAGGATTATCAAGGAGCCTTCTCCCTGATAGACGAGTTATGCAAGCAGACGGTGGGAATGGATTCTGGCCTTATTCATGCCATCTCAGATGAGACGTTGTTAGCAATGCTCACATTATATGGTGTACTGAACGTAGAGAAAGCTCTCCTGATTGCAACGCTGCTCAAAGCAGAAGGTGACATCTATGAAGATCAAGGCAATCCCGATGCCGCCTATGAGAGCTACCTCAAATCCCTCAACCTGTTTCTCGAGATCTTACTGCGCGATGACCATCTGCACGACTTACGCTGTTCTGCGGAAGTAGAAGACCTGCTGGGCAAGCTGGAAGCATACGATCTACCACCGAATACCAAGCGTCTCCTTTTCCAGTTCTATCTTTGGGCTTTTCTAAAGTGAGCTTGAAAGAAAGGATGCCAAATGGTATCAAGCAGGTGATCTCGAAGCCATTTGAGCACAACTGGCCTTCTAGCCTGGCATTCCCAAAAAATGCAAAGATAGGGTTCCAGTAGTATGAACAAAGAAGAGAATGGTAGAAGAAAGCTTACATCATCATGAGCAGGGCAGACAAGCCTGCAAGACAACCGATCAGCGATGCCTTGATCGATGAATTAGCCGACCTCCTTTATGAGGCCGCGATCAGGAGCTGTACCCCGCAGAAGGATATCAGAAGAATCGTGGGCGATTTCCTGGAAGGCTATACAGATGCGGACAAAGTACTCTGCAGTGTGTGTAAAGAAACTAAAACTGCCTACATCCGGCAACAATGGCAGAGGATGTGGCTGCAGGTAGTGAGGCGCATCCAACAACAGGAATCAGCAAACGGGTCTATTCTCTAGTTGAGTGGGACCACACGCATCCTATCAAAGTGCGAGCGCATTTTCTTCAGCGCTCGCGTTTCGAGTTGACGCACCCGCTCGCGCGAAATACCGAGTTCTTTTGCGACTTCGATCAATGTGCGGTTTCGTCCATCCCCAATGCCAAAGCGCAGGGTGATAACTGAACGTTCACGGGGATCCAGCGAGGCAAGCGCTCGATGCAGTTCTTCACCGAGGAGATGTTGTGAGACAGCTTCGGTGAGAACGGAAGTCGTTGTATCTTCAAGTGTGTCGGCTAGTGAGTACCGAGCCTCATCGTCTACAGGTGCATCAAGAGAAACTGGCTGCTCGATTATGCTGAGTAGATTGGTAACCTCGTCCAGGTTCATATTACATGCCTCGGCTATTTGTTCGGGCAGCGGATCAAGGCCGTTCTCTTGTGAAAGCCATGCTGCAACACGGCGCACCTTGCGTAAACGCATCACTACCCGCTCTGGCAGGTGGATCAAATGTGACTGATCGCCAGCGGCACGGCTCACCGCCTGGCGAATCCACCAGGTGGCATAGGTGCCAAAATGGCAGTCGCGCCGATAGTCAAATTTCTCGGCGGCATGCATGAGCCCCAGGTTTCCCTCCTGGATGAGGTCTATGAGAGGCACCCCGGAACTCATGTATCGACGCGCAAGAGCAATGACCAGGCGTAAATTTGACTCGATCAGCTCGCGACGTGCCTGTTCATCCCCAGCAGCGGCTCGCCGCGCCAGGTCAATTTCCTCTGCATATGTTAGGAGACCAAATCTACGGATGTCGCGCAGGTAGCTTTGAAAAGCATCTTCAGTGCCTGTAGCATGGTACGTGGTGGTTACATGAGCGTACAATTCCTCCAATGCACCGGTTTCGCTCCTGCCTTTCATGTCACCCGTTTCGCCAGGTAATGAATCACGTACCTCGTCTAATGGAGGCTCTATCTCAACCAACGGTTTAGTGGTGCGCATAGAAGTAGTTTTGGTCAGTAGTGTAACCACATCTACTTCAACACTTGGTTCAGTAGTGGGAGACACCGCTATAGTAGCAAGTGTAGTCAATAACGTCTCACCTACATCTCGTATAGGACTGAGAATTGCCATCATTTGGTTTTTTCCTTTGTGCTCCTGATAGTGAACTTGCAATTAGTTTCCGTGCGGCCTGCTAGTTGATGCTTTGCTTCTCTGTTCTTCCGCTCGTCGCCAGAGAAACCAGTCCAAGCGCAAAGAGGCCCAATCCAGGGAGCCAGAGCGAAAACGCGAACGAGAGAAAGTGAGCCGGAGTGAGGTGTGCTGCCTGCAGATATTCGACAACACCCACTCCTACGACTAGCAGACTCGGCGTCAGAGTTTCTGCGCTGATATAGCTGCGACGAGCCATCCATCCAATACCTAGAAGACCCACGCCAATAGCCAGCACATGAGCAGCAAGGATCTGGCTGTCAGGTAGAGCATGCCCAAAGATGAGAAAGCCAGCCAGCCCAATCAATGTCGTCAACCATCCTGCAGCCAGGAAACGATGGGTGTTGAGAGGTGCTGCTGCCAGCATGCCAAGACCAAAGAACAATTCACCTACGGGATAGGAATTGAGTAAACCTAGCCCGGCAACTATGAGGAAGACAACCCCAAGTAAGAGCAACACATAGGCCTGTCGGCGATTAGTGGCGCGACTGTTAGCAGACAAAGAAAATGGCTGTTGCATAGGTATTTTCGTTCTTTCTTTCCACAACTGGTCCAGTGCATTTTTTCTTACAATGGCAGTCCATCCATGACGGAGCTAGAGCAATATCTCTGCTACTCGCCCCCA
>WNGH01005169.1_pt1 | contig 27426 bp, 29 predicted proteins | sample 5400631 | NCBI WGS metagenome assembly WNGH01 (sample SAMN13153373, study PRJNA577476) | soil metagenome | isolation source: 115 cm soil or saprolite under Garry oak tree replicate 1 | place: USA:California | collected 2016-06-15
GAGGGCGTCGAGGAAGGAGAGCCACTCCTGGTCCGGCGTCAGCTGCGACCGGTGGAACACCTCCAGGGCGCCGAGCAGCTTGCCGCGGCTGATCAGCGGCACGGCGCCATAGCTTCGGAAGCCCTCTCGCGCGAAAAGCGACCGTCGCCGGAACTGCGAGAAGGCGCTCAGGGCGGTGACCGTCTCGATCCGCCGGCCCGCGATCGCCTGCCCGGGCACGCCCTCGTCGACGGGGAACCGGTAGTCGAGCACGGCGGTGGCGAGGAAGCCGGTGCTCGCCGAGAGCGCGAGCTGGTTGTCCGTCTCGTCCAGCAGGAGGACGTCGGCCGCGTCGACCTTCAGCTGGGCGGTGATGTGGTCGAGGATGACCTTGAGCGTGAGTCGCAGGTCAGGGCTGGCGCTCACCGCCAGGCTCACGCCCTGCAGCGCGGTCAGGCGGTCGAGGCGCTGGACGGCGTCCTCGTAAAGCTGGGCGTTCTCGATCGCCAGACCGGTGCGGTCGGCGATCGCCTGCACCCAGAGCAGGTCCTTCTCGGTCAGGGGATTCGAGCCGCGGCGCTCGAACAGCCCGAGCGTACCGATGATCGCCCCCCGCGCATGCATCGGGACGACCATCACGCCCAGAGTCGCGGCGAGGTCCCCGACAGGGTGGCTGCCGATGTAGTTCCGGACCTCGTCGTTGAGCATGCTCTGGAGGCCTTCCAGCGAGACGCTCGGCAACAGCAGCGGCTCGCCCGACTCGATCACCCGGGACGTGATCGGCGTCGTGCTGACCGCTCCCGAGCGCTGCATGGCCTCGATGTAGGCGGCGGTCGACGAATCGCCCTCGTCCGCCGTGATCACGCGGATCGTTTCCGGGTCCTTGCCCATGACCGCCGCGGCCCAGATCCCGGGACGCATTCGGCTCAGCGTTTTGGTCACGTTCGTCAGGATCGCCAGGGGCTCGAGTCGCGCCTGGGCCAGGACGTCGGTGACCGCGTCGACGATGTGGTCGCCGCCGCTGCGTCCGCTCATCCGGCTCCGCGCGATCAGGTGGCTGACGTCCGTGACCGCGGCCGTGACGCCTGACACCTCGCCTTGCGACAGCCGCGGGACGGCGTCGACCTGGATCCAGACGTTGAGCCCGTCCGGTCGCATCACCCGGGCAACCACACCGACGACAGGCAGGCGGGTCTTGATCGCGGCGACGACGGGGTGGACGCTCATCGGCCCGTCCGGGGTGTCGGCTATGAGCCAGCCGGCGTTCTCCGCGGAAGCCCCGACGAGATCGGCGCGCGAGACCCCGAGAAGCTCGCACGCCGCCTGGTTGGCGTCGGTGACCACTCCGGCCTGGTCGTACAGGAGCACGGCACCCGGCAGAGAGCGCCAGTCGAGGCCTGACATCCTCAAATTGTCGTCAACGACTCCGGCCATTTGTTAAGTAATCAATAAAACCACGGCCAGCCGCTCTCCGGTTCCTAATCTGGTCAGATGGTCGAGGTGCGGGCGGAGCGTAAAGGAGACTTGTGGACCTGCGCTGTCATCGTGCTTACAGAGGGCCACGAAAACCGATACGAGGTCAGGGTGCATCCCGCCGACCTGGAGCGCTGGGGCTCAGGCGGTGACGATGCGGCGGTCGAAGACCTCGTCTCGCGGAGCTTCGACTTCCTCCTCGAACGCGAGCCGCCCGAGTCGATCCTGCGCAGCTTCGACCTGCCGGTGATCCAGCGCTATTTCCCTGAGTACGACCGGCTGTTCAGGCGCTGACCGCCGCTGCAGCGATAATTGCCCGGCACGTGACAGGCACGGTCGAGCTCATCCACATCGCCGACGTCAAGGGCGGGCCGGTGCGGCCCCTCGAGACGGTCGCCGCGGTCGCGGGGGTGGGCCTCGCGGGCGACCGCAACCATCGGGAAGAGGGCGACACCCCCGGCCGCGACCTCACCTTGATCGAAGCCGAGGAAATCGAGGCGCTGGCCCGCAACCACGGCATCCATCTCGCGGACGGCGAAACGCGCCGCAACATCACGACCCGCGGCATCCGGCTCAATGACCTCGTCGGCAAGGAGTTCTGGATCGGCGAGGTGCGCGCGCGCGGCGTCAAGGTCAACGAGCCCTGCCAGTACCTCCAGGACCTTGTCGGCAAGCCGATCCTCAGGCCGCTCGCCCACCGCGCCGGGATCCGCGCCGACCTGCTGACCGACGGCCGTATCTCGGTCGGCGACCGTCTCGAGGTCAAGGGCTAGCAGCCTCCCTTCAAATCGGCGTCACATTCGGCGTCTACGGTTTTGGTGCCTACCATGGAGCCCGAGATGCCGGCGCCGATCCTGGTCGTCGACGACGACCCGAAGATCGTCTCTCTCGTCAAGACCTACCTCGAGCGCGAGGGCCTTCGTGTCATCACCGCGGCCGATGGTCGCGGCGCGCTCGACGCCTACCGCGAGTTTCGGCCCAGGCTGATAGTCCTCGACCTGATGCTGCCCGAGCTCGACGGTCTCGCCTTGATGCGCATCATCCGCGAGCGATCCGACGTGCCGATCGTCATGGTCTCGGCGCGCGGCAGCGTCGCCGACCGCGTGCTCGGGATTCACGAGGGCGCGGACGACTACCTCGCCAAGCCCTTCTCGCCCGCCGAGCTCGTGGTCAGGGTCCGGGCTGTCATGCGCCGGGCCCGGGGCGACGGATCGCCATCGGGCCGGGGCACGCTCGCGCACGGCGACCTCGCGATCGACCTCGACCGGGTCGAGGTTCGCCGCGGTGACGAGGTGCTGGCGCTGACGCCCGCCGAGTTCCGTCTGCTGGTCGCGCTCGTCCAGGCGCGCGGCCGGGTCCTGTCCCGGCAGGCCCTGCTCGACTCTCTGTACGGCGCGGCGCAGGGTGATGCACTCGAGCGCACGGTCGACGTCCACATAGGCAGGCTGCGCGACAAGTTGGGGGAGGAGGTCGGCGAACCCCGGTACATCGCCACCGTGCGCGGGCTCGGCTACCGCGCCGTCGCCTGACGATGCGGCGGCGCCTGCGCAGTCTCGCGACCGGCATCACGGCGGTGTCGATCATCGTCGCGATCTGCGCCATCTCGATCATCGCCGTCGGCGTGCTAGTGGTGGCGCAGTCAACCTTCAACAGGCTGATGGTCGAGGCCGGCACGCCGGCAGCGGACGCGAAGGCGATGTTCGACCACAGCGTGGTCACGGTCTTTGCGATCGCGGTCGCGATCGCGGTCGTCATCAGCGTCGCCCTGGCGATCGGGCTCGCCGCACTCCTGTCGAGGCCGCTGCGGCATATGGCGGTCGCGGCGGAGCGCATCGCACGTGGCGACTACGAGGCTCGCGTGCCGCGCGGTGGGCCGGACGAGCTCGCATCGCTGGCCGACTCGTTCAACCGGATGGCGCAAAGCCTTTCCGAGCAAGAACGGGAGCGGCGTGACTTTATCGCCAACGCCGCGCACGAGCTGCGCACCCCGCTGACCAACCTCCAGGGCTATCTCGAGGGACTTCGCGACGGCGTCATCGCGCCGACCCCGGAACAGTTCGGCTCCCTGCACGAAGAGGCACAAAGACTGGTGCGACTGTCACGGTCGCTGGACGCGCTTGCCGAGAACCAGCACCCGGACCGGGTCGGGGCAAGCACGGACGTCGAGCTCGCGCAGGCCGTGCGCTCCGCCTACGAGGTGGCGCGTCCGGTGTTCGAGGCGAACGACATCGCGGTCGACATCGCCGTCCCGGAGTCGCTTGTCGTCCGCGCGGAGCCCGACGGCCTCGCGCAGGTGCTGGCGAACCTACTCCAGAACGCGTCGCGCTACACGCCACCTGGCGGCAACGCATCGATCCGGGCGACCTCGAGCCGCTCGACGGTGACGCTTTCGATCACCAACTCGGGTGACGGCATCCCGGCCGGCGACCTCCCGCACGTCTTCGAGCGGTTCTACCGCGTGGAGAAATCACGCGACGCGGCTCGCGGTGGCGCCGGGATCGGGCTCGCGATCGTCAAGCAGCTGGTGGAGGCGTCGGGCGGCAAGGTCGGCGCGGATTCGACCGACCACTCGACGCGCTTCTGGGTGAGCCTGCCGGCGGGATAAGGCCGCCTTTCGTTTGTGACGGAGCGGTGACGTGCCGTCACCGCCGCGAAACACCCGCCCCCCAGGCTGGGCCGCACCAATCCCAGACATCAGGAGGCTTGCGCATGAAAAGTTCGATTCGTTCGCTTGTGGTCATGGCTGTGCTCGGCGCGGCGGCCGTCGTGGCCGCGGTGCCTGCGCAGGCCGAGGATTCGGCGTCCTCCGGCCATGCCGTGTTCGTCCAGACCAACGACCCGGCCGGCAACGCCATCGCAACGTTTGACAGGCACGCTGACGGAACACTCACCTACGTGACCAGCTACGCCACGGAAGGCAACGGCGGCCGCGAGGCGGGCGCCGGCTCGGACCCGCTCGCATCGCAGGGCTCGCTTGCGCTGATTCCGGACGCGGGCCTGCTGATCGCTGTCAACGCGGGCAGCAACACGATCTCGGTCTTCGCCGTCGACGGCGACCGGCTTCGCCTGGAGCAGGTCCTGTCCTCGGGTGGCCCGTTCCCGACCGGCATCGCCGTCCACGACAACCTCCTCTACGTCCTCGACGCAGGCGGGCAGGGGCACGTGTCGGGATTCCGGATCGCCGGCCGGCTTCTGCACCCGATCGAGGGTTCGACGCGCGGCCTCGGGCTCGCCAACACGACTCCACCGTTCTTCCTGAGCGCTCCGGCGCAGGCCGGCTTCACTCCCGGCGGCGACCACCTGATCGTCACGACCAAGACCAACAACACCGTCGACGTCTTCTCCGTCGGCCCTGACGGCAGGCTGTCGGCCGCGGCGGTCCAGAACGCGGAGGCTGGCGTTCCGTTCGCCTTCGTCTTCAACGGCGCCGAGCGGCTCGTCCTCAACTTCGCGGCCACGAGCTCGCTTCAGGCCTTCACCGTCAACCCCGATGACACCATCACCGCGGCGGGCGCGCTCGTGAGCGACGGGCAGGCGGCCGCATGCTGGGTGACAGGGGCGCGTGGCTATGACTACGTGTCCAACACGGCGAGCGGCGACGTGAGCCAGTTCCAGGTGTCTGGCAGCAGCGTGACGCTCGTCAACCCGGTGGCTGCGTCGGGTATCTCGGGCGCGACGGATTCGGCGGCCGCGGGTGGCTTTCTCTACGTGCAGGCGGGCCTCGGCGGCACGGTGCACGCCTTCAGCATCGGCTCCGGCGGAGCGCTGACTCCGGTCCAGGTCGCGACCGTCCCGGGCGGCGGCAGCCAGGAGGGCATCGCCGCCGACTGAAACTCTCATGGAGGTGGGGCGGCCGCCCCACCTCTTCCCAACCCCGGATAGTCGCGACTATCCAGGATGTTGGGCGTCGAAAACGCCAGTCAGTCGCGACTATCCGGTATGCCGCTCAGCTATGGGTCCGCGATAGCGCTTAAGCTGCCTCCTTCGTGGGGCAGTTCGCGGGCTGGAAGGGCGACTTCAAAGGTTTCTTCCTCGGACTGCGCGCCAACAACAACAAGGCCTGGTTCGACGCGCACCGCAGCAAGTACGAGGAAGATGTCAAGGCGCCGATGGTCGCCCTGCTGGCCGACCTCGAGGCCGAGTTCGGGCCACCGCACCGCATCTCGCGGCCAAACCGCGACATCCGGTTCTCAACCGACAAGTCGCCGTACAAGCTGAACATCTACGCCGACTGCGAGCGCGGCGGCTACGTGGCGCTCGACGCGGAGGGCCTGGTCGCGGCGGGCGGGCGCTACATGATCGACGATGCCCAGCTCAAGCGACTGCGCGAGGCGACGGCCGCCGACCGCGCCGGCAAGGAGCTGGTGGCGATCGTCGCGGCGCTGCGCAAGAAGGGCTACGAGGTCGAGGGCCAGGACCTCAAGCGCGTGCCTTCACCGTATCCGCAGGACCACCCGCGCGCCGACCTGCTGAGGCACAAGCGCCTTTTCTACTGGCGGCGCTGGCCGGCCGAGCCGTGGATCGCGACGCCCCGGGCGCGAGAGAGGGTGGCGCAGGTGTGGCGGGACGGCGCCGGCCTCGAGATATGGATGCACAACCACATCGACTAATGAATCTCCCTCTCCCCGGTCACGGGGAGAGGGATCGAGGGTGAGGGGCGAGAAAGAGGCTAGGCCTGCATCTCCGCCAGCAGTCGTGCCGCCTCGCGCGCGTTCGTCGTCCCGTAGTTCGAGTAGCAGTTGTTGAAGATCGCATGCGTCTGCTTTGTCTGCCTGGCGACGGTGGCGATCTTCGGCGTCCAGTCCGCCAGCTCGTCCTCGTCGTAGAGATAGCGGAACCGCTCGGCCGGCGTGACGTTCTTCTTCTCCCAGCTCTCCGCGTTGCGGCCATGGAAGCGAAAGACCGACAGCTCCTCGTTCGTCGGTATCACCACCGGCGGCACCGAGCTCTTGAAGCCCTGCGGCTCGTCGACCGCGACGTAAGGAAGCTTGTTGTCCTGCAGAAAGCGCACCGTGCGCTCGGCGTTCTTCTCGTTGAACCAGCTTCCACTCCGGAACTCGACCGCGATCGGCAGTCCGATGCGCTCGCGCGACTCCAGGATCAGCTCCCGCGCCTCGTTTGATGGAAACACCCACCTCGGAAACTGCACGAACACCGCGCCGAGCTTCCTGGCTTCGACCAGCGGGTCTAACGCCTCGCGGAAGTGCCGGTACACCTCGTCGAGCAGCTCGCCCGGCATGTCCTTGCGGTAGATGCGTTTCTTCTCTTTGAGTTCGGCCGGCAGCTCCTCCTTGATTGTTTTCGGCAGCCGCGTCACCTCGGTGGGTTGGCCGGTCATGAGCGCGTGCGCCTTGATGTCGAACACGAAATCCTTCGGCGTTCGTTCGACCCACGCCTCGGCCATCCGCCTGTACGGAAGCGCGTAGTACGTCGCGTCGACCTCGACCACCGAGAACTCGCTGGCGTAGAACTTGAGACGGTCCTCCGCGTTGCCCGCGCCTTCGGGATAGAACACGCCGGGGGCGGTCATCGTCGGGTCCGTCCAGCTCGCCGTGCCAAATCGCACCTCGCCCTTGGCGACCTTGATCGGCTTGCGCGCGGCCTGTGAGGACTCCTCGCCGCGCTTGCGCCCGACCTCCGGCCCGGGGTCGTGCCGGTCTACCCGAGCCATTCGGTGATGAAGCGTGGTGAAAGGTGGATGTCGATCTGGCGGAGCATGGTTGGCCCGCGGTTGACGAACCCGTGCGCCTGGCCCGCGTCGACCACCGCCATCTGGCCGGGGCCGACCTCGGTTTCAGAGACGCCGTCGGTGAAAGTCGACATCCCCTCGAGCACGATCAGGATCTCGACGTAGGGGTGCCTGTGCAGACGCGGTCCATCACCCGGCTTCGCATCCACGAACAGCGCACACGCCCCGACGCCACCGTGGTCCTCGCCGACGAAATCGCGTGAGATGACGTCCCTGGGCAGCTCATCGGTCTTGAAGACGCGGATCGACAAATGGTCAGCGGCTCAGGCTCAGATCGTACGGAGCCATGTACAGCACGCTGGCCACGATAGCGAGCCTCCTCAGAGCAGGTCGAGAAGCAGGTTGCCCTGGAGGACCAGGTGGCAGGGGGTGATGAAGTCCCGGGCGACCCGCCGGCGGCCTTCGGCGCCGAGCGCGGCCGCCTTTCCCGGGTCGGCCAGCAAGCCGGTGACGGCATCGCCGAACCCGCGCAGGTCGCGCGGATCGTCGACCAGCAGGCCGCTCTTGCCGTGCTCGATCTGGTCGCCGATCCCCCCGACTCGGCTGGCGACTACCGGCCGCCGCTTCCACATCGCCTCTGCGACGGTCAGGCCGAAACCCTCGGCCAGGCTCTTCTGGACGACGACCTCAGCCCGCCGCTGCAGGCAGTTGACCATCAGGGCGTTCTGCTCGATGTCGTCCATCGGCAGCTGCGCGATCACGATTCTCTCGCGCAGCGATTCTGGCAGCGCCCCTACTCGCTTGACCACCTCACCGAGCACCTCCGGCTGCTCGGGGTCGTCCGCGATCGAGGTGACCGCCGGTCCCGCGAGCATCAAAGTCGCGTCCGTGCGGGGCGCGATGTGCTCGGTGAAGGCGTCGATGACGCCCACAGGATCCTTGAGCCTGTCCCACCGCGACACCTGCAGCACCGTGCGCGCGGAGTGCGGGAGAGATGCGCCCTCGAGGATCGCGTCCACCTCTCTGTCGCCCAGGTCCCTGTTCTTGGGCGCGAAAGGGTCGATGCAAGGCGGGATGATCGCGACCCGCATGCCTTCAAGCCCCTCCCAGATGTACGCGGGGCGCGAGAACACGACCGCGTCCGCACTTCGGACGTAAGGCACCATGAACGCCCAGGCTTCGCGCACGACGTCGTTGGGCTGGTCGACGCCGATGTGAGAGCGCCAGACCACGTGCGCGCCCAGAGCGCGCAACGGCGCGGCGAGCCCGGCGGTCTGCGGATCCTGAAGGATCACTACGTCGCGAGGCCGCACCATGCCGGCGAGCGCCTCCGCGTTGCGCTCGGTGGCGTCCTCGTACTCGCGCCGGTCGCGTTCGTCGAGACCCTCCCCGTCGTGGCGGACGCCGTGCAGGAGCGTGTGCAGCCTCTTGGTCACGTCGAAGAACTGGGGCCTGCCGTCGATCACAAGCCAGCGTTCGTCGATCCCCGAGCCGCGGCTGTAGGGGACGAGGGCACGCAGCATCTCGGCGACCCCGCCGCCGCGGGCGTCGTGAGGGGCTTCAAGCGGGCCACAAACCTGTAAACGCTCGACTGATAAGCTCAGACCAGTCTTCGTCGGCCTTTTGCGCTAAGGGGGATACGCATGGGGGTAGTGAGACTTTGCTTCGTCAGTCTGCGTCCGCGCGCGCTGGCTGCGGCCGCTGCGTTAGCGGTCGTGAGTCTTCCTGCCGCGCCCGTACACGCGGCGACCACCGGAGCGGTGCAGACGTACATCGTCACCTACGTGGACCGCGCGTCCTCGTCGGGGGCTGCAGCGGTGATCCAGGGCGCGGGCGGCCAGCTCGTGTACAACTATCCGCAGATCGGGGTCGTGATCGCGCGCTCGGACCGCCGCGATTTCGCCGCGAACATCAGGAGCGCGGCCGGTGTCGACGGAGCCGTTGCCACTACAAAGTTCGCGACGCGCCTCGACGGGAGCCAGGTCGACGCGTCGACCGCCGACAATGCGGTGGCGGCGACGCCGGCAAGCGGCGACAACCTGTCCGGCCTGCAGTGGGACATGACCCAGATCAAGGCCTTTGACGCGCAGGGTGTCACGGGCGGAAGTCGCAACGTGATCGCGGGCGACATCGACACGGGAGTCGATTACACGCACCCTGACCTCGCCCCCAACGTCGACTTCGCGAACAGCGTGTCATGCCTCGGCGGTGCGCCTGACCAGACGCCGTCCGCGTGGAAGGACGACAACGGGCACGGCACCCACACGGCCGGCACGATCGCGGCGGCCCGCAACGGCATCGGCATCGTCGGGGTGGCCCCGAACGTCAGGCTGGCCGCCATCAAAGCTGGAAACGTCGATGGTTTCTTCTTCCCGGAGAGCGTGGTGTGCGCATTCATGTGGGCCGGCACGCACCACTTCAACGTGACCAACAACAGCTACTTCGCCGACCCGTTTTACTTCAACTGCAAGAACGACCCGACGCAGCGCGCGATCTGGAAGGCCGAGGCGCGCGCGATCAGGTTCGCGATGCAGCAAGGTGTGACCGTCGTCGCGGCCGAAGGCAACTTCGCCGACGACCTGGCGCACCCGACACAGGACACTCAGAGCCCTGACAACACGACGCCGGTGACCCGGCCCGTCGGCAATGACTGCGTGGTGATCCCGACTGAGATCCCCGGCGTCATCGGCGTGACCGCCGACGGCAACCTGCAGCAGAAGTCGTTCTACTCGAACTACGGCGTGGGCGTGACCCAGGTCACAGCGCCCGGCGGCGACAGCCTTCTTCAGCGGACCGCGGCCGCGGTGAACGGGCGTGTGCTCTCGACGTTTCCCTCGTACCCGGTGGCAATCAACTGCGTGCGCGTGGTGTTCGACGGCACAGCCAAGTACTGCTACCTGCAGGGCACGTCGATGGCCTCGCCGCACGTCACCGGCGTGGTCGCGCTGATCGAAAGCCTCGGCATCACCAACCCGGGCGCGGTGGCGGCCCGAATCAACAACACGGCCGACGCGATCGCGTGCCCTAGCGCCGTGGTGCTGGCCCAGTACGCGTTCTTCCCGTCCGTCAACAACGGCGCTGCACAGGCGTGCGCAGGAGGACCGGGCTACAACTCCTGGTACGGGCACGGCCAGGTGGACGCGCTGAGCGCCGTGAGCTAGCCGAGCGCCGCCTCGAGGCGGTCGATGAAGGCGCGCTGAGCGTCTAGGATCTTGCGCCGGGCGGTCTGGAGGTCGAACCAGGCCGCCCGGTCGACTTCGGGAAAGTTCATCTTCTTCCCTGACCGAGGAGGCCATTCCACCTCGAACGTCATGCCGCTCAGCTCGCCGGCGTCGTAGTCGCCCGCGGCCGCCCAGGCGTGGACGACCTTGCCGCCCGCCTGGCGGACCGTGCCGAGCGGCACGAGCTCGGAATCAGGCGAATCCTGGCCAAGCTCTTCCTTGAACTCCCGCCGCGCGACGTCGATGGCCGTTTCGCCGGGCTCGATCTCGCCCTTCGGGATCGACCAGGCACCGTCGTCGCGCTTCTTCCAGAACGGGCCGCCGGGGTGCACGAGCAAAACCTCCAGCTCTCCCTCCCGCCGCCGCCACACCAGGAGGCCGGCCGATTCCTTCGTCAGCGGCGCCCTTCCGGCGGCCAGTCCAGCGGCAGCCCGGCCTCGAGGTGGGCGAGCGCTTCGTCCGTGACCTCGAGCATGTCCGTCTTCGGGTTGTCGATGATCTCGAGCATCGCGGCGAGCAGCACCCCGAGCACCGCGCCTGCGATGTTGTGCACCGCGAAGCTGTCGCGCTGGCGGCCCATCCGTGGGCCGAGCAGATGGGCTATCTGGTCGACGATGCTTGCGAACTGGCTGAGCATCGCTCCGCGGAGCTCGGGGGTCGTCGCGAGCAGCTGCATCCGGGCCCGCATCATCCTCTCCTGCTCCGGCGTCAGCTGACCGAACACCGTCCGCATCGCCATGCGCAGCCTGCGCACCGGGTGGGTCGCCTCCGGTTGGGCGTCGAACGCGGCCAGCACGAGCGGGTCGAGCTCGTCCTCGAACACGACGTCTTCCTTGCTGGGGAAGTAGTTGAAGAACGTGCTCGGTGAGATCTCGACCGCTTCCGCGATGTCTTCGATGGTCGTGTCCTCGTAACCCTTCTCCAGAAAGAGGCGCATTGCCTCTTTCTGGATTGCGGCCCGGGTCTTGATCTTCTTGCGCTCGCGTAAGCCCGGTGTCGTCACGCCACCTCTTGAACCACGCCTGCTTCCTCGGGCGCGGCCACGCGGGTCCGCCCCGGGAGGAAGATCACGGCGAGCAGCGTAGCGAGCGCCGCGATCGCCGCGGACACCAGCAGCGCGGCGTCCATCCCCTGCACGAACGCTCCGCGCACCGACTCGAGGAGCGCCGGCGAGTGCAGCTTGTTCGCCGCGGCGACGCCCGCAAAGACGCTGAGCTTGACGGTGCCGGCCAGCTGCTGCGGCACTCCACCGAGGTTGAGGCTCGCCTGGTACACCGTCACGAGCACGCTCCCGAGCACGGCCGATCCGAAAGGTGCGCCGACCTTCTGCATCGCCTGGAGCATCGCCGACGCCACGCCGCTCTCCTCGGCCGGCACCGTCTTCAGCGCGGCCGACGCGGCGGTGGCGAATCCGATGCCCATCCCGAACCCGACCACGACCATCCAGGTGATCACGAACCAGCTGCTCGAGTCGAGCCTGGTGGCAGAGCCGAGCAAGAGTCCGGCCGCCGTGATCGCGAACCCCGCCGCGACGGTGAATTTGGTCCCGATGCGCGCGGCCAGGCGGTCTGCCGGCACCGCGCCGGCGATCAGGCCCGCGATGATCGGCAGCAGGCGCACGCCCGAGCCCTCCGGGTCGAGCCCAAGCACGCCCTGCGAGTACTGCGGAAGCGTGAACACCATGCCGATGAGGGCCATGCCGCCAAGCGCCGCGAGGATGACCCCCCAGGTGAACCCGCGTGACGCAAAGAGCGAGAGCTCGATCAGCGGCCGGCCTCCGGGCCGCGCCGTCAGGTAGCGCTCCCACATGAAGAACCCGACGACGAGCACGACGCCCAGCGCGAGGACCGCGAGTGACGGTGGGTTCGTCCAGCCGTTGCGGCCAAGCTCGATCAGGCCATACGTCACGCCGACAAGGCCCGCGCTGGCGAGCAGCATGCCGAGCGGGTCGAGCGCCGGCTTCTCGGCGGAGCGAGACTCGGGCACGAGCGCGATGACCGCGACCAACCCCAGCAAGGCAACCGGCACGTTCATCAGGAAGATCCATCCCCACCAGAAATTCGTCAGCAGCCAGCCGCCGAAGATCGGGCCGACCGGGAGGGCGATGAAGTTGGCAGCCGACCAGACGCCGACCGCGCGCGGCCGCTCGCTCTCCGAGAACAGGACGGTGAGCACCGAGAGCGCCATGACGACGACCGCCGAGCCGGCAGCGCCCAGAATGATCCGCCCGGCGATGAACTCGGCGGAGCTCTGAGCGTACGCGCAGGCGACCGAACCAATTCCGAAGAGGACGAGTGCCGCCATGAGGATCCGCTTGCGGCCGAAGCGGTCGCCGAGCACCCCGGCCGGGAGCATGCCGGCCGCCAGCACGAGCGCGTAGCCGGACGAGAACCACTGCAGGTCCGACTCCGAGGCTTTCAGCGCGACCGCCAGCGTGGGCAGGGCCACGCTGAGCACCGTGATGTCGAGGCCGACCGCCAGCACGCCGAGTGTCAGCGCGGCCAGCGCATACCACCTCCGAACGCCAGTCGAGCTCATCTCACCATCACCTCCTTGAATCTGTAACCACAGTATAGTTAGAGTAATTCTAAAATTCTAGAGGCTGTAGATTCCAGCCCAAAGGCGTGTCGCGCCCTAGTGCGCAATTCGCCGGCCGGCGGCGCATGATGGACGCAGCGGCTATCCGCGAAGAGGAGGGCTACATGGGCGAAGAAGAGGGCGCCTACGCGCGCTTCTGCGCCACGGTCGATGCCGCGTCGGCCGTGGCGGGAATCAGCGATCCGTCGCTCCTGGAGAGGGTCAAGACCCCGGAGCGAGTGCATGAGGTCTCGATCCCGCTCGTGCGCGACGACGGCCGCCGCGAGCTGCTGACCGGCTACCGGGTCCAGCACAGCTCCGCGCGCGGACCCTACAAGGGCGGCATCCGCTACCACCCCAACGTCACGCTCGACGAGGTCAAGGCCCTCGCGGGCTGGATGAGCATCAAGACCGCCGTCGTCAACATCCCGATGGGTGGCGGCAAGGGAGGCATCACGGTCGACCCTCACCTGCTGTCTCCGCGCGAGCTCGAATCGCTGACCCGCGCTTACACGGAACGGATCTGGCGCGTGATCGGCCCGCTCGTCGACATCCCCGCGCCCGACGTCAACACCGACTCGCGGATCATGGACTGGCTCGCCGACGAGTTCGGCCGCCAGTCAGGTCTCGCCGACCCTGCCGTCGTGACCGGGAAGACCGTCGAGCATGGAGGGTCCCTCGGCCGCGACAAGGCGACCGCGCGCGGCGGGTTCGACGTCCTCGAGGCCGCGCTGAACGCCGCGCACGAAGACCTGGGCGGCAAGCGCGTCGCGATCCAGGGATATGGCAACGCCGGCGCCAACGCGGCGCTCCTGCTGCAGCAGGCGGGCGCGGTGATCGTCGCCGCCTCGGACTCGACCGCATCGCTGGTCGCGCCCGACGGTCTCCCCGTCGAGGAGCTCATCGCGTACAAGGGACGCGGCGCCCACTTCTGCGACTGGACGACGTTCGAGCGCAAGCGCGCGGACAGCCCCCTTTACGAGGACGTCGACATCCTGGTGCCGGCCGCGTTGGAAGGCCAGATCACGGCCGAGAACGCGGAGCGCGTGAGCGCGCGCTGGATCGTCGAGCTCGCCAACGGCCCGACGACGCCGGAAGCGGATGACGTGCTCGCGCGTCGCGGTGCCCACATCCTTCCCGACATCCTCGCCAACGCCGGTGGCGTCGTCGTGAGCTACTTCGAGTGGGTGCAGGACCTGCACTCGGAACGCTGGCTGCTCGAGGAGGTGGAGGCGCGCCTGGCGGTGGTCATGCGCCGTGCCTATGACGCTGTGACGGCCCTCGCCACCGAGAAGGGCGTCTCGATGCGGCTTGCCGCCTACGCGGTGGCGCTGCAGCGAATCGCGGCCGCGGTCCGCGAGGCCGAGGTGGCGCCGCGGCGCAGCGTCAGCACCATGATCCTCTGAGCGCTACCTTTGGTGGCATGGGCAGAGAAGACAGCAAGCGCGCGTGGGACAACTTCGAGTCGGACATCCATGGACTCGCCGGCGAGCTGAAGCGCCACTACCGGGGCACAGACGACAGGGAGACCGCCGACCTCAATCGCTCACTCGAGCAGCTGCGCCAGGCTGCCGAGTCCATCTTCAAGTCGCTGGAGACGGCGACCCGAGATCCCGAGGTCCGAAGCAAGACGAAAGAGACCGCGCGGTCGTTCGGGTCGGCGTTGGGGGAGACGTTCCGCGAGCTGAGCGACGAGGTCGAAAAGGCGCTGAGGAAGCCCGCGTCGACTAAGTAGCTCGACCCGCGGCTTCGCGCACGGCGAGCACGCGCGCGATGTCGGCGGGCGAGACGATGCCGACCAGCTGGCCCCCGTCGAAGACCAGCACCCGCTGCTCGAGCCCGCCGCCGATCCGCCCGATCAACGCGGAGAGGTCCTCGCGCGGATTGGTCACGGGCACTCCGGCGATGGGACGGGCCACTTCCTTCAGATGCTTCGCGGCGCGATCGCCGGCGGGCGTGCGGACGAGGTCGGAGAGCCGCACCACGCCTGTGAGATTGCCCGAGGCGTCGTGCACGGGATACGTCGTGAAGCTGTGGTTGGGCGCCACCGACTCGAGAAACGTCTCGACCGTCACCCAGTCGGGCAGCGTCACCACGGGCGATGTCATCGCCGCCGACACCGGTACCGAGCGCAGCGCCGTGCGGACCGTGGACCCGGCCTCCTCGGCGGCACCGGGCGTTGTGCACGCCGCGGACGCGGCTTCCCGACCTCCACCACAGGATGCTGCTGAGCAGCCTGCCGCCGTCCAGGGGAAACGCCGGCACCAGGTTGAACAGGCCCAGCATGATGTTGACGAACCCGAGCCAGCTGAACAGGGCCGAGGCCAGGTCGGTGCCCGGGATCACCACCGCGATGCCGATGGCGATGCCGGCGACGACGAAGCTCGTCAGCGGTCCGACGCCGGCGATGAGGGCCTCCGAGCGCGCGCTGGCCGGCTCGCCCTCGAGCTGCGAGACGCCGCCGAAGAGCCACAGCGTGATGCCCGCGACCTTGACGCCGTTGCGGCGCGCGACGATCGCGTGCGAAAGCTCGTGCGCCAGGAGGCTGGCGTAGAACAGGACGGCGCCGATCGCGGCGACGAGCCAGTACAGCAGCGGCGCGTAGCCCGGGACGGTCTGGGGCAGGACGGTGGTGGCAAGGGTCCAGGTGACCAGGGCGAAGATGAAGATCAGGCTCCAGTTGAATCCGACCTCGATGCCGAAAATGCGTCCGAGCCGGATGGAGGGAGTCACTTGATCTCAGCGCGAGTCTACAAAGCTCGGGTCAGCCGGCGAGGGATGACCTGTCTCGCGCGCCCGCCTAGCGGCCGAGCGCGCGCTTGGCGAGCTCGAGCTTGCGGGGATCGGCGACGACGTAGACGCGCGTGATCGCGCCCGCCTTCAACGTGAGCGCGATCACCGCCACGAGGTCGCCGCCGCTGTAGGCCACGATCCCGGGCTCGCCGTTGATGCTCCGCATCTCCATCGTCCTGCCGGTCGCGGCGCCGAAGAACCTGATCACGTTCTCGCCGACCTTGGCCGGGCCGACGTTGGGCTGGCGCACAGGAGCCAGCAGTCCGCCCACGTCGGCCCAGCCCGCGACCGCCGGATCCAGCAGCGGCAGCAGGTTCTTCAGCTCGCCCGACGCACAGGCGGCGATGAAGGCCTGGACCACGCGCTCCTGCTCGGCGCGGTCGAAATGAAAGCGCTCCGAGCCCGCCTCTTCTTGCACGCGCCGCCGCGCGCGGGTGGCGAGCTGCCGGCACGCCGCGGGGGTGCGTCCGACCATTGTGGCGATGGCTTCGAACGGAAACTCGAACACGTCGTGGAGGACGAATACCACACGCTCCGCGGGTGACATGCGCTCGAGGACGATCAGCATCGCCATGCGCACGCTCTCATCGAGCGTCACCACGTTCGCCGGGTCGGAGTCGTTGCCGTCGAGCGCGACGAGGGGCTCGGGGAACCACGGCCCGACGTACGCCTCCCGTCGCACTCGCGCGGACCGCAGGTAGTCGAGGCACAGGCGGCTGACAACGACCACGAGCCACGCGCGCACGTCCTCTATTGGATCGAGGTCGCTGCGGAGGAGACGCGTGAACGCCTCCTGGACGATGTCTTCGGCGTCGGTGTAGCTGCCAAGCAGGCGATAGGCGACGTCTAGGAGGAAGCCATGGTGCTCCTCCCACGCCTGTTTGAAGCCAGAGGTCTCGATCATCTCGTCAGGTTCAAGACGAGATACCCGCTCGAAATGTGACATCGCGGCACGACGTCACAGCCGCGGGCTCTGCCTCGTCCCTGGAGCATGAAAGACGAAAGTACGCTCCAGCTCGGCGCCCGGGCCCGCGCCGCCGTCCGCTCCGTCGCCCGCTTCGCCAACCCGCTCGTGCTCCTGATCGCCGGCCGGCGGTGGATGCCGATCGTCGGCGTCCTGCACCACACCGGCCGAAACACCGGCCGCATGTACGCGAGCCCTCTCGGCATGCGCCCTTATCGCGGCGCGTTCGTCATGCCGCTGACCTTCAGCGAGAACGCGGGGTGGTACCGCAACGTCGTCGCCGCCGGGCGCGCGGTCGTGACCTATGGCGGCCGCGACCACGAGGTGACCAGCCCGGAGGTCGTCGATTACGCCACCGCGTCGCCGGCCTTTCCGCGCTACGAGCGCCTGCAGTTTCGCGCCCTCGGCATCAACCAGTTCGTCCGGCTCACCACCACCAGGGAAGAAAAGGAGACTCCGATGGTTCAGGCACGTTCTGTCCGTTCGTCTGGCGTCGCGCTCGGCGTCATCGCCGTCGCCCAGCTGATGGTCGTGCTCGACGTGGCGATCGTCAACGTCGCGCTGCCCTCCATCCAGCGCGCCCTCTCGTTCTCCGCCACCGACCTCGAGTGGGTAGTCAACGCGTACGCGATCGCGTTCGGCGGTCTGCTGCTGCTCGGCGGTCGGGCCGGCGACCTGTTCGGCCGCCGGCGCATGTTCGTCGCCGGCACGCTGCTCTTCACCGCGGGTTCGCTCGCCGGCGGCTTCGCTACCACCGCCACCGCGCTCATCGCGGCCCGCGCCCTCCAGGGCGTCGGCGCGGCGATCGTTGCCCCGACGGCGCTCTCCCTGCTCGCCGACACCTTTGCCGAAGGGCCGGCGCGAAACCGCGCCCTCGGCGTCTACTCGGCCGTCTCCGCCTCCGGTGGCGCGCTCGGCCTGCTGCTCGGCGGCGTCATCACCAACTATTTCTCGTGGCGCTGGATCTTGTTCGTCAACGTCCCCGTCGGGATCGCGCTCGCCCTCGTCGCCCCTCGCGTCCTCAGCACGACCCGCGGCCGTCGTGGCCGCCTCGACCTGCCAGGCGCGGCCGCCGTCACCGCGGGCGCGACCCTTCTCGTCTACGGCCTTTCTCGCGCCGCGGTCCACGGGTGGGGCGACCAGACGACGGTCGTCACCCTCGGCGGAGGCGCCGCTCTGCTGGCGGTGTTCGTGGCCATCGAGGCCGTCAGCCGCCATGCGCTGCTTCCGCTTCGCGTCTTCGGCAACCGCAATCGCACCGGCGCGTACGCGCTGTCGCTGGCGACGGGCGCGGCGCTGTCCGGGACCCTGTTCACGCTCACCCTCTTCCTCCAGAACGTGCTGGGCCTGACGCCCCTCCAGGCAGGCTTCGCCTTCCTGCCGACGGCCATGGGGGTGGTCGTGGGCGCGGGAATCACCTCGCGCATCGTCGGCCGCACGGGCCCTCGCCTTCCGATGGCGGCCGGCGCGCTGATGGCCGCGATCGGCCTGTTCTGGCTCTCCGCCGTCACCGTCGGCGCGTCTTATCCGGTCGCCGTGCTCGGTCCGCTGGCCGTGCTCGCCATCGGCCTGGGCCAGGTGTTCGTCTCGACCAGCATGACCGCGATCGCGGGCGTACGGTCCGACGAATCAGGCGTCGTCTCGGCGGTGCTCAACGTGGGTCGCCAGCTCGGCGGATCGATCGGCATCGCGCTCATGGGCACGCTGGCGACCAGCGTCACGCGGGACTCACTGGTGGGCGTGCGACCGACGCACCTCACCCTCCACATCGCCCTGACGCATGGGTTCAGCGCCTCGTTTCAGCTCGCGGGATTGATCGCGCTCATCGGATTCGCCGCCACCATCAGCGCGGTGCGCCGGCCGCGGCCGGTGACGGTGATCGCGGAGGAGACGCAAGCGCAGGCGGCCTGACCCTGATACGTTGATTGACGGCTGGATGAGGGCCCGCGCGTCGGCCCTCGCAATTTGGGGGGTGTGGATATGAATAGCGTTCGACGTGCTTTGCTGGCCGCCGCCATCGGCGCCGCCTCGCTCATCGGTTTCTCTCCGGGCGGAATCGCCGCTTCCCCGCCGGGCTACAGCCTCGCCAACGTCGGCCCGTACGGTGGCGAACCGTCGATCGTCTCCGACGGCCGCGGCCAGCTGTACGACACCACCCCCAGCGGCGGCACCATCACATACACCTCCACCGACAGCGGGACGACATGGAAGAAGGTGACCACCGCCGATCCGACCAGTGGCGACGACTGTCTCGCCACCGACCAGGCCAACTCCGTCTATCTTTGCAACCTCGCCGGCAGTCAGGGCGTCGCGCCGCTGCAGGCCGACGTGTGGAAGTCGCTCGACCACGGGACCACGTGGTCGCACGGCGCGGGCCTCTTGCCGCAATGCGCGACCAGCTGCAGCCCGTTTGGCGTGGACCGCGACTGGGTCGCCGCATCGATCCTTCCGCCGGCCACTTCGACCAACCAGGCCGAGGTCGTGCTCATGTACCACGACTTCTACGGACCGAGCCAGATCTGGGTGAACATCTCGCATGACGGCGGCGCCACCTTCGGCGCGCCGCAGGAAGTTCTGGCCGCGCCGGCCGTCACGCCTGGCGCCGTGGCCGGCACACTGGTGGCGCAGGGCTACACGTTCTGCAACACGGTCCCGGCCGGTGTCGGCATCGCCCCGCCGGGAACTCCGCACGCCGGGCGCATCATCGTCGCCTGGATCGCGGCGGACCTCGCGCAGAACGCGACCGGCTGCAACGTGAGCATGCTGCAGTCGTTCCACACGCTGTGGATCTCCTACTCCGACGACAACGGCAAGACGTGGACGCCGCAGCAGGCCTTCGACGCGGGCTTCGGTCACGACTCCTCGACGCCGTTTGTCGCGTTCACTCTCGACAGCGCCGGCAACCCGTACTTCGGGTTTGCGATCAACCTCAACTCGAACCCCGCGACATGCTCGGCGGAGTCAACCGCCGGCACAGTCCAGTCGGACACGTCGTGCGAGTACGACATGTACGTGGCATGGTCGAGCAACGGAGGCGCCACGTGGGACGGGGGAGGGGGGCTGGTCCCGGGCAGCGCGCACACGGCGTATCGCGTGAGCTCCGCCGGCGAGCGCGGCACGCATTTCTTCCCCGCGATCGCGGCGGGCAGGCCGGGGCAGGTCGATGTCGCGTACCTGCGAACGAGCACCATCGTGCCCACGGACCAGTTCGGCAAGGCTGATCCAGGTGGGTGCGCCGGACCGGGTCCGGCCAACGGCAACCCGACTACCTACCCGCCCGCGTGCAGCTGGAACCTGTACGCCGCCCAATCGGTGAACCTGACGGCGGGGACGAGCGGCGCCACCTGGGCAGTGACCCAGGTCACGACCACGCCGATACACGTCGGCGACATCTGCAACCTCGGCATCTTCTGCCTGGCTCCGAGCTCGAACCGCAACCTGCTGGACTTCATCAGCGAGGACATCGACCAGAAGGGCTGCGCCCACATCGCGTACGCCGACGACAACACGGTGAACATGCTTCGGGCGGCCAACCAGACCTCGGGGAACTGCCTGAAGAAGTAACCATGGTTGGCGCAGTGTGCCGGGGGAGGCCTCCTCGAGTCTCGGAGGTTGGATTCCGGCACACTGTGCCGAGGTCCTCATGACCTACCAGCTGCGCGAGTACACGGTCAAGCCGGGCGAGATGGACGAATGGATCGTGGAGTGGCGCGAGCGGATCGTGCCCCTGCGCGCGAAGTACGGCTTTCGCGTCATCGGCGCGTGGTCCATCGACGGCACCGACCAGTTCGTCTGGGTCATCACCCACGACGGGCGGAAGTCCTGGAAGGAGGCCGACGCCGACTACTACGCCTCACCGGAGCGCAAGGCGGTCGATCCCGACCCGGCGCGCCACCTGGCGCACGTTCAGACGCGCTTGATGAGCGACGTCCATACCGGATAGTCGCGACTGACCGGGCTTTCCGGGCCCGAGCCTGCTGGATAGTCGCGACTATCCGGCGGTTACGCGGACCGGGTGAGGTTCAGCGACACCTCGATCGTCACCGCCGGCTGCACCGTCGTGAAGCCGATGCTCGGCGGGTTGACGCCGAAGTCGGTCATGCTCGTCGGGATCGTTCCCGCCACCTGAGCGCTGGCACCGCTGACGCGCAGCTGGAGGGTCGCCGTCACGTCCCTGGTCACCCCGTGGATGGTGAGCTGCCCAGGCACTGACACAGTGACGGTCTGACCCGTGGCGGCCGCGGGCGGAAGCTCGACCGAGGATGCATCAAAGACCGCGGTCGGGAACGACTGCACCTTTAACGCCTGCTGGACGATGCGGTCGCGGTTGGTGACGTTGTAACCGGCGACCGAGTCGACGCTCGCCAGGCCGGAGAGCTGGACGGTGATCTTCGCGGTCGACAGGGTGTACGTGTCGCCCGATCTGGTGATGGTGATGGTGCCGGTGACCCCGCTTGTGCGGGCGACGGCCTCGTGCGTCGAGCTCTGGCCCACGAACTGCTCCTTGACGCGGTAGCCCGCGAGCGAGCCCGAGGTGACCGTCCAGGTGCCGCCGCTCGCGGCCGTGGTCGACGCGCTCGCCGAGCTCGTGGGGCTCGGCGAGCTGAGGGCGAGCGTGGCCGGGCTCGTGCGCAGCCCGGAGAAGAAGTACGCGTAGGCGCCGGCGCCGCCCAGGACGATGAGGGCCGCGACGGCGATGAGTGGAATCAGGATTCTGCGTGACATGCTTCAGATCGTCCGCGATGGCGCTGCAGGCGGGATGTGAGGATGCTGAGAGATTGCTGGGAGCTAAACGTCCTCTTCGCTGATCACCGGGTCCTGCGTCAGCTCGTCTTCGTCTGAGTCCGCGTACAGGTCGCGGACCTCGGCGCCGCTCGTCTCGAAGTCGCCGACGTCGTCGGTCGAGTCCTCCTCCACCAGCTCGCCGGCGCTGCGCGACTCGTTGAGGAGCTGCTCGAATGCGCGCTGCGCCTCGTCCGCGGTCGGGTATTCGTAGAACTCGCTGGCCTCGGGAATCTCGGCGCCTTCGGTGTCGTCGACACGGTGGCGAAGCACGTAGCTGCGGCCGTTGTCCGGGTCGTTCAGCAAGGACAGGAATCGCTCGTCGGTCAGCTTCGCGCGGCGTTCGGCCTGGCCGTCGTTCTCCAGCTCGAGGAGCCTGCTGATGATCTGTTCCTCGCTTCGTTCCTGCACGACTTCTAGACTAGCCCGATCACGGCGCAGAAGACCGCGGGCACGCTCATCTCCAGCTCGGAGATCACCGTCGAGGAGCTCCAGCTCGCGGTCCGCAACCACTCGCTGCCGCAGGAAGCTCTGCGCTACGACGTCACGCCGGTCGGTCTTCATTACCTGCTGATCCATTTCGACATCCCGGCGGTCGACGAGAAGACCTACGAGCTCCACGTCGGCGGCCACGTGCGCAAGCCGATCCGCCTCCAGCTCCGAGACATCGAGTCGCGGCCGAAGTCCACGCTGGCGGTCACGCTCGAGTGCGCGGGCAACGGCCGGGCGCGCCTTTCCCCGCGGCCGATGAGCCAGCCGTGGCTCAACGAGGCGGTCGGCAACGCTGAATGGACGGGCACGCCCCTCGGTCCGATCCTCGAGGAGGCGGGCGTCAAACCCGATGCGCTCGAGGTGGTCTTCACCGGTCTCGACCGCGGCGTCCAGGGCGGCGTCGACCAGCACTATGAGCGCAGCCTTTCGCTCGCGGACGCGACACGCGACGAGGTGCTGCTCGCCTACGCGATCAACGGCCACCCGCTGCCCCCCCAGCACGGGTTTCCGCTGCGCCTCATCGTCCCCGGCTGGTACGGCATGACGCACGTGAAGTGGCTGCGGTCGATCACCGTCACCGACGCGCCGTTCGAGGGCTACCAGCAGGCGACCGCTTACCACTACCGCGTGTCGACTGAGGAGACCGGCGTCCCGGTGGAGCGCATCCGCCCGAGGGCGCTGATGGTCCCTCCCGGGGTGCCCGACTTCATGTCGCGCACTCGTTTCGTCGATCCCGGCGAGCACGTAATAGAAGGACGCGCGTGGTCCGGCATGGCGCCGATCGCGCAGGTCGAATTCAGCGCCGACGGCGGCGCGTCCTGGCAGCGCGCCGAGCTGGAGGCGGCCGCGTCGCGGTTCGCGTGGCGGCGGTGGACGTTTCGCTGGCTCGCGACCACGCCTGGCGAGTACGAGCTCTGTGCCCGCGCCACCGACTCGGCGGGCAACACGCAGCCGACCGAACAGGACTGGAATGCCGAAGGCGTGCAGAACAACGGCGTCCAGCGCGTGGGCGTCGTCGTGGGTGTGCCGGCCGACCGTCAGGTGCCAGCCGACTCGCTAGCCTGAACGGGATGACCCCGCAGGCCGCCCCGCCGCGCGAGGCCGTCGCGCGTCTGCGCCAGGCCTGGCGGGGCGAGGTGCAGGCGAACGAGATGTACATGCTCCTCGCCGAGCGCATGGGCAACACGCGCAAGGGCGAGATCATCCGCGCCATCGCCGACGCTGAGGCGTCGCACCGGCAGCGGATCGAACAGCGGCTGCGCGAGCTGGGTCAGCCGGTCCCCGACCCGTCAACGGTCAAGCTCTCGGTCGTCCAGCGCTTGCAGGCGCGGCTGGCGCCTGTCGAGAACCTGATCCAGCGTATGGAGGCGGCCGAGGAGGTCGAGATCACCGACCGCTACAAGCGCACCACAGGCGATCCCGAGACCGACGCGGTGCTGGAGGCGATCCGCGTCGAAGAGCAGGGCCACTCGAAATCGCTCGAGTCGATGGAGGTCGCCCACGCTGCGGGGCCCGCGCCTTCGAGCGTGCAGAGCCGGCTCAACCGGATCATCGGGCGAGAGTCGTGGCACCGCACCGGGGCCGGCTGGATCTCGGGCGCGATCTACGGGGCGAACGACGGCCTGGCCGCCGTGTTCGGCATCGTCGCCGGCGTGTCCGGCGCCACCGGCGGCTCGAGCTTCGTCCTCACGGCGGGTCTGTTCGGAGCCATCGCGTCGGGCCTCTCGATGGCGACGGGCGCGTTCCTCGCCGAGCGCTCGGAGAGCGAGGTCGCCGCGGCCAACGTCCAGCGCGAGCGCCAGGAGATCACAGAGCACCCCGACGAGGAGAAGGAGGAGGTCTCGCTCTTCTACCAGCTCAAGGGGATCGACAAAGAGATGGCCGACCGGCTCGCCGAGCAGCTGTCCGGCAATCCCGAAGCGCTGCTCAAGGTGCACGGACCGGAGGAGCTGGGAGGGTTGGAAACCGGCAGCAACCCGGTGCAGGCGGCGATCGCCGCCGGCGTGAGCACGTTCATCGGCGCGATGGTCCCGGTCGTGCCGTTCTTCTGGCTGCGCGGCACGACAGGCGTGGTGACCGCGGCGATCGTGTCGCTCATCGCGCACTTCCTGGTCGGCGCGTCGAAGTCGCTGTTCACCCTGCGCACCTGGTGGTCGGCGGGGCTGGAGATGACGCTCGCGGGCGTGATCGTCGGCGGCATCACGTATGGAATCGGGCTCGTGCTGAAGGTCGGGAGCTAGCAGACGCGACCCTGAATGTGCGCCCGCGGCAGCTCACGTGGCCGCAGGCAATCGGCCGGCGCCTCGCGCGTCATCACCTGGTCGAACCAGCGCCCGCCGGGGACATGGTTCGCGTCACGTCGGACCTGTGCGGCGTACACGCTCAGGTGGCGGCCAGCGCGGAGCTGATGCTCGGCGTGCGGCTGCAGAACGTGACGCGGCAGGACGTGCGGCGCGCGATGTGGGAGCGTCGCACGCTCGTCAAGACCGTCGGCCTGCGCGGGACGCTTCACATCTTTCCCGCGGGCGAGGTCGCGATCTGGATGGCGGGCACCCGGCTGCGGCTGGAGTCAGAGGAGCGGCGCCTCGAGAAGGCGGGCGTCGATCTCGACGAGCTCCACTCCGTCGTCGCCGCCATCACCGACATCGTCGGCCCCACGCCGATCAGCCGGCCGGAGCTCGAGCGCGAGCTCGATTCCCGCGGGGGAGGAGGTTGGGCCCTGACCCGGAACGAGGGCTGGATGGCGAGCTACAAGAACTGGCCGCTGGCGCTCCGCTGGGCCGCCGCGCACGGCGCGGTCTGCTACGGACCCGGCGACGGAGGACGCATCACCTTCGTCCGCCTGGCCGACTGGAGCGGGGGTTGGCGCGAGGTCGACGCCATGGAAGGAGGAAGGTTCGCTCTTCGCCGCTTTCTGCACGCGTACGGCCCGTCCACACACGCGGAGTTCTCGCGCTGGTTCGGGGTCGAGCCGCCCATCACCAGGAGTCTCTTCGAGTCGATCGCGGGCGAGCTCGCGGAGGTGGAGGTCGAAGGCTCGAGACGATGGATGCTCGAATCAGACCTCGAAACGACCGGCGAGCCACATCCCGACTCCGTCCACCTCCTGCCGCACTTCGACGTCTTCGTCGTGGGTTCGCATCCGCGGAGCGTCCTCATCGAATCGGAGTCTCCGGTCGCGCGGCTGTCACCCGGGACGGCGGCCCCGTTCGCGGTTCTTTTGGTCGGCGGCCGGGTGGCGGGCGTCTGGGACCGCAAGCCGAAAGGCAAGCGCCTGCTCATTCGCGTGGATGCCCACAGGTCGCTCAGCCGCCGCCAGCGCGAGATGGTGGAGGAGCAGGCCGCGCGGGTGGCGGATGTGCTGGAGCGGGAATGCGAGCTCGAGTTCGGCGAGGTCGCGCTGCGACCGCACGCTTAGCCCTCCGCTTCTAGGAGCCTGGAGACCTCGACCTTGTGACCCAGCAGCCTGGAGATCACCCACGTGGACTTTCCCGGGTCACCGCTGGTCCAGAAGCGCTCCTCGCCACGCGTGCCTTCGGCGCGCAGGTCGCGCTCGTCCAGCACGTGGGCCAGCTGCCGAGCCACGGCCGCCCCGGTCTCGATCAGGGTGACCTCGCGGCCCGCAAGCTCAAGGAGCAGAGGCTTCAGGAAAACGTAGTGAGTCGATCCCAGGACGATGGTGTCCGCGCCCGCGTCGAGCATGGGCCGGACGTAGCCCTCGACCATGCTCCGCAGCTCCGGCCCGTCGAGATCCGCGGCCTCGATGTGCTCGACGACTCCGGGCACCGGCTGGATGATGACCTTCACGTCGCCGCCGAAGCGCTCGAGGAGCGAGCGGAGACGATCTGACTCGCCGACCGCCGCGGGCACGATCGCGCCGATCACCCGTGAGCGCGTCGCGGCCACTGCGGGCTTGATGCCGGGCTCGATCCCGACGACGGGCACGGACAGCGCGCCACGCAGGGCCTCGGCCGACCCCGCGGTGCCGGTGTTCGAGCCGATGACGATCGCCTTCACCCCCTGGGCGACGAGGAACTGACCGATCTTCATCCCCCGCTCGCGCACGTACTCGGGCGGCTTGTCGCCCCATGGCGCGTGCGCCGAATCGGCGACGTAGTAAACGGACTCCGCGGGGAGCGCGGCGTGGATCTCACGCAGCACGGACAGCCCGCCGACACCGGAGTCGAAGATGCCGACGGGCGCGGGATTCACGGTCTCAGGCTAACGGGAAGCAATCGGCTCTCCCTTCTCGCGCTTTCACCACCGGCTGAAGTGGACCATCGACTCGAGCGAACGGCGCCGGTCGGTGAACAGCTTGGGGTTGAACTGCTCCTCGGCGAGCGGGTAGCCGAGGCCGAGGGCGCCAATCGAGCGACAGCCCTCGGGCACGCCGAGCTCGCGCAGCAGCTCTTCGCGGCCCCATTCGAAGCCGTAGAGGAAACCGCCCAGGCCTTCTTCGATCGCCGCGAGCAAAACGAGCATCAGCGCCATCCCGGTGTCCACGTCCCACCATGGCACCGACCACGCGTCCGCGTGCTGAAGGTGGAAGCGCGCCTTGTCAGTCCGCGAGTAGCGCTCGAGGTAGAGCTGAGTGTTGGCGAAGGGCAGCACGAGGCACGGCGCGCGGTCTGGGCTGTTCGCGTTGACATAGGGAAACTCGGGGTGCTCGGTGATGGCGATGAAGCGGTCGATCTGGCTCGGCTCGTCGAGGACGACGAAGTCGAAACCCTGGCTGAACCCGGCTGATGGGGCGTGCCTGGCGACCTCGAGCACGCGCATCAAGACCTCGCGCGGCACCGGTCGCCGCTGAAACTTTCGTACCATTCGCCGCCGCTTGACGAGATCCTGAAACTCCATCTTTTTTACTCCCTTTTTGACGCTGGCGCGTTCTAGAGGGTATGCCGCGATCGTGGCACTGGGGAGTCGCGCTTGGGCTGTGCGTAGGCGCCGGCGTCGTACTGATTGGCGCCGTTCGCTATGGCCTGAGCGCGCCCCTGCTCGTCCTCGGCATCGTGCTGGCGGTCGTGTTCGGGGGCCTCGCTCTGATGGGCCCGTTCGTACGCCGGCGTACGCACCTAGACTGAGGGCGTGGGGGAGACCGGACGCGTCGGCATCACGCCGAAGAGCTGGACTGCCCAGACGCGCATGGCGGCGCATCACGGCGTCCTTCACCTCGGCAAGCGGTGGTATGTCGTCAGCGCGGAGATCGACGAGGACGGGCACACCCACGGCGTGAGGCTCGACGGGCCATACCCGGACAAGGCCGAGGCCGAGGCTCAGGCGGGCCGCCTCGGCCGGGCCGAATAGGGGCTCCGCCCGTTGAGTTGTCAGGTCCATGAGATCTGACATCAAGCCAGGCGCGCACTTCCCCGACTACACGCTGCCCGACCACACAGGCGCACCGCGCTCGCTGTCCTCGATCCAGTCCGACAACCCGATGGTCCTGGTCCTCTCGC
>WNGH01000838.1_pt1 | contig 27408 bp, 20 predicted proteins | sample 5400631 | NCBI WGS metagenome assembly WNGH01 (sample SAMN13153373, study PRJNA577476) | soil metagenome | isolation source: 115 cm soil or saprolite under Garry oak tree replicate 1 | place: USA:California | collected 2016-06-15
GCCTGCGTCTGCACCAACCGTCAAGCACACCGGCGAACATGTCCTCTTATCGAGAGCATTTCAAGATCTGTGGAATCGCCGATCTGGCTTCTTTCTATAAAGGGATTCGCTATGGCAATGTCACTGATGAATACCTCCGAGATCATCCAGGCGCTCACGCCGCTCGTCGAAGCCTTTGACCGCTTCGGTATCGCATACTATATTGGTGGATCAGTGGCGAGCTCAGTCCACGGGAGACGGCGCTACACGCAAGATGTCGATGTGGTAGCTGAAATCCAGCTCAAGCATGTACAAACACTGGTGGCGACGCTGCAACAGTACTATTATATCGACGCCGGTATGATCCGCGGTGCCATTCAAAACCGGTCGTCTTTTAACATACTACACAATGACACTGGGGTGAAAGTTGATGTGTTTATTCAGAAGACCGACCCTTTCTCTCAGCAAGAGATGCGTCGAGCACGCGAGGACGTACTTGAGGTCGGGAGCCGCCCCTTTTTCTTTGCCTCTGCCGATTTTTCGGCTCCTCCTCCAACACCTCTTAGAGAGATCGAGTCTTCTCTACAGACTATGCTTAACAATCTACCAAGTAACGCGCAAAATCTTTCAGAAAACGAAATACACTACATATCTCCCAAGCACCTCTTCTGGAGAGAGCCTGATTGGCTTGGAATACATCGTTGCTTTTACAACAAGATCTGCAAAACAAGTGCAAAAGCATGTGAGTCAGCACCAGAGCTTCTCAACCGCAACAATTGCGCCCTTTGTTCAAGCTGACAGACTGAGGAAACTCAGGGGGGAGGGAGCCTGGCGAGCCGGACAAAGACTTACCAGGTTCCCTCCTCCTCTTAAAGAGGGTGAGGAATACGTGCGATGGATCGTTCTTTCCAGCCTTTCACCTCTCTCGACCCTAGAAAGAGCTTACCCGTTCAGTGTTGTCCTGACAAGATTTGGCTCTAAAAGATAGGCAAAGACGACGTCAAGGAACGGTTGGCGGGGTCTAAAGCTGTACAGAAACCGCAATCCCATCTCCTCGAACAGCCGGATGTAGCGTTCCTCGATCTTTTGAGCTATGAACAGAACGTGTAAGAACGCCCACTCGTTTTGGAACCAGGGAATCAACGCTTGAAGCAAGCGCCTGTCGAGATGGTCTGCCAGGCGACTCTGGCGCACCCAAAAGCTGACATAGGCCGTGCCGTCGCTCAAGTACTCGCCACTTCCTCCATCGTGCCCAAGGAGACGCTCAAGAGGACCAATATATATGCAGCCCAAACACTCGGTTTCTGCCGGGTTCATGACGGTGTAGGTGAAGGCAACACGATCATGATGTTCCTGTTCATGCTGTTCCAGGTCAGCCAAATTCTCCTCGAGAGTAAACCCCTCCCTCGGCCAGGTGCCGCCACTTCCACGCAATAGTTCAGCGCGACTGCTGATGACAGCATCGTAGTCAAGCGTCACATCGGTGGCTCTCAAAGGACGGAAGAGGAACTCGTCTGTCCGCAGCGCCTCAGGAACATGTGCATCACTCGGATAAAACATACTCCCTGCCCTTTCTGGATGGAACTCCCCTTGCTGAAAAGGGTGAGCTTCTAGCGCAAGTATATCACATGGGTGAGTTTTCCCTTCCAGCAGACGAGCAAGCGGACGGAAACACGACTCTTCCAACTTTCGTGCCTGCCAACTCAACGGGCGCGACAGGTGTAGTGCCTTTCCAGGTGCCGGAGGGTGTTACGTCCTACACTCTCATCCTTCTGGCCAACTCAAACGTCACCCCACCGATTGCCCAGGCGAGCATGGATTTCCAGATCAAGTAACGAGGGAGGCCACCGTATCTTTCACGGACAGGTATATAATCAAAGAGGGATGCCCCACAGGAAGAAACACCATGCCCGAAAAGAATGTAAACGCATCAATAAATAAAGGAGAACAGCCATTATGACTACCAGGCCAACGACAAGGGCACATACCGATGGTGCAGTCAAGTCGTTCCCGGCTCCTTCGCAGTTGGCAACGATGACCGACCTCACCCAGCAAGAGGCGCGCGAGATCACCGAGGCTCTCAACCCGCTGGTCGCTGATCTCTTCGCCCTCTACGTAAAAACCAAGAACTTCCACTGGCACCTGGCAGGTTCGCATTTCTACGACTACCACCGGCTCTTCGATAAGCATGCCGATCAAATCTTCGCGGCAATCGATATCCTGGCTGAACGCGTGCGCCGCGTCGGTGGCACTACCATCCGTTCCATCTCCCACATCGGCCACTTGCAAACAATCAAAGACGACAACGACGACTTCGTCCCGGCCGGAGAAATGATCCAGCGACTCATGGAAGACAACGCCCACCTCGCCAAGACGCAGCGGGCGGCGCACAAAGTATGCGAGCGCTGTCGCGACGTGGCCACAACCAGCCTGCTGGAGACCATCATCGATGAAAGCGAACGGCGTAAGTGGTTCCTCTTCGAGATCATGCAGGGTGCCGATAACGCCGGCTGATAGCAAGCAGCGTAAAAGCTACAACGTTCCTCTTCTCCTCCCTCGAGCGGTAAGAGACCTGTCTTGAGGGAGGAACACCCGCGGAAACCTCAATTCTTCTATCTTCTTCCAATATCAAAAACATCATTACCCAAATCTCGTGAACGGTGAACATTAACCCGTCGTTATACGTTCTAAATAGTGAGATAATGGTTTAAGCAGCCGTAAAATAAAATATATCGTTCTAAACCAGGCATGTTCAAAAAACTTCTCAGGAAACAGGAATGTTTGACAGCATAGGACAAAGAAAGCGCGAATTCTGGATCGCGCTCATACGCGGGCTAAAGCAGCACGCCAGTCACAAAATCTTTCGGGGACAAAGAAAGCGCGAACTCTGGATCGCGCTCATACTGCTCATGCCCCTGCTCTCCATCACCATCGGCATCTACGCGGGCGTGTCAACCGCAACTCGTTCTACGCCTGACAAAACACTGACCACCTTCTGCAACGCGCTGCAAAGTGGCAATAGTTCCCGGGCATACAGCCAGTACTCCCATCATTACCAGCGTGCCTATTCTAAACGGCAGTTTGAAAGCGACATGTACGCCGACACGGTCATCTCGTGCTCCCATGACTCTATCTCGACCTCTAGCTCTGGGGACACGGCAATAGCCAGGCTCAAGCTGGTCTACGCCTCCGGGGCCACGGAAAAAGATACTGTTATCTTGAGCCAGGACAATAGCAGCAAAAACGAGTGGAAAATTGATAGCGGAATGCGCCTGTCGACTCCCGGGCGCATGCTCGATACCTTCTGCGCCTCCTTGCAGGCGGGCGATTACCAGGCAGCTCACGCCAAACTCGTGGAACGCTACCAGCGCGAGTATCCCACACAGCAGTTGAAATACGACGTATCAGTTGACAAGGTCGTTTCATGCACCCATGGCCCGGCCTCGGCTTCCGGCACCAGCGGCCTGGCAATGCTTACCTTCGTGCATGCCTCTGGCGTGCTGGATAACGATATCATCTCCCTGAGCCAGGGCCGTGCCAATGCCTGGAAGATTGAGAACGGCATCAACCTCGCCACGCCCATCAGGACCCTCGCCATATTTTGCAATGCCATGCATGGAGGAGATTACCAGGCGGTCTATGATCAATTCTCCAATGCTTTCCAGGACCTGCTGCCCGAGCCGCAGTTCGCCGCCATCTTTTCCCAGAACAAAATCACCTCGTGCAAATACGGCCCCTTCAGCATCGCTCAAACCAGGGCAGAAGCCATCCTCAAGCTCTCGAACACCGCTGGCCTTGCCTATAGAAACATCGTCAATCTCGTCCAGCAGGGCGCCAGTGACTGGAAAATAGACAGCTTCGGGCTCCTGTAGGGTGAAGGTTCTCAGGGTAGCAGTACAGGACGACCGCGAGGGTCGCCCAGAAACGGTCGCTCTGAAAGGCCTCACAGCATCGGTATCTTCACACCCTGCTCGCGGGCGAACTCTATCGCCTCCTCGTAACCGGCATCCACGTGGCGCATCACACCTGTGCCGGGATCGTTCGTCAGCACCCGCGAGAGCCGCTCCGCCGCTTCCGGCGTGCCATCCGCCACTATCACCTGGCCCGCGTGTATCGAATACCCTATGCCCACACCGCCTCCATGATGAATAGAGACCCATGTCGCGCCAGACGCCGTGTTGAGCAGCGCGTTGAGCAGCGGCCAGTCCGCAATCGCGTCACTGCCATCCTTCATCGCCTCCGTCTCGCGGTAGGGCGACGCCACGGAGCCGCTATCCAGGTGGTCGCGCCCAATCACAATGGGAGCCTTGACAACTCCCATGGCAACCAGTTCGTTGAAGGCCAGCCCGGCCTTATCGCGCTGCCCGTATCCCAACCAGCAGATGCGCGCGGGTAAACCCTGAAAGTGAATCTTCTGCCTGGCCAGCGTGATCCAGCGCGCCAGCGCGGCATCTTGGGGAAACAGTTTGAGGATCGCCTCGTCGGTGCGGTAGATGTCCTCCGGGTCCCCTGAGAGCGCCACCCAGCGGAAGGGTCCCTTGCCACGACAGAACAGCGGGCGAATATAGGCCGGGACGAAACCTGGGAAATCCAGCGCGTGCGTCTCGCCAGCCTCCAGCGCCTGGCCGCGCAGGTTGTTGCCGTAATCGAAGACAATCGCGCCACGCGCCTGCATCTCCAGCATAGCGCGTACATGCGTCACCATCGACTCCATAGAGCGTTCGATATAGGCCTGCGGGTCCTGAGCGCGCAGTTCTTCGGCCTCGCCGAGAGACATACCTGCGGGAATATAGCCGTTCAGCGCGTCATGTGCCGAAGTCTGGTCCGTCACCATATTGGGGGTGATGCCTCGCCGCACCAACTCGGGGTAGACCTCGGCGGCATTACCGATCAGGCCGATCGAGAGCGGCTGTCCCAGGCCGCATGCCTCGCGTACCTGGTGCAGCGCCTCGTCCAGCGTACTCGCCATCTCGTCGCAATACCCCGTCTCCAGGCGCCGCTGGATATGCTGCGGGTCAACCTCCACGGCGAGACACACACCCTCGTTCATCGTAATCGCCAAGGGCTGCGCGCCGCCCATGCCGCCCAGCCCGGCCGTGAGTATAAATTTCCCCTTGAGCGAGCCGTCGTAATGCTTGCGCGCCGCCTCAGCGAACGTCTCGTACGTCCCCTGCACAATGCCCTGTGAGCCGATATAAATCCAGGAACCGGCGGTCATCTGCCCATACATCGTCAGCCCCAGCGCCTCCAGGCGGCGAAACTCGTCCCACGTGCCCCAGTGCGGCACCAGGTTCGAGTTAGCAATCAGCACGCGCGGCGCGTCCGCGAGCGTGCGAAAAATACCCACCGGTTTGCCTGACTGCACTAGCAGCGTCTCATCGTTCTCCAGGCCGCGCAGCGAGCGCACCAGGGCATCGAAGGCAGGCCAGGAACGCGCGGCGCGGCCCGAACCGCCATAGACCACAAGGTCGTTCGGCCGCTCGGCCACGTCGGGATCGAGGTTATTCATCAGCATGCGCAGGGCAGCTTCCTGCTGCCAGCTTTTACACGAAATCTGCGTCCCACGCGGTGCGCGCACGGTGCGCGGCCCCGCGGGAGGCGTGTTATGAGTATCAGACATAGCGGCACAATCCCTCGCTTACCGAACTTCTATTGTACGCTGTTCTTTCTGAAACAAGTCTAGCATAGCAGTAATCGATTGTCGAGGCGCCCAACCTCTCTTTGGCTGCCTCGCACAACGTACAAGGAAAAAACCCTATACAATTGCTATTCAAAAGGACTGGTATCTTGCCAGCAAAGGGAGCAATCGAATACAGTAGCAGCAAGAGATTTGCAGTGACACCTACGGACCCAGAAAGCGCGATTGGTAATATAGTGTAGCAATCAAGGGTGGCAGCAAATGCCAGGGAAAGATCCCTCAAGACCATATAAGCAGATAGGAGAAACTCTGCTGCTCGTCCAGCAGGTCATGGTCTCCTACCTCCATTCACAACCTGTCGATTCCGTCTGTTTCTCCCCTGACGGGACACTCCTGGCCTCAGCTGCGTCCGGCGATTGTGTACGCCTGTGGAATGTGGCTGAACGAAAGCCTGTGTCGATGCTCGAAGGGCGCACAGGAGCAGCAACTCCATCTCAGGTCTCCTTTTCAGCCGATAGCAAGCTGCTGGCAGCCTCAGTAGGAGGGGGGATAGTTCAACTATGGACGAGCGATGGCAAAACGCTTGCCGAGTTACCTGGTCACGATCCAGGTCCTACAGAAGCAGTATTCTCCACAAAAGGAGGATTGCTGCTGAGCGGCGATCTTGCCGGACGAGTTCGCCTGTGGGATGTGACAAAGCGGGAGGTCCTCTTCTCTTTTATCGCTGCTCCTCATAGGCAGGTTGAAGACCCGATGGGGCAGAAGAGCGGTGTAGATTATCTCACCTGTACACCGGATGGGATACGCTGGGCATTCGAGAGCAGGGATAAGCAAGGATTAATCCAGGTGTGGGATATCCAGTACCCAGAGTCAAGTGCTGCATGGGTTGGCTCGCTACTTGATCCCAATCAGACTATCATTGCTCTCTCATTTTCTCCGGATGGGCTCATCCTGGCAGCGGCTGACTTTGATCATAATACGGTCTGGCTGTTCAATGTACAATCGTTGAGAGGAGAAGGTGTCTTACAGATTCCAGATGACATGGCCAAAGCGCTTGCCTTTTCTCCCGATGGACGTTTCCTGGCAACGGCTGGAGCAGCGGGAACGGTGTGGATTTGGGAGCTGAGCAGTCGACAGATCGTGGGATCATTTGCCGCCCATCCTGAAGGACCTGATTACCGCAAGAACGCCCAGGAATGGGCATTGGGAGACATGGATTGGTCTTCCGATGGCAGATACCTTGTCACTTGTGGCCAGGATCCCTACACAGTCAAACTGTGGGAAGTGCAGATACGGGTGTGAGCAGTTTATCATTGTGTAGGGATTCTTCCCCACAAAGCAAAGAAACAACATGGATAACCTGTGCTTCTCCTCTATGTGTGATGTAAAGTATAACAGCGTGGAATGGAGGTATCTATGCCTGATTGGTTTGACACGGTCATAAAGCTTGTGAATTTCTTGGGTCTGCTAGGTAAGTAGGTATCTGGTATTTAACGATACGCATCTATGCGATTACACCTAAGTCTATCAGAAACAGCTTCATTGGATGGAGCGTGCTGGTCTCTCTCTTATTGTTCCTGATACTCACTGTCTCTAGTCTGCTTGTGCTCGTCTTCAATTTCACGAAATTTGATCGCATCCAGGGAGCCTTCCTTAGCGATCTCGTCTTCGAGCCAGGCACCTATTACTGTTTACGTTCCCCTCCCAGTAGGAGGTCTTATGTGGTAGCTGCTCTTTTCCTGCTAATAGTGCTGGGAGGACTGGTAAGCATTCTTGTGGCAATTCTGATTAACTGATGCATGTAATACGAGACGATAAACCCACCGCTGTTACAATTTTTAGGATGTGTTTATAACCTTGTGATTGAGCCTTGCTTCTGCAACCCACCTCCTGACCTTGTTCCCTCTTAGCACGTATGCTATAATTTGGGAAGAAAATGCATAGGTGTAGCGTATTCCCTACAAATAGGCCAGGAGATAATAAATGCAACCTGTTGGGGGAAGCAGGAAGCTCTCTTGCTACAGGGAAAACTAAAAAGGAATAATCACTACGGCTCTAGCCGGTCTTGTCATCCTTGCCCGGCGCTCTATGACGCTGGAAGTGCGTCCCTACAAGGGATGCTGTCTCTGTCTCTCCCGGAGACTGATTCCTCGCGACAGTGCGCTGGACGCTCAGGAAAGGACCTTTTCCCATGATTGATCCCGATAGCGAGTTGGGAGAACGATACCAATCGGTCACGGCCAACCCTGACTGGTACCAGACGAACATTCCCTGCCAGGTGGGATGTCCGGCCCATACCGATGTTTCTACCTATATTGGCTTGATTTCACAGGCTCGCTTCGACGAGGCGTACCTGCTGAACCGCAAGGCCAACATCGTACCTGGCGTGCTTGGCCGCACCTGCGCCCGCCCCTGTGAACCGGTCTGCCGCCGCAATAAAATCGATGGCAAACCCATCGCTATCTGCTGGCTGAAACGTGCTGCCGCCGACCACCGCGAGTATCGCCACCATGCCGAACAGCCCCCGGTTACAAAGACTAAAAAAGTTGCCGTCATCGGCGCCGGTTCCGCCGGCCTGGCCGCCGCGCGTGACCTGCGCGAGATGGGCTACCCGGTCACAATTTATGACGACTACCCCACTGGCGGCGGCGTCATGGTCAATGGCATCCCCGTCTGGCGCTTGCCGCGCACCGTCACGCGCGAAGAGTGCGACGAATACATGGCCGACATCGGCGTCGAGGTCCGCTACAACACCCGCGTGGGGCGCGATGTCCTGCTCACCGACCTGCTGAAACAATACGATGCCGTGTACATCGCTGCTGGCTGCTACCGCCCCAAGCCCATGAGCGGGCCGGATAACAAAATCATTCCCGGTGCAGACCTCAAGGGCGTCGTGGACGGCATTCGCCTGCTGGCCAGGACCAACTACGGCGAGCCTGCCTACATCGGCAAGCGTGTTGCCGTGCTCGGTTCCGGCTTCACCGCGATGGACTGCTGCCGCTCTTCCATCCGCTTCGGTGCCGAGAAGGTCTACGTCATGTACCGCCGCTCCAAGGAAGAGATGCCTTCCGACGAGTACGAAGTCAACGAGGCCATGGCCGAGGACGTTGAATTTCAGTACCTGGTTTACCAGACGGCCGTCGTCAGCAAGGATGGCGTTCATGCCAGCGGCGTGCGTTTTGTACGCTGCAAGCTGGGCGACCCCGACGCGGGTGGCCGGCGCCGTCCAATTCCCATCCCCGGTACCGAGTTTGAGATCGAGGTAGATACCGTCATCGCCGCATTTGGCCAGGATAGCGACCCAAGCTGGATACAGGCCGGCGAACTCAAGCTGGAGCTAGACCGGTACGGCATTCCGCTGGTGGACCGCGAGACCTGGATGACCAGCTACCCCGGCCTCTTCGCCGGTGGCGACTTCGTCGATGGCTCGCGCAATCTCATCTCCGCCATCGGCGATGGACGTGATGCCGCCGTTGCCATAAACCGTTACCTTGGTGGCGTTGACAAGCCCGCCGAACCAGCGGAAGAGATAGAGCTGCCCGATTACCGTCGCGGCATGGTCGATGACTACGAGTCCATCCCGTTCGAAAACATTCCTTCCCTGCCCAAGAAGCAGCGTTACAGCAACACGCGCGAGACGGAGACCGGCTATACGCCCGCAGAAGCCGTCGTGCAGGCCCGTCGCTGCCTGCAATGCCAGTTGAATATTATGATTGACCCATCAATCTGTATCCTCTGCTCCGGCTGCGTGGACATTTGTCCTTACGACTGCATCAGCATGGAGGGCCTTTCTCGCGTCGTCAAGGGCGACCCGATGCATGCCGGTACACAGACCTGGCGCGGCGGCGCCGATATGATCATCGACGAGGAGAAGTGTATCCGTTGTGGCCTCTGTATCGTTCGATGTCCCACAGATGCGATCTCGATGGTACAGTTCGAGGTGGCCAGCCCCAATGACCGCTGGACAGTCTCGAAAATACCAGTGCTGAATGTCAGGTAAGCGGGCTTGATTATGAGTTTGCACAAGTTCATGTTGGCTGAAGGTAGTCACCTTGCCGTAGGTCCACGATTTATCGTGGGACCGCGCTGCATCGCGCCCCCGTCGGCCTTGCCTTTCGGGTAATTTGTTCATTCTCTATGATCAGCCCCTATCGGGCCCGGTTACGGATGACCTGGCCCCGGTCGCACCAATATTTTTGCGTAGCGGCATTCACACCCAGTATTTTAAGTAACATAGGGATAGTGTTAACCATTGAGCACACACCATTCAGACTCAGCCTTTGAAGCTTCCACCCTATTAGAACTCCTATCACGCAGAGCACTCCAACATGCCGAAAGAAGGGCCTACACCTTCCTCATCGATGGAGAAGTAGAGGGAGTTCATCTAACGTACGGAGAGCTGGATCGCAGGGCCCGTGCTATGGGCGCCTTACTCCAGCAGCGAGCAGAACGTGGATCGCGTGCCCTGCTCGTCTACCCTTCAGACCTCGAGTTCATCGTCGCATTCTACGGATGTCTCTATGGAGGGCTGATCGCTGTTCCTACCTACCCTCCCCAGACCCGCACCAGGCGCAGTCTGGCGAAATTGCGTGCCATCATGAATGACGTGCAGCCCTCGGTAGTGCTCACCACTGAGGCGCTTTCATCGATGGTCGAGAGCCTGTTCGCACAGGCGCAGGATATGGAGGTCGCGCCGCTCATCAGCACAGACACCATCGACTCCTCCCTGGCGGAGGCCTGGCAGGACCCCGGAGTGGACAGCAACACACTTGCCTTTCTCCAGTACACCTCCGGGTCTACAGGTATGCCCAAGGGCGTCATGCTCACCCACGGCAATCTCTTGCACAATGGGGCACTCATCTACCATCATGTTGGTATCACACCCGAGTGCCGGGGCCTGAGCTGGCTACCCCTCTACCACGATATGGGCCTGATCGGCATGACCATCCAGGCGGCCTACTCCGGTGTGCAGACTACCATCATGTCACCGGTCGCCTTCCTGCAGCGTCCCATACGCTGGTTGCAAGCCATCGCTAACAATGGGGCTCACGTCGTCACCGGCGCGCCAAACTTCGCCTATGATCTCTGCGTCCGTAAGATCACCCCCGAGCAGAAGGAAACGCTCGACCTGAGCAACTGGGAAATCGCCTTCAACGGCGCCGAACCGGTACGCCAGGAAACCCTGGAGCGCTTCACGAAGGCCTTTGCCCCCTGTGGTTTCCACTGGGAAGCCTTTCGTCCTTGCTATGGACTTGCCGAAGCCACCCTCTTCGTAACCGGCGTACAAAAGGGCGCCACCTCAACAAAGCGGACGGTGCAGGCGGCAGCGCTCGCAGAGAACCGCGTCGTCATAGTCGAACCCGTGGCCCCTGGTGATGAAGATAGCACGCGCACGTTCGTGAGTTCTGGCAGCGTGCCGCAGGGGCAGAAGGTCGTTATCGTCAATCCCGATACTTACGTCCCCTGCCTCCCCGACCAGGTAGGCGAAATCTGGGTCTCCGGCCCCAGCATCGCCCAGGGTTACTGGCAAAAACCCGCTGAAACACAATACACATTCCGGGCACACCTGGCGGATACAGGAGAGGGCCCCTTCCTGCGCACTGGCGACCTGGGGTTTATGCACGACGGCGAGCTATTTGTCACCGGCCGCCTCAAGGACCTGATCATCATTCGCGGCCGCAATCACTATCCCCAGGACATCGAACTGACGGTGGAACAGAGTCACCCGGTGCTGCGGCCCGGCAGCGGCGTAGCATTCTCGGTCGATGCAATGAGTGAAGAGCAACTGGTGATCGTCCAGGAGGTGGAGCGCCATTACCGGCATCTTAACCTGGACGAGGTATTTGAGACCATTCGCCAGGCCGTGGCAGAGCAACATGACCTGCAGGTCTATGCCATCTTGCTGGTTAAGACTGGCAGCATTCTCAAGACCTCGAGCGGCAAGCTCCAGCGTAATGCCTCTCGCCGGGCCTTTCTAGATGGCGCTCTCGATGTAGTGAAGCAGTGGACGCGGGGTGAAGAAACATCCCTTGTAGGAGAACTCGAAGACGCTTCGCTGGAGGCCCTGGCGGAGAATGGCAAGCCTATTCGCGCGTCGCTGCTCACAGTCGAACCGCTAGAGCGTCAGCAGCTGCTTGAGAACTATATCCTCGGAAAAATAGTTGCGGCACTGAAAATTTCACCATCCAGGCTGGATGCGCAGCAGCCGCTCAATAGCCTGGGGCTCGACTCCCTGACGGCTGTTGAGCTCAAGAACTGGATCGAAACAGAGCTGACCGTGGAGGTCCCCATAACGATTTTCCTGCAGGAGCCTACCATTGCCCAGTTCTCCGCTCAATTGCTGGATCAGTTGACGGCCAGCCAGGATGGACGACCGCAAGCATCCTCCGCCTGGCAAGTAGATACACGTGGCCAGGGAAATGGCAGCGCCTCTGCGCCGGGCGAAATCAGCCAGCATGATGCTGCGCAGTTACTGGAACAACTTGACCAGCTGTCGGACGAGCAGGTAGAGGCGCTCCTGAGCCAGCTTTCACCTGAAAGCATGGACGGCCACCAGGAATTCCCATCTGGGGGAGAGGGAATCCACCACTACGATGATCATGCACCGCAGGGCAATAAGACGAATGGGATCGGCCAGCGTAATGCCGCGCAGTTGTTGGCGGGACTGGATCAACTTTCGGATGAGGAAGTGGACTCGTTACTCAGTCAAATGTTAGAAGAGGAGACAGAAAATGAGCGAGACACCCAGAAGCATGGCTGATCTATCGCCCGAGGAAAAACGGGCATACCTCGCGCAGCTCCTGCGTAAAAAAGCAGGAACGCAAGCAGCAGGGCGCGCGAGCAGTGAAACGCCCGCCGCTGGTTCTAATGGGGACCCTACTATCTCCACCCTTTCCCATGGTCAACGTGCTTTGTGGTTCCTGCACCGACTGGCGCCGGCAAGTTCGGCATATAACCTCTTATATACCGCGCGCATTCGCCCACCCCTGGACATTGCCGCCCTGCGGCGCTCGGCTCAGGAGCTTGTGCAGCGCCATCCCATCCTGTCGGCAACCTTCACTATGCGCAACGGTGAGCCCGTTCAACACTTTCACCCGGGGCAAAAGGTCCCGGTCGAACTAATTGACGCCTCGACCTGGAGCCGCGAACGCCTGGAACAGAAGTTGCAGGAGGAGGGTGATCGCCCGTTCGACCTGGAACATGGACCTGTCCTGCGCTTCAAATTGTTCGCGCTGGCCGACCAGGATTACATGCTTGTTATGACCGCCCACCATATCGCCGTTGACTTCTGGTCGCTCGATCTCCTCGTCACTGAAATATGCGTGCTCTATGCGAAAGAGGTGGGCGCACCCCTCACCGGTGCCATGCAGGCCATGCTCTCGCAGCGCGTCCCACAATATACGGACTATATCCGCTGGCAGGCTGAACTACTAGCAGGTCCCGAGGGTGAGCGGCTGTGGACCCACTGGCAGCAAGAGCTGACTGGCGAATTGTCCCTGCTGAATCTGCCGCTTGATCGCCCGCGCCCGCCAGTCCAGACGTATCGCGGCGCCTCGCATGCCTTTGAACTGGGCGAGGCATTATCTAAACAATTGAAAGCCCTTGCTGGCGCCGAGAAGGTAACGCTGTACATGCTGCTGCTGGCTGCGTTCCAGGTGCTGCTGTTTCGCTATACCGACCAGGACGATATCCTCGTAGGTACCCCCATGGTAGGCCGCAGCCGCTCCGAACTGGAGCGTGTCGTCGGCTACCTGGCGAACCCCGTCGTCCTGCGTACCAACCTCTCCGGCAATCCCACCTTTAAGGAGCTGCTCGGCAGGGTCCGGCGCACGGTCATTGCAGCGCTTGAGCACCAGGACTATCCTTTCCCGCTCCTCGTAGAACGGCTGCAGCCAAAGCGCGATGCCAGCTATTCGCCCATCTTCCAGGTCGTGTTCGTGTGGGACAGGCCGGGCATATTGCAGGACCAGGAGAATGCGCGTTTGGACCAGGAAACGCTCAAACTGGAGCCCTTTCTGGTGGCGCAGCAGGGATCGGCCTTCGACTTGACGCTGCACATGTCCGAGGTCCGTGGGTCGCTCTCCGCCGACCTGAGCTATAACGTAGACCTCTTCGATGCTTCCACTATCGCTCACATGGAGCAGCATTTTCGCACCCTGCTGGCAGGCATCATAGCAAACCCCGAACAGCAGCTTTCACATCTGCCCTTGCTCACCGGGGCAGAACAGCACCAGCTCCTGGTCACGTGGAACGCTACCCACAGCGACTTTCCAGAGCACATGTGCATCCACCAGTTGATAGAGCAGCAGGTGCAGCGCACACCTGGTGCCGGGGCCGTCGTATTTGAAGATCAAAGACTCACCTATAACGAGCTAAACTGCCGGGCCAACGCTCTGGCCCGTACCCTGCAGGCATCGGGCGTAGGCCCGGACGTGCTGGTGGGTGTGTGCATGGAACGCTCCCTGGAAATGGTCATCGCTCTCCTCGCCATCCTCAAGGCTGGTGGGGCCTATGTTCCACTGGATCCTACCTACCCTAGCGAGCGGCTTGACTACATGATCCAGGACGCTCATATGCCGATCCTGCTCACACAGTCACGCCTGCTGGATCTATTGCCGGGTGATGGCACGCAGATCATTTGCCTCGATGCTGGTGAATATGGCTCTGCCGGGGATTTTGAAGAAAATCCGGTAAGCGCCGTTCAACCCGGCAACCTGGCGTACATGATCTATACTTCGGGCTCCACGGGCAAACCCAAGGGTGTCATGAATAGTCATAAGGGTCTCTGTAACCGCCTCTACTGGATGCAGCAGGCCTATCAATTGACGCCGGCGGACCGCGTAATGCAGAAGACTCCTTTCAGTTTCGATGTCTCGGTCTGGGAGTTTTTCTGGCCCTTGATGACGGGAGCCTGCCTGGTGGTGGCCCGGCCCGGTGGACACCAGGACTCCAGCTACCTCATCTCACTGATCGCCGAACAGCAGATCACGACCCTCCACTTCGTCCCGTCGATGCTCCAGGTCTTCCTATCGGATCAAGGCCTTGAGCGCTGCCGGTGCCTGAAACGCGTGTTTTGCAGCGGCGAGGCGCTCCCATTCGAACTACAGGAGCGCTTCTTCACCCACTTCGCTGCCGCTGAGACGGAGCTGCATAACCTCTATGGCCCGACAGAAGCAGCGATCGATGTTACCTACTGGCAGTGCCAGCCCGGCATTATGGTGACAATGGGCCGTCCTATTGCCAATACGCAGATATATATTCTGGACCGCTCGATGCGCCCCGTGCCCGTCGGCGTGCCCGGCGAATTGTACATCGGCGGCGTAGGCGTCGCTCGCGGCTACTTCAACCGCCCAGAGCTCACAGCTGAAAAGTTTGTGCCTGACCCCTTCAGTAACGACCCGGGCGCGCGCCTCTTCAAGACGGCCGACCTCGCGCGTTACCGGCCCGGCGGCGTCATCGAATTTCTCGGCCGCATCGACCACCAGGTCAAGATACGCGGCTTCCGCATCGAACTCGGCGAGATTGAAGTGGTGCTGGCCCAGCGCCCCGCCATCAAGGAGGTCGTCGTCCTGGCCCGCGAGGACACACCCGGCAATAAACGTCTCGTGGCATATCTCGTTCCTTCCGCAGGGGTGGGCGATCCGCCGGTCGAAGAATTGCGCGCCTACCTCAAGGAGAAGCTCCCGCACTACATGATCCCTGCGGCCTTTGTCTCCCTGGAAGCTCTGCCTCTCATGCCCAACGGTAAGGTAAACCGGCGGGCGCTGCCTGCCCCCGATCTGATGCGACCCCAACTGGAAACGGCCTTTGTGGTGCCTCGTAACCATGCTGAGGAAGTGCTGGCCAAGATCTGGACCCAGGTGCTCGGTATCGACAAGGTCGGTATCCATGATAATTTCTTCGACCTGGGCGGAGCCTCCATCCAGAGCCTCCAGATCATTACCCAGGCCGGCGAGGCCGGCTTGCAGCTCACCCCGGAATTGCTGTTCGAACACCAGACCATCGCGGAACTGGCGGCCGTGGCAACTCCTGTCGCAACAGCACAATCGTCGCCCGTTCTATCCGGAGAACAAGGCGAGAATAACGGCATTCCCAATCCACAACCAGGTGGCTCTATCATCCCACAGTCTCCTCAAGCGGGCATGGGCAACACCATCATCGAGAGCATGGGCGTCTACCTGCCACCTAAAGCCGTCTCCACCAGGGAGGTGTTGCAGCAGTGCTACAAACCGGTCAATTTCCCACTGGAGCAGCTCACCGGCATCAAAACCAGGCGCATGGCCGGGGAAACCGAGTTCTCCATCGACCTGGCAAAGCAGGCAGTCGCAAACTGCCTCGCCAATTCCCGCTATTATCCAGAGGATATCGACCTGTTGATCTGTTCCAACATCTCGCGCTGCGATGGCCCGAACTTCCACGTCCCGTTTGAACCGAGCACATCCATGCGCCTGAAGCAGCACTTTGGCTTTACGAATGCCCTGGTCTTCGATGTCTCTAACGCCTGCACGGGCATGTTTACCGCTATCAGCATCGTCGACGCCTTCCTCAAGGCCGGGCTGATTCGCCGTGGCATGGTTGTCAGCGGTGAGTATACCACGCACCTCACGCTGACCGCACAAAAGGAGATTGAGAACTACCTGGATTCGCGCCTCGCCTGTTTAACTGTAGGGGATGCCGGCGCTGCCATCATCCTGGAACAGGCAGCAGGCAACAGGGTTGGCTTCCACGAGCTTGAGCTGTACACGCTTGGCCGCTACTCCGACTACTGCATCGCCAAAGCGACGGATAAAAAGCATGGTGGCGCCATCATGTACACGGATTCGGTCAAGGTTTCCGCCGTCAATATCCAGCAAGCCGTTTCCCACGCGGCCTATACGCTCGAACGTTCCGGCTGGCCTCCGGAGGCGTTCCAGCACATTATTATGCACCAGACCTCGAGGATGACCCTGAACGATGCTGCCCGCGAGATCAACAGTTATTTCAAGAGGGAGATCTGCAACCAGAAGAACGTCATCAACAACATTACCGACCGTGGCAACACCGCCACTACTACCCACTTTGTGGCCCTCATGGATAGCATTCTTGCTAATACCATTAAGTCGGGCGAGAACGTGATCTTCGGCATCACCGGCTCAGGAGCCACCATTGGCACTGCTCTCTACACCTTCGATGACCTGCCGGATCGGCTGCGCCGTGCAGCATCGAACGGTCGACAATCCAACAGGGTGCAGGGGAAAACCGGCCCGAAAACATCTGTTGTCCTGCATCCTGCCTTCGCCCGCGCCCGCCGGGTGCGCGTGGAGAGTATCGGTACGACACCAGCTCAAGTGAGGAAAGAAGCCCTGGAACTCGCGGTAGCCGCCGCCGAGAACTGCCTGGCAAAGTCTTCCTATAGCCAGGACGATATTAACCTCCTTATCTACTCCGGTGTGTACCGGGATGACTATTTGTGCGAACCGGCGCTTGCCTCCATGGTCGCGGGCGAGTTGGAGATGAACGATACCATCGATTCACAACTGGAAAAGAAGACGTTCGCCTTTGACCTTTTAAATGGGGCTATCGGTTTCCTCAATGCGTGCCAGGTCGCCACGGGCATGATCCAGGCGCAAAAGATCAAGAGTGCTATGATCGTTACTGCGGAGATCGAAAACAACCTGAAGGTGCTTCCCACGGAACTGCGTGGCCTGCAGGAGACAGGCTCTGCGCTCATCCTCGACGAGAGCGCTGGCGGCGAGACGGGATTTGGCGACTTCGTCTTTAAGTATTTTCCCGATTATATCGAGGCCTTCACGGCTTCTACCCTGGTGAGCGATGGGAAAACGAGCATGCAATTCGCAAAAGACCCGCATATCGAGGCCCGTTACCTGCAGTGCATTCGCGGTGCAGTCGAGGAGTTGCTCGATATCGCGCAATTGGATCTTTCCCAGGTCAAGGTGATCCTGCCGCCGCAAATCTCCACGACCTTTATTGACCGCTTGAGCGATGATCTGGGGGTCGACAGGAACAGGTTTGTAGATGCCGTGCGTGGTGAAGGCGATCTTTTCACTTCATCGCTGCCCTACGCCTTACAGTATGTACGCGAACACAACCTGGTGCAGCCTGGCGACGTTGGACTCATTATCGCCGTCGGTGCGGGCATACAGGTAGGCTGCGCCACCTACCACTTTTAGCACGGCTCATTTCGCAATGTACTGTAGCAGCATCGCGAGAGAAGGGAGTAGTCCTCCGATTTATCGAGGGGAATTCCGATTGATGAAACTGCCTGATTGCCCGTGGAGCCTGCCACCGGCACACCTGGTCTTGCCACATGATGAAATACATGTATGGCGAGCTTCCCTGGACCAGCCGCCCGCGCGTGTTGCAGCTCTCGAGCAAACGCTTTCGCTCGACGAACACGCGCGGGCGCAGCGCTACCACTTCGCTCATGATAGGCAGCACTTTATTATCAGGCGCGGCCTTCTCAGGCAGATGCTGGGCGACTACCTGGGCATTGAGCCGGGCAGCCTGCGCTTCCGCTCTGGCCCCTTTGGGAAACCGGAGCTTGCGGAGATGCCCTGCACTTATACGCCTCACTTTAATGTGTCGCACTCACATGAACTCGCCCTCTTCGCGTTTGCGCGAGATCACGAGGTCGGTGTGGATATCGAGTATGTGCGCCCTGTTGCGGAGGCAGAACAGATTGCCGGGCGTTACTTCTCTGTTCAGGAAAGAGATACACTACGCGACCTGCCTCCAGACTGGATGTACGAGCAATTTTTCATCTACTGGACCCGCCTGGAAGCCTATCTCAAGGCCAGCGGCATGGGCCTGGCCGGTGCTGAGAACCAAGGGCTGCTGTCGCCGGAGAATACAGCCTGGCCCTTATACGGGCCTATTTATAGCATGCAACCTGCTCCTGGATACGTGGCTGCCCTTGCAGTGCAAGCGAAGGCAGCCACAGCGCTACCGCTGACCTCTATGAGTGTCATGTACCGGCAGTGGATCCCAGCCGGGGAAAGAAGAGAGGGACGCACATGAAACTGGCAAGAGAGAATAAAGAACAGAAAGAGGCGAGCGCGCGTTCTCCAGCGCTGGCAGGGAAAGTAGTCATCATCACGGGAGCCAGTTCAGGTATAGGTATGGCCACAGCGTGGGAGATTGCCCGGCGGGGAGCGCACGTGGTGCTGGCGGCAAGGCGTGAACAGGAACTGGAGGCTAAAGCCAATGCCATCAACGCGGCCGGCTACCATGCCGTAGCCATCCCCACAGACGTAACAGATGCAGCGCAGGTACAGCGCTTGACGGTACGCACGCTGGAGATGTTCGGGCAGGTGGACGTGCTGGTGAACAACGCGGGTATGGCCTGGCGGGAGTCTTTTCAAGACAACTCGACTGAGCAGATAGAGCACATAGTCGATGTAAACCTGCTCGGCGCCATCCTCCTGACGCATGCAGTGCTGCCAGGCATGCTGGAGCGGCGCCAAGGCGTTATCATCTCTGTGGCCTCCGTGGCGGCCCATATCCCCGTCGACCCCCTCTACTGCGCCACAAAGTTCGGCCTGCGCGGCTTCTCCCTTTCGCTGCATCGCGAATTGCTCGGCAGCGGCGTCTCGGCCTCTATCGTCTCACCCGGCTTTGTCAGTACCCCCATGAACAGGCATATGCGCCTGCCCATGCCGGGACCGGAGATCGTGGCCAGGGCGATTGCCAAACTGGCGCTCCACCCGCGCCGCGAGGTCGTCGTCCCCGCCTACTACCGTCCTATTATGGCAGGTGAGCATTTGTTTCCCTGGGTAGCCGATCGCGTCATTCGCTGGACTCGTCGCCGCGTGATCCCTGTGGAGTAATGGAAATTGCAATCCTTCAGGCCAAAAGTGTTAATCCTCACATCTCTCACCGGCGGCGGCCACCTCAGCCTGGCCCTCGCCTTGCAAGATGCTCTCGCTGAGGACTACGAGACCGGCATAGTGGATCCCTATCCCCGTATCTTTCACCACTACTATACCTTCGTTGGCCGGCACTTTCTCAAACTGTGGGGACTTGAATACCACTACAGTGATAATCAGGCGTCCGCGCTGCGCCTGCATAAAACGCTCACGCTGCTGCTCCGCGATCGCCTCAGCGCCCTTATCAAGCGCCAGCAGCCTCAACTCATCATCACCACCCATACCTTGTTAACCTACGAGGTTGCCCGGGCTATCGAGCGCACTGCTCCTGGCCTGCCGCTTGTGTTCCAGTTGAGCGAGCTGGAAGAGGTTCATTCCACGTGGTTAACCGTGAAGGACGCCCATGCCTATCTCATCCCGACGCGCGAAATATTGGCACAGGCGCGAGCGCAGCATATCGACGAGAGCCGCCTGCACCTCACCGGTATGCCGGTGCGAGCGCAGTTTTTACAGAACTACAGTGCAAAAAAGACCACAATATTGACTGCCCTTGGCCTCGAACCGGCTATATTTACCCTATTTCTCCAGGGAGGTGCAGAAGGAGCCGCCGGCATCGATCAAACCGTGAAAAGCATGTTGGCCAGCAGGTCCATCCAGGTCATCTTAGCTGTAGGAACGAACACACAACTGGCCTCCCGCTTTTCAGGCATCGAACGCCTGAGTGTTCTCCCCTTCACGAAAACCATCGCCCCGTACATGGCTGCCGCGGATGTCGTCATCGGCAAGGCAGGTCCGAATTTTATATCCGAAGCCGTCATGCTGGGAAAGCCCTTTCTCGCAACAGCTTTCATCCCCGGCCAGGAGGCGCCCAATCTCAAATTTCTCGAACGGCATAACCTCGGCTGGGTGTGCCTGGAGCCGCATGCCCAGCAGCATTTAATTGCTACCCTGGTAGACAATCCAACCGCGCTGGTTGAGAAAATCGCCAGCATTCAAGCGTACCGCGCGTGGAACATACAGGCGAATCGCCACATCCGCCCGCTCATCGCAAACATCCTCATCCCTTGATCTTTTTGCGCATAAATTCCAGCACCACCCTGTCTACACGCGCATCCTCGAACCAGCGCTCTTCCAGGTTTTCGCGGCTGCTGAACTTACGGAACGCCTCACGTGTGACCTCGTCGTAGATACCGTTGATGCTGCCTTGATAATCACCGGTCGCGCTTAGCAGCTCCTGCAGCTCGCTCGCCAGCGTATGATCGATCGCCAGGATATCCTGCGGGTCGGGCCGGAAGAGGAAGAGTTTGTGCAGTTGCAGGATGCGCTGCAATTCCGCGATGGGCTGTGGGTGGTCATCCACGCGCAGGTCGATAAAGCGATCGTTAAATCCGCTGTAGCCGCCTCCCTCGCGCACTACCAGCAGAGCTGCTGACTGCTGACCACGGCTATCTCCCCCCGCAGCCTGCCCTGCTGCCAGCGCTGCCACCAGGCGATCACAGAGCAATCCCGTCGTTTGCTCAAATGTGCGCGCCATCGCCAGCACGGTATCTTCCCCTACCAGGATATTCCCCTGGCATGTGTAGTGTTCGCCCACGTGTCCCCCTGCCCAGGGAAAGCACTGCGTCCCCGTGTAGGTTGCCGCTTCGCCCTTGACGCCGACAATGCCCACCTGCCGGTCTGCCCGTCCCGCATCCTCTTCAACAAGTTGCGCGAGTACCTCGCTTGCTGGCAGACCATACGCCAGCAGCTCCAGCCCCCGTGGTCCATAGCTTGTGTTCGCCCAGGCCTGAGTAGCAATTGCTCCCACGCCGGCCTTCGCCCAGGGAACGACCGCGCCAACTGCCAGGAACTTTGATTGCACGGCTATTCCCAGTTCGCCTGTCTCCGGGTCACGGGCCACTATCGAAAATGTCATACACTGCCTCCGCGCTGCTGAGTAATAATAAATAAAAACCGGTGTGACAGCATTATAGCACTAGAACCTTGACTTTCATCGTTCTTTCAAGCAAAATTATAAAAAGACGGGTTCCCATGTGTTGCGCTCATGAGAGGTTTTCATCCCGTACTACGTATTTCTACCATAAGCAACATGAGGCACCACTGAACAGGCATATCCCGTGCCTCTGCACAGTTAAATTGCTTAATTTGGCTCATGCAGGCCGTTTAACCGTGCAGAGGCTATGCAGCGAGGTTGCTGTGAAGGTATATCCCTAACCTGCAAGGAGCGAGCATGGTGCGACAGAACTGGACAGATGACGACCTGGCCCAAAGGCTACACGAACACGATCCTGATGCTTTGGAAACTCTCATCTCCCGGTACTCTCGAGAAGTATTTTATTTTATTCGTCTGGTGCTAGACGGTGTTGGCGTCGTTCAGGATGCCGAAGAGTGCGTCAATGACCTCTTCGTCGCAGTCTGGCAAGAGATTGATAGCTTCGATTCCCAGCGGGGTACCCTACGCACGTGGCTAACCATGCGTGCCAAGTACATCGCCTTAGACCGCCGCCGTCAGCTCTGCCGCCGCCAGTTGCATAGCCTACCGCCGGCAGATGAAAATCGACAATGGAGTACCTCCGATGGCAACGGCGTCAGCGGGCGAAATATGTTTCGCTGGGGTGGACCCGATAGTGAAAGTCGCGCCCTCCTTCCGGCATACTCCGAAGCCAGTATGGAGCAGCTAATAGAACAAAGTGAGAGGCTCGAAGAACTGAGCCTGGCCTTGGCGACGTTGCCTGAGCTTGACCGTCAGCTTATTTATCTGCGTTACTTTAAGTATGCCAGCACCGAGGAACTGGCAGCTAAAACGGGCCTCACCCGTCACGCTGTCGATACCCGGCTTTGGCGCGCACGGAAGAGCTTACGCGAAGCGCTCAAGGAGCGTGCATATGAGTATGAACGAATTTGAAGAACAATCGCACAACATGGAGAAAGATTCTGACACTCTTTTAACTCATGGACAGGTGCTTCCTCAAGATTTCAGCGAGGAAGACATCGTTTTTGCGCGGGAATTGAATTCCTTCTTTGCCCTTGAAGAAGAAAAAGTGCCACCCTACTTTGCTCAGACATTGCTCGAGCCTGATAATCCACGCTTTCAGGTTGCCGGGTATGGCTTCGAGGAGAAGACTCGTGCCCGCGTCTTCCGTCGCCTCAACCTGCGCCGCCGCCTGTTCAATCAGCGCTGGTCCTCTCGCGGCGTCATGCCTGTCCTTCCCTTGCGGCATTCCTGGCTAGTAGTGGTTGCTGCCTGCCTGCTCTTCGTCCTCTTCACAGTTGCCTTCACCGGCCAGTCATTCGTAGAGGGCGTATCGTTCTTGCTCAAAGGTGCGCACGCCGGCGTCTACCAGGTGCATGCCTATCCAATGGCGATACTAGCTCCTTCCTATACCCAGAACAATGACCAGTCTGGCCAGATCAGCCTGACGGATGCGCAGCAACGCTTGCATTTCCCTATGTACTGGCCACAGGTGACACCAAAAAACTTTAACCTCGACGGCATTAACCTGTTTCAAAATACAAAGCAAACATGGGCCGACGGCCCTATCCTGGAACTCCAATACGACTATGCCTCTCACGGCACACCGGCCCATGGTTCGGGTGAAATCGCTGTTCTTGAATTCAAGCCCACTGACTCCGTGTTGCAGGTAATTGGCGGCGCTCCTCAGACCGTGCTCGCCGATGCCAAAGGCAACCCCGAGGCTATCTATGTTGATGGTCAATGGATCTCGCTTAACAGGTACTCTCACCACTGGATTACTGGTGGCCGCAGCGAACTGATCTACCAGCGCGATGGCATCGTCTTCTGGATTGTCGGTGACCAGCGCGATGGCATCGACAGGGATATCCTGTTAAGCATCGCCCAATCGCTTCAGATAGTCGAAGCCAGCCGTTTCATGCACATCGGGGTCCAGATGACCGCGACCCAGCTCGTGAATGACTCGTCAGGACTGTTTGCAGGTGATATCATTGCGGTCGGTTCGGATGATGGTCTGTCTGGCCCATACTTAATCCGCCTTGGGCCCGACCAACCTCCCCAGGAGAAGCCCGTAGAGAGACACGCGATGCACAGGTCTTGATCCTCGCCGGTTTTGAGGTAGGCGCTGCCCTCTGGGCCGCTCCCATACTGGCGTTGGTGCGGAGGCGGTTGTGCTCACGTCTCCGCACCAGACGATCCGTGAACGAACCCCTATGCCGCAGGTGCGCCCATGCGTGGACTGCGGGTCTGGAACAACGTCCACCCGTTGGCTAGAACGAACAACACGCCGATGACCCAGGCGGTCCAGGCAGCCGACTGGAATCCGGTTAGCTAAAAACTTGCGCTAGCTATATACAAGGTGTATACTATGCGCCGTATCATTGACGATGGAGAAGAGACCTGTTCTGACTTCTCCCTACGAGGAGTTCTTCCACATGAAAGTAATTCTTTTGCAAGACGTTGATGGCCTGGGAAAGGCCGGTGATTTAAAAGAAGTAGCCAATGGCTATGCCCGCAACTACCTCCTGCCGCGTCAACTGGCGGCTGGGGCAACTTCCGCCCTCGTGGCAAACCGCAAGCAGCGTATAGCCTCGGAACAACGCAAGATTGAGAAGCAGGTCGAGCTGGATCGCCAGCAGGCGGAACGCCTATCCCAGGTGACGCTCACCTTCAAGGCCCGGGTTGGGCGCCAGGGGCGTCTCTATGGATCGATCACCAGCCAGGATATCGCCGCTGGCCTGTATGAAACCGAGGGCATCATCCTTGATCGCCGCGCTATTGAAATGCCTGACCCGATTCGCACGCTCGGCACTTTTGAGGTGCCCATAAGGGTCGCGCAGAAGGTGCATCCCAAAATTACCGTTCGCGTAATCAATGCAAACGAAACAGAGCAGCCCGCAGAAACATCTGAAGAAGTCAACGCATAGTGATGCCTTTGTCTTGTAGATGGGGAGATCATGCCACGCTGGCTTTATTTCTTGCTGATAACAGCCATCTTTGCGCCCATTATCGAACTCGCGGGGGGGCAACGGCAAGAACTGGCCATCTTTATTTGCGCGGCCATCAGCCTGATCCCCCTCGCCGCGTTGATTGGCTTTGCCACTGAAGACCTCGCAGCGCATGTTGGTAACATCACTGGCGGCCTGCTCAATGCAACCTTCGGTAATGCCCCCGAAATTATTATCGGCATCTTCGCGCTGCAACAAGGGCTGATCTCCGTTGTTAAAGCCTCTATCATCGGCTCGATCATCAGCAATATGCTGCTCGTCCTCGGTTCCTCGCTGGCCCTCGGCGGTTGGCGCTGGGGCAAACAATACTTCAATGCTCGTGATGCCGGAAAATATTCCGCTATGATGGTACTGGTGCTGGCCGCGTTCGCCATTCCGACCACCGCCACCCTGGTCATTCAAGATGGTGGGCGCATCCAATCCATTAGCATCCTCATCGCCATCATCCTGCTGCTGGTTTATGCCATGTACCTGGCTACGCATATCTTGAATGTACACTCAACTCGCCGGAGTCCCAGGCAGCAGCGAAAGCTCACAGCCCCACTTCCTCCCCCCTCCGGTCCTGCAGGAGCCGAAGACGAGCCCCTCGTGGAGGCCAGTGCCAGCGACGGCAAGGCTGACCCTGTGGTACCGGGAACGCGTACAGCAAAACCGTGGCTCTCTGCCCTGTTACTGCTCATCGCCACCGTCGCCACTGCCTGGAATAGCGAACTACTGGTGAATACCATCCGCCCTGTAACCGTCCAGCTTGGCTGGTCGCCAGTCTTCATTGGCCTGGTCATCATCCCCATCGTTGGCAATGCCGCCGAGCACAGCAGCGCGCTCTATATTGCCTTCAGGGACCGCGTGGACCTGTCCATGGCCATCGCGCTTGGCTCCGCAATTCAAGTTGCCGCGCTGGTCGCCCCGCTCCTCGTCCTGCTCAGCCTCTTTTTCCCCACAAACCTCAATCTCGTCTTCCAGCCCCTGGAGCTGCTAGTCCTGGCCTTGGGAACCATCCTCTTTACATTTATTAGCCTGGATGGCGAGTCATCCTGGCTGGAGGGAGTACAGCTCATCACTCTCTACACCCTGGCCTGCGTCGTGTTCTTCTTCGTCCCCGGCTAGGATTTCCTGCCCAGCTTCACAATCGCTCGGGGAATCTGGTATAGCAAATCAGAGGCCAGCAAACCGGCGTGGCCCAGGCTCGCGCTCACCAGCTCCGCTGCCGCCGCGTGCAGGTAAACACCCGAGCTGGCCGCGTCAAAAGGTTCCACCTGCTGTGCCAGCAGGCCCGCGATCATACCCGCCAGCACATCGCCCGTTCCCGCCGTCGCCAGCGCGGGATTCGCCAGCCAGTTGAGCCGCGTGCGCCCACCTGGTTCCGTGATAATCGTACATGCCCCCTTGAGTACCAGGATCACCTGCCATTCGCTGGCCTTGTCGCGTGCCAGTTGGAGGCGATCAATCCTGCCGCCGGACACCTTCAGCCCGTTACACAACCGTCCCATCTCGCCGGGGTGCGGTGTAATTACCGTCTCGGGCGGCAGCAACGACCACCAGTGCTCTAACGCCGAGAGATTGTTCAGCCCGTCCGCGTCGATCACCAGGTGTGGGCGCTGCTCATCGGGTAGGCCACGCAAGTGCTCCAGCAGTTGTAGAATCACCTCGCGGGTGTAGGGCGACTGGCCCAGCCCGGGACCTACCAACAGCGCACGGTATCCTTCCAGGTGATTTATCAGCGTTTCTACCCGCTCGATACTGCCTGCCTGTTCTTCGGGAAGCAGCACGAACGTCGCCTCGTGAATAGCGCTGGCGTAGATGGGCAGCATCTGCTCGGTCACGGCCAGCGTCACCAGGCCCGAGCCAACCCGTCCCGCCCCATTTCCCGCCAGGAATGCCGAGCCTGGGTAGGGCGGTGACCCGCACAGCAGCATCACCTTGCCGAACGTCCCTTTGTTGCTATCCAGCGGGCGCTGCGGCAGCAGTTTCTCCACCAGTGCTCCCGTCAACATCTCTGTACGGATACCCTGCTCCATTTCGGGCGGCAGGCCGATATCGCCGACATAGAGCTCACCGATGTAGCCCCTGCCGGGGAAGAAGAAAAAACCCTGCTTGGGGAACGCCAGTGTAATCGTGATATCGGCAGGAATAGTCCCTGGATCGACCTCGCCGGTATCAACATTCAATCCCGTTGGCAGATCGATTGCCACCACGCGTAGTGTTTCGCGTCTCTCCCGTTCCTGGCGCACGCGAGCCAGCAGCGCCCTCATGTCGTCGGGCAGTGGTCGTGAACGTCCCGTCCCCAACAGGGAATCGAGCACGTACTCCGCTCGCCGCATGGCCGACTCCAATTCCCCGGCCGTCTCCACTGCCGCCACGTCCCGCCCGTTGCTGACAAGCAGCTTCTCCTTCCAGTAATAAAGCGTGACGCGAGCGCCCCATTCTTCCAGGTAGCGCGCCACCACCAGCCCATCGCCCCCGTTATTGCCCGGGCCGATCAGCAGCAGCACCTCGCGCCCGGCTATCGCGTGACGCCTGCGTGTATAGTTTGCCAGTAGCTCCGCCGCGCTCTTGCCCGCGTTCTCCATCAATATATGCGAAGTAAGACCATACTCTTTATCTGCTCGCGCCTCCAGTTCGCGCATTTCCGCAATGGTAACAACGTGCATACTTCATCTCTCCCTTCTTTATGCGTGTTCATATCACATTGTAGTGCGCCGATAGAAAAGAGGGAAGGGTTCGCAATCGTGTGTATTTTGTGACCCCACACACTCCTATTGTGACACAAATGTGAGACAAACCGGCAATCCTACCAGGAAGCAAAAATGCAAGACCTGAAAAGCTCAGATTTGGTGAAAGGGGAGAAGCAAAACTGAGTGGGGCCGGATGCGGCCGCACTCCAATTTACTCTTACCCTCTCACAATTTTTTATCCGTCAAAAAGACGGGGAACTTATCTCTCCAG
>WNGH01007844.1_pt1 | contig 27354 bp, 30 predicted proteins | sample 5400631 | NCBI WGS metagenome assembly WNGH01 (sample SAMN13153373, study PRJNA577476) | soil metagenome | isolation source: 115 cm soil or saprolite under Garry oak tree replicate 1 | place: USA:California | collected 2016-06-15
CGGCAAGATCGCGTGGAGCGTGAAAACCGAGCTGCCGATGATGGGCGGCGCGACCGCCACGGCGGGCGGGCTCGTGTTCGCGGGCGAGGGCAACGGCTGGTTCAAGGCGTACGATGCCAAGACCGGCGCGGTGCTGTGGCAGTTCAATTGCGGCGCCGGCGCCAATGCCGCTCCCGCCGTGTTCGAGGTGGGTGGCGAGGAGTTCGTGGCTGTTGCAGCGGGTGGCAACTTCCAAATCAGCTATCCGCTCGGCAATTCGCTGTTCGTGTTCGGGCTGCCGAAGCCGTAGGAGGCATCCCGGGCCCCTGACGGGGTCTCCCTGCGCGACAAAAAGACGCAGTCGCTCCGGGAGACCCCGCCAGGGGCCCATCCCCTTCCCAGAGGGCCAGTTGCGGCCGGTTGTGGCGCCGCGCCCATGGCTGGCAGAGGGCCGAAAACCAGCCAGCTATTGCATTTAGGGGGGGGTCATACCCAATATTTTGCGGGATTTTGGGGCCGGGGGCGCCCGGAAGGTGGGTTTGCCCTTGGGTCCGGGATCACCTCGGACGCCGTCCCTGGCGGCCACTCCTGCGAGCAAGTATAAGGTCTGCAGGAGCGGGGAGTCGCTCTCGAAGAGGAGGTGGGCTCCGCAACTTTCCTTATCAGTTCGGTCATACACAGGCGTAGTGAGAAGCCAGACGAGCAGGCACTGCTGGTCCTTTGGGTTCGCCGGAAACGTGAACGTTTTCGGCGTCTTCTCGAAAGTGAATAACAGCGGTCCGGCGAATTCCAGCGTCCGGACCGGCCTGCTTCCCGCGTTCGCGACGTTCGAGGCCAAGGGGAAAGAAGGCGGCCTCAACCTGGGCATCCACTTCGGATTCGCTCCGCAGGTGCAAAACGGTGCGGCGCACGACAACTTCGGCAACGGCACGCAGGCAGGCGCGCAGATCGACATGCGCCAGGTCTACCTGACCCTTGGATTCAAGGACGGCTCGCAGATCCTTGCCGGTCGTGAGCTGGGGCTGTTCGGCCGGCAGAACATTCTGCAGGACATGACCCTGTTCGGCGTCGGGGCGGTTGGCATCGGCGCCGGGCAGAGCGGCGGCACGACGCTGGGCCGCATCGGGTACGGCTACATCTATCCGAACTTCGTTTCTCAGGTGACGTGGAGCAGCAAGGCCGGACAGGCGGCGCTGTTCTCTGTCGGCTTGTTCCAGCCAAGCGTCCTCGGCATGGTGGGTGGCTCAGTCCTCGATGCTCGTTCGAATGCCTTCAGGTTTACCAGAATCCCACGCGTCGAAGGCGAGTTCAGTTACAACCAGAAATCCGGCCGAAACTCCTATATGTTCTGGGCGGGCGGCCTGTGGCAGTCGACATCTGACTCCGCGTCGGGTGGCCAATCGCTGAGCTCAATCGGTGGAACGGCCGGGATCAGGGCGAACTTTGCCCAGTTGACGCTCACAGTCAGTGGCTACATCGGCAAAGGCCTCGGCACGACCCTCCTCTTCTCGGGCGGCGAACGCGCCGGCACCGGTGCGACGGCAACCGAGACGCGCGGCTCCGATGGCGGTTACGCGCAGGTGATGTACAAGGTCGACCCGAAGACCAACGTCGGGTTCAGCTGGGGGTTCAGCCGCTTGAAGAACAACAGCACGGCGGCGCCCGCAGGCGATGGCAATAGCCTCGTGCGCTCGAACCTCTACGCATACACCGTGGGCTTCTACCGCCAGTGGACGAAGTCGTTGAAGTTCGTGGTCGAGGGCACGGAGGAAGGCACCACCGGTCAAATCGGAGGTCTCGCGGCCGGGACCAAACAGATCGACGTGTCCGCCGGGTTCATGCTGTTCTTCTAAAGACGTAAAGGCGAAGGCGTCACGCAAAGACGTCGCGCAGAAACGTCACGCTACAGATGTCAAGAGGCCGGGAGCGATCCCGGCCTCTTGGTTTATTTATACCTGTAAGTGATTCTTCCGCGCGTGAGATCGTAGGGAGACAAATCGACCGCCACGCGGTCGCCCTGCAGAATCCGAATGTAATTCTTGCGCATCTTCCCGCTGACGTACGCCAGCACCTCGTGTCCGTTCTCGAGCTTCACGCGGAAGGTGGTGTTGGGAAGCACCTCGGTGATGGTGCCCATCATCTGTATCGCGTCGCCCGCCACGCCCCTGTCGCCTCCTGGTCCTACGCCCGCGCCGCGTGCGGATCCATAGTCTCGTCCCGCGGGGGCTCCCGGCCCCGCTCGATGTACGACGCATGACGCCCGCAGCTCTGGCACGTCAGCGTCACGCGCTCCGGCGCGAGCGGCCCGAGCTTGATCCCCCCACGACGCCGGGGCGCGCGCATGATCGACCGCGTCCCGCACGAGGGGCAGACCAGGGGCACATGCTCGCGGTCCGCCGCAATCAGCGCCAGCGCTTCCGGCGCCCGGTATTCCTTTATGCCACGTCGTCCCACGGCTGTACTTGGGCCTCCAACCTCGGAATCTAGCCACCCCAGGAAGGCCCTCCAACGGAGCGGTTTTGGGCCTGCTTGACAGCCCTTTCGGGGGGCGTATCTCTCAATCAGCCCGGAGGTTCCGCCAGAATGGACCGCCCCAAATACGAGCCCGTCGCCGAGATCGAAGTGGATGCGGCTCGACCCGACCCTCAGGGCTTTACGCTCACCGGCCAGGGCGCCGATCACGCCGAGTACCAGCTCGACCTGCACTTCGGCATGCCGCTCGACGCCAAGACCCGGAACGTCTTGGGCGAGCTGCTGTCGCACTCCGATCTGACGATCTCGCGCCGGGCGCCGGGCGCGCTGGTGCAGGCGCTGCGCCAGCGTCGTAACCGCGCGTCACAGCCCCAATTACGGGGAAAATCCGCCGAAAATCCTTGACGCTCCCGAGGGGTCGATGTAGCTTGGCGCGACCTTCAGCGCCGGAGCAGCGTGTTCGATGCCCCCCCCAGCTGAGCTCGGCGGGTCGCAGATTTCTTCGCTGCTCGAAGCCCTCCCCGGCATCGCGAGTGTGCTGCGCAGCCCCGTGGCGGACGCGCTGGTCAAGGCGATCCGCGGGGCCGCCGGCTTGGGTGAATTCACCGTCGACGACGCCGAAGAGCTGATCCGCTACGCCGTCCGGCGCGGCCTGATCGGACCGGAGGAAGGGGACCGCGTCCTCGCCGACGTCCAGGGCGCGCTCAAGCGCAGGCCTCCCAAGGCCGCCGCCCGGCCCAAACCAGCCGCGAAGAAGAAACCCGCCACCAAGAAGAAGTCGCGCCGGTGAATCGGCGGCAGCTCTCACGTGTGACTTGCGTGGTCGCGCTCGGCGCCTGCGCGGGAACGCCCCGTACGGGTTCTGTCGCCCCCGCCGATCGCTTCCAGCTGGCCGCCGCACTCGCCGCGGCAGGGCGGTGCGACACGGCCGTGGTCGTGACGGCGGCCGCGCAAGCGCTCGCACCCGCCGACGTGCGGGGACCGCTGGTGCTCGGTGCGTGCCAGGAGCAGGCGGGTCGCTTCGACGACGCCATCGCGACGTATACCGACTTCGCGGCGCAGCACCCGGGCGCCCGGCGTGTGGCGGCGCTGCGGGCCAAGGCGCAGCTCGCGCTCCGGAGCGCCGCGGAGCGGTCGGCGCGGCAGGCGCTGGCGCGGGAAGCGGAGCTGGCGCAGCAGCCGCCCCAGGCGGCCACCGTGGCGGTGCTGCCGCTCGTGATCGCCGGGGACTCGAGCGTGCAGCCGCTCTCCCGCGGGCTCGCCGAGCTCATCACCACCGATCTCGCCCACATTCGCACGCTCCGGCTGCTCGAGCGCCTGCAGATCGGCAAGCTGCTGGACGAGCTCGAGGTCGGTCAGAGCGAGCGGACCGATCCGGCGACCGCGGCGCGGGTCGGCCGGCTGCTCCGGGCGGAGCGGATGGTGCAGGGGACCGCGATCATCCCTCCCAACGGGAACGCCACGATGCAGCTCTCCGCGACGGTCGTGACGGCTGCCGGCGTGGTACGACCCGTGGGTCAGGTGACGGGCCCGTTCCGGCAGCTGCTCGCGCTCGAAAAACAGGTGGTGTTCGACCTCGCCGGCCAGCTCGGGATCGCGCTCACCGAGGCCGAGCGGCAGGAGATCCTGCGACAGGGGCCCAAGAGCCTCGCGGCGTTTCTGGCCTACAGCCGGGCGCTCGACGACCTGGATCGGGGCGATTACGACGCGGCGGCGCGTGACTTCGGAGCGGCCGCGCGGGCCGACCCGAGCTTCCAGGCGGCGCGGCAGGGGCAGGAGACCGCCGCCGCCACGCCGGCCGTGCAGCAGGCGGGGGCCGGCGGGATCGTGAGCGTTGTCCAGTCCTTTGAACCGATCACGGCGCCGTCCGAGGCCCTGGGGGCGGCGGGTGGGCTGCTCACCACCACGACGCTCGACGTCGTGCCGGCCACGGGCGACGTGATTACCCAGGCGGGAGGGCCGCCCTCGGGCACGCCCACCATCGACCGTCATCTCACACCCGAAGCGCTCGGCCTGCCGTCGATCGTATCCGTCACGAGCGGCATCGTCATCATCTTCAGGCGCCCGTAGTGAAACGCGTGTTGCTCTTGAGCTGCGTCGCGGCGCAGCTCGTGGCGCAGGAGCCCGCCGCCGTCCCCGGCACCAGCGCGCGCACCGGCGTCGTACTCGACAGTTATCACTTCGGGTCCGGCTTCGCGGTCGACCACATCGTCGAGTGGACCGTGCCCGTGACGTTGTCCCACCGGTTCGGCCCGCGCTTCACGCTCGACCTGTCGAGCGCATATGCGCACGCTTCGGCCGCGACCACCAGCGGGACGCTCCAGGTCGGGGGCGCGACCGACACCGACGTCCGCATGAGTTGGGGGGCGGTGGCGGGTCATCTGATCGTGTCGCTCGTCGGCACGCTCCCCACGGGAAAGAAGGCCGTCGACAGCGCGGACGTCCCGGTGCTGAGCGCCCTCGGCACCGAGCTGCTCAGTTTCACCACGCCCACTTTCGGTACGGGCGGCGGCATCACCGGGGGCTTCGCCACGGCGTTCAAGCTGGGCGAGCGTTGGGCGGGCGGGGTCGGCGCAAGCTACCGCTGGCATACGAGCTACACGCCGGTGGTGGCGAGCGGCGAGCTCGAGCCGGGCGGCGAAGGGCGTGTCCGCCTGGGGGTGGAGGGGCCGCTGGGCGGTGGGGGCGGGTATTTCCGCGGCGCCGTGGTATACGCGGCGAGCGGCGCGGACACGCTCATCGCCGGCGCGCGCAGCGTCACCGTCTGCTGCTCTATTCGGCGTTGAGCCTGCCAGCGGGACGGGGCAGCTTGTCGCTCTACGCGTACGACCGCTATCGCTTTCGCCCCGGCGGCTACGACTCGACCGTCGTCCAGGTGCCGCGCGGCAACGTGCTCGGGCTGGGCGCCCGGCTCGACCGGCCGCTCTCGCCGGCGCTGAACCTCGCGCCGACCGTCGAGATCCGTCACGAGCTGGTCGGACCCGCGACCGGAAGCCTCGCATTGCTGGGCTGGCTGGTGCGTCCCGGCATCGACGTGCGCTACCGACTTGGCGGCGCGGTCGCCGTGCTGGTGCAAGGCCAGGTGGCGATAGGCCGTCTGGCGGACAACGGCAGCTCCGTGCCGCTCGTGGGCCCGCGGGCCGTGGTACTGCTGGAGTGGGCGCGGTGAGGCGGGGCGCGTGGGTCGCGCTCGCGCTGCTCGGCGGCACGCTGGCGTGTGCGGAGTGGGGCGGCCGGGGGCTCGGGGGTCCCAGGCTCTGGATTGTGCCGCTCGTGAGCGTACCTGTCCTGGGCGCCGGGACCGTGCTCGTCGACGACCTCGACGCCCTGCGAGTCGTGGTGCGGTCGTCGTCCCAAGGGCGGGCGCCCGGAGTGGTCGCCGACACGACCGTACCGGTGGATCAAGCGGGGAACGCGGGGGTTACGGTCCCCGTGCTGGTGGCAGGCGCGGCGCAGACGTTTCTGGTTGACCTTCAGGGTATCCGCACGCGGGATGGCACGGTGCTCTACACGGGGACCGACACCGTAACCGTCCGGCCCGGTCTCCCTACGCGCGTCGACTCCGTGCCCGTCGCCTACATCGGACCGTGCGGGCTCGGCGCAGGGTGTCGGGTGACCGTCGCGCCGCAGGACACGACGCTCGCCCCGGGCGGCTCGTTCGTGATGCGCCTCGGCATCGATTCGGCGGGAACTGCCGTTGCCGGCGTGCCCGTAATGCTCACCAACCTGACTCCCGACTTGATCTTGGTCGGTCCGGATCGCGGCATCACCGCCCTGTTGTCGCCGACCGGTGGCGCGGCGCGTGTCGCGGCCACGATCCGCGGCGCCGCCGATACGCTACGGCTCACCGTATCGCCGCTCACCGCCCCGGCGGCGGTTCTGGTGAGTCCGGGGTACGCGACGCTCACGACGCTCGCGCCGGGGAACGCGGTACAGCTTGCGGCAACCGTCACGGACATCGCCGGGAAGCCGCTGTCTTCCTCGCTCGCGACGTGGACCAGCCGCGCGCCGACCGTGGCTGGCGTCTCTAGCGCCGGCCTCGTGACGGCGGTTGCGCCAGGTAGCGCGATCGTGGTCGCCAGTGCGGGACCGGGAATCGCCGACTCCTTGGCGATCGTGGTCGGCGATAACACTCTGCCGCCGGGCAATCCCATCGCCCTCGCCCTCGACGGCGGCCGCAGCTTTGGTGGCGGGAAAGTCGGACAGCCGATCGCGATCGACGTTATCATGGATCTCTCCGCGGTGCCGGCGACCGAGCTGCTCGGCAGCTACGACGCCCGGTTCACCTGGAGCACGGCCGTGCTGAGGTATGACAGCACACAGGCGGGCAGCTTCGGGCTTCCGACAGTCATCCCCGACACGGCGGCAGGCGGCGTGCTGCGCTTCAACGCCACCGACGCGCTCGGGAAGGCCGGATCGCCGACGCTCGCCCGGCTCTGGTTTACCGCGGTGGGTCCCGGGCAGTCCAATCACCAGGTGGCGTTCACCACCCTGTCAACGGCGGTCACGCTGATCGATCTGTTGCCCGGCCTCCTCGTCGCGCCCGGCGGCGTGACCATCGGCCCCTGACGCGGCGGGTGCCTAAACGCGGAATCCCTGCACCAGCTGGTGCAGCTTCTCGGCCGCCTGTAGCAGGCTCCCGGCGGCGGCCGCCATCTGCTCGGTCGACGCGCCCTGCTGCTCGGCGGCGGCCGTTGCCTGCTCCGCTCCACTCGCGTGCGCCGTCGCCCGGCCCGACACCTGTTGGGCCTGCTGCAGCAGGCGGGCGGTGGTCTCCCGGCTCGACTGGGCCGCCATGCGGACCCGCGCGGCCGTCTGCTCCACGAGCTCCACGGCTGTGGCGATCTCGGCGAGGGCATGCGCCGCCCCTTCCGCGACGGACTCGATCCCCCGCACTTTCGCCTGGCCGGCGGCCATGGTAGCGGTGACGTCCTCCATCTGCTCGCGAATCAGGCCCGTGGTGCGCGTCACCTCCTCGGCCGCGCGTGCCGATTCGTCGGCAAGCTGGCGGACTTCTTCGGCCACGACGGCGAAGCCGCGGCCGTGCTCGCCGGCGCGCGCCGCCTCGATCGCGGCGTTCAAGGCGAGCAGGTTCGTCTGCGACGAGATGCGCTTGATGAGATCGACGAAGTCGTCGATCGAGGTGGAGAGCTCGGTGAGCTGCGCGATCTGCCGTGAGCTGGTCTGGACCACCTCCCGCACGTCGAGCAGCACCCCGCTGGCGGCGGCCACGGCGCCGCGTTGCCGTTCGGCCACGCTGCGGATTTCCTCGCCGAGCTTGGCGGCGCGCTCGGCCGCGTCCGCCATGTCCCCCGTCGCCTTGCCCAGCTCGTCGAGTCCCGTGCCCATGAAGCCGAGCGCGGTTCGTTGCTGATCCGCGCCGCTCGAGATCTCGACCATCGCCGTCGACACCTCGCTCGAGGACGCGGCGAGCTGCTCGCTCACGGCGGACAGATCGCCGGCCGAGCCGGCGATCCGGTCCGCCTCGGTGATCACCTCGCCCACGATGCGGCGCAGCCGGTCTCCCATGTGCTGCATCGCGTCGGCCAGCACCCGGAATTCGCGGGGCATGTCGCCGGTCGTGACGGGCCGCAGGTCGCCCGCCCCGAACCGCTCCGCGGCGGTCACGAGCCGGGCGAGCGGGCCCTGCACCGACTGCAGGGTGTAGCGCGACAGGAACACGCCCGCGACGACGAGGGCGACGACGAACGCCCACAGCTTGCGCTCCCGGTCGGCGGCGTCGGCCGTCAGCCGTTCCGCGGCTCGCGCCGCCTTCTGCGCCTGGCGGCGCGACAGATCGCGCACCAGCCGCGTCAGCTCCGTCGCCTGGGACCGCACCGCGGCGGCCCGCGTCACCGCTTCCTGCTCGCGCCCCAGGTCCTGCAACGCGTGAGCGATCGAGTATTCGGTCTGGATGGTGGCGTGCAGCTGCTTCAAGCGATTGACCGTGAGGCGATCTTCGGCGGTGAGGCCGCTCAGGGCGTCCAGCTGCCGCTCATACTGGAAGGCGTCTTCGGCGGTCGTCTGAAACAGCCGTCGGGCTTCGGCACCGGGTGACGCGAGGTACTGCTCGGCCGCGCGGATCTCCTCGAGCACGGTAGTGACGAGACCGCTCCCCACGTCCATCGACGCCCGCAGCCCCGCCAGCTCGTCCGCCACGGCGTAGCGCATGTGCCGCAGCGTGGCCGCGCCGGCGATCGCCGTGACCACCAGGCCCATCATGAGCAAGACCAGACCCACCAGAATCCGGTTGCGGATCGTGGCGAGCGGACTCCGCATTACCGCTCCGCCTGGGTCACCAGCGCGCCGTCGTGCACGACGCCGATCACCACCGACTTCCCCCGAGCGTCACCGGTGGCGTCGAACGCGATCCGGCCGGTGACACCCTCGAATTGCTCCCGGCCCTGCCCGACACGTGCGAGATAGTCGCGCACGGTCTGGCGCTCGGCGCCGGCGCGCTCGAGCGCCCGCGCCACGAGCAGCACGGCGTCATAGGCCCCGGCCCCGCGGTGGTCGGGGCGCAGCCCCGGGTAGGCTCGGGCGTAGTCCGCCACGAACGCCGCGTTGCGCTCGTCACGCCGGTCGGGAAGATAGGCCGACGAGATCCGCACCCCTTCCGCGAGCGCCCCATCGGCCTCGATGCCGGTGAGCGCATCGCCCCCGAGCACCGGCCAGTGTATGCCCAGCGCGGCCATCTCCCGGAGGGCGAGCTCCGCCCCCGCCCGCTCACCGGCGATGAGGAGCACGTCAATCCCGGCCCGCCGCATGCGGGACAGGTACGGCTCGAGCGACGGCGTCGCCGCGACGTACGGATCCGCTTCTACGACGGCTCCGCCCAGCCGGGTGAACTCCGCGGCGAACGTGCCGCGGACGCCGCGCCCGTAGTCGTTGTTGTTGTAGATGATGCCCGCCCGCCGCGCACCCAGCGCCTGCCAGGCGAAGTGCGCCAGCTCGGGTCCGTGCTGCAGGTCGCTCGGGCACACGCGGAATACCCAGGGACTGAACCCGGACAGATCGGGGCTCGACGCCGACGGCGAGATCATCGCGACCGGATCGGCGCCCCCGCCGTACACCCGCGCGGCGGCGATCGTCGGACCGGACGAGAGGTGCCCCACCACTGCCACGACGCTCGGATCCGCGTACAGCCGCTCCGCCACGCGCACGGCCGTGTCTTCGCTCCCCGAGTCGTCGACGACGCGCAGCTCGAGGGCGCGGCCACGCACGCCGTGTCTGGCGTTGATCTGGTTCACCGCCAACTGGGCGGCCCGCAGCATCGAGGCGCCGCGTGTCTGGGAGAAGGGGCCCGCCAGCCCGATCGCGACCGGGTGGGCGGGTTGGGAGGAGCACGCCGCGAGCACGACGGCGATGGCGACGACCAGGGACGTTCGCAGAAGCCCTCGGGGTGAGGATGTGCGGGGCAAGGTTAAGGCTGGCCTGGGGGAAGCGCAACATTCCCCCAGGGTTGCCACGCGGTTTTCCAGATCGATGTGGACAAATGCGATTTGCGAGCACGCCGCCGGCGGATAGCTTGATGCAAATGGAACCGTCGCGCGCGCTCTATCGGTTTGCCGGCGCCCTCGAGCCTCTGCTGACCGCTCCCGACGCCGCCGCCTTCGAGCGGGCGTGGGATGCGGCGCACCTCGACCGCGTCGCGTGGGAGGCGCTCGCGCTCGCCCGCCGGGAGAACGGGGCGGCGCTCGAGCCGGCCCTGCACGCCGTGGACCGCCGGCTGCTGGCCGTGCTGGGGCGCTGCCGCTCGTTGCTCGATCCACACCTCGTGACATTCCGCGTTCCCGAGCTGGAGCGCTGGCAGCATGCTGCCGCCGCGGCGCTCGCCGGAGCGCGCTGGGGCGTGGCGGGGCTGCGCACCGTCATCGCCGATACCGCCGCTCCGTTCGGCCGTCGCTACTTCGCGTTCCTCGCGCTCGCGGAGCGTCACCCGGAGGGCGCCTGGCCGCTGTTCGAGCGCTATCTCGTCACGCCGGGAGCGCACCACGCGTTCGTCGCCGCTGCGGTCGAAGCGGCGCGGTTCTACGCCGGGCACGCCGAGGTGCTGGAGCGCCTGTTCCACCGCATCCGCGGCGACCAGCTGCTGCGCCGCTTCCTCGGTCCCAAGATCCTCGAGTCGCTGTATGTCCTCGCCGAGGAGCGCACGCTGCCGCTGTTCGAGGAGCTGCTCGTCACGGGCCACACCGACCCCGATGTGGACCGCTGTGAGGTGACCCGGGCCCTGGTGGCCGTACGCCGGCTCACGGGACGGGTCGCCCAGAGCTCCAAGTTCGTGGACGGCGACGATCCGGCGGTGCTGCGCGCCCTCGCCGAGGCGGAGCGCCATTTCGATGAGCAGCGGGATCGGTTCGATCAGGTGGTGGTGATCTAACGGGCAACGAACGCCCAGAGCTTGTCCCGGTACGCCCGCCCGCCGCGATCGTACGTGTCGTTGTGCCCCGCGCCGTGGATCAGGACCAGCTCGACCGGTCCCGCTGCGGCCGCCGCGACATCCCTCCCCATCGCCGTCGGCACGAGGCGGTCGGCATCGCCGTGAAATACGAGCACCGGGCAGCGGATCTGCCGCATGCGACCGAGGTTGTCGAGCGACAAGCGCAGGATAAAGCGCGGCAACAAGGCATAGTGCTGGCGCGCCATCGCGGCCGCGCTGGTGAAGGGGGATTCGAGGATCACGCCGGCGACGGGATGGCGCGCGGCCACCCACGTCGCGGCGGCGCTGCCCAGCGAGCGGCCGTAGACGTAGATGCGCCCCGGATCGATGCCGGGCCGCGCGACCAGCGCCGCGTAGGCGGCGTCCGCCGCGCCGTACAGTCCGGCCTCGGTCGCCCGGCCCGCGCTCCCGCCGTAGCCCGGATAGTCGACGATCAGCACGGCCGTGGCGGGCGGTTGAAACTCGCGAACGATTGGCCAGATCGCGGCGATGGTCTCACCGTTGCCATAAAACCAGAGGAGGCTAGGGGAGGTTGGGGAGGTTGGAGGAGGTTGGGGGACTTCGGGTTTCAAGAACCAACCCACCAGTCTCGTCCCGTCCTCCATCGTCACCTCGATCTTCTCGCCGTTCGCGACGCCGACGCGTTTCGGGTCCGGGAGCGGCGCGCGCGGCGCCGGAAAGGCGAGCCGATCCTGGAACCGCCACGCGAGCAGCACGAGCAGCGTGTACGCCAGTGCGAGCCCGAGCGCGATCCGGAGAGCGAGCATGCCGAAAAATAATGTAGGGGCGCAGCATGCTGCGCCCCTACGCGGCGCCACCATTGCACGAGGCGCCCTGACCGCGAATCTTTCGACCCGTGACGACTCAGCTTACCTGTCCCTCATGCCGCGCGGAGATCCCCTCGGGCTCGGCGTTCTGCCCCAGCTGCGGCACGCCTTCGCCGACGGTGATCACGACGTCCTCACCCCCTGTCCCCCTCTCCGTTCCGGAGAGGGGGGACGTGGGGAGAAGGACCGCGGTGCCCGCGGCGGGGCTCGCGGGCGTGCCCACTGCCCAGCGCCTGGCGCGCGCGCTCGGCTCCAAGTACGAAGTGCGCCGCCTGGTGGGTCGGGGCGGGTTCGCCGAGGTGTACGAGTTGTGGGACAAGGATCTGGACCGGCGGCTCGCCTGCAAGGTGCTCCACCCCGAGATCGCGTGGACGCCGGGCATGCTGGCGCGCTTCCGCCAAGAGGCGAAGGCGCTGGCCCGGCTGCAGCATCCGTCGATCCTGTCCATTCACTTCACGGGAGATGGGGAAGGGCTCGTCTATTACGTCATGCCGTTCGTCGAAGGCGAGTCGCTCGCCGACGCGTTGCGGCGCCGCGGCCCGTATGCCACCGAGGCCGCGCTCGCGGTCGCGGAACCGGTACTGCAGGCGCTGGCGCACGCCCACGCCCAGGGTCTGGTGCATCGCGACATCAAGCCGGACAACGTGATGCTGGAGGCGAAAACCGGCCGCGCCCTGCTCGTGGATTTCGGGATCGCAAAGCTGTTGGATCCCGGCTCGGGCGAGGGCGGCACCAAGACGGCCACCGGCTTCACGGTCGGGACGGTGCAATACATGAGCCCCGAGCAGGCCCTCGGCCAAGCGAATATCGACGGGCGCAGCGATCTGTACGCGTTCGGCGCCATGCTGTATCAGATGGTGACAGGGACGCCGCCCTACGACGGCGCCTCGAGCGCCGAAATCGTCGGCAAGCACCTTGCCGATCCGGTGCCGGTGGCGAGCGACGTGAACGCCAGGATCCCACGCTGGTTGTCGAGCGTGATCGTGAAGTGCCTCGCCAAGAAGCCCGAGGAACGCTACCAGAGCGCCGACGAAGTCCTGGCGGCGCTCGCGGCCGGCCGGGCGTCGGGAGCGACGGGACTGGTCGGGGCGCGCACGCTCGAGCGGCAGGTGCGGCGCTCGGGGAGCGCGCGCTCCCGCACGGCGCGACTCGGCTGGTGGGCCGCGGGCGCGCTGGCGCTGGTCGTCGCGGGCGGCGTGGCACGCCGCGCCGGCTATCTCGGATCCGCGGCGGCCTTCGTTCAGAACAGCCTCGTCGAGCCGGTCGAGATCCTGCGCGACGGGACGCCGCTGGACACGGTCGCGCCCGACGCGACCGCGCGGCTCTGGCTCTCGCGCGGACGCGACACGCGGCTCGGCTGGCGCCTGCTCCGGCCCGGCAACCCGCCGCTGGGGGAGCCGATGGAGGGGGCGCTGGGTCCTTTCACGAGTATGCGGGGGCGGCGCGTCGCGCGGATCGCCGCGGCAGTGGGAAGCCAGAGCTATTTCGCCCCGCTCATCACCAACACCAGCGCGTCGGACATCACCGTGGAAGTGAACCCGGGCACCGCGGCCGCGACCCGGTGCGGCTGCCTCGTCCCCCGCGGCGCCGTGCGCGCCCATATCGGCTACTACCGGCTGTACCGCAACTCCGCCGTCGCCGCCTACAACACCGCCCATCCCTATACCGGGCCGCACGTGGACCGGGAGGGCTTCGCGGCGCGCGTGACCCCGCCGGGCGGGGCCGTGGTGCTCGAATTCTAGCTCCGTCCCCCGCCCCTGACGCCCAGCTGCTGACGCGGGCCCGCGGCGCTCTGTTGGGGCTGGTGGTCGGCAATCAGCTCGGTGTGCCCACCGAGCGGCTCGGCAGCGCGGCGGCGATTCGGCAGGCGTTTCCCGAGGGCGTGCGCGACCTCCAGCCGCCTCCCAAGGGATCCCCCTTCGACGACGACGCGGCCATGACCCTGCTCCTGGCCGAGTCGTTGGCGGAGCGAGGGGACTTGGACGCCGCCGACGTGGCGGCGCGGTGGGTGAAGTGGATGAAGGTCGACGGGCGCGGTGTGGGACTGACGACGCAGCGGGCGCTGCGCTTGATCGAGCGCGGCGTCGAGCCGTTCGAGGCCGGCCGCCAGGCGCGCAGCGCGGGGGCAAGCGCCTCCAACGGCGCGGTGATGCGCTGCGTCCCGGTCGCCCTGCGCTTCCATGACAACGTCGACAAGCTGATCCGCGTGTCGACACAGCAGGCGGCCATCACGCACGCCGACGAGCGCTGCACCTGGGGAGCGGCCGCCGTGAACCTCGCGGCGCGCGAGCTGCTCCACGGCAACCAGTATTTCATCGAGGAGGTGTTGCACCGCCTGCAGGGGGCGGCGCCGCGCGTGCTCGTCGAGGCGATCCGGCGCGTTCCCTGGGAGCAAGAGAGCGACCTGCCCGTGGCCGTGCCCAACGAGTTCGGCTACGCCGTTCACTGTGTCGAAATCGCATTCTGGTGCGCCGTACACCGGCCGTCGCTCGAGGAGGGGCTCGTCCTTCTCGTCGAGGCGGGCGGCGACACGGACACGAACGCCGCGGTGGCGGGAGCATTGCTGGGGGCCCGCGACGGGGAGACGGGAATCCCGCCGCGCTGGCTCGATCAGCTGGGAAGGGCCAGCACGCGCGGCGTGTCGCAGTTGGCGGAGCGGCTGGTTACGGCTTCCGGCGAGCGGCTGCCTTCGCGTATCGGCTGATCCGGTCCATCACGGCACCGTCGGTGAGGGTGATGGACACCCAGCGGGCCGTGCCGCGCCCTCTCCAGCTGAGCCGCACCACGCGGCGGCCGTACCGCCATTGCCAGGCGCCGGCGCCGAGCACGTGAGGCCTCCCGAAGACGCGCGTGAGGTCGCGTTTCGTACGATCCACCAGCGTCACGCCCCGCGCGTTGCCGAACCCCGCCGAGTCGTACAGGGCGACCATGTCGGCGTCGCTCTCGATGAAGTGGGCGCTCAAGTAGAACCTCGCCCCATCCCGGGGATCGCGGATCAGGACGGCGCACTCCATGATCTGCGCCGTGCGGGGCGAGGTCTGACAGCGCAGCACGTCGTTGTCCGCGAGCGCCCGCGCCTGCTGCACGAACGCTCGATAGCCGATGCCGGGCGTGAAGCCGCGGTACGGCGGCGGCAGCGCCGGCGCCGTGGCCTGGCCGGCGAGATGGGCGGGGAGGAGCAGGGCCAGCACGGCGCCCCGAAGCGGAATCATGGCCCAATATAAGGCGCGGAAACGCAAACAGGCCCGGAGCGGAGCTCCGGACCCGTTGCGACTGCGAACCGCGTCGATCAGACCTTGCGGACGTTCTGCGCCTGCAAGCCCTTCGGACCCTGGGCGACCTCGAATTCGACCGTATCGCCCTCGGCGAGGCTGCGGAAGCCCTCAGCCTGGATCGCCGTGAAGTGGACGAACACATCGGGACCCGACTCCTGCGCGATAAAGCCAAAGCCCTTCGCGTCGTTGAACCACTTCACCTTACACGTATTGCTTGAACCGGGGCCAAAGGTAGGAATGGGCGGCACCGCTGTCAATAGAGTAAATGTTAGGCGCTGCGGCGGTTGCGCCGTCGAGCTACCGCTGGTGTCACCATAACGACAGTATCAAGACATCTATGGACGTCGCGTGGTCTTGGTCGTGTCCTCCTTGACCGGCAGGCCGATCGCCACGCGGAAATCGCGCAGCGCCGCGTCATAGCTCTTCATGCGCTTCCCGAGTCCGAGGACCGTGGCGCCGGGGGCGACGGCCGCGCTGTCCTCGCACGTCGTCGTGTACTTGATGAGCGAGTCCACCTGAGTGACGAGACGCTTGGCCTTGAGTTGCACGGAATCTTCGTACACGGTGGGGCTCATCTGCGGACGTCCGCGTCTCATGAAGGCGCGACTGCTGCCGCACAGTCCCGAGAGCAGGCGACCGGCGCGTCGCTGCGCCGCCGCGTCGCGTCCTCCCGCGCGGGTGACCCGGCCCAGGCCGTCCTTGAGCTGCGCGATGCCGCGCGTCGCGGTTTTCAGTCCGTCCAGGAAACGTTTCTGTTCGGGACTGGGCGGCAGCGGTGCAGGCGTGGACTCGGCCCGCGCCGAGTCGGAGACCGGCGTCTGCGCTCTGAGCGAGATCGCGGCGAAACAGAGCAGCACGGCCAGGCAGCGCATCAGGATCCTCTGGGTGTCACGAGAAGCCATGGTTATAATGTCACAATGACCGTTCCCGCAACCTCGCGCCAGACCCGTACGTTCGAGGATCGCGCCGACGCCCTGGCGCATTTCTTCCTGCGGGCGGGCGAAGCCCCGCGCCTCCTCGCCTACGACGACGCGGTCGGCTGCCCGCTCGACCAGGCCATCGCGGCCCTGGAGTGGACGGTCGCGGTCGGCATTCTCGCAGCCGACGATCTGATACACGCCGCGCGCGTCGGCGCCGACAGCGCCGCGGCCGTCGTGGAGCGCAAAGACGGCGATCAGCGGGTGTTCATCTACCTCGGACCCCGCATGGACGCGCCTCCCGCCGACCCCTACGAAGGCACGCTGCTGTACGACGAACCCGGCGTGCGCGCGTACATCTTCGCGCAGCGCGTGCACGCCATCGCGCACTTCCTCCGCGCCAGTCTCGGACTCGGCGCCGTCATCGCCATGCTCGGTCGCCGCGCTCCCGAGCTGCGCCACGTCCGCCGGTGGCTGCAGGCGGTGTTCGCCGAGCCCGCCGGAGAAACCGGGTCCACGCGCATGCTCACGGGCTGGTTCGCGACGGGGGGCGCCGGCGTCCTGTTTCTACCCCACCACGCGGACGAGCCGTACACGTACTGCGAGGTGGGAGCTGAGGGAGGTTAGCTAAAGCAGGTTAGGGAGGTTGGGGAGGTTGGGGGAGGTTGTCCCGATGCGATCCAGCCTCCCCCAACCTCCCCAACCTTCCCAACCTGCTTCTCGTCGATCCTCCACAAACCTGCTTTTCTGTTGATTCACAACTCCACATCATGTGGACGGTCGCGGCAATGGTAGACGTACGCGGCGCTTACCGTCCACACGCGATGCACACTGAGATGAGCTAACCCGAAGAAACATCGGCACTTGCGCGCTTTGCTGAGGCCCCTTGAGGCCCCTATATTGCTGTCCACGCGGCTTGAAGGGAAGGGTCGGGACCTGGTGTCTCAGCTACGCCTTCAAGACGGGTCCGAGCGGAAATTCCGGGGAGACCGCCGATGCAAACAAGGGCTCAGGCGGCCGGCGATCCGGGAGCAGGCTCTCCGGCTCGGATAGATAGGGCCAGTCGCGTGCCCTATCCGCGTCGACGTGGTGCCTCGACGTGCAGTGCGGAAGGTCGGTCCGCGACCCGATCTGACCCGCAGCACTCACATCGGTGAACCTTGCGGCCCGGCCAGGCTGCTTGGGGATGGAAGCCGGAGCTCCTGTTCGCCCTACCGAGCGACGAATCAGTCAACCGGCGGCGGCAGGATGAAGAACGGAGGGAGCAATCCCCCGGCTCCGGGTAACCGATGTGGGCCGGGTGGTCTACCTCACCTTCGACGACGGGCCCAACCCAGCGGCCACCGAGCCGATCCTCCAGACCCTCGCCGCCGAGGGCATCCCCGCGGCGTTTTTCCTGGTCGGGGAGCATGTGCGGCGCTTTCCCCAGGTCGCGCGCCGCGTCGCCCAGGCGGGGCATGAGATTGGCAATCACACGCTGCGCCACCGCAAGCTGCATTTCGCCGGCCCGGTCCGCATCCGCGAGGAGCTCGAGCGCACCCACGCGCTGATCGTCGAGACCACGGGACGCGCGCCGCGTGCCTTCCGCGCGCCGCACGGCTACCGCAATCCGTTCGTCGCGCCCGCCACGCGCCGGCTGGGATACACCGTCTTCGGCTGGACCTTCGGCGTGTGGGACTCGGATCCGCGCGTGGCGGCGGAGCAGATCCGCCGACGCGTGCGCACCCGGCTCCGCCCCGGCGCCATCGTGCTGTTGCACGACGGGGACGGGTACGATCCGCAGGGCGACCGGAGCCGGACGGCGGCGGCCCTCCCGGGCATCATCGCCGATGCGCGCGCCGCGGGCTATGCGTTCGGCTCGCTCGCGGAGCTCGTCGCCTGATGTCGCGCCGGTGGCGCTGGGTGTGGTGGCTTCTGGCCCTCGTGGGCATCGGCTTCGCGCTCAAGTTCTTCACGGCGTTTCCCTGGCGCGTCACCTTCGCCGCGCTGCTCGGCGCCAACCCGGGGCTGCTCGCGGTCGCATTAGCGGCCAACCTTTCGTCGCTCGTCGCCAAAGGATGGGGGTGGCACCTCGTGCTGAAGCCGGTGGCGCCGCACAGCTGGCGCCACGCCCAGGAGGCAAACCTGGTCGGGGCGGCGGTGAACGATCTGTCGGTAGCCGTGGCCGGGGAGGCGGCGCGCGTGCACGTGATCGCGCAGCGGGCGGGCGTGCCGATCGCCGCCGCCGTGTCGTCGGTGGTGTGGACCCGACTGGCCGAAGCGTTGGCCCTGGCGCTGTTTCTGGTCATGGCGCCCAGCCTGCTCGAGCTCGAGCCCTGGCTGCGCGTGCTGCAGGTGGGCGTTGGGCTGGCGCTCGTCGTGGTGCTGCTGCTCGCCTGGGCGCGCGGGTGGTCCTGGCTCGCGGAGCAGCTCCCAGCGGCGCTGGCCGGCCGTCTGGCCGTGCTGCGGACCATGGGACGGGGGGGCAGGTTGTTCGTGCCCACGCTGTTCGCCCTGTACAACTGGGCGACGCAATGGGCGACCTACCATCTGGTGCTGCGCGCGACCCATGTCCCGGTGTCCCTGGCTGCGTCCTTCACCGCCCTCATCGCGGCGAACCTGAGCGGTCTGCTGCGTCCCACGCCGGCCAACGTCGGCGTGACCCAGGCCGCACTTGTCGTGGGCCTGCTGCCGTTCGGGGTGGCGCCAGAGGAGGCGGTGGCCGCAGGGCTGGCACTCCAGGGGCTGCAGGTGCTGCCGGTGTTGCTCCTCGGGGCGATGGTGACTGGCTGGCGGCTGCTCAAGCTCGAGACCGAGCTCGCCTAAAAAACGACGGCGCGCGGGGGAAAAGGGTGCTTGGCCCCTCGCGAGCCACCCCTAGCTTGCCGCCGTGTCCCCCACGTATCGCATGCCCGACCCGGTCACGCGGCGGCGCGAGGCGGTGATTTCAGAGGTCCGCCACGCCCTCGCCGCCGCGCGGTGCGCCGCTCGCCTCGCAGGGCTGGAGACCGGCGCACTCGCGATGCGCGAGTTGCTGGTCCACGTGAACGACCAGCTCGATCGCGCGGAACGTGGCTTCGCGCGTTTCGTCTCGACGTCGTCCCGAGACGCCCTTCCGTGACGCCTTCACCTTTAACGCCCTTCTTGTTTTAGCTGCGCATATCCCATTCCCCGCAGGATGGCGATGCGCTTGGCCATGGGCGGGTGCGTCGCGAGTGCGTCGGCGAACAGGCCCTCGTGGCTCGTCAGGCGTCGGCCCAGGGGATCCGCGATGCACAGGTGCGCGGCGCCGCGCTTGATGTGCGTCGTCGGGGCCTCGGCGCCTTCGATTTTCTGCAGCGCGCTCGCCAGCGCGAGCGGGTTGCGCGTGAACTGGGCGCTCATCGCGTCGGCCAGGTACTCCCGTCTCCGGCTCACGCTCAGCGCCAGCAGCTGGGCGATGATCGGGGCCAGGATCCACGAGACGATCCACACGACGAGCAGGATGAGGACGAGCGGGCTGGGCTTCCGCTCGTCGCCCGACCCGCCGCCCGGTCGCAGCACCCGGGACGTCCCGTCGTGCATCAGGGCCACCGCTCCGACGAGCGCGGCGAGCATGGTCATGAGACGGACGTCGAGATTCTTGACGTGCCCCAGCTCGTGGGCCACGACGCCCTGGAGCTCGTCGCGCGTACACAGGTCGAGCAGCCCTTGCGTCACGGCGATGTGCGAATGCAGGGGGTCCGTCCCGGTCGCGAACGCGTTCGGATCGGGGTCGTCCACGATCCAGATGTGCGGACGGGGGACGCCGGCGGCGATCGCCATCTCTTCCACCACGTTGACGAGCTGCCGCTCGTTGTCGCTCTGGGGCTCGACGATCTCCCGGGCCCCGGTCGACCACAGCACCTTCTGGGGCCCGGTGCGGTACGCGTACCAGGCGATCGCCGCGGCCGCGAGCGAGAGGACGATGCCGAACCAGGGGAAGGTGTGGTGATACGCGGAGTGCGGCGCGTCGCGGCTGAAGAGGTAATAGATGTAGTCGCCGCCGAACCCCAGCCACGCGAAGAACGCCACGAAGCCAACCACGAGCACGAGGGTGCGCCGGCGATTGGCTTCCTGTTGTTGAAAGAGGTTGAGCGAGGCTGCGTCGCTCACGTCTTCGGCTTGAGGGAGAGATCGACCTGCGGCACGGCCTTCTCACCCTGGTCTTCGATCTCCCACAGGTCGGCGGGTTTGTTCTCAGTCGACGTGAGCTCTTCCTGCAGCTGGCCGACGTTCCCCGTGGCCCGGAGCTGCGGATACTGCTCCACCACGACCATCAGCCGCTGCAGCGCGGACGACAGCGCATTCTCCGCCTGGCTGATCTGCTTGATGCCCTCGGGACCGGTCGCGTTGACCTTGACCGCCTGGTTCCGGGCCTGGATCACGGCCTCCAGGGTGGACTTCTCGAAGTCCATCGCCCCGCGGACGGCGTTCACGAGGTTGGGAATCAAGTCGTGACGGCGCTTGAGCTGGACGTCGATCTGCTTGAACGCGTTGAGCGTCTGGTTCTTGAGCGCGATGAGCCCATTGTACGCGGCGACGAGCCACGCTCCCACCACGACGAGCACGATCAGGAATGCGAGCGGCCCCATATGAGCTCCGGGTCGAAGTGAGTCCCTTTACGCGGTGGTGGGCGGCAGGAGTTTCGCAAGCGCCTGTCGCACCGCCTCCGCGACCGCCGGGTCGTCGGGCCCGAGCCGCGCCAGGGGGTGGGCGGTCTCGATGTGGAGCTCGACCCCCCGTCCGATGGGAATGCGGCGCCAGGAGCTCGCGGTCTCGGGGTCGCGGGCGGCGTCGCGCGCGATCCATGCGGTCAACGCCCGTCCCGACTTCCCGCGCGGCGGCGCGCCCTTGGTCTTGAGGGGCAGCTGGTCCGGAACCGGCAACGAAGCGCCGAGCGCCTGCGCCGCCCGTCGCTCCAGCACGTCGCCGGTCTGGTCCTGCATATCCTTGGTGATCGCCGCCAGGGTCGCTCCCTCCATCTGCCGGAGCTTGATCCACAACAACTGGAGGAAATGGCGATAGGAGTAGGTCGCGGCCGTGCCGCGCCCTTCGGGGGGACTTACCAGGCCCTTGGTCACATAGAAGCGGATGGTACGTTCGCTCGGCTGGGCGCGCGCGGCCGCGTTGATCGGCGTGATCGCCGAGGCGTCGAGGATCGCGCCCACCAGCGCGGCCAGGTCGCGGAGATTCCAGGGTGCGAGATTGCGGTACTCCCGCAGCACGTGCACCGGCTCGTGATGCGGTGCCCCCGTCACGCCTCGGCCCCTCCCCGCCCGCGCTCATCGGCGAGCCGAAACACAGCCGTCAGCCAATCCGTGACCTCGCGCAGGTTGAACGGCTTGCGAATCACGGTGCAGCGGTGCCGCTCGAGCCAGCTCCGCACCTCCTCCGCTTCCGCGTCCCCGGTCATGATCGCGATGCGCCCCTCGAGCGCCGGCCAGCGGTGGATGATAGCGAGGTACAGCGCCAGCCCCGACATGGTGGGGAGATGGATGTCCAGGAGCAGCGCATCCGGCTGCGTGGAGCCCAGCAGCTGATACGCCGTCTCGGCGCTGCCCGCGGAGACCACGCGATGCCCCGCGCGCGTGAGCGAGCGCTCCAGCACACGGCGCAGCGGCGCCTCGTCGTCCACGACGAGGATGCTGCGCGGCTGGCCGCTCATGAGACCGAGGCCCGCGCGCTGGCGGGCGTGAGGAACCGCTGCACCACCCGCGCCAGCGCCTCGTCCGGGCTGAGCGACAGCCGCATCTCACCGGCCGTGAGGCCGAGGTAGGCGCGCGCGTGCAGCTGCAGCGTTTTGGTCTGCGCGTACCCGAGCCGCGTCGCCACGTCTTCGATCGTGAACCCGGGGTCCTGCAGCAGCCGATGCGCGTACAGCACGCGCGCTGCCGACAGGAAATGCCGGGGTGACGGTAGCCCGACGCGGGTGAACCAGCGCTCACAGGTGCGCCGATCCACCCGTGCGCGCACGGCGACCTGGCTCACTGTCTGGACCTGCCCCGGGGCGCGCAGCGCCTCCTCCAGCACCCAGCGGAGCTCACTGGGCAGCGGCGCGAGCGCGTCGGCGAGCTGGTCGAGCAGCTGCCGCGACGAGGAGCGTGCTTCCTCGTGGCTCAACACCTCCCGCAACCGGGTCGGGTGGTCGTCGTAGTTGGCGAACACGACGTGCTGGATGCCCCGCTGACCGAGCGCGAGCAGCACGCCAGCGGTGCGGGGCGTGAGCGTGGTGTAGAGAATGAGCGGAAGCGAGGGGAACAGCACGCGCAGCCGCTCGATTTCCTGCGAGCGCGCGTCGCCCGAGAGCAGCGGGTCCACCACGGCGAGCTCGACCGGGCGCCCCCGGATCACGGTCAGCACGTCGTCCCACGTCAGCGTCTGCACGACGCCGAACCGACCGCCTGCGGTACGGCGCAGCTTGTGGAACTGGACGTCTGGCACAGCCGCTAGGACGAGCATTGATCCCCCAAAACCCACAAAAGTCGCAAAATCGCCCTACGATGCCGCAAAAACGCCCTAAAAAACGGACGCTCCACCTCCGAGAGTTGTGATGTCCTGTTGCGTCGACACCACACCACGGTTGCGGAGGTTCACATGTCCCGTATTCGCGCCCTCTTCGCGTTACTCGTCGTCGCGTTCGCCCTCTCCACCGTGGCTTGTGCTGATGCTACGGGCCCCAGCCACGGCTGCGACATCAGCAACAGCAACACCTGCAAGTAGCCAGACCGCAAACGACCCGTTGTCAGGCGAGCTGCGCGAGGGACTCTGAGACCTCGCGCAGTTCCTGCGTTTGCAGCATCGGCTCGGTCGCCGGCTGCCCTTCGGCCGCCAGGGCCTGCTCGCAGTCCGCCAAACCACCGAGGATCCGCTCGATCCGGAACTCGAACTCGTGCAACTCGGCAGCGGCGCCGATCTCACGTGCTTGCTTCATGAGCTCGGCGGCGCGCCGGAACCGCCCGAACCGGGCCTGCCCGATGCCCTGTTTCAGGTAGAAGTCCGCCAGGATGTTGGGTGGCATGTCGGCCAGGTGTTGCTCGCAGCGCTCGCGCCACCGCGCGAACCCGACATGATCACGCCGATATGAGGCACAATGCATCAGCTCGATCAGCGCGTTGTCGGTGTTGTCTTGCGTACCCCCGCGGCGCACGACTTCGGTGAGGGCACGCTCCGCGCCTACGGCGTCTCCCAAACTCAGGAGCATGATCCCGACGTCGTTCAAGCAGCGCATGCGGGATTCTTCTTCTTCGTAGAGCTCGAACGCCCGCCACGCGTGAGGTACGGCTTCGACCGACTGCCCCATGTAGTAGAACGTCGCCGCGATACCCTGCTCAGCGCGGGCTTCCGCGTCACGCTCTCCGACGGCACGTGCGTCAGCGAGCACATTTTCTAGCCGGCGTTGAGCCTCCGCGAGGTTGCCCCGGCCAAGGATCGTGTTCGCCAGACCAATGCGGGCGAGCAGCGCGGAATAGCGGTCTCCGGCCGCGCTCGCCATCTCGCCGGCTTCCGCGTACGCGGCTTCCGCTTCGTCGAACCGATTGAGCTTGCGGTGCACGCGCGCGAACCGCAGCCCGGCCGCGACCGCGTCCTTGGCCGACAAGCGGCTCGCCACCACCTTGAGCAGCGTGGTCAGGACGTCGACCGCTTCGTCCAGGCGCAGCTCCTCCTCGAGGAAGTGCGCATACGCGAACAGTGCGGGTGCGACCAGCCCGATGTCACCCAGGCGTTGCGCGTCCGCCGTGCTCTCCGCGATGCAGTGCACATGTGCGCCTTCGGTCGCCGCCGCCCGCAGCTCGGCACAGAAACGGTCGGTCGCGATCCATTGATAGTGGAACGCGTCACCGGAAACCTGCAGGCGGTCCGGCGCGAGCAAATCGACGAGCCGCAACGCGAGGAACGCGCCCTGGCCCAAGCGCGCCTCGAGCGAGGTGGCGCCCTGAGGGCCCGACACCCGCTGGAGGAAGATCGCGTGAGGCAACGATTCGAATTTCAGGCGCGAAGCCGGCATCCGGTTGGTCTCCCAGTCAGACTGGCTGGTGGTGCCCCAGCCAGGGCCCAGGGCAGGGGTTATGCCTCGATGCAACGCGCGGCCGGGTCAGAAGATAGCGTTTTCTATTGCGACGCGTTAGGCCGCAAATCTCGCGTTTTCTTGCCTTTCGCCGCACGGTTCGGATGCCACTCGCGAGGCCGTCCCTCCCCCTATTGGCCCCATGCGCCGGGGCTTTACCCTCACCGAACTCGCCGTCGTGCTGGCGATTCTGGCCATCGTGACGGCCATCACACTCCCCCGCCTGCAGGGCTTGCTGGACTGGATCGCGGTCAACACTGCCGCCCAGGACGTCACCACGGCGGTCGCCGTGACCCGTTACGCCGCTATCATGCAGGGCGGCCGACGCCGGTTGGTCGTCGCGCGGGATTCCTTGCGCATCGACCGCTGGTCGGGGGATTCCTGGGTTCCTCACGAGCGTTGGCCCGGCCCGGACCGGCACGGGGTGGCTCTGGAGGTGTCCAACCCGGTTGTCGTGTTCGACCCCATCGGGCTCGCTTGGGGGCTGTCCAACACGAAGGTGGTACTGCGACGGGGTGTTCGATCTGAAACGATCACGCTGTCCCGCCTGGGGCGGGTAAAGCGCTGGTAGGGGGAGATGCAACCAATTGCCGGGGGGAGTGCATCAAAGAGACGTGGCGGATGAAACATCCGCCGCTCTGAGTCGTACGACAACAGGCAGAACATCATGCAAGGGTCGCGGCCGAAGTGTGACGGCCACTTCGCCCGACCGCCAGCCCGGGGAGTTGTAAGCCCCGGGTCTGGTTTTTTTAGGGGGCTAGGGAGCGGATCGCCACCGCCGAAAGGTTGAACTCCACCCGATCGGCGACTCGCACCGTCCCCGCCGGCCCCCCCCGATACGGCCTGATGCCGAAGTCGCTCTGTTTCACAGAGAAACTCCCAGTCGCCCGTAGCGTATCATCGGCCGCCTCGAGTCGCATGACCACGGCGACGTCGCGCGTTTGTCCTGCGAGGGTCAATCGCCCGTGCACCTCGAGCCCGTCGCCCGCGGGGCTCACGGTCGTGGAGACGAACGTGATGAGCGCGTACCGATCGGGGTGGAGGACTTCGCTGCGCATGGTCTCGGTCACCTTGCGGATCTCGGCCGTGTCGGGGGGCGTGAGCACCTCCAGGCTGTCGACGGGCACGACCACCTCGACGCGCGAGTCAGCGGGGCTGTTCGGGTAATAGACGATTTGTCCGGACGAGGCGCGGGCGCGGACGAGATGTCCGTGACCCGCGAACCCGAGCAGCCCGGCCTTGCCGGTTTTCACTTCGAAGCGACTGGCGGGCGTGAGGATGTACACCACCGAATCGCGCCCGGCGGCCTGTGCCGTCGCCCGAGCAGGGGCGTACCAGAGCGCGGCGGCGAGCAAGACACACCGCGTCGCCGTCATCGCTGTCCCCCGCCAAAAAATCGCGCGAGCCCCTCTTCGAACGGCAACGCGCGGATGCCGAATGTCGACTCGAGCGCGTTCGCGGGAGTGGCGCTGCCTTCGACCAACATCTGGAGCTGGTCCAGAGTGAGGGGAGCGAGCGGCCCCATGACGCCCAGTGCCGCGGCTGCCGCGCGTGCGACGGCGAGCGGCACGTGCACGAGCGGGCGCGGGTGACCGGCGGCACGGCCGATGGCGCGCACAAACTCCTCGTAGGTCAGGGTCGCCGGACCACCCAGCTCGAACACGCCGCTGAGCGCGGGACGCTCGGCGGCGAGAGCGAACGCCAGCGCGACGTCCCCGATCCACACTGGTTGCATCCGAAAGCGGCCGTCCCCGAATACGGGCACCAGCGGCGACCAGCGGTGCAGCCGGGCGAGCGTACGGATCGGCCGGTTTTCGGGACCGCAGATAATGGATGGCCGGAAGATGGCGTGCGACAGGCCGGAGCTCCGCACCAGCTCCTCCGCGCGCCACTTGGTGCGGTGATAACGTGTCGCCCCCGGCTCGTCACGCGCGCCCACCGCACTCATGTGCACGAATCGGCGGACGCCCGCCTCGCGCGCGGCGGTGAGCAGGCGTCTGGTGCCCTCGACGTGCACCGCTTCGAACGTCGCGGCGCCGGCTTCCACAATGATCCCGACCAGATGGACGATGACGTCCGCGCCCCGGGTGAAGGCCGCCAGCGCCGCAGGGTCCGCCAGGTCGCCCGGCGTGCGCTCGGCGGGGAGCGCAGCCGCCGCCCGCCCACGGGCGTCCCGGCGCACCAGCGCGCGGACCTGGTGACCGCGACCCGCCAGCAGCGCGGTGATGTGGCGTCCTACGAATCCACTGGCTCCGGTAACGGCGATGAGCACGGGGGCGGGGGAAGAAGAACGGCTCAGTCGCTACTGGTGACGCCACCCTCGTCGAGGAACACCAGCGTGCGGCGCCGGGCCACCACGCTCGACAGCGCGTCGAACACGGCGGGATCGAGCACCGTCCCCGCCAGATCGGCGATCCGGCCGATGGCCTTGTCCGGGGCCATCTTCTCCTGGTAGGCGCGCGAGGTCGTGAGCGCGTCGTAGACCTCGGCGGCTCCGATGACGCGTGCGGAGAGCGGGATCGCTTCACCGCGCAGCCCATCGGGGTAGCCGGTTCCGTCGAAGCGCTCGTGGTGATGCCGTACTGCCGGGATGATGTCGCCAAGGTGTGTGAGGGGGGCGAGGATCTGGGACCCGATGATCACGTGCTGCTTGACGTGCTCGAACTCCTCGGGCGTCAGCGCGCCCTGCTTGTTCAAGACCGCCTCTCGCGTGCCGATCTTGCCGATGTCGTGCAGCCGGCCTGCGATCCGCACCAGCTCCACGTCCTCTTCAGACATGCCCAGCTGGTGAGCGACCGTGGCGGACAGGTCGGCTACCCGCGCGGAGTGACCCCGCATGTAGGGGTCCTTCGCCTCGAGGGCATTGACGAGAGCCTCGAGCGTGGCGATCGACAGACGCTCGAGCTTCATGCGCTCACGCTGCAGCTCGGCGGTCCGGGTGGTGACTTCCTCCTTGAGCCACTGGTTGAGTTGGCGGTTCTCGAGCAGCATCTCGCGGCGCTTGAGCGCGCGCTGCACCGCGCGGCCCAGGTCGGCCAGCTCGATCGGCTTGGTGAGGTAATCCATGGCGCCGCGCTGCATGCACAGCGCGGCGCTGGTCGCGTCGTTGACGGCCGTGAGCATGAGGATCGCCAGCTCCGTCTCGATCTCGAGCGCGGCGGGGACGAGGTCCACGCCGCTCGTGCCGGGCATGCGGATGTCGCACAGCATCAGGGCGATGCGATGGCGCTTGAGCTGCTGCAGTGCCTCGTCGCCCGAGCCGGCGGTATACACTTCGAATTGCTGCTGCTGCAGGAACTTCTTGAGGGCGTTCCGGATGGGCTCCTCGTCGTCCACCACCAGGATCTGAACGGGCCCCGCCATGTCGGCCACGGTGGTC
>WNGH01000846.1_pt1 | contig 27272 bp, 22 predicted proteins | sample 5400631 | NCBI WGS metagenome assembly WNGH01 (sample SAMN13153373, study PRJNA577476) | soil metagenome | isolation source: 115 cm soil or saprolite under Garry oak tree replicate 1 | place: USA:California | collected 2016-06-15
CGCAACGCTCGTCTGGCACAATCATCCCAAGGCTGGCGACGAAGCGACTTGGGCCGAGTCGCGCCGGCGGTTCAGGTTCAACCTGGAGCGAATCGATACAATATCTCAGGAGCGAACGCCGGCCGATGATGGACATCGATGATTCTCTGCGATTGCTGGCTTGGCCGCCGCGATCTTTGCGGACAAGAACTGCGAGGAATGAGACCCCACTACTGCAGTGAGCCGTGGCGCCGCCGGAAAAAAAGCCGAACGCCTCGCCGCCGAAAAGAACCTTGCCTCTGAGCAGCCCTCGCGAGGCTCCTACAGCTGAGATCGACCAGTCAGGCGGTGATACGATCGACGGCCGAGCGAAGTTGATCGATGTTAAAAGGTTTCGGGAACATGACATGCACGCCCAATCGCTCGTAAGCTTCGCGCACTTCCTCCGAAAGATACGCTGATACCACGATAATTTTGCCGCTGATACCGCGTTTCCTGATCGCTTCGACTAACTCTATCCCGGTGAGATCCGGCATTTTCTGATCGACGATAATCACATCATACGGATCCGAAGTGACATCGAGTTTGGCCAGAGCAAGGTTGCCATTTTCTACGCAGAGCATTTCATAGCGCGGCCCGGAAAAGACATACCTGAGGGAAAGCGTAACCGACGGCTCGTCGTCGATAGCCAGGATTCTGAGAGGGGCGCCCATGAACTCCGTCTAAAAGCAGCAACGTCCGTACCGGCGATCGAAGCAGACGCCGCCGAATTAACTTGTGAGGCGGCGCCCTGGCCTTGTTGAGAAGTTGAGCAGAGAATTGGAAGACTGAAACGCGGAAAGCTGAAATACATATGGGACACAGTTACGGCAGAGATAACGCGAGGAAGGGCACGGCGCCGGAAAAACAACCGAGCGTCTGGCCGACGCGAAGAAAAAGAAGAATCAAAAGTGACGAGTGACAAGTTGGCTGAATAAATCAGCCGGCGGACGACTGACCACTGACCGCCGGGGCAAATTCATTCGCGGCCGGTGTGCAACATGCTAATTTTTTAAGCGTGCTCCGCGCTCAGCTGGTCTCGCGCCGAAATCTTTTTTCATTCCTGGCGCTGATCGCTTTCGTGCCCGCCATTTTCGCGGTCGACGTTCTTACCTGGCACAACGACAGCGCGCGGACCGGCCAGAACCAGAGCGAGACAATTCTTACGCCGGCGAACGTTAACTTTAACCAGTTCGGCAAACTCTTCGTTATTCCGACCGATGGACAAGTTTACGCGCAACCGCTTTACGTCTCCAATCTCACCATTCCGGGAAAAGGCGTTCACAACGTGGTCTACATCGCAACCGAGCATGACACGGTCTATGCCCGCGATGCGGACAACGGCGTTGTGCTCTGGCAGGTTTCTCTGCTCAAGACCGGCGAAACTCCTTCGGATAACCGGGGCTGTTCCCAAGTCACACCCGAGATCGGCATTACCGCGACACCGGTGATCGATCGAAACGCCGGTTTAAACGGAACAATCTACGTTGCCCCGATGAGCAAAGACAGCTCGGGAAATTATTTCCAGCGTTTGCACGCGCTTGATCTGGTCACGGGCGCGGAGCAGTCAGGAAGCCCGGTCGATGTTTCGGCAAGCTATCCGGGAAGCGGAGCCAATAGCAATGGCGGCAACGTTTTCTTTGATCCGAAACAATACAAAGAGCGGCCGGGACTCGTGCTCAATAATGGAATCGTCTACACAACCTGGTCGTCCCATTGCGATTTTGATCCCTACACAGCGTTTATTATTGGCTACAACCAAACCACTCTGGCCCAGGTCCGCGTGATCGATCTTGTGCCCAACGGCAAAGAGGGTTCCATCTGGGCTGCCGGCGCCGCGCCCGCGGTTGATGCCAGCGGAAACATGTATGCCCTGACCGGCAACGGGACGTTTGAGACCACCCTGGACGCCAACGGATTTCCGAATCACAGCGATTTTGGGAATTGCTTTGTAAAACTCTCCACCGCCAACAACAGCCTTCAGGTGGCTGATTATTGGACGATGTTCAACACCATCGCGGAATCGAACGCGGATCAAGATCTTGGTTCAGGGGGCGTCGTGGTTCTTCCGGATATGATCGACAGCGGCGGCATTACCCGGCATCTGGCGGTCGGCGGCGGGAAAGATGGCCACCTCTATATCGCGAACCGGGACAACATGGGAAAATTCAACCCGAGTTCGAACGCGAACATCTATCAGGATTTTCCGGGAGCCACTGCGAGCGGTCTATGGGCTACGCCGGCTTATTTCAACGGGACACTTTACGTCGGCGGCACCGGCGACCATTTGAAGGCATTTGCATTTAGTAACGCGAGATTAGGAACGACGCCTGTCTCCAGTAGCAGCGTTACCTTTTCCTATCCGGGAACTACCCCGAGCATATCGGCGAATGGAACTCTCAACGGGATCGTTTGGGCGGAACAAGTGGGTACCGGCGGGGCGGCGGTGTTGCGAGCCTACGATGCAACAAATCTGGCAACAGAACTCTACAACAGCACCCAGGCCCCTAGCTCGCGCGATCAATTCGGCACGAGCAACAAGTTTGTGACCCCAACAATTGCCAACGGTAAAGTATATGTCGGCACTACGAGCGGCGTGGGCGCTTTTGGTCTGCTGAGTACGCCGACTCCGACACCGACACCGACTCCTACCCCGACGCCGACGCCGACCCCGGCACCGACGCCAACTGCAACTCCGACACCGACTCCCACGCCCACGCCCACGCCAACTCCAACGAGCGGGGCGGCGGTGATGCTTAGCCCGCCCCCGGGATCTACCTTTAGTTCGTCCAGTGTGACTTTTACCTGGAGCGCGGGTAGTGCCACCGCTTATTTCCTTTTCGTCGGCAGCTCGCTACACGGCGCCGATATTTACAACTCTGGTCAAGTGACCGTGCTTTCGAAAACAGTAAATAACATTCCCGCTGATGGGCGCACGATTTATGTGACACTAGGTTCCAAAGTTAACGGGACTTGGACCGTAAACTACTACACATATAAAGCTTTCAATCCATCTGCTACTCCTACCCCGACTCCAACATCTACTCCAACTCCAACACCTACTCCGAGTGCGACACCCACACCTACCGCGACGCCAACTCCAACACCGACTCCCACCGGTGCGGCAGTGATGCTTAGCCCGCCACCAGGATCCACCTTTAGTTCGTCCACCGTTACCTTCACCTGGAGCGCCGGCAGCGCCAGCGCCTATTTCTTTTTCGTAGGCAGCTCGCTACATGGCGCCGATATTTACAACTCCGGCCTGGTGACCGTGCTTTCGAAAACCGTAAACAACATTCCCGTTGATGGGCGCACGATTTACGTGACACTAGGCTCCAAGGTTAACGGGACCTGGACTGTAAACTCCTACACATATACGGCTTTCAAGTAATGGCCATCGTCACGGCGCTGCCGGGTTAGCGGTTCGCCACGGCGAATCCGTCCTTTGGCGGATCAGCAGCCGGCCGCCTTCGTCCAAGCAGAATTAAACCAACGCGATCACTGGTCTTGGCGCGAAACGTTTTTATGAACACCATAGCTTCGAACAGGATTTTTCTGATTCTGGTCTTCGCCTGCGCGATCTTCGCCGGCAACGGACAGGCGAGCACGACCAGCCGAGGCGCGCGTCTGATCGTGCAACGAGCGCCGAACTTTGGGAACGATCGTGTCGTCCAATTGTGGATCGACCGCCGAAAAGTCGCTGAGATTCCACGAGACCAGCATTACGAAGGATTCGTGCCGGGCGGGCATCATACCTTGGGCGTGCTTAGCCTGCCGAATACCGAGTCGCGCCAGCCCACAGCGATCGGTCTGACCCTAAGATCCGGGCGGACCTACATATTCACCGCAACATGGGACTCGGTTCGCGGTACCGTTCTGAAGAGATCGACATCGGCCAGCGACACGACGGCGGTGAAAATGCCGCGTTAACCGTCAATCGCGGTGAAGAGGCCGGGTAGTGGCCCGACTATCGCCCATTATCGGGATGAAATCGTCGCGAGACGTGCGAGTCGGCGAAAGTCCGTCGGTTGATATCACGTGGCTGTATTCTGGCCGCGGCAGCGAACCGCCGAAAGAGCGCAGCCCGGCGCTGGGCCGTGTCAGAGTGAGCGAAGTAAAGTGCGCCGTTTTGAGATAGTGTGCGTGTTAATTTCATGTATGTCTCCGGTCCCGGGGGAGAGTGGCCGATGGCAGATCGATCGGCGCAACCAGTCTACATCAGAAACGAGGGTAACCTAAGGTTATTTAGAGGTGAGAAGACAGAGGTCAGAAATCAGAAGTCGGAAATAGAGTGCGGTCAGGCCGTTTCCGAGTAGATTGGCGTGTGCCGACTTATATTTACGAGACCACCGATCCGACCAAGCCGATCCGAAACTTCGAAGTTAAGCAAAGCGTCCACGACGATCCGCTCGAGAGTGATCCGGAAACTGGCGAGGCGGCGCGACGAATAATCTCGGCCGGCTATAATCTTCTGATTCGCGGTAAATCTGTTGGTCCTTGTGTCGGCTCGGTTGGGTCACACTGACTTCGTCAGTTCTTAGTTATTGGTTAGAAGTCAGCGGGCAGAAGTCGCAGAACTTTTCGAAACGCCGAGAGCTCAAAATCTAAAACCAGAAAACGTATGAAACATTTTACATTGCTTAGTTTAATCTTGATGTCGTTGGAATCAGGAAAAGCCATGCTCGAGCTAAAACCGTAGCCGAACATGCAGAAGAAAAATTCAAATACATCGGCGAGATCGAGGGTGTTGGTGCTGGTCGATGAGTCCAATGTTGGAAGCTCGGTCCGCACCGTCGGGCGGGGTTTGGATTGGATAAAACTGCGCGATTTTCTGGCCGGCCCAAACACCGGACGCGAGCTGATTGAGATGGTTGTTTATGCCGGACTTCCGCCGGCGATGCCGATCTGGCAGGAAGAACGCGACAAGAAGAATAAGTTTATGCAGTGGCTGCGTTCCAACGGATTCATGGTTGTGACCAAAGATGGGTCGCCCGCTGAGGAAGGACGTTACAAGGCGAACGTGGACGTAATGATGGCGATCGACGCGCTCGAGCTTTCGGTCGAGATGCAGCCCGATGTCGTTATTCTTGTAACCGGTGACACCGATTTCGCGTATCTCGCGATCAAGTTGAGGCGGCGCGGTATCCGGGTGGAAGTGGCATCCGTTTCGCAAAATCTTGGGAACATATTGCGATCAGCTGCGAATGAAGTGATCGATCTGGCGCAGTTGTTTCGGACGTTTGAAATGATCCAGGAACCGGCACCGGCTCGCGCTATGCCGCCGCGCCAGAACCAGCAGGAAGGGCGACCTCAACCACAAAGACCGCCGAATCAGCAGCAACCGCAGCAACAACGCAGGCCACGGCGCGCATTTCCCCGGAGACAATCCGTTACCGACCGCTGATTGATCTCTAACCAGCGACCGCTGACCTCCGACCTCCTTGGCAGGCCGTAATTTCAATGAAGGCGGCTGACCTCTTCGCCAACGGACGAAATCGCCGTCGCGACTGGCCCGCCTCCGCGCAGGGCTACGGCGTGGCAGGCCTTCGAAATGTGTGGTGTTTTCCCCGGTTTAGGCGATAATAGGACAAGTTTTTCTGCTGCGATTTCCTGACGGGGCTATCTCGCCCCGGAATTAATCCTCGTCAGCCGCTGGACCCAGTTAATCAATTATGAAGCCCGAACTTGTTAAAGCCGCCAGTGAAGTAATCCACAATCAGCAAATTCTCGTGAACATGGTTTCACGCCGTGTTCGACAACTCACCATTGGACACCGTCCGCTGGTCGAATTCGTTCCCGGGATGGGTCACGCCGATATCGCCTTGAGTGAGATCGCCACTGGTAAATTGACGTTCGAATCCACGCTGGGCCAGAACGGTAATACGCCGACGGATGTGGTCCAGTTCCCTGGAATCATCGCAAGCAAGAAGACGAAAAAGGCGGCGTAGAACGTTTGACCCTCGGGCGGTCCGCTCAACAACTCGACAGCTTTTATGGGACACAGTCACGGCCGAGATAACGTGAGGAAACGAGCGCGGCGCCGGAAAAAAACCGAACGCCTGGCCGACGCGAAACGGAAGCAGCCTTCGCGCGAGGCTACGCGCTCGCCAAGGAACGCAGACGGCTAAGACGCCGAGTTAAGCGTTATTGGTTATCGGTTATTCGATATCCGTTATCGGCGCGCGAAACGCCGTCGTCTGACCTTTGATTACTGATCGGCTGACCGCTGGCCGCTAATCCTTGGCCAGGGTCTGTTCCCATTTCGCCCGATCTTCAAGGATGGTCCTAAGATAGGCGCTATCGCACGGCTTGGTTAAATGGTGGTCGAAGCCGGTGAGCTTGGCGATGTGGACGTCGCTCGGATAGGTGTAGCCGGACAAGGCGATGGCTAACACGCGTTTCCCGCGCCGGCGCGCTTCGCTTACGAGGGCGTAGCCGGTGCCGTCGGGCAGCGCGATGTCGCTCAGGATGACGTCAACCGGGGGTCCGTTATCCAGGCGGTCCATCCCGCTCTTGAGGCTGTCAGCCGGGGAAACGTCGTGGCCCCAACGTTTGAGCAACCCGGTAAGGACTTCCCGAGTGTCCTGATGATCTTCCACGACTAATATCTGCATACCGCCCCTAACGATGATCCGCGTCTGAATCGAATCCCACCGCGCTTGTGGACGGGTGTCTCGAAAGAAAGTTATTGGTTGACTACTGACGGCGGCGGCGACCGCAGCGGTGCGCGGTGACATCATTCCGAGCTTTGCCGGTGCCATGCCCTGTGGCGGCAACACCATTTTGGAACGATCGTGTTCCAAGAAAGCGGCGCTGCTCCGGAGTCAGTTGAAACTTTTGCTGTTGCCGTTCCGATGAGGAGATGTCGCCGGAATCTTCAGCCGGCGGAAACGTTTTCTCTTCAGGATCTGACACGTCCATTAAGGGATCCCCTTCCCTGGAATAGAATGGTAGCACCAGTCTTTGCCCTCAAAGGAAGAAACGATGTCGCTCGACAACCAGAAGTCAGCGATGGAATTCGTGTTAAATTGGCGGCCACAAATGAACGGCGAGATCCGGACACGCGAGTTTTCAATCGATGATTATGAGGCGGCAATTGATTTGTGGCAAAAGGTCGAGGGCCTCGACATCGCGGAAGGCGACGATCGCGAAAGCGTTCGGCGGTTTCTCGGCCAAAATCCGGGCTTGAGTCGGGTCGCAACGGATGGATCAAGAATGGTCGGCGTGGCATTATGCGGTCATGATGGACGCCGCGGATACATTTATCATTTGGCGGTTGATCCGAAATACCAGGGACGCAGGCTCGGAAAACGGCTGGTGACTGAATGCCTGGAAGGTTTGCGACGCACCGGTCTCGAGCGTGCGACCATTATGGTCGCGGACGATAATCCGCGCGGGCGCGAGTTTTGGAAGCGTTGCGGCTGGGAAGAAATTGATGGCGCAATCGCGATGGGAAAAGACATTTGATTGCTGACCGCTGACCGCTGATTGCCGATTGCTGATTGTGCGCCACGCGGTAACGTCTTTCTCCGTTTTGTGACAATGACTTTAAGGCTTCAACTGGTTCCGCTCTGCGGCGGTTTGCTGCTCGTGTTCGCGAGCGCGGCCTTGGCCGAGGGTGAATACCAACAAACCAGGGACAGTAAGACCATGGTCTGGAACAGCACTCCGAAGCCGGGCGAGACGTCGAGCTGGGCGGGCGGGCGGGACAAAGAAAATTATGCGAGCGGCTTTGGTGATCTCACCTGGTACACCGCGAACGGGAAGGTATACGTGCGTTATTACGGCAACATGGTCCACGGAAAGTTTGAAGGAGCGGTCAATGCCCATACCAACGGCCGAACCGCGCACGCTTATTTCGTCGACGGCGGACGAGTGACCGGTTGGGCGCGTGGTCGGGCGCCGTCGAGAATGAATCTGCCGGAAGCGGCAATCGTTGAAAAACGAAAAGCGGCCGCGGAAAAAATAGCGGCCGCGCAAAAACCGAAACCCGAACCGGAAAAGCATTTAGCTGCGGCGGCGCCGGAAACAGCGACAAAACCGAAGGCGGAACCGGAAAAGGTCCGTTCCATCGCGAGCAAGTCGGGCGCAACTCCGGCTCCGGTGGCGCCAGCGCCAACGCCGCCGACGGTGGCCAAGGAAAAGATTGCGCGCGCACCGGAGAAAACAGAAAACGCAGCGTCAGTATTTGAACCAACGCCGATTCCGACAAAATCAGAGACCGGCACTCAGAAGTCAGAAATCAGCGGCTCGACCGAGAGTTCGGTGCCGGCATTGGACCGGCCGGTCCCGGAAACCACCACCCAACCCTCGACTCAAGAGGCGCCACCTGTTGTCGCGGAAGGACCTGCCCAAAATGAAGAAGTCAGCAGTCTTGCTCCCGGCAATCGGCCTTCCGCAGCAAAGTCTGATGACGACGTTTCGTTAAGCACGCTGGTCGACCCGCCGTCTTCTCTGCGCGCAACTTCAATCCCTGAGACCGCGACGGAAAAAACAGAAAGGTCGACATCGTCGGCGTCGAGTACGGACAAACTGACCGAAGCCGAAACGATCAATCTGGCGGACACCGAAGCGCGCATTCAGGGATATCATGTCGACGAATATCAGCGTCCGAAAGTCGATCACTCCGCGGTCAAAGGGAAGTGGGTCCTCTTTTACAGTTTGAAGCAAGACGCCGACGCGCAGGGAAACCCCAGCGCGTTCACCGTCACCATCGAAGACCAAACGAAGAAGGTAGAAATTCGAAAATAGGATCCGGGCAGGACTGGCGGTCGAGCCGCTCTGGCACTCGATTGGCCTTCACCGGCTTTTTTGCAGCATTGCCTCTGCAAAGCGGAAAACTCTCGGCACCAAGGCTTTTTATTAATACTGCGGACTTTCCTGTTGTGAAGCGCAGACTGAATGACTACAATCGCCGTTCTTGTGAAGGCGCCCGGTTTTATCGTTTTTGGAGCGTTGCTATTGCTCCTGATTTTGGCCAACGGCGCGCTGGCCGACGGTGCTTACCAGCGGACCGACGACCGTAAAAAAACTTTCGTTTGGAATAACAATCCCAAGCCCGATGACACCGCAACCTGGTCTGGCGGTCGTGACGCGGAGGGCTATGCCACCGGACCGGGCACGCTTCAGTGGTTCCGAACGGACCGAAGTTTCACCACCGGTTCGAATGTTTTCTCGCCCAAAAAAACACTCATCAGCAGTTATTCAGGGACGATGGTGCACGGGAAATTCAGCGGCGGTGTCATGACGGTCGATCATGGAACAACGTATCACGCGACGTTTGTCGATGGTCATAAGAACGGGCGCTGGACCGCCGGCCCAGTAGTTACAAAAGCAGAAAGCGCAGAGCCTGCGGCCGCGGCGGAGAAGCCGGAGCGCACCGCATCCGCAACATCAACAGAAGTCGCCAGCGAATCGTCAAAGACGAAAAAGATTTCGGAAGAAAAAACGCAACCGCGAGTTGCAGAAGAAACAAGTGCCGACATTCCGGCCGCAGGACCAGAAGAATCAGAAGTCAGCGGTCAGAGGTCAGAGGTCAGTAAATCAGCGACTGCCAGTGAAGAGCCGGAGCAATCGGCTACGCCGCGAGCACCCGTGACCAGGAAAGCCGCACTTGCGCCTGGCGCCGTCCGCGCGATTGAACATCCGACTCACGCCGTTGCCAAAAAATCGGAAACCGAACCGGCCAGGCGCTCTGACCGCGCGAAGCCCGAACAAACCGAAAAGTCATCGAAGATCGCGAAAGCCGCCTCCTCTCAACCATCCAAAGCCGAGACACAATTAAGTGAAGATATTCCAGCGGAAGGGCCGCTCTCGGCTGGGGCCGAGAAAGCCCAAAGCCCAAGTTCCAAATCCGCAATAGCCGAATCCTCTCAACCCTCAACAACTCCGGTGGACAATTCGCTCCGAACGTTGACCGGACCGCCGTCATCGCTTCACGTCAGGACGCCGCCGGAAACAAATCCGCCGGCGCAAATCTCGACGCCTCCGATCGCCGCCGTTTCGTCGCCGACTGCTGGTGCGAAATTAACGGCAGTGCAGGCCATGGACATTGCCGATATTGAAGCGCGCACGAAAGGCTACGATCTGGGTGAGTATCAATTGCCGAAAGCAGAATACAACGCGGCCAGCGACACCTGGTCGGTCACGTACGTCGCGCGCGACGCCGGTAAAGCGGCCAAGAAATTAAGCGTCACGATCCAGGACAAGACCGGAAAAGCGGAAGTGAAGAAATAAGCGCTGCGCGCTTGGTTATTAGTTCACAGTCGACCGGGTCTGCACCCTCACCTGCCGCTTCGCGTCTTCCTCTCCCTGCGGGAGAGGATTGAGGTGAGGGCCTTTCCTTTGTGTCAGCAGGCCTCTCCGTTGAGATTTCAAGACTCGTAGCCAGCAAGAATCGGGTGGGACGAATCCCGCCGCGATGTAACCTGATTCGATGAGTCAGTCAAAAGAGCGCGATTACGTTCTCGGCACACACGACGAGGAACTGGCGCGATTGGGAGTACAACATCGCGCCTGGCGGCCGGTAGTTTTGGATTGCTGGAAACAGGCGGGCATTACCAATGGAAGTCGCGTCCTCGATGTCGGCGCGGGACCGGGATACGCGACGGTCGATCTTGCTGAAATTGTCGGACCCGGTGGACGGGTAGTCGCAGTCGAACGGTCGAGTAATTTTGTAAACGCGATCAAGAGCGCCATCGAAACCCAATCGCTTTCAAATGTCGATGTTCACGAGCTCGACTTGATGAATGACGATTTGCCGGACGGTCCTTTTGATTTCAGCTGGTGCCGCTGGGTGCTTTGCTTCGTTTCTGATCCAGAGCTGCTGGTTAAGAAAATCTCGCGCGTCACGCGCCGAGGCGGCCGGGCAATTTTTCATGAGTACGGTCATTACACGACATGGCGTTTTTTTCCGCAGCGGGCGAGTTTGGAAGAATTCAGAAGCCACGTGATCGCGACCTGGCGCGAAGCCGGGGGCGAGCCGGACACCGGACTACAACTGCCGTCATGGTTAACGAAGAACGGATTCACCGTGCGGACGGCGGCGCCGCGAATTTTCTGTCTTCAATCGAATGATTACATGTGGCAGTGGCCGGCCCAATTCATTCATGTCCATCTGTTGCGCTTGCAAGAGCTCGGCCGAATCGACGCCGAGTTTGCCGACAAGGTCCGGGCCGACCTGGCTGCGGCCGAGAAAGAGAAACCTTCATTCATGCTGACTCCGCTTGTTCTTGAGATCGTGGCGGAAAAAGTGTAGGTCCGAGGTGCGGGCCGCACCGGCGTTGGACTGGCGGTTTAGAAGGTCCCTTTCGATTTCGGTTGCCACCAATCGCATCGGCGCGACAGGATTCGAAACATCGCATGAAAGACCTGACCGAAGGCTCAGTTACCAAGCATTTGTTGCACATGTCGGCTTTTATGGGCGTGAGCATGGTGGTGCAGACGCTTTATTTGCTGGCCGATCTTTTTTGGGTTGGACGTCTCGGCAAGGAAGCCATCGCTGCGGTCGGTGTCGCTGGAAATCTAACTATGATCGTGCTGGCGTTGACCCAAATGCTCGGCGTCGGCACAACCGCGCTAATCTCGCAAGCCGCCGGAAGAAAAGATCAGCCGCACGCGGAACTTGTCTTCAATCAATCATGCGCGATGTCGATCTGGATTGCGCTCGCGCTAGGCGCAGTCGGCTTTGTTTCAATGGACGCTTACGCCAATTCGCTGAGCGCAGATCCCGCGACCGCGGGATTGGCCAAAGCATATCTACTCTGGTTTCTTCCAGCGATGTTGCTGCAGTTCCCGCTCGTCTCGATGGGCTCGGCCTTGCGCGCGACCGGAATTTTTCAGGCGCCAGTCATCTTCCAGGTGGTCAGCGTGATTGTGAATATCGTACTCGCTCCCTTTTTGATCTTCGGGATCGGACCGTGGCCGAAACTTGGTGTCACGGGTGCGGCACTCGCGACCTTCATTTCCATTCTCGTCGCCGACCTGCTCATCATTTGGTACTTCGAGAAAAAGTATCGTTACCTCCGTTTTCGATTTCCGCTCTGGCGCGCACAAATGAAAATCTGGAGCGCGATGCTGCGCATCGGCGTCCCAGCCGGCGCTGAGTTTGTCCTTCTCTTTGTCTACATCGTCATCGTCTACTGGATCATCCGAAATTTCGGTCCGGCGGCGCAGGCAGGATTCGGGGTCGGCGCGAGGGTGATGCAAGCGCTCTTTTTGCCTGTGGTCGCACTAAGTTTTGCAGTGTCGCCCCTGGTTGGACAAAACTTCGGCGGCCGTCGGGCCGATCGCGTCCGGCATTCGGTTAAATCGGGGCTTGGGCTGGCCACTGCCTTGATGCTCGTACTCGCCGTGATCACGGAGATCGTGCCCGGACCGATGATCCGTTTTTTCTCCAAAGATCCGAATGTGATTAACTTTGGAAGCGATTATCTCCGCATCGTCGCTTTCAACTTCGTTGCGGCCGGCATTGTCTTCACCAGTTCGAGCATGTTCCAAGGACTGGGCAACACGGTGCCGCCATTACTGAGCTCGGCCTCACGCCTGGTTCTCTTTGCGTTGCCGGCGCTGTTGTTGTCACAGAAACCGGGATTCGACATTAAACTTGTCTGGTATCTGTCGGTCGGATCGCAGCTCCTTCAGGCCTGCATCAATTTGTTGCTGCTGCGGCGCGAGCTGCACAAAAAGTTGCGGTTCGACGACCACGGCCCGGACTTCATTCCGGCAAGTGCGGCCGCGTCTTGAAGGATAATGAACTGCAAGTCTGTTCTCTGCGCGATTGCGATCGCTTTGCTGGCAGTTAATCGATTGCTTCTGCCAAGTGCGGTAGCCGCGACGCTCGAGGGTCACCAGGTTCAAGGCGGAGCCACGCTCGACTTTCAATTTCCGATCAGCAGTTACTTCCAGGAATCCGCAGCGCAGGGCGGCAATCCGCGACCAACCACCGGTCGCGCACTTTTGATGTTTCCAAAGAATTTCGATCCCGCGCGTTCGTGGCCAATTCTGATTGTGACATCGACAACCGATCTCGACCGCACGAGCATAATGGACGCGCCGTGGTACCGAGACGCGGCCATGGTAGAGGGCTGGGTCGTTCTTGCGACGGACGCGACCATTCGTCCGCGCACCGATTCGGTCTTATGGCGATTGGCAATGTTAACGGCGGGATTGCAAATGATTCGCGACAATTGGCCGCAATCGGCCCGTTGGCCGGCAGCGTTTGCCGGATTTTCCGGTGGTGCGAAGAGCAGCGGATTTCTCGGCGCGATGCTGACAAAAAACCGTGGGTTTAAAATCTGTGGATTTTTCCTGGCCGGAATGAACGCCGATCGGCTAAGCGCCGCCTATCATGACTACCAACCTCCAGCCGATTTCCTCAGCATTCCCATCTGGCTCAGCAGCGGCACAGCAGATCAAATTGCGCGGCCCGGAGCGGAGGAAGGAGTATTTTATTCTTTGAAACGCACCGGGTTTCAGCAAGTCCGCCTGGAACATTTCTCCGGCGGTCATGAACTCAAGGGCGAAGAGATTCAACGGGCTCTGCATTGGTTCCGGGAAGTCGGAAAATTCTAGAGCGGAACTCGACAAAAAGCTGCGGTTCGACCAGGGCACGGACTTTATTCCGGCAAGTGCGGCCGCCTCGTAAGGAAAGTAAGAAGTAAGAAAGCGAGAAGTAGGAAAGGGAAGCGAATTCGGGTCTTGCACTTTAGTGCAGTGACAACCAGCTTTCTGACTTCCGTTTTTCAACCTGCATTTATGCGCTCTCGAATTCTTCTTCTTGTCTCAATTTCCTCTTTGTTTTCGATCTTCGCGGCTTCGGGGCAATCGTTGCCGAATACCACCCGTCTTCTTCGTTTTCCAACGACGAACGATCGCGAGATCGTTTTTTGTTACGCGGGCGAGCTTTACACGGTCGGCAAAGACGGCGGGATCGCGCGACGTCTGACCAGCGGTCCTGGTTATACTTCTTTCCCGCGTTTTTCCCCGGACGGGAAGCAAGTCGCCTTCACCTCGGAATACGATGGTAATCGCGAAGTTTACGTGATGCCGGCGGAAGGCGGCGCGCCGAAGCGCCTTACGATCTCGGCGACGCTCGGCCGCGACGATGTCTCAGATCGAATGGGCCCAAACAACATCGTGATGGCGTGGGAGAACACGAAACCGCTGATCGTCTTCCGTTCACGGATGAAATCGTTCAACGATTTCATCGGCTCGCTTTTCACCGTCGGCCTCGACGCCGAACTTCCGCAGCAAGTGCCGGTGCCGCGCGGCGGGTTCACTTCGTTTTCACCGGACGATTCGAAAATGGCGTTCAACCGCGTTTTCCGCGAGTTCCGGACCTGGAAACATTATCGCGGCGGAATGGCCGACGACATTTGGATCCACGATTTCAAAACCGGCGCGACTGAAAACCTGACCAACAATCCGGCCCAGGACATTTGCCCGATGTGGGGACCGGACAACAAGATCTATTTCATTTCCGATCGCGACGGCCGGATGAATCTGTTCGTGGTCGATCTCACCTCGAAGGAGTCGAAACAGCTCACCAACTTCAAAGATTTCGACATCAAATTTCCGTCGATCGGGAAAGAATCGATCGTTTTCGAACAAGCCGGCTACATCTGGCGATACGATTTGAAGGGCGGCCAGGCCACGCCGCTGCCGATCGAGATCAAGGAAGATTTGGCGATCGGACGTTCGGCCTTGGTGGATGCATCCAAACATGTTGAGTCGGTCAGCCTCGCGCCAGATGGGGAACGAACGGTCGTGGTCGCCCGTGGCGACCTTTTCTCGGTGCCGGCTAGGAACGGGACGCCGCGCAATTTGACCAAGACATCAAACGCGCACGAGCGCGACGGGGTTTGGTCGCCCGACGGAAAATGGATTGCCTACAACTCGGACGTAACCGGCGAAAACGAATTGTATGTCCGTGCGCAGGACGGAAAAGGCGATGCCGTTCAAGTGACCGGCGGAGCGGATACCTATTTTTACGCGCCGAAATGGTCGCCCGACAGTAAGAAGCTACTCTGGGCCGATCGGTTGCAGCGGCTGCGTTATGTCGATGTTGCGAGCAAGACCGTGACGCAAGTCGATCAGGACAAATATGGCGAGATCGAAATTTTCAATTGGTCGCCGGACAGCCAATGGATCGCGTGGGGACGGCCGGAAGAAAACGGAATGCCGCGGGTGTATCTTTACTCGCTCGCGAGCAAACAGCAGACAGCGGTGACGGACAATTGGTACGGGTCGGGCGAGCCCGTCTTCAGCGACGACGGCAAATATTTACTGCTCGGCTCGGCGCGCGATTTCAAAGCAACTTTTGGCGACGAGGAGTTCGCGAACATTTATCGCGACATGGAACGCGTTTATTTAGTGACGCTCTCGAAGGAAACCGAAAACCCGCTCGGGCCAAAGAGTGATGAAGTGGGCAAGGCCGAGCAAAAACGCGAGAAAGAGAAAGCCAAGGAAGCGGAGGAAAAAAAGCCGGAAGAGAAAGCAGCCGGCGAGAAAAAAGCAGACGAAAAGAAAACGGAAGCCGCCAAGCCGAAGAAACCGGTGGTAGTTAAAGTCGACACCGACGGAATTCAAAATCGCATCCTCGGGATCGAGATCACGCCCGGAAATTACCGAAACATCCGAATGGTCGACGATCGCATCTTTTATCTTCGCCGGACCGCCGGCGACGACGTCGGCGAAGACGACGACAATGGCGATGGCGATGGCCGCGACCGGAAATCACATCTCTGCTCTTACAGCGTGGAGGACCGTAAAGAAACGGTGATTGGCGATGTGAACGATTACGAGATCACATTCGATGGAAAAAAGATGCTTGTTAAAATCAAAAAAGATTACGCGATCATCGATTTGCCAAAGGACAAGATCGAGACCAAAGACCACGAGCACAAGATCGAAGGCCTCGACATGCAGCTCGACCGGCACGCGGAGTGGAACCAGATCTATTTCGAATGCTGGCGGCACATGCGCGATTTCTTCTTTTCGCCGACGATGAACGGCGTCGACTGGAAGGCAATGCGCGATAAATACGCCGCGCTCGTTCCGTTCGTGAATCACCGCAACGATCTCACTTATTTGCTCGGGGAATTGATCGGCGAATTGAACAGCGGCCATACTTACGTCGGCGGCGGCGAGCGGCCCGACACTCCCCGGATCAAGCTCGGTTTGTTGGGCGCGGAACTCTCGCGCGACTCGGCCACGCGCGCGTACCGGATCGACCGCATTTTGCCGGGCGAAAACTGGGATAAACACACGCGCTCGCCGCTCACGGCCGTGGGCGTAAACGTTAAAGTCGGCGATTACATTCTCGCCGTCAACGGGACGCCGGTCTCGTCCCTCCCAAATATTTATCAGGCCCTGATCGGCACGGCGGACAAACAGGTGATTTTGCGGGTGAACTCGAAGCCTTCGGACGCGGGCGCACACGACGTGACCGTTGTGCCGACGGCAAACGAAGGACCGCTCTATTATTTAGATTGGGTGCAAAAGAACATCGATTACGTGACGAAAAAAACCGGCGGCGAAGTCGGTTATCTGCACATTCCGGATATGGGACGTCCCGGATTAAACGAATTTACCAAGCTTTATTTCCCACAGATCCGCAAAAACGCGTTGATTGTCGATGTTCGCGGAAACGGTGGCGGTTTTGTTTCGCCGTTGGTGATCGAAAGATTGCGGCGCGCGTTCGTGATGGTGGGGATCGCGCGCAACGGAATGCCGCAGCCCGATCCAGCGCACGCCTTCATGGGCCCGATGGCCACCTTGATCAACGAATTCTCGGCATCGGACGGAGATATTTTCCCATTCCGCTTCAAAACGCTGGGCCTGGGCAAACTAATCGGCAAGCGGACCTGGGGCGGCGTTGTCGGAATTCGCGATTCGCTTCCGCTGGTGGACGGCAGCCAGTTCTTCAAACCGGAATTCGGGCTTTATTCCAAGGACGGAAAAGAATGGATCATCGAAGGTCACGGCGTTGATCCCGATATCGTGGTCGATAACGATCCGGCGAAAGAATTTCGCGGCGAAGACCAGCAACTCGACCGGGCGATCCAGGAGGTTCAGCAAGAGATGAAGACGAAAGGCTATCAATTGCCGTCGCCGCCGCCTTATCCGAATCGCGCGACGCCGTAGCCGCTTCGCTGTGCGAGCGTTGTAGCTGCCGATGTCCTCATCGGCAGATTGTAAAGAGTGTGCCGCCAGGGACGGCGGCAGCTACACCAAAATCCCTCGCTTGCGATCCAGAGAACGGGAATGTTCATTTGAACTTGCATCGGCGAACTGCTGCGCCGATGCTGGGTTTATGCTGACCCATCGCCAGAAAAGCGTTCTCGATTTCATTCAACGCGAGCAGCGCGACAAAGGACTCACGCCGAGCACGCGCGAGATCCAAAGTCATTTTCATTTTGCCAGCCAAACCTCGGTGATGCAGTACATCGCCGCGCTCGAGCGAAAAGGATTTCTCCAACGCCACGCCGGCAAAGCGCGCGCATTGATCACGCCGGTTCAAAAAGTCCGAATCACCGATGTGCCGATTTATGGCCAAATCCCGGCGGGCATGGCGGCATTGACCGAACAGGACATCGAAGGCCACGTCTCGATGGATGCGCGTTCGGCGAATGTTTCCAGGAATCACGGCACGTTCGCGCTGCGAGTTCGGGGCGATTCGATGATCGGGGCCCACATTTTGGATGGCGACATCGTGATTTTGGAACAGAGCAAGGACGTCCATAACGGTGACATCGTGGCCGCCCTGATCGACGGTGATACAACTTTGAAGCGATACGTGGTCGATCATGGCCGGCCTTATCTGAAAGCGGAGAACCCGCGCTATCCGAACTTGATTCCCGCGCGCGAATTAAAAATTCAAGGCGTGATGGTCTCGCTGGTGCGCAAGCACGAGCGGCGGAAGAAATAATACTAAGACGAACTCAATTTTCGCTGGAGGGCGCCGCGCATCGGCGCTTTTTTATTTTGGGACCACGGCGGCGGGTCTCCCTCCAGGCATAAATGTTCGCTTGAACATATTCTCCTTTGTGCCAAGGTTGGTCATGGCGACGCCTGCGGTCATTATCGATCTCCGGAAAGCGCTCTCTGAACGATTTCCAGCACGCTCAGCGCCGGCCGCCTCGGTTTTAACCACTGGCTTGCCCTTCTTAGACCGGGCAAGCGGCGGCGGCCTGCCGAAAAGCGCGATCACCGAATTAATTACACCGCGACCCAACGCCGGAAGCGCGTCGCTCCATCACGCGCTTCTGAGAGCGGCCCAACGGGACCGCCATTTTGTCGCATTGATCGATGGCTCTGATTCGTTTGACCCCGGTTCATCGGACAATTCTGCGTTGCGGCATTTGCTTTGGGTTCGCTGCCGGAAAGCGTTCGACGCCATCAAAGCCGCTGATTTCCTTTTGCGCGACGGCAATTTCCCGCTGGTAATTGTCGATCTTGTTCTGAACACGCCGGAGGAGTTGCGAAAAATTCCGCAGACAAGCTGGTACCGTTTGCAACGATTGGCGGAAGCTGTGCCGACGGCATGTCTCATCATCAATCGAGAAGGGATAGTCGGCAGCGCCCAATTAAAAATCGTTCTCGAGAATTCCTGGACACTGCAAACTTTGGAAAAAGAAAATGCAATTTCGCATCTGCGATTTCGCATTCAACGCTCGCATCGCAAATCAGAGCTCAGCGATCAGAGGTCAGAAGCCCGATTAGCAAATTAATGTTCGCGACGATTTATTTACCCAATTTTTATTTGCAGGCCGCAATACGGCATCATCCCAAATTGCGCGCTCAACCCGTGGCCCTGATCGACGCCAGTGAAAAGAAAGTTGCGATTATTGAGCTGAATGACGCCGCCGAAAAAGCCGGCATCACTAAAGGCCTGACGCCGAGTCAGGCCCTGGCCCGGTGCTTGCACGTCGTCATTCGAGCACGCGAGCGCGCGCAGGAAAATGTGATCGCCGAAATTTTATTGCAGCATGCGTTTATGCTTTCGCCATTTGTCGAAGCAACCGCCTCCGGAGTTTGCACTGTCCAATTTACCGAGAGCCGAGATCTGACCGCGAAACTCTCACGTGTTATTGCGAAACTCGAGAAATGCGAAATTCATGCCCAAGCCGGAATCGCATCATCGCCTGACACCAGTTATCTGGCGGCGCATTTGGCCCGACCGGTGTTGCAAATTGACCAAGCGAAGGAATTTCTCGCGCCGTTGCCAATCGAAACGCTTGCGATCGCGTGAGATTGGTAGCGGCGATTGACCTCAATCGCCATGGCGGTTCGGTGAACCGCCGCTACCCTGCCGCGGCTGGTTTACGTTCGATAAATAATCCGTAAACGAAACCGCCGAGTGCCGCACCGATCAATGGCCCGAGCCAGTAGACATAATGATCATGCCAAAACCATGATGCCAGAGCTGGTCCAAAAACGCGGGCGGGATTCATCGCCGCGCCGGTCAAGGGGCCGCCGAACAAAATATCGAGCGTGACCGTTGCCCCAATTGCAAATCCAGCGAGTCCGCGGCCGCGTTCGTCGACTGCCGTCCCATAAACGACGAAGACCAGAAAGAAGGTGAGGATGGCCTCGACCAAGATTCCCTGCATCCCGGTCAAATTAATAGCGAGCTGGGGCGTTCCCATCACCACCACCTCGCGACCAAACAGGCCCAGGCAAATCAAAGCAGCCGTGAAGCCGCCCAGCAGTTGTGCGCTCCAATAACGAATTGCCCTCGCAAGCGTCATGTGACCGCCGCAAAGCAGACCGAACGTGACCGCCGGATTCAAGTTCCCGCCCGAAATGTGCATCGTGGCTGAAGCAAAAACCGCGATGGTCAAACCGTGCGCCAGCGCAATACCAAGTACGTCGTGTCCGGCCGTTTTAATCGCCCCGATGCCGACGAAAATGAGAGCAAATGTTCCGACAAATTCCGCAAGCCAGGGACGAAATTTTTCCATGGCGCAATGAGATCAAATTGCAAAGAGAGTGACAAGGGGCGCGTGACTAGTGACCAGACCAAAATTAGGCCACGGGTGACTCGTCACTCGTCACTCTTCTTATCCGCCCGCGTAATTGGGATATTTCTCGCGCAGCTGTCGCGCGACTTTATCGGCCTCTGCCGTATTGCCAGCACGCTGATAAGCGGTCGCAGCCTTCTGCAAAGCCCGCGGCGTGATCGCCGGGTCGTCATAGAGCAAAGCGACACCCATGAATGCCTTGCTCGCTTCATCAAAATTACCGCGCTCGAATTGGACATCGCCCGCCAGGAGACGCGCCTGAGCGTTCACCTGTCCCTCCGGCTGAAGCACCATGATTTGCTCGGCGATCTTTTGCGCGTCGTCTGGTTTATGAGCAGCGATCTTCACCTCACCAAGCTTCAGCAGCACTTTGGCTTTTCCCGCAGGATCGGTCGCGACCTGCAGATATTTGCCGAGCGCGGTTTCCGATTCGTCGAACTTCTGTTGTTTGGCGGCAGCGTCGCCAAGATAAAACCAAAAATCCGGTTTGACCGGGGGATTGTCGATCTTTCCAAGCACGCCGAGATATTTCTCGGCGGCGGCATAATTTTTCTCGTTGTAATAATCAATTCCCAACCACTCCAGGATTTCGGCCGGGATCGTGCCAGCGGCATTGGCCGCGAGAAAGCCATCGACTTCTCGCGTGACGGCGCCGCGATCATGCAGACCGAAATACGACGAAATGATGCGGATTGTCGCCTGAACGTAATAGCGATCCTTATCTAGCTGACGCGCCGTGTTGAGGGAAGCCAGCGCGGTCTTGTAATCCTTCATCTCAAACGCGGCTTTGCCGATGTAGTAATGCGCCATCGACGCGGCCGGGCTTTTCGGAAATTCTTTTAAGAGCTGACGAAACGTTTCGCTCATTCCCTTCGGGTTTTGTTGCTGACCAAGAATGAGCGCCTTGCGCTGGAGCGCTTCCTCGCGCTCGCGCGCTTGGGGATATTTCGCCAGGATCGCGTTCCAATCCGAAAGCGCAGCGTCGTAGTTTTTGTCGCTCTCGTATGTTTCGGCGCGACCGGCGTAAGCCGAAGGCGCAAGCGGATTGTCGGGGAAAGCCTGAACGAAGAATCCAAACGCCTCAACGATCCCAGCCACGTCCTTCATTTGCAGATAACAGGAACCGAGTTGATAGGCCGCTTCCGCGCGAAGTTTGGGTGAGAGCTTGGAAGCGCGAAGTTCCGAAAAAATCGGCGCCGCGCGCGGATAATTTTGCTGTTTATAAAGCGCTTCGGCTTTGAACAATTTCGCCTGGTCGGCGCGTTCGGCCGAAGGATTTGTAGCCAAGAATTCGTCCACCTCGGGCGGAAGGGCCGAGGGATCCGAATTGTAAATATTAATAAGGCGCTCGAACGCCGCCTCTTTTGCTTCTTCGCGACCCGGATATTTGTCGATGATTTCGCGATAAAGCGCCTCCGCTTCCTTAGCATGCCCGAGCTGCCGCTGGCTGTTCGCGGCGAGCAATATGACCTCCGCGCGCATCTCCTCCGGAAGCTGTTGCTGCGTTTTCTTGTAATCGTTCAGAAGTTGCGCGAATTGGCCGGTCTGAAATTGCAGCCGCAAAATGCCGAGTTGGGCCAGGGAACGCCAGCGACCGGCTTCAGGTAGCGAACGGCCTTTCTGCAGTAATGCCATCGCCTTGTCCGACATGCCTTTGTCGATCTTGCCCTTGTCAGACTGCAGAAGATCCAGCGCGATCAGTCCAGCCCGGACGGTCGCCTCGATTTTCAACGCCGGTTTCTGTGTTTCGTTAGAGAGCGCCTCGTACTGTTTCAGTGCGTCTGCTTTTCGTCCACGCGCCACCGCAATCCGCGCGGCGGTTTCGCGCGAGTCCTCGCGGTATGGATTCGGATTTTTCGCCTCCGCGACCTGTTGATAAATGTCGCAGGCTTCATCTTTACGATCGAGCGCTTCGAGGCAACGCGCTTCGAAATAACGGGCGGAAAGCGCAACTGCGGCATCTTTTGATTTCGTGGCGGAGCGATGGAAGAGCGGGAGCGCGGCGGCATAATCTTTTTGGGTAAACGCCATTTCGGCCAAGGCGTAGGCCGCCGGTCCGGCGAACTCGCTTTCGCCGTAATCGTTCAGGACTCTCTGAAAATTCGTGCGCGCGCTGGATGGCTTATTCAGATTGCGAAAGCACTCGCCTAACGAGAAATAGGCATTCGCCCGGCCGGACGCTCCCGGATAATCGTCCAGATATTTTTGATATTCGGGAATGGCGAGATCGTAGAGTTTTCGGGTGAAGAGCGCATTGGCGTACTCGAGTTGGCGTTTTTCAGGCTGTTCCGTCTCAGCTGCGGGCGGCTCCGGCGCCTCTTCCGCCGGCAAAGCGCGCGACACCGGGGGCTGAGGCGGCAGCGGCCGCGGGAAGCCGGGAGGCGGCTGGGCCAGAGTGATATCGGCAAACCAAAACAGCATCGCCAGTCCGAGAAGACCGGCCGCGCTGCGCGCATTTTTCATTTTGCGGTCGCGAAAGCGACGTTCGTTATCCCGGCTTCGGTGCAAATGTTGAGGACACCGATGATATTCTTGTAAGCGCCCGCTTCATCGCCACGAATGATCACCGCCTGCTCGGAGTTGAGCTGGACGAGGCTCTTGAGCAAGTCGGTTAGCTCGGCCCCGGTCAGTGTTCTGCGATTGACGACCACGTTACCGTCCGCCTTCACGTTCACGACCACATCACCGACGGGAGCGCTTTTCTCTTTCGCGGCCGACGCCTTGGGCACTTTCACATCCAGCTCGTTTTCATTTCGAGCCGCATTCCACGTCAGCAAAAAGAAAATCAGAAGGAGCAGGAGCACGTCGACCAGCGGCGCGAGTTGGATCCCCGGGTGCTGGAGCGGCGCGTGACTACGCAGATTCATGAAAGGAAGATGTCGACCTTGCGAAGAGTGCGGCGGCTATAATTCGTCTTCAATGAGCACGGGCGTACGCTCGCTCCGGCCGCTAAATTGAAGCGAGAGCAAAGCGAGCACGTGCGTGGTGGCAGATTCCAACTCGGAAATAAGTTTTTGTGCTTTGCCGCGAAAGAACGCGTAAGCCATCATCGCCGGAATTCCGATCGCAAGTCCGGCGCAGGTATTGACCAATGCTTCGCTGATTCCTTTCGACAACAAAACATAACGAGCCGTCCCGAGATCCGCGCCGAGCGCGCCGAATGAGCGAATGATTCCGAGAACAGTGCCGAGCAACCCGAGTAATGGCGCAATCATTCCGATGTCGGCCAGATAAGTAACGCGGTTGTTCAGACTCGCGGCCACCCGCGTGCCTTCGGTTTCGGCAATCTCGCGAACTTGTTGTAAATCCGTATTCGGATTTTTGGTGGTAAAATCGAGCATCTTTTGCACGACGCGGGCAATCGCTTCGCCGTGGCGATTCGAAACCGCGAGCAATCCAAGATAATCGCGTTTCCGTAGGAGCGCGTCGGCTGTTGCCATGTAGCCACTCGAAACTACCGCCCCGCGACGGATCGTCATCAGGTAAACGATCACCAGCATGACAAAGAAAACCGAGAGCGCGAAAAGGACGAGCATCACCGGTCCAGCCGCGATCAACGTTTCCAAGATCGTCTTGGAATGGATGTCGGGGACCAACGACGGCGTTGCCGCGGCCGCCGCCGGTGACGGCGTGGCGCTCGTAGTTACATTTTGCGCAAACAATGGAGTTCCGATCGCGGCAGCGATCAGCGGGAGCAAAATCTTCATGCCAAAAGTGTTCTAATCATAGACGCCATGGCGCGGTATGCAAATAAGACGGCCACGGGTTAAACCGCGTTCAAACACGGGAGTTACTCAGGCAAATCGATCTCCCTCGATCCACCGGCGGACGCGGAAAATGTGGGCCGGCTGAATTTCAGGGTCCAGCTCTACATAATTGCGGCGGCCGTGCCAGATGTAACGCTCCCCGCTCAAAAGATCGTGCACCTGATAGTTGTCGCCCTCGGTCGAACCAAATTGATCAACCGGAACGTCGATGAACGAATGTTGTTTTCGATGTGGATCGAGATTCACCACCACCAAAATGATGTTGTCGCGCGCGGCGGTCATTTTCCCGTAAAAGAGAACCGAATCATTGTCGGCGTGATAAAAACGCAAGTTATCGTAAAAACGGAGCGCACGGTTCGTCCGCCGGATTTGATTTAAACGCGTGATCCAATCTTTGATGTTGCCTGGCGCATTCCAGTCACGCTCTTTGAATTGGTATTTTTCCGAATCGAGGTACTCCTCGCGCCCGGGCAACGCTTCGTTCTCACAAAGCTCGTATCCGCTGTAGATGCCCCAAAGCGATGAGAGGGTCGCGGCGAGCACAGCGCGAATGATAAAGGCCGGTCGTCCCCCGTCTTGAAGATATGGAGGCAAAATGTCGGGCGTGTTCGGCCACAAGTTGCCGCGGAAATATTGGCGCATTTCTGTTTGCGTCAGTTCGGTCAAATGCTCGGTCAGTTCCTGCTTCGTCTTTCGCCAGGTGAAGTAAGTGTAACTTTGACTGAACCCGGCTTTGGCCAGTTCTTTCATCATTTTGGGCCGGGTGAACGCTTCGGAAAGAAAGACGGTGTCCGGAAATTTTTCGCGAACGCGCGCAATCAAATATTCCCAAAACGCAACTGGTTTGGTGTGCGGGTTATCGACCCGAAACGTGCGCACACCGCGGCCGGCCCAGAAAAGAACGATGCTTACCATCTCCGCCCAAAGTTGGGCCCAATTTTTACAGCGAAAATTCAGTGGAAAAATGTCCTCGTATTTTTTCGGCGGATTCTCCGCGAATTTGATCGAGCCGTCCGGGCGCTGGTAAAACCAATCCGGATGTTCGCGGACGTAAGGATGCTCCGGGGAACAATTGATCGCGAAATCGAGCGCGATCTCCATTCCGCGTTTTCGCACTTCGCGCTGGAGCCAATCGAAATCTTCGAGCGTACCCAGCGCGGGCTCCACCGCTTTGTGACCGCCAGCTTTGCTTCCGATCGCCCAGGGCACGCCGGGATCGCCTGGTTTTGCCGTCACGGAATTGTTTCGGCCTTTGCGATTAGTATGTCCGATCGGATGAATCGGCGGGAAATAAATTACGTTGAAGCCCATCGCTCTCGCGTCATCAACTCGGGGCAAACAATCACGAAATGTCGATCCGCGTTCGCCGCGACCTTCGGCCGAGCGCGGAAAAAATTCATACCAGGCGGCGATTTGCGCCTCTTTCCGTTCCACGATCACGCGTGGCGGCGGCGCATATTGTGTCGCCCACGAACGGTCGGGATAGGTCGCCATCAACACTTCGAGCTCGCCCGAGCGGACAATGTTATTAATCTGCGCGTGATCGGCGGTGCGAATACATTCCGACAGTTCGCAAAGTCGCGCTGAATCGTCCGCGACGTGAGCGCGCTTTCCGGCCGCTTCGATCAGGGCCGCGCCTTCCAGCGTTTCCGCGGTCAGATCGGAAATGCCGGCTTCGAATTTTTTCGTGAACTCATCCCGCCAACTCCGAAAGGTGTCGGTCCACGCTTCAACCGTGTATTCATAAACGCCGATCTCGTTCAGCGAACAAATCCCGCGCCAGCGATCGTTGTCGACAAACGACATCGCTGTCTCGTGCCAGCGAGGTTCACCAACCAGCCGCCATTTCAAAGCGGCGGCCACGACGTCGTGACCGTCTTTAAAAACGTCGGCTTCGACGGCAAGATCGTCTTCGACGATGCGTTTGACCGGGTAACGTCCGCCGGCAATCAACGGCCGAAGATTCTCGATAACCGCGCTGGGAAAGGCCCGAGCCATGGGCCTTCAATCAACTGAAATTAGTCCGATGCGAAAGAAGAAATCGCCGCGCTCGCCACTGGACGAGTCCGTCCGACTGGCGGACAAGATCGATCCGCAGAAGACGGATTTACCGTGGCGAATTAACGGATCAGGCGGCGAAATAAAATGCGCACTCGTAGAGTCCGCTTGTGCGCGTTTCCTCGCGCCGGACGCTCGTTCCGAGAACGCCGTCAAACATGTCCTGCTCGAGCCGGCCAATGATTGGGTATTTCTCGAGCAGATTAAAAATCGGGGAATGGCATTCCAAAATTTGCGGACTGTCTTTTTCCGAGGGAAGAAACTGCGCCATGTAACCTTCACTGTCGCGCACTTTAGCCAGCCACTTCGCGCGTTCGACAGCGTTCTCGCCTTTGGCCTTTGCTTTCAATGCCGCGGTGCGCTTCTCAAAAACATTATAAAGGAGCTTTTCCGGCGCGTTCGCTCCGTAAATGTCGCAAATGGACCTGAGCAGCTCGAGCGTAAACTCATTGCTCTCGGCCGGGAAAAGATCGTGGCTTCGTCGGGTCAGCCGATAAACCATTTCCGGTCGCCCCATTTTTTGCGGACGCCGCCAGGTATCGAGATAGCCGTCGCGCTCAAGGGTGAGGCAATGTTGCTTGATCCCCATGTAACTCATCCCCATTTTTTCGACGAGCTCGTTAACCGACATTCCCTTGGTCCGTTTGAGCGAGTTGAGAATCTCGAGCCGCTGGGTGCGGCCGATCTCGGCAAGCAGACGTTGGTTCATGGGCGATATCATAGATTAGCGCCGACTTTACACGCCTCGATCTTTAAAAGGCAACATCTAAATACCGCAAATTCCGTTGGCAAAAGAGATTATGACGATTGCGCTGGAAGATCGACAACTTCTGCTGGAATGGCAGCATTTCCGTCAGATATCGCTTCGAGTCTGGATCCGACCGAATTAAACCCGCGTTTCACGTAAGCGAGCGCGATTTCTCGCCGATTACTGTAGACCGCACTTGTGATCCAGCCGATTTCTTTTCCGTCAGGCCCAGCCAATCGCATTCCAGGAACCAGCGGAATGTTTTTTACCGAAACCAATCCACATAATTGCTTATTTCGTTGTCCCGACATTTTCATCCGAGAAATGGTTTCCTGACCGATGTAACAACCTTTCTCATAATCGATGGAGCGCTGTTCGAGGTTGGCTTCGACCGGAATAATCTCAGCGGTCAATTCGCGACCCCAGCGTGGAATTCCTTGTTCGATTCGGAGAATTTCCGCACAATTTTCATCGCAAAACTCAAACTCTTTCGATAACTCGGCCGCGAGCTGGTCATGGTCAGCTGCTTCGCTCCAAATATCGTGACCCTGCAGGCCGAAACGGTTTGCCGAGACGAGATGCGTGGCACACGAAAAGGTCGAACGTGGCGCGCCGATCACGTGAAAGATCGACAATCGCGCAGTTACGTCTTCGATC
>WNGH01001571.1_pt1 | contig 27268 bp, 28 predicted proteins | sample 5400631 | NCBI WGS metagenome assembly WNGH01 (sample SAMN13153373, study PRJNA577476) | soil metagenome | isolation source: 115 cm soil or saprolite under Garry oak tree replicate 1 | place: USA:California | collected 2016-06-15
GCCCGGCGCCAGCGCGTACCGGTCGTAGACGGGCGTGTCGGCGTAGCCGTGCGTCTCCGGAAAGTAAGCGCGGCGAGCGCCCTTGCGGCTTCCCTCGCCGCTGCGCGCGGCCGCCTTGGCCAGGGCGATCCGTGGGGAGCCGCCGATGGCGGAGAGCTTCCAGGTGACGACCTCGACGGGCTCTTCGGGGCTCGCGTAGCCGTACCGCGCGGCGTAGACGTCGTCGAAGCTCGCGCGCATCCGGGCGAGCGCGGCGGTGTCCAGGCGGCCGGCCGGGACCGCCACGGCGACCTCGTATCCCTGCCCGACGTAGCGCGCGTCCGCCGACCGCACCACCGTCACTTCCCCCGCGACCGCCGACTCCCGGACGACCTCGATCGCCTGCCCGGCCATCTCCGTGTACATCGTCGTGAGGTGATCGGGATCGACGGCGTCGAGCCGGCGGACGAAGGTTCGCGCGACGTCGAATCGCACCTCGGCGGCGAGCAGCCCGATCGCCGCCGTGACGCCGGCGGAGGCCGGAAGAATCACCCGGGGAATGCCGAGGGCCTGCGCGAGCCGGCAGCCGTGGACGGGGCCCGAGCCGCCGAAGGCGACCAGGGTGAGATCGCGGGGATCGCGGCCTCGCTCGATCGACACGATGCGCGTGGCCAGCTCCATGTTGGTGTTGACGATCGCGTGAATGCCCCACGCCGCGTCCTCGAGCGACAGGTCGAGCGGCCGCGCGATCTTCTCCTCGATCACGCGCGCCGCCGCGCCGCCCTCCAGCCTCATCGAGCCGCCGGCGAAGTAGTCCGGATTGATGTAGCCGAGGACGACGTCGGCGTCCGTCACCGTCGGCTCGACGCCGCCTCGCCCGTAGCAGACGGGGCCCGGCGTCGACGAGGCACTCTCCGGGCCGACCGCGATGACGCCGAGCCGGGCGTGCGCGATCGACCCGCCGCCCGCGCCGATCTCGACGAGATCGATCGCCTGGATGTTCATCGGCAGCCCGCTGCCGGGCGCATTCCGCACGCGGTGCAGCTCGAACGCGGTCGTCGTGGCGGGCCGCCCCCCCTCGATCAGCGCGAGCTTCGCGGTGGTCCCGCCCATGTCGAAGGCGATGAGGTCACCGTGTCCGGTGAGCTCGCCGTAGGCCGCCGCCATCAGCGCGCCGGCGGCGGGGCCGGACTCGATCATCCGGACGGGGTGCCGCTGCATGGCCTCGGCGGTCGCCACGCCCCCGGAGGACTGCATCACGAACAGCCGCCCGCGGTAGCCGCGGCGGGCGGTCGCGGCGGCGAGGCCGCGCAGATATTCCCCGACGGCCGTCATGACATAGGCGTTCACGACGGTCGTCGAGGCGCGCTCGTATTCGCGAAAGGTCGGCGCCACCTCGTGGGACAGCGTCACCGTGACGTGCGGCGCTTCCTCGGTGACCAGCTCCGCCAGCCGCCGCTCGTGAACGGGATTCAGATATGAATGAAGCAGGCACACCGCGAGCGTCGTCACCCCGCGGGCGACCAGCTCACGGATCACCCGCCGGGCGTCGGCCTCCTCGAGCGGCGTTCGCACCGACCCGTCGGCCAGAACGCGCTCGCTCACCTCGCCGATCAGCCGCCGCGGAATCAGCGGGGCCGGCTTCTCGATCTGGAGGTCGTAGACCTGGTAGCGCCGCTCGCGCCCGATGATGAGGACGTCGCGGAAGCCGCGCGTCATGAGGAGCCCGACGCCGCGCGCCTTGCGCTCGATGACGATGTTGGAGCCGAGCGTGGTGCCGTGGATCGCCTGGGCCACGTCGGCCCACGACACGCCGCTCTGCGCGATCAGCTCGTCAAGGCCGGCCAGGCACGCCTGGGACGGATCCGGATAGGTCGTCAGTCGCTTGGCGGCGCGCAGCTCACCGGACGGCGACTGGAGCACGAAGTCGGTGAAGGTTCCGCCGACGTCGAACCCGATCCGGTACGACATGAGCAGGCGCTAGTTCCGCCGGTCCGAGCGCGAGAGGACGATCCGATAGGGATATCGACGGCTCGTCTGCCAGGTGTTGGTGTACTCGACCGGCTCCCCGCTCGCCGCGAAGTAGGTGCGCTCGAAGAAGAGCAAGGGGGAGCGGGCGCGTATTTGTAAGAGTTCGGCGACCTGACGCGGCGCGAGCGCCGCGTCCACGACCTGCTCCATGAGCTTGATGGGCATGCCCAGATGCCGCTCGATGGCGCCGATCAGCGAAGTCTTCTGCAGATCTTCCTCGGACACGGCGGCCCCGATCGACAGCGGCATGTAGGCGGTCACGTGCTGGAAGGGGCCGGTCTCGGCGATCCGGACGAAGGTGATGCAGTGGGCCGAGGAGCGCGGCGGCATACGAAGCGCCCGGGCGATGTTGGCCGGCAGGAGCACGACGCCGCGTGACACGAACTTGAACCCGGTCTCGTCGCCGAGCGCCATCATGTCCCCGACCGAGCCGATGACCCTGAGCTTCCGGTCCCCTCCGGCCGCCGGCGTCGCGAACGTCCCCCGGCCGGCATGCCGGTAGAGCCGCCCTTCCTGGACGAGGACGTCCAGGGCCTGTCGGATCGTCGGCCGGCTCACCTTGAAGCGCGCACAAAGCTCGTGCTCGGAGGAAATCCGCTCGCCCTCGTCGCGCAGGTTGGCTCGGATGGCGTCGGCGATCTGGAGATACCGAGGAATTCCGGGACGATAGTTCACGCCGGGTGAACCTCCTGTTGTCAGGATGTCTAGACATCTAACACCAGGATGGCCCCCGCCGTCAAATTTCCGGAACCGTGCCGCCTCTGCGAGAGGGACCGGGCCGTTACCGGCCCGTGAGCTCGCGGGCGATGACGACGCGCTGGATCTGGTTCGTGCCCTCGAAGATCTGTGTGATCTTCGCGTCCCGCATGAAGCGCTCTACCGGGTACTCGCGCGTGTATCCGTACCCGCCGAAGATCTGGACCGCGTCGGTCGTGACCTTCATGGCCGCGTCGGCCGCAAAGCACTTGGCCATCGACGACTCGAGGGCCGTCGGTGAAGCCCCCCGATCGAGGAGCGAGGCCGCGTGATGGACGAGAAGCCGCGCGCCGTGGACCTGCATCGCCATGTCGGCCAGCATGAACTGGAGGCCCTGAAAGGAGGCGATCGGCTGACCGAATTGCTGGCGCTCCTTCGCGTAGGCCACCGCCGCGTCGAGGGCAGCCTGGCCGATGCCCACCGCCTGGGCGCCCACCGCGGGGCGGGAGCCGTCGAGGACGCGAAGCGCGATCTTGAAGCCTTCCCCCTCCTCGCCCAGGCGGTTCTCGACGGGCACCTCGCAGTCGGTCAGATGGAGGGCGACGGTCGGAGAACCGCGGATCCCCATCTTCCGCTCGAGCTTGCCGACGGAGAATCCGGGGAACGTCGGCTCGACCAGAAAGGCGGTCACGCCCCGCCGGCCGCGCCCACGGTCGACGGTCGCGAAGAGCGTGATGACCTTCGCCTGGCTCCCGTTGCTCACCCAGAGCTTCGTGCCGTTCAGCACGTAGCGGTCGCCCTTGCGGACCGCCAGGGTCGAGATCGAGGCCGCGTCGGAGCCGGCACCCGGCTCCGAGACCGAGAAGGCCGCGGTGATCTCGCCCGACGCCAGGCGCGGGAGATAGCGGCCCTTCTGCTCCTCGCTCCCGGCCGCCACGATCGGCCAGCCGCCCGCGTACTGAACGAGGTAGACGACGGCGGTGGACGCGCACGCCCACGCGATCTCCTCGACGGCGATGCAGAACGCGAGGGTTCCCATCGCGCTCCCGCCGTAGGCCTCCGGAATGTAGAGACCCATCAGCCCCTGCTTGCCCAGGAGCTCGATCTGCTCGGCGGGGTAGGCTTCGGTCTCGTCGACGCGGGCGGCCTGAGGGGCGATCCGATCGCGCGCGACCGCGCGGACGAGATCCCGCATGGCGCGCTGCTCGTCGGTCAGGTAGAAATCGTCGCGCATCGCCGATTCACTCGCTCGAGACCATTCTCTCTCGAGAGCATTATCGGCGACACAGCAAGCTGATGACACTTCTCGTCACTCGCCGGGACGAATTTTCGTCGCCGGACAATCCGGATATCTCCGCCGCGCATTCCAAGTGCGCGAGATCTCGACGGCCGACGATCTGGCATCGACGGTGCAGTACGAGGCGCCATGCAAAACGACAAGGTCGTCGTCGTGATGCCGGCGTACAACGCGGGGCGCACGCTCCGCATGACATACGAGGAGCTGCCGAAGGACACCGTCAGCCTCGTGATCCTCGTGGACGACGGTTCCACCGATGGGACGCTCGAGGTTGCTCGGCAGCTCGGCCTCGAGATCTTCGTCCACAACCGCAACTACGGTTACGGCGCGAACCAGAAAACGTGCTACGCGGAGGCGCTGCGGGCGGGGGCCGACATCGTGGTGATGGTGCACCCCGACTACCAGTACGACCCGCGGCTGGTTCCGCAGATCGTTGAACCGATCGTCCGTGGGGAGGCCGACGTCGTCTTCGGCTCGCGACTCAAGAGCGGTTCGGCGCTGGCCCAGGGGATGCCCTGGTGGAAGTATTTCTCGAACCGCTTCCTCACGAGCCTCGAAAATCGGATGTTCGGCCTGTCGCTGTCCGAGTATCACACGGGTTATCGCGCCTTCCGCCGCGAAGTGCTGGAGACCGTCAACCTGGCCCTGAACTCGGACGGCTTCATCTTCGACCAGGAGATCGTCGCGCAGGTCGTCGCGTCGGGCTACCGGATCGCGGAGATCGCGGTACCGACGCGGTATTTCCCGGAGGCCTCCTCCGCGAGCTTCACCGACTCGACGGTCTACGGTCTGCGCATCCTCTCGCTGGTGGCGCGCTACGGCCTGCATCGTCAAGGCGTGTGGCACTCGCGCGCCTTCGACAGCCTGCGCAGCCGGTACACGCGCCTGGCGCCCGCGGCGCCGACGCCGACGCGCCGGCCCGTCGACGAGCGCCGGACCGTCCCGGCGCTCGGTCGCTGAGCCGGCTTCTCGCCCCGATCGCGTTCGGCACCTCGCGCGCCGGCGGCCGGCGCGCTTGACGATTCCAGCGCTTCTGCCCGATCATTGCGCGTTCCTCGGCCCCCGCTCTCCAAAGGAGGCGTGCAATGGCGATGGTGAACACGAAGAGACGTATCGTCACGGCTCTCACCACCCTGATCGTGATCGGCTCGGCGGCGTTCTACGTGCTGGCGCAGCCGGCGAGCGACGCGAAGAAGAGCTCGACGCCGCTCGTCATGGGTAAGCGCCACACGCTGGCGGCCACTCTCGAGACGGTGCAGTGGGGCTGGCTCGACCCGAAGGAGTCGCCGAAGCTCACCGTCGATTCGGGAGACATCGTCGCGGTCGAGACGATGATGCATTCGCACGACAAGGTCCGCCCCGGGATCACCATGGACGAGATCGTCGCGCTGCGCCGGGCGAACCCGGGCGGCGGGCCGCACTCGATGACGGGTCCGATCTACGTCAACGGCGCCGAGCCCGGCGACGTGCTGGAGATCCGGATCGTCAAGATCGTCCCGAAGGCGTTCGGCATCAACTTCAACCTGCCCGGCAAGGACTTCCCGACGATCGGAGCGCTGGCCCCGGAGATGCCCGACGGCTTCATCAAGTTCTTCACGCTCGATCTCAAGAAGCGCCAGGCGGAGTTCAAGCCCGGCATCACCCTCGATCTACGGCCGTTTCCGGGCACGCTGGCGGTGGGGATCGACCCCAACGATCCGTCTCCGCGCAAGGGCGGCTCGACCGACTCCATGGCCCCGGTCTCGACGCTGCGGCCGTGGAAGAACGGCTCGAACATGGACATCAACGAGCTCCAGGAAGGCGCCACGATCTTCATTCCGATCTTCCTGAAGGGCGGGCTCGTCTGGACCGGCGACTCTCATTGCCGGCAGGGCAACGGTGAGGTCAACCTCACCGCGCTCGAGTGCTCCTACCGCGAGATCGCGATGCAGCTGATCGTCCGCAAGGACTTGAAGCTCGAGTGGCCGCGGGTGGAGACGAAGACCCACTGGATCGCCATGGGATTCGACGAGGATCTCAACAAGGCCATGGTCAACGCGGTCCGCGAGGCCGTGGACTTCCTGGAGCAGCAGAAGGTCGTGCCGATGAGCCGCTACGAGGCGTACTCCCTGGCGTCGATGGCGGCCGACTGCCGCGTGACGCAGGTGGTGGACGTCCGCAAGGGTGTTCACTGCATGATTCCGAAGTCGATCTTCACCAAGAAGTCGTAGTTGCTCCGGGCGCTCGGCCTCGTCCTGGTTGCCGCCGTTCCCGCGTGGGGCGCGGCGGCGCCGGACGGCCTCCGCCTCGCCCAGCGGGGCGGCGACGTGATCGACGTGGTGACGACCTCGACGGACCTCAAGGCGCTCGTCGCCGCGGTGGGCGGCGAGCGCGTCGTGGTCGAGAGCCTGGCTCCCCCGCTTCACGATCCCCACGCGGTAGACATCACGCCCGGTCAGCTCGCCAGGCTCAGGTCGGCGGCCTTGCTGGTGCGGATCGGTCTCGACCACGAGCCGTGGCTCGCTCGCGTTCGCCGCGCCGTGAACGATCCTCGATTCGCTCCCGGTGGGCCGAGCGATGTCGACCTTTCCCGGGGGATCGACGTGCTCCAATCCCAGACGCCGCGCGTCCGGAACGAGCGCGGCGTCCACGTCCACGGGTTCGGCAACCCGCACTACTGGCTCGACCCGATGAACGCCCGCCCGATGACGCAGGCGATCGCGGACGCGCTCGCCCGGCTCGCGTCCGGCGAGCGCGAGGCCTTCGCGCGAAACCGATCCCGCCTGCTGGCGCGGCTCGACGCGGACCTGGCGCGATGGACCGAGAACCTGGCGCCCTATCGAGGCGCGCGCGTCGTGGCCTATCACGACAGCTGGCCCTACTTCGCACGCCGCTTCGGCCTCGTCGTCGTCGCGACGATCGAGCCGGCGCCCGGCGTCCCGCCGTCGGCGGCGTCGCTCGCCGAGCTGACCGCGCGCATGAAGGAGACCGGCGTGAGGCTCGTGATCGCCGAGCCGTCGGCAAACGCTTCGATCGCGAGCCAGGTGGCCGCGCGGAGCGGCGCGCGCCTCGTGACGCTCATCCCGTCGGTGGGCGGCGATCCGGAGGCGCGCGATTACCCGACTCTGTTCGAGGTCAACGTTCGTCGCCTCACCCAGACGCTGACCGGCGCCCGGTGAGGACGGCGTGATGGTGGAGCTCCTCTGGGCGCCGTTGCTGGCCTGCCTGGTCCTGACGGCGATCCACGTCTACCTCGGGCTCCACGTGCTCGCGCGCGGCGTCATCTTCGTGGACCTGGCGCTCGCCCAGGTGGCGGCGCTCGGCGTGACCGTCGCGTTTCTCGCCGGCCACCCGATCCAGAGCGAGGCCGCTTATGGGTACGCGCTCGCCTTCACGCTCGGTGGCGCCGCGCTCTTCGCCGGCAGCCGGGCGCGGCGCACGCCCGTGCCCCAGGAGGCGATCATCGGGATCGTCTACGCCGTGTCGGCCGCGGCGGCGGTGCTCGCCGTCGACCGCGCGCCTCAGGGCGGCGAGCACATCAAGCAGCTCCTGGTGGGAAGCATCCTCACCGTCACGCCGGCCGAGGTCGGCACGCTGGCCCTCCTCTACGCGCCGATCGGCGCGCTGCACTGGCTCATCCGCCGGCCCCTTCTCGACATCTCTTTCGACCCGGACGGCGCCGGCGCCCGGCGCGCGGTGCGCCGGTGGGACTTCGTGTTCTACGCGTCGTTCGGCGTGGTCGTGACGAGCTCGGTGCGGCTCGCCGGTGTCCTGCTGGTCTTCGCCTATCTGGTGGTGCCCGCGACCGCCGCCGCGATGCTGACGCGATCGGTGCGGGGCCGGCTGGCCCTCGGATGGGCGCTCGGAGCGCTGGTGAGCGTCGGCGGGCTCGCGGCGGCGTGGACCTGGGACCTGCCGACCGGCGCCACCGTGGTCGTCGCGTTCGGCGTCGTGCTGGCGGGCATCGGCCTCGGGCTCGCCGCGCGCGCGCTCGCCCGGGCGACGCGGCAGCGCGGCCCCGGCGCCCTCCGGGGTGTGGCGATCGCGCTGTGCGCCGCGGCGGCGCTCGCCGGGCTCCTGCTGACGCTCGCACCCCAGATCGACCACTGGTGGCTCGACGGGCTCGAGGCGGCGATACCCGGCGCCCGCGCGCTGTTCCTGGATGACGACGAGCGCGAGACGTACCGGGACAGCGTCGAGGGCGCGCGGCGCAGCCTCGCCGAGCTCGAGCGCGTCCGCGTAATGCAGCGCGAGGCCCAGTGGGGCACCCGGCCGATGTCGGAGGAGATGCAGGAGCGGGCACCGCAGTACCTGGCCGGGCGCGCCGAGCTGCTCGCCGGCGACCGGATGGTCATTCAGTCGCTGCGGGCGCGGGCCCGAGAGCGCCAGCGGTGGTGGGTCGGGCTGCCGTTGCTGATCGTCGGTGCGGGGGGCGCGCTCGCGCTCGCGCGCCGCGAACGGGCTACGTAGTCGAGTAGCGGTAGAAGCCCTGCTTGGTCTTCCGGCCGAGCTGTCCGGCCATGACCATCCGCTTGAGCAGCGGCGGCGGCGCGTAGCGGGGCTCGCGGAACTCCTCGAACATCACTTCCGCGACGTACATGGCCGTGTCGAGCCCCACGAGATCGAGCAGGGTGAAGGGGCCCATCGGATAGCCGCAGCCGAGCTTCATCGCCGCGTCGATGTCCTCGAGCGTCGCGAGCCCGCTCTCGTAGACACGGATCGCGTCGAGCAGGTACGGCACCAGGAGACGATTCACGATGAACGCGGTCGAGTCCTTCGTCTGCACCGGTGTCTTGCCGACCGCCCGCACCCACTCGAGGGCCGTGGTCACGGCCGCATCGTCCGTCAGGATAGTGCGCACGACCTCGACGAGCTTCATCAACGGCACCGGGTTGAAGAAGTGCAGACCGAGCACCTGGCCCGGGCGCCTGGTCGCGGCCGCCATCGCGGTAACGTTGCACGAGGAGGTGTTCGACGCCAGGATCGTCGACGGCGGGCAGATCCGGTCGAGCTTCGCGAAGGTCTCGTTCTTCAGCGCCTGATTCTCGGTCATCGCCTCGACGACGAGGTCGGACGACTTCAGATCTTCGAGCCGGGTCGTGCCGGCGATGCGCGCGACGGCGCCGTCCCGGTCGCGCGCCTCGAGCTTGCCGCGCCTGACGAGCCCCTCGAGCGTCTCGTGCAGCCGCGCGAGCCCTCGCTTGACCAGCTGGTCATCGGCCTCGACGAAGAGGATCTGGAACCCGGCCTGGGCCGCGACCTGCACGATGCCGGAGCCCATGAGACCGCACCCGACGACGCCGACGTTGGTGATGGGCATGCGGTGAGACGGCCGGCTACTTCCGGAAGCGGCCCGGAAGAGGCGGCGGCTCGTAGTGCACCGTCCCCGGCGGGCACGGATTTCTCACCGTGACCACCGTCGAGCCGTAGCGCACGCTCCCGTCGGGCTGCACCTGGCCCTCGGGGAGAATCTGCCGGGGACTCGGCTCCTTCATGGCGCGATCGAACGCTGCGTCGCGCGACTCCGACGTCGGCGCGAGCATGTTGAGGAGCAGGGCGGCGTTGATCGGCGCTTTCGCCTCATCGGCGAGGGCCGCGGCGGCCCACCCGCCGACCAGCAGGAGCGCCACGGCGCAGGCCGCGACCCTGGTCATAGACGAGATTCTACTCATAGACGATGAGCGAATGCACCGGATGCTCCTTGAGCTTGTCGCGGCCATGGAGGAACGCGAGCTCGATCATGAACGCGACGCCCACGACGCGCCCGCCCAGCTGATCGATCAGGCGCAGCGTCGCCGCCATCGTGCCGCCGGTGGCCAGCAGGTCGTCCACCACGAGGACGCGCTGCCCGACCTTGATCGCGTCTTCGTGCATCGCGAGCGCGTCGCGGCCGTACTCGAGCTCGTACTCGACCTCGATGGTCTTGCCCGGAAGCTTGCCGCGCTTGCGAACGGGAACAAAGCCGGCGTTCAGCTGATGGGCGACCGCGCCGCCGAGGATGAAGCCCCGCGACTCGACTCCGACCACCACGTCCACTCGCTCCTGCCGGTAGCGGCCGGTGAAGCTGTCGACGACGCACCCGAACGCGGGGCCGTCCTTCAGGAGCGTGGTGATGTCCTTGAAGAGGATTCCCTCGGTCGGGAAGTTCTTGATGTCCCGGATCTTTGCCTTGAGCTCCGCCACGTCCATCGGCCGATATCTTACCTCCGTTGCCGCGATGCGCCAGGGGCCAAAGTGTCCGCGGAACGGTGGCACGCTGACACCGGCGACCCGAAACCGTACGGACCTGCGGGAGCAGCCGTCACGTCGAGGCCGGGCCAAACCCCCGGATTTTCGGCTCCGAGATCGCGCTGCGGGTCGTCGTGGCACTCGACTTGCTGTGCCTTCGGTTGCGGTCTCCTTTAGGAGGGCTCAATGTTGCTCCCGGAACAAGTGCAGCGGCTGGTCGAGCTCGCCCTGGCCGAATTCGCGCCGGAGTGGCAGGTGACCGGCCTGTGCTCGGAGCTCAATCTGCACAATCCAGATCACTGGGTTTCCGGGCTCGGCACGTTCGGACTCGTGCTGCGCAACCGCCAGAGCCGGGCCGCGAAGGTTCTCGGCTGGCGGAACGGCGACTTCAGAAGCGCGTCGTACCATCGCGGCATCTCGTATCGCGTGCTCGAGGCGTACGCCGACCGCATCACGGATCCGATCCGCCGCTACTTCGAAGAGATCGGCCTCGTCATCCCCGGAAAGGTCACGACCACGCACACCGTCTGATCACGACTCCAGCTGCTCGATCGCTTCGGGCAATTCCGACAGCCGCGAGATCGTGAGGTCGGGCCGCGGCCCGCGCGCCGCGCTCGACGAGACCACCTGGATCACCCGCATCCCCGCCGCACGGGCACCCTGCACGTCCAGGATCGGATCGTCGCCGACGTGGACGGATGTTTCGGGGTCGCCGGCGACCGCACGCATCGTCAGGTGAAAGATCTCCGGCGCCGGCTTTCGAATCCTCACCTCGTCGGAAAAGGTCGTGTGCTGGAAGTATCCGAGGAGCCGAAATTGCTCGAGCAGCCGTCGAAGGGCCGCGCCGGGCGTTCGCATGATGTTCGAGATCAGCGCGAGCGTGTAGCCACCGCCCTTGAGCGTCTCCAGGGCTGCGAGCGCGGTGTCGTCGACGGCGGGCGGAACGACGAGAATGGGCCGCGAGTAGGCGTCGATCAGCGCGGTCATGAGGGCCGGCGGGAGCCGTTGCGGCAAGCCGGGATCGATCGCCGCGAGGATCGCGCGGATGTGGTCGTCGACCGGCACGTCACGCTGGGTGGCCCAGATCCGGCTGAGGTAGGCTCCCGACTCGTCGTAGGCGCGATCGAGCGCCGCCGCCGACACCGGCATGCCGGCGGCCGTCAGCAGCGACTCGAGATCCGCGAGACGGCGCTTCTTGTAGCGGTTGTCGGTGGCGGGCCGATCGAAGAGCAGCGTGCCCCAGAGATCGATGGTGATCGTCTTGACCTTCATCCCGTCACGATCTGAAGTTCGGGCGGCGCTTCTCCAGGTAGGCGGTCATTCCCTCGCGCGGCTCGCCGGTCGCGTAGGCGGTGGCGAACGCGTTGATCCCGTAGCGCACCGCGCTCGCGAGGTCGCTCTCACGCCAGCGCACGATCAGCTCCTTCTGGAGCCGGATCGCGTCGGGCCCGGCCTGCAAGATCGTCGTCGCCAGCTCCTCGGCCGCCGCGCGCACCCGATCGTCCGGCACCACGCGGTTCACGAGGCCCCAGTCGAGCGCCGTCGCCGCGGTGATCGGCGCGCCGGTCAGCAGCATCTCCGCGGCGCGGCCGGGCCCGATCATCGGGGGCAAGAGCGCCGCCTGGATGACCGAGGGCACTCCGACGCGCACTTCGGGCAGGCCGAACACGGCGCCGGCCGCCGCCACCCGAAGGTCGCAGGCCAGCGCCAGCTCGAAGCCGGCGCCGAGGCACGCACCGTTCACGGCCGCGATCACCGGGAACGGTGCCCGGTGAACCGCGGCGATGGCGTCATGGAGCTCGCTGATCAGCACGCGCGCTCGGCCGACGTCGAGATCGCGCAGGACGCGGACGTCCATGCCGGCCGTGAACGCGCGGCCGCCTCCGACGAGGATCGCCACGCGCATCGAGCGGTCGGCGGCGAGCGCGTCGAACGACTCACGCACGGCGTGGATGAGGGTGGGTTCGAACAGGTTGAGCGGCGGGCGATCGAGCGTGCACCAGACGGTGTCCCCCGCCCGTTGGATCGTGAGGGGGGACGCCACTAGTAGCGGCGCATCGTCGGGTCGACCGTTCGGGCCCAGTAGTCCAGCCCGCCGAGGAGATTCTTCACGTTCTTGAAGCCGCGCTGGCGCAGATAATCGGCGACCGCTGCGCTCCGGACGCCTTGATGGCAGTACACGACGATCTCGTCGTCGGCGTTCAGCTCGTCCGCGCGGAGCTCGATCTCCTCGATCGGGATGTGGACGGCGTTCTCGAGCCGGCAGAGACGCGTCTCCCAGTCCTGGCGCACGTCGAGCAGGAACGGCCGGTCGCTTCCGGTCAGGCGCGCCTTCAGATCCTGAGGACTGATCTCGTCCATCGGGTGCTCCCCTAGCGAGGCGCCGGCCGCCCGACCAGAAAGTCCACGAGCCAGCCGTTCACCGCCTCCGCGTGCTCGATCTGTGGGAAATGCCCGCAGGCGTCCACCCGGCGAACCGCGGCGTGCGACACCACGGAGGCGACCTCGTCGCAGTGCGACGCCGGTACGACGCAATCCTGCCGGCCGTGAATGAGCAGCACCGGAAGCTCGAGCGTGGCCATCGCGCGGCGATAGTCGTGCGCGTGGGCCTCCAGATCGATCCGCACGTCGCGAAGCGTCGTCAGGTACGCGGCGCGCGCGTCCGGCTCCGTACGGGCCGCGTAGCAATAGTCGACGAAGAAGTCGACCTCGCGGCGGTCGGGCACGTGGAAGCACCGAGTCAGGCACGCCTTGTAGAGCCCCGCCCACGCCACGCTCGAGACGAGCTCGCCGAGCCCGCGGAGCGCCACGAAGCGGAACACCCACGACGGCCGATAGCCGCAGCCGGGAACCACGGCCCCGACGAGCGCGAGCCGCTCGACCCGGGACGGATGCATCAAGGCGTACGTGACGGAGACGGCGCCGCCGAGCGAGTGGCCCACCAGCGACGCCTGCGCGAGCCCGAGCCCATCCATGAATCCGCGCAGCGCGCCGGCAAAATTCGCGAGCCGGTAGCGCGAACGCGGCTTGGCCGAAGCGCCGAACCCGGGAAGGTCGACGGCGTAGACCGTCGCGCGGCGGGCGAGCGCGCCGATGTTGTGTCGCCAGGTCTCCGCGAAGCCCCCCAGACCGTGCACGAGGATGACCGCGGGCCCGCGACCCTCGACCACATAGTGGAGGCGAAGCCCGTCGACCTCGCCGCCTCGAAGCTGTAGCTCCGGCATGGGAATCTGATTCTACCAGAGGCTCAGGCGAATAAATCGCCGGTCGCGCCCTCGGACGGTGTCGGCTGGCCGAGGAGCCGCTTCAGCATGAGAGCGTTCCGGACGGGGTAGTCGCGGTTGTTGTTGTTGAAGGAGATGAAGACCTCCTCGGCCTCCGCGCCGACGCCGTCGATCTCGGGCAAGAGCTCCCGGAGCTCGCCCTCGCTGTAGAGATAGTCGTATTTTTCCCGCACCGCCGGCTCCTCCCCGCGGAGCTGCCGGAGCCAGCCCTGGGCGTTGCGGCCGTGTATCCGGAAAATGGCCGTCGGCGCCGTGACGGTCGTCACCCGCGGCACGGCGTGGCCTTCGGGACCGTCCACGATCACGTGGGCCAGCCCCGCGTCGCGCAGCGCCCGCAGCGTCTCGGCGGCGTGATCGGGCAGCCACGAGCGGTGGCGAAACTCGACCGCGATCGTCCACCCGGGCAGCCGGTTCCGCAGCGAGGCCAGATACTCGAGACGGCCGGCCTCGAAGTGGACCCATGGCGCGAGCTGGAACAGGACGTAGCCGAGCTTGCCGGCCTCGGCGATCGGCCGGACGGCGGCCCGCATGAGATCGAAGGCGCGATCGAGCGCCTCGGGCGGGAAGCTCGACGTGTCGATCTCACCGCGGCGTGTTTGCCGAGGGCGTCGCGGCAGCAGCGCCGTCAGCTCCGCCGGCAGGGTCTCCGGCCGCGGGTGATGGCCCGTCAGCAGCGAGTACGCCTTGACGTGGAACAGGAAGGCCGGCGGCGTCCGCTCGACCCACCGCACCGTGTTCCGGATATCCGGAATGGCGTAGTAGGAGCTGTTCACCTCGACCACGTCGAAGACACCCGCGTAGAACCGGAGTCGCGCCTCGGCCGTCATCGACTTCCGCGGGTAGAAGGTTCCGGCCTCGATGAGCGCCGGGTCGGCCCACGCGCAGATCCCGACGCGGATCCGCGGGCCCACCCTAGACGATCTTCTCGTAGATGCCGGGCGGGATGACGCGGTAGACGTGGATCGGCTGCGAGACGTTCTTGAACGTCTTCTCGCCGACGCTCTCCAGCACGAACGACGCGCGGATGCGTCCAGCGGTGACGGGGCCGACGACGATCTCGCCGCCCTGGGCCGAGCCGGCGAAGCGCGCTGCGACGTTGGTGGTGGGGCCAGTGGCGGTAAAGGTCCACCGCTGCCCCGTCCCGGTGCCGAGCTTGGTGGCGCCGACCAGCGCCTCGCCGGTGTTGATCCCCATGTGGAGCTGGATCGACGGGAAGACGCCGCCGTACTCCTCGTTCAGGCCGGACGTGCGCTGGTGGATGGCGAACGCCGCCCGCGTCGCGTTCAGCGCGTGGTCGGTCGAGCTGCGCTCGGACTGGAAGATGACCATCAGGCCGTCGCCGGCCGTCTCGTTCACGTCGCCGTGGTGGCCCTGGATGATTTCCAGAAAGCTCGAGAAGTAGGTCTGCACGAGCTGGTTGAGCCGTCTCGCCTCGAGCTGCTCGGAGAGCTTCGTGTACCCGGCGATGTCGAGGAAGAGCACCGAGACCTCGACGGTCCGCTTCTCGAGCTCGGTCGCGTTCGGGTTCTGCTCGAGCAGCTTCTTGACCGCCTCGGGAACGAATTTCGACAGCTCGCCCTTGAGGTGCTCGAGAAGCTCGAGCCGCTGCCGCGACTCCTGCAGGCTCTGGAGCGCGGTCGCCAGCTCCGTGTTCTTGGCCTCGAGGTCGGTGTGGGCCCGGGCCAGGCGCGAGGTCATCTCGTTGAACGCCCCGCCCAGCTCGCCGATCTCGTCCCGGGCGCCGGCCGGCGCGCGGGCCTGGAAGTCGCCGTCGCCGATCCGCCGAGCGACCGCCGAGAGCGCCACGATCGGGCGGACGACGACGGAGCGCATGGCGATCGTCAGGACGGCCGCCGCCGAAAGGATCGTCAGCGCGGCGATCATGAGCTGACGGTTCCGCAGGCGCCTGACCTCGGTGAAGACCGGCTCCATCGACGTCGCGACGCGGACCACCGCCCGCACCTGATGGTCACTGCCGTGACAGCCCTGACACTTTTCCTTGTTGAGGACGGGATAGTGGAGCGTGAAGAGCGAGACGCCGTTCTCGACCTCGAGGGATTCCTGCGTCTTGAGAGTTGCGATCGCCCGGGTGAAGAGCGGGCCGGTCATCGTGTTCCCGGGCGCTCGCTGCATCTTCGAGATGTTCTTCATGACCTCGGCGGAGAGCCCGGCGTTGCGCGCCACCTCGGTGGCGGTCGCCATGTCGGTGAACGCCTCGACCCCGTTACGGCGATAGATCGTCAGCGCTTCGAGCGGCGACGCGGATTCCGCCGGCTGCGCGCGCAGGTCCCGCAGCTCCTGAAGGAGGCTGCGGGTAACGTCGGGGCGCTCCTGGAGCATCGCCGCCTCGATGCTGGCCACGACCGCCTGGGTGAGCCGCCGAATGGCCTGCTTGTTCTGCTCGACGAGCGCGGCCGACTCACGCTCGATCGTCACGATCGTCGAGACCCCGAACCCGACGATCATGACCGCCACGATCAGCAGGGTGATCTTGAGCGCCAGGCGGGGCCGGAACATCGTGCCGGCATTATAGGCCCGGTGTAGAATTCCCACGATGGCCCGGCCACCGGACAGCTTCGAGGAATTCGAGGCGACGAGCCTCTTCTGTCCACGCTGCCGGCGCGCAACACCGGCGCGCAAAAAGCTCCTCCTGGTGCTCCCGTCCGGCACCAAGTACGACTACGTGTGCTCCGAGTGCGGCACCGCCGTCGGCGCCAAGATGGACAACGACGCGACCGAGTTCCATCGTACGATTCCGCCTCGCCGTCTCCCGCCGCGCCCGCGCTGACTCCGTTGCCGCTTTCCCGGTAACTCTGCGTCGTTTCAGCATTCCGGCGTCAGCACATTGCCCCCACATTGCCCCCGCCGGTGGTGGATATCCGGAACGGATCACCATCCTGTTGCGTAGTCCATCGGCGTATGCAATACTCCCTTTACTTCACTTTCACCTTCCTCTAGAAACACAGCGAAGATGCAGGCCGCGAAGCGAAATTAGAAGGAGGGCTGTATGCGGGGCATCAACAAAGTGCTTGCGAGCGTGACGCTGGTTGGCGTGCTGGCCCTTGGTGGCGTCATGCTGACGCGCCAGGTCCTGGCAGTGGCGGGCGAGGTCAATGCGGAGCGTTTGAATCGGGCGATCCTCGCGTACATCGCCGAAAAGAATCCCGTCGCGCCGATCAAGGCATTCCAGCGCTTTCCGGAAGTGTTGTTCGCGGAGAGCGAGCGCACGAAGATCGACCATTGCCTGGCGCTCGCGCAGGCGGAAGTGGAGTCGGAGTTCAAGCACGACGCCGTCGGCGGCGCCGGCGAGGTCGGGTTGTACCAGACCCTGCCCTCGACCGCGGCGCTGTTCGAATCGACCGTCGGCCCCTTCAAGCGGCCCAACCTCAAGGGCCCGCGCGAGCTCGGTGACCTGGCCATCCCCACGGTGAGCACGCAGTTCGCGATGGCCTACCTCCGCGACATCATGACCCGCAAGCCGAACATCAAGGACGCCCTCACCGAGTACAACGGCGGGCCGGCCGGACGCCACCCGCACTACTACCGCATGGTGATGGGCACCTACGTCGAGATTCTGGAGCGCACAGATCTGAAGTGCCGCTACCAGCCGGCGCCGACGCGACCGCCCGTCATGGCGTTCCTGGCGCGCGTCTAGCTCGAAATCGGGGCGAGCGCCGGCCTGGCCGGCGCTCGAGCCGTTACAGCGCGTCGATCCAGCGGGCGAGCGAGAAGTCCTTCGGCGTGATTCCGCCGTCGGAATGGGTCCACACGGAGACCGTGACCTCGTTGTAGTGGATCGTGACGTCGGGATGATGGTTCGCGCGCTCGGCGATCGCCGCCACCCAGTTCACGAAGACCATCGCCTCGCGGAAATCACGGAAGCGATAGAGCCGCTCGATCGCCTTGCCGGACCGCTTCCAGCCCGGCGTGCGGGCCAGCTCCTCCGCGACCTCCGCCTCGCCCAGGAGGCTCATGGGACGTAGCGCCGGATCGCCGGCGCCCAGTCGGCGAGCGACCGCGTCGGCTTGCCCTTCACCTTCGCCAGATCGTCCCACCGGCGCAGCGCCAGCGCGTCCGGCAGCCACGGATGCGCGGCGAACCGCGCGGTGTCGTCCGCCGACATGACGCCTCCCTGCAGCCTGAGAGTGTGCCGGGAGATCGACGAGAGGCGCTCGACGTACGCAGGCTCGGTCGCGCAGAGATAGCGCTTGGCGTCGGCGTGCATCCGCACGCACCAGGCCACGCGCTCCGGCACCCAGGGCGCGAGCAGGTCGGCGCCGACCTCGTGATGCCCGCGCGCGCCGGTCCCGACGGCCGTCCGCTCCGTCGTGTCGGAGACGAGCGATTGGTCGACCGCGAAGCGGCCCACGTCGTGCAGCAGGCACGCGAGCTGGAGCTCCTCGTCGGCGCCGGCTTCGCGCGCGAGCTCGGCGCACTGGAGCGCGTGCTCGAGCTCGGACACGATCTCACCCCCGTAGCGGGTGGCCGCCGACCGTGCGAGCGCATCGAGAAGCCGACCGGCCGTCAGGGTCATACCCGCGCGAACTTCTGCAGCGACCGGATCTCGCGCGGCGGATTCAGCGACTTGCCGCGCGCGGTCCACGAGACCTCGGCCACGTACAGGTCACCGCGCGAGTCGACCACGCAGCCGTGAGGCGCGATGAACTCGCCCGGCTTGTCGCCGCGGAAACGGCCGCCGACGCGGGCGACCCGGTCGCCCTTGAGGGTCACCACGCTCACGCGGGCGCCGAGATTGGGCACCTCGGCGCTCACCGCGAGATCCGGCGGCAGCTCGCCGACGAACAGGAGGCCGCCGTTCCGCCGGTCGGCGAAGAGCCCGCAGGGACGGAAGAGGTTGTTGAGCTGGGTGAGGTATTGCCCCTTGTCGTCGAACACCTGGACCCGGTGATTCTCGCGGTCCGCGACGTACACGCGCCCCTCCGCGTCGGTCGCGATGTTGTGCGGAATGTTGAAGCATCCCGGATCGGTGCCGGGCTCGCCCCACGAGAAGAGCAGACGTCCCTTCGGATCGTATTTGTGAACGCGGGAGTTACCGTAGCCGTCGGAGACGTAGGCGTCGCCGGTGCGCGGGCAGAGCGCCACGTGCGTCGGGCGATTGAAGGGCTTGCCGCCGTGCAGCGCCGACGGCTTGTCCGGGTCGCCGAGCGTCAGGAGCAGCTTGCCCTCGGGGGTGAACTGCCGGACCGTATGGTGCAGGTCGTCGGTGAGCCACATCGTCCCATCGGGTCCGATCGTGATCCCGTGCGCCCGTCGGAAGACGCCCTCGCCCCACGCGCGGAGGAAATTCCCGTCGCGATCGAACACGATGACCGGATGCTCGCCGCGATTGAAGACGTAGACGTTGTCCTTGGCGTCCACGCCGACGCTCGTCGCCTCCACGAACGACCATCCCTTGGGCAGGCGTCCCCAGCCCTCGACCGGCCGGTAGTTCATAAGTGTGACCTCCTGGTCCGCGCCTATACTGCCACAACACGATGGCCGCGCCTATCGGACTGCCCGTCAAACGCCGCGAAGATCGCCGCCTGCTCACCGGCCGCGGCCGCTTCGTGGACGACGTGCGGCTGCCTGACCTCGTCCACGCGACGATCGTGCGGAGCCCGCACGCCCACGCGCGCGTCCTGGAGGTGCAGGCGCGCCGGGCCCGGGCGCTTCCGGGCGTCGTCGCGGTCCTCACGATCGCCGATCTGCCGGAGTGCGTCGCCGCGGTGCCTCCGCTCGTGGCCTCGCCGAGGTTCCGTGCCTACGCCCAGCCCGCGATCGCCGGGCCGAAGGTGCGCCACGCCGGCGAGGCGGTGGCCGTGGTAGTCGCCGACGACGCGTATGGCGCCGCCGACGCCGCCGACGCGGTGGTTGTGGAATACGCCGTGCTGCCGGCAGCGGCGACCGTCGAGGCGGCGCTCGCGCCGGGTGCGGCGCGGGTCTTCGACGAATGGCCCGACAACGTCGCGGGCCCGTCGACGGCCGCGGTCGGCGACGTGACGCACGGCTTCGCGCAGGCGCACGCGATCGTGGAGGCGGCGCTGAATGTCCCCCGTGTCGCCGCGATGCCGATCGAGCCTCGCGGCATCGTGGCGCAGCCCGACGCGCCCGACGGTCGGCTCACCGTGTGGACGTCGACGCAGGTGCCGTTCGCGGTTCGAGCGGCCATCGCCGCGGCGCTCGGCCTCGCCGAGGAGCAGGTGCGGGTCATCGCGCCCGACGTCGGGGGCGGCTTCGGCGCCAAGGGTCACGTCTATCCGGAAGACGTCCTGATTCCCGCGGTCGCGCGCCGGCTCGGGCGATCGGTGAAGTGGATCGAGATGCGGCGCGAGCACTTCCTGGCGACGGCGGCGGACCGCGACCAGCGCCACCAGGCGCGGCTCGGCGTGACGAAGGACGGGACGATCACCGCGATCGAGACGACGTTCACGCGCGACGGCGGCGCCTATCCGGTGCTCGGCGACGTGATCACTCTCAATACGATCAATCACCTGCCCGGTCCCTACCGCGTGGCCCACCTCCGGGGCACAGCGTTGAACGTCGTGACGCACAAGTCCTTCACCGCCGCCTATCGCGGCGCCGGACGACCCGAGGGCGCCTACGTGCTCGACCGGTTGCTCGACCGCGCCGCGCGCGGGGTGCGCCTCGATCCGGCCGAGCTGCGCCGGCGCAATCTCATCCGCCCGGACGAGATGCCCTTCGCGACGGGACTCCGCTACCGCGACGGCGTGCCGATCGTCTACGACCCGGCCGACTATCACGCCGCGTTCGACCGGTTGCTCGATCGCTTCGAATACGGCGAGTGGCGGATCGCGCAGCAGGCGCGCCGCGGCTCGACGACGCCCATCGGCATCGGGCTGTCGGCCTATCTGGAGGGCACCGGCATCGGCCCGTTCGAGGGCGCGGACGTCCGGATCGATCCGAGCGGACTGGTCTATCTGCAGATCGGTGTGTCCTCGCAGGGGCAGGCGCACGAGACGACGCTCGCCCAGGTGTGCGCCGCCGAGCTCGGTGTCGACACGGACCGGGTCGTCGTCGTGGGCGGCGACACCGCCGTCCTCGGCTACGGCAACGGGACCATCGCGAGCCGCGTCGCCGCGGTGGCGGGACCGGCCGTGCAGCGCACCTCGCGCGAGGTGGCGCGCAAGGCCCGGCTGGTGGCCGCCGAGCTGCTCGAGTGCGCGCCGGCGGACGTCGTGCTCGCGCGGGGCGTCGCGCACGTCACCGGCCTGGCCGAGCGTCAAGTCGAGCTCGGCGCGCTGGCGCGCGCCTCCCTCGGGAGCCCGACGCTCCGGCGCGAGGCCACGCCCGGGCTCCACGCCTGCGCGTTCTTTCGCCCCGAGACGGTCACGTGGGCGTTCGGCGCGCACGCCTGCGCCGTCGAGGTGGACGTCGAGACGGGCTCGCCGCGGCTCCTGCGATACGCGGCCGTGCACGACTGCGGCCGACCGCTCAATCCGATGGTCGTCGAGGGCCAGCTGCACGGCGGGATCGTCCAGGGCATCGGCGCGGCGCTGGCCGAGGAGCTCATCTACGACGGCGCCGGCCAGCTCCTGACCGGCTCCCTCATGGAGTACGGCGTCCCGAGGGCCGACCAGGTGCCGTCCCTCGAGGTCATCGCTCTCGACTTCCCGTCTACGCGCAACGAGATGGGCATCAAGGGCGTCGGCGAGAGCGGGATCATCTCGCCGGTCCCGGCCATCGCCAACGCGGTCGAGGACGCGCTGGCCGACCGCGGCGCCGAGGTCTCACGCGTGCCGCTCACGGCGGCCAGCGTGTGGGAGGCCCTTCGGCGGGCTTCCACCCATCCGGGTCGCTCCCGCGTATAACTCTTCGAAAGCCCTGCTCAAAGCGTTCGAGGCCCGAGAGTCCTATGCGCCCCACTGGGCCCTGTCGACGTGGCTCTATCGCGTGCTGACGAACGTTTGCATCGATGAGCTGAGGCGACGGCGCCGGGTTCTGCCCGAGCCCCTTGCGCCCGGGCGCGCAGGAACGCAGGTCGAGCGGGCGGACCTGGCGCGGGCGCTCGCCGCGGTGCCCCGCGAGGCGCGCGTGCTGCTGGCGCTCCATTACGTGAACGGGCTCTCGTATCGCGAGCTCGCGGCCATCAGGGGAATCTCGGTCAACACGGTCAAGAGTCAGCTCGCCCGGGGCAAGGCGATCCTCAAGCACGCACTGGAGGAATGAGACATGGATCGAATCGACCGGATGCTCGAGGAGTTCTTCGCTCCCGAGGCGCCGCGGGCGCTGGCGTCGCGAGTGCTGCGCGTTCTCCGGGCCGAGCGCGTGGACCTCGAAGGGCTGGTCGGGAAGTTCAGGATCGAGGCGACCGACCGCGGCGTCGTGCGTCTCCACCCCGGGCGCGGCTTTCACGGCCCGTCCGCCCGGGCTCGTGCGCACGCCGAGCGCGCCGGGCGGGAGCTGCGCGAATATCTCGCCGGCCACCGGACGTTCTTCACGGTGCCGGTCGATCTCACGGGCGTGCACGACTTCCAGGCCCGCGTTCTCGCGGAGGCCAGTCGCATTCGGTTCGGCGAAGTCGACTCGTACGCGGCGCTCGCCCGACGGGTGGGTCATCCCCGCGCCGCGCGCGCGGTCGGGAACGCGCTCGGCGCCAATCCGGTGCCGGTGATCGTCCCCTGCCACCGCATCATCCGCGGCGACGGGACCTGGGGCCACTACGCCTTCGGCGGCGAGATGAAGACCCAGCTCTTGCGGCTCGAGCGCTCGACGCCGGCGATCATCGGCTGCACGTCCACGCGGATCGTCTGCCGGCGCGGCTGCGCGCACGAGCAGCGGGTGAGGGAGGCGAATCGGGTGGTCTTCGCCTCGATCGAGGACGCGGCCGGCGTGGGCTACCGGCCCTGTCGCGTCTGCCGTCCGTCGTCCGCAGCGTGATAGGAGCCCGGGATGCAACGACTCCGGTGGCTCGCGCTCGCGACCGTCCTCGGGGCGGCGGTCCCGGCCGCCGCCCAGTTTCCGATCTTCGACGCGCACATTCACTACAGCAGCCCGGACTGGGACACCTACACGCCCGAGCGCGCGCTCTCGATCCTCGCCGCCGCCGGCGTGCGCTGGGCGATCGTCTCGAGCACGCCCGACGATGGCACGCTGAAGCTGTACGAGAAGGCTCCGAAGGGCATCGTGCCGTTTCTCCGGCCCTACCGCAGGCGCGACGACATGGGAAGCTGGCACAGCGACCCGGGGGTACAGGCGTACATCGAGGAACGCTTGAAGCGCGGCATCTACCGGGGCATCGGCGAATTTCACCTGGGCGCGGCCGACGCGAGCGGCCCCACCGTCAAACGGATCGCCGAGCTGGCGGGCGAGCGCGACCTGTTCATGCAGGCGCACGTCGATGACGTCGCGATCGAGCGGCTGCTGACGCTGTATCCGAAGGTACGCTTCCTGTGGGCTCACGCCGGCATGTCGTCCTCGGCGGCCACCGTCGGGAAACCGACACCTGGGTGACGTCGCGCTGGGAGGTCGTTCGCGACTACCACCGCGCCGTGCAGGTATGGCTCGGCCAGCTCCCCCGCGATGTCGCCGAGTCGATCGCCTGGAAGAACGGTGAGCGGCTGTTTCCCCAGTAGTCGGTGCGTCGGCTAGCGCGCCGCCTTCGCCCGAGCCAGCAGATCGCCTTCGCGATCAGACTCGGAACCATGTCCTTCGGATCGGGGATGTTCGCGACCTGGACGTCGCCGGGCTTGAGGCCGAAGCTCGGGGCGGCGCGTGTCAGGAAGACGTATTCGGTGGTCGTCCCCTTCGGCAGACCGGCGTGGGCGCGGTCGCGTTAATGGACTCTCAGGTGACCGCGCCGACCAGGCGGCGGTCCGAATCATAGCGCAGGCGGGCGAGCGCGTCCGCCTTGTCGGTCCACAGGACCTCGTCGACCTCGTGATCGTGGTCGCCCGCCTTCTCGAGGGGCCGCATCAGGAACCAGCGGACCGTCTTCTTCCACACGGGCTGCCCACGCAGGTCGCGCGCGCGGATGAGCAGCACGCGGCCTTGCGCGTCGAGGACAACGCCTCCGGCAGAGAACTCGAGGAGCACGCGAGCCCGGTCGGGCACGCCCCCGATCATACCCGTGAGAGCCAGCGTGATACCATGCCGGAGCACGCGCGTGATGGATCGCGTCGATCTGCTCGGACACTTTCACCCCGGGTTCACGCCGCGCCGGGAGCAGGCGCGGCTCCTGGCGTCGCTGGCCGACGCCATCGCCGAATCGCTCGACGACCCGGCGGCGCCGCGGGTCTTCGTCGTCGAGGCGCCTCCCGGAGTCGGCAAAAGCCACGTCGCAATGGCGCTCGCCCACTGGAGCGGCGACGCCTACCTGCTGACGTCCCAGAAGCTTCTGCAAGATCAGTACGAGCGGGAGTTCGGCGCCGACCTGCAGCTCGTCAAGGGCCGCGATAACTATCGGTGCGAGCGATACCCGGACGAGCCCGTGCCGACCTCGCGGGGCATGTGCCGACGGCCGCGCGGCCCCGCGTGTCAGTGCCCCTACGCGCGGGCGAAGGCCGCGGCGCTCGCCGGCCCGGTGTTCTGCACCAACCTCTCGTACTTCGCGACGCTCAGGTACTGGCGCGCCGAGCAGCTCCGCAGGCGGCGCCTGCTCGTCGTCGACGAGGCGCACGGGCTCGAGGGGCAGCTCGTCAACGTCTTCACGGTCGCCTTTCCGCCCGCGGAGAGCGCGGCGTGGTTCGGCGGGCCGCTCCCGCGCCTCGGTGACGCCGAGGACTATCGGAATCTGTTAGGCGACCACCTCGAGCGCATGGAGGGTCAGCTCGAATCGCTGGATCGCGCCCTCGAGGGGCTGCGGCCCGCCTTCGTCTCACCCGAGCACTTCCTGAGCATGCCGCCCTCGCGGGCGGAACAGGAGCTTCTGGCCGAGCGCGAGACGCTCGAGGCCGCCCTGGCGCGGATCCGGTTCTTCGTGGACGCCGAGGATCGCGAGTGGGTGGTGCGGTATCCGCCGGAGCCCGGCGCCACGCTCGAGCTGGTCCCGCTCACGGTGACGTCGATGGCGCGCGACCTCCTGACCGAGTCGGCGGAGCTGGTGGTGCTCTCGTCGGCCTACCTCGGCCACCGGAGCGCGCTCGCCGAATCGCTGGGCCTCGAAGAGGCCGCCGTCCGCTCGTTCTCGAGCGAGTCGCCGTTTCCGCTCGCCCAGCGGCGGATCGAGTACCGCCCGGTCGGCGCCCTCGCGAAGGCGACGCTGGCCCGGCTGGAGCCGGCGCTGTTCGCGGAGGTCGCGGCGATCCTCGCCGAGCACCCGCGCGAGAAAGGGCTGATTCACGCGCCGTCGTACGCCGCCGGCCGGCGACTCGTCGCCGATCTGACCGCGCGCGGGCCGGCACTGGCTCGCCGGATCATCTGGGTCGAGTCCGCCGCGGCGAAGACGCGGGCTCTCGAGCTGCACCGCGCGTCGCCGGCGCCGACGGTGCTCGTGTCGCCGTCGCTACGGGAAGGCGTGGATCTGCCGGACGACTTTCTCCGCTTCCAGGTGGTGACGAAGATGCCCTACCCGGACCTGGGCGATCCGTGGACGGCCGCCCGGCAGGCCCGCGATCCCCGCTGGTACGCGCTCGAGACGGCGAAGGCGCTGGTGCAGGCGTACGGCCGCTCGTGTCGCCACGCGGAGGACTACGGCGTCACGTACGTCCTCGACGCCCAGTTCGAGCGCTTCCTGGCCCGATATCGCGTGCTACTCCCGGAGTGGTTCCTCGACGCGGTCCACGCCGCGATGCGGGCGCGGTATCCGGAGGCCGCGAGCGAGCTCTAGCGCTTCGACCCCTTCCGGCCCGCGGCGGCGGCCGACCGGCCCGCGACCCGCCCGAAGACGGCGCCCGCCATGAGTCCCGCGCCTCCAGGATAGTTGTGATAGAAGAGCCCGCCCACCAGCTCGCCGGCGGCGAAGAGCCCGGGGATCGGACGCTGCTCGCAGTCGATGACCTGACCGTCCGCCGTGATCTTGAGGCCGCCGAAGGTGAACGTGATGCCCGTCGTCACGGCAAAGCCCACGTACGGAGGCGCGTCGAGCGGCAGCGCCCAGTTCGACTTGGGCGGTGTGATCCCGTGCGTCGCCTTGCCGTCCTTGATCGCCGGATTGTAGTCGCCGGTCTTGAGTGACGCATTGTAGGCGCGAATCGTAGCGACGAACCCGTCGACGTCGATCTCGAGCTTTCGCGCCAGCCCCTCGAGCGTCATGTCCTCGGCCTTGGTGACCTCGCGGATCCGGTACTCCTCGCGCAGGTTGTGCAGGACCTTCTGGTCGAAGACCTGGAACGCCGTCCGCCGCGGCTGCCCGATGACGGCGCGCCCGTACTTCACGTAGGTGTAGTTGCGGAAGTCGGCGCCCTCGTCGACGAAGCGCTCTCCCTTGAGGTTCACGATGAGCCCGAGCGGATAGGAGTGCTTCTGGAAGTTGTCGCCCACCTTCCGGTCGCCGTGCCACGGCGCGTTCAGGTCCCACTGCACGGAGTGACAGCCGCTCCAGTGCCCCCAGGGGAGCGCGCCGATGTCGAGCGCCATCTTGATGCCGTCGCCGGTGTTGTAGGGAGTGCCGCGGACGCGGGCCAGCTCCCAGTTCGGCCCGAGGTAGCGCGTACGCATCTCGGGATTCGCCTCGAAGCCGCCGGAGGCGAGCACGACGGCGCCGGTGTCGATCGTCTCGGTGCCGGCCGGCGTCCGCACCACGACACCGGTGATGGCGCCGCGGTCGTCGGTCACCAGTCGAGTCGCCTTCGTCTCGAACCGTACCTCGATGCCGTTCTTCGTCGCCGCCTGGTAGTGCATGTCGATGAGCCCGGGGCCGCCGCCGACCGCTTCCAGGATGAGACCGCCCCAGAAGCGGAACTTCCCACCGACCTTGTAGGCCTGCCGGCCGAACATGGGGATCCAGCGGATCCCCCGATCGCGCATCCAGCGCACCGTCGGCAGCGACTCGCGGACGAGCTGCATCGCCATGTCGGGATCCGAGCACTCTTCGGTGACCCGCATGAGGTCGTCGTAGAACTGCTCCTCCGTGTACGGGTCGACCTCCATCGAGGCCTTCTCCTCGTCGGAGAGGTCGCCGACCAGGTCGCACAGCTCCTCGAAGCTCTTGAAGGCGAACCGGAATCCGCCCGCGGTGAAGAACCCGTTACCGCCGCGCCAGGCTTCCGGCGCCTTCTCGAGCACGAGCACGCGCGCGCCGTGCTCCTGCGCCGAGTGCGCGGCGCACATCGCCGCATTACCGCCGCCGATGACGATGACGTCGTAGGTCATGTGGCTTACCCGATGATCTCGCTGATCTGAATCTGCGGTTGGATGTTCGTGAAGTTGGGGACGTCGCCCAGGAGCTCCTTGCCGTGCTGCGCCATCCCCTTCTGGAAGTCGCCGAGGGTGTTGAAGTAGACATGCCCGATCGCCGCGTACGGTGCCGGCGCGCCGGGCGCGCCGCCGCCCAGACCCTTGTCCACCTCGGTACGGACGAGCCCGAAGCTGTTCAGGCGCTCGCGCACGAGCTTCATGTGGCGATTGACGTAGTAGTCGTGGTCGAACTTCTTTCCTTCCGACGTCGCGTACATGACGGAAATACGGACCATGACGACCTCCTGCGTTTCCTGGCTCGCCGGGCGCTCGGAAAGGACGCGCCGGCGCCGCTCAACGTATTCGGCTCGGCGGCGCGTTGTCAAGCGAGCGCCTGGCACCGAGCCCGCCGGATACACGACGCTAGGTGGCGGCGCGGGCCTGAGCCAGCATCTCGATCAGGACGGAGCGGCTGTCGGCG
>WNGH01007059.1_pt1 | contig 27267 bp, 30 predicted proteins | sample 5400631 | NCBI WGS metagenome assembly WNGH01 (sample SAMN13153373, study PRJNA577476) | soil metagenome | isolation source: 115 cm soil or saprolite under Garry oak tree replicate 1 | place: USA:California | collected 2016-06-15
CTGCTCGGCGTGCTATCGGCGGTGGATCGCTGGGCCGCGGTCGTGCTGGGGCCGCCGAGCTATCTCGCGTGCTCGCACGGCGCCGCCGCGGTGCTGACCGGGGTGATCTCCGCCGTCACGGTGCGCCGCGGCCTCGTCGAGCTGGCGACGGCGCGCAACGTGGCGACGATCGTCGCGCACGGGGTGCTCGGTGTCACGGGGACGGCGATGCAGACGAACGCGCTGACGATGGCGCCGGCGGCGTACGTCAACGCGATCCGTCGCCTGTCGGCCGTGGTGGCGGTGGGGCTCGGCCGGACGCTCTTCGGCGAGCCCGACCTGGGGCGCCGGCTCGCCGCCGCGGTGCTGGCGTCGGCGGGCGCGGCCTGCCTGTTACTCGCGCGCTAGCGAGGCCGCGCGCTCGCTAAATCGCCTCGGCGATGGCCTTGCCGAGGTCCACCGTCTTCGCCTTGCCGCCGATGTCGGGCGTGCGCGGCGCGCCGCTCTTCGGATCGAGCACCGTCTCGATCGCTGTGACGATGGCCTCGCCCGCCTTCGGATGGCCGAGGTGCTCGAGCATCATCGCGGCCGCCCAGATCTGGCCGATCGGATTCGCGATGCCCTTGCCGTAGATGTCGGGCGCCGAGCCGTGGACGGGCTCGAACAGCGAGGGAAACACGCGCTCCGGGTTGATGTTGGCGGACGGCGCGATGCCGATGGTGCCGGTGCAGGCGGGGCCGAGATCCGACAGGATGTCGCCGAACAGGTTGGACGCCACGACGACGTCGAACCAGTCGGGGTGCGCGACGAAGTGCGCGGTCAGGATGTCGATGTGGAACTTGTCCCAGCGGATGTCGGGATACTGCTTGGCCATTGCCTCGACGCGCTCGTCCCAGTACGGCATCGTGATCGAGATGCCGTTCGACTTGGTCGCTGAAGTCAGGTGCTTCTTCGGCCGCTTTCTGGCCAATTCGAATGCGAATTTCAGAATCCGATCAACTCCCTTTCGGGAAAAGCACGCCTGTTGAAATACGACTTCGCGTTCAGTCCCTTCGTACATGCGGCCGCCCACGCTGGAATACTCGCCCTCGGTGTTCTCGCGCACGACGAAGAAGTCGATGTCACCCGGCTTGCGATCGGCCAGCGGCGTGCGGATGCCCGGCATGAGGCGGCAGGGCCGCAGGTTCACGTACTGGTCGAACTCGCGCCGGAACTTGATCAGCATGCCCCACAGCGAGACGTGATCGGGCACGGTGGCCGGCCAGCCCACGGCGCCGAAGAAGAGCGCGTCGTGCTGACCGATCAGCTCCTTCCAACTCGAAGGCATCATCGAGCCGTGCCTGGCGTAGTAGTCGCAGCTCCAGTCGAAGTGATCGAGCTGCAGCTCGATGCCGAACCGGCGCGCCGCCGCGTCGAGCACGCGCAGGCCCTCGGGCACCACTTCCTTGCCGATGCCGTCGCCGGGGATCACACTCAGGGTGAAGCGATTCTACCCCGGCCGAGTCAGAGCTGGATCTTGCGCCGCGCCGTCGCGCGCTCCCACTTGCGATCGTAGTCCTCGCTGAAGAGCAGCGCCCGGTCGGCGTCCACCGTGAACCACGAGCCGCGACGGATCTCGTCCTCGAGCTGGCCGGGCGCCCAACCCGCGTAGCCGAACGTGAAGAGCGAGCGCGCCGGCCCGCGGCCGTGGCCGATGGCCTCGAAGATCGCGGTATCCCCGCTGAGCGCAATGCCATCGCGGATCGCCCGCGTGTTCGGCCCGGTGTAGTCTGACGTGTGAATGACGAAGGCGCGGGCTGGCTCGACCGGTCCGCCGTAGTGGACCCTGAGGTCACCGCTCACGCCTGTCGTGTCGAGCCCGAAGGAATCGAGCAGGCGCGCCAGCGGCACCTCACCCACGGGTCGATTGACGACCAGCCCCATGGCGCCGCCCGCGTCGTGCAGGATCAGGTAGATCACGGTGCGGGCGAAGGGAGGACTAGTGAGCTGCTCGGTGGCGACGAGGAACTGGCCGGTGAGCCAGGGCCCGTCCTGATCCGTGGCGAACGTCGTCGCCACGGTGAGGACCAGCAAGACGACCACGAGCCAACGCATGACGAGAAGGAGGATCTCATGGAACGCACGAGTCTCGTGACCAGGACGTTCTTCAAGATCGGCGAGCGGATGTTCGGCCAGGTCCCCACGCCCGAGCGCCTCATGGCCCAGCGCCTGCCGCTCATGATGGGGATCGGCGGCCTCTACGGCGCGATCGAATGGTTCGCCACGATCGACGCCGAGCTTCGCGCCTTGCTCAACGTGCAGGTGGCGACGCTGTATGGCGTCCCGTACTGAATGGACATCCGTCACGCCGTCGGCGTGAAGCTGGGTGTCCCGGCCGAGAAGCTGGCCGACGTCGCCACGTACCCGTCGAGCCCCCACTTCAGCGCGCGGGAGCGCGCGGCGCTGGAGTTCTGCGAGCGCATCGTCCGCGACGACCAGGAGATTACAGACGAGTGCTGGGCGAGGCTCCACGAGCACTTCGGTGAGCCGGAGATCGTGGAGCTGACCTTCATCATTGGCTACCAGACCTTTGCCAGCAAGTTCGCGAAGGCATTCCGCCTCGCGCCCCAGGGGTTTTCGTCGTGAGGCAGCTTGCGGCGCCGAGCCCTCTGGGATAGAACTCACGCCCGATGGGCATGACACCCGTAGTGTCGTCGTCGCCCTCGGAGCGACTGTCGGCCGGGGGGATCGAGCTCGAAGTGGTGCGCCGGGGCACGGGCCATCCCGTGCTGCTCCTGCACGGCATGCAGAACGTCGACCCGCGCGCACGCTTCCTCGATCTCCTCGGCCGGCGCGCCGAGATCATCGCGCCGTCCCACCCCGGCTTCGGCCATTCGCCACGCCCGGCGGACTTCGAGACCGTCTCCGACCTCGTCCATCTCTACCTGGACGTCCTCGACGGTTTGCCGTATCCGAAGGTCACGCTGATGGGATTCTCCTTCGGCGGCTGGCTCGCCGCCGAGATCGCGGTGAAGTGCTGCCACCGCCTCGACCGGCTCGTCCTGGTGGACGCCTTCGGCCTCAAGCTGAGCGATCGAGAGACGCCCGACATCCTGGACGTCTTCAACACGTCTCCTCAGGAGGTGCGACGGCGGAGCTGGCACGATCCGGCGAAGGCGCCGGACCTCGACGCGATGTCGGACGACGAGCTGATCGTCCGCGCCCGCAACTGGGACGCGCTCTGCCTCTACGGCTGGCATCCTTATATGTACGACCCGCAGCTCAAGCGCTGGCTGCGTCGGATCACGATCCCGACGCTCGTGCTGTGGGGCGCCTGGGACGGGATCGTGAAGCCGTCGTACGGACGCGGCTACAGCGCCTTGATCCCGGGCTCGCGCTTCGAGGTCATCGAGGCGGCGGGGCATCATCCGGAGATCGAGCAACCCGAAGCCTTCGCCGAACGCGTCGCGGCGTTCCTGGATCGCTGACCGTGGACGTCTGGTACCAGTGTGAGAACCCGTATCCGTTCGTGCCCCAGGACATTCTCGACCGCGTCGATTCCGTCCGGGCCAGCCTGCCGAACAAGTACTGCGATCCGAAGATCGCCGCCGACCTCTTCGAGGAAGTCCTCGACGAGTTCATGCTGTGCGACGACCAGGGTCTGAACGTCGTCGCCATCGAGCACCACGCCGGGATCAACTCGCTCTTCGGCGCCAACCCGCTGATCCTCGGGATCCTCGCCCGCCAGATGCGGAACGTCCGCATCCTGAGCATGGGGACGCTGGTCTCGCTGCGGAAGGACCCGGTACGCGTGGCCGAGGAGTACGCGACGGCCGACGTCATCTGCCGCGGCCGTCTCGAGATCGGCTTCGTCAAGTCGGGCGGCACCGAGATGGCGTCGAACAACGCCAACCCCGTCAACAACGTCGAGCGTTACTGGGAAGCCATCGATCTGATCAGAAAGGCGCTGACGCATCAGGACGGGCCGTTTTCCTGGGAGGGGAAACACTTCACGCACCGGCACGTCAACATCTGGCCGCGGCCGTGGCAGCAGCCGCACCCGCGGCTGTGGGCGGCCACCGGTGATCCCGACACGGCCACCGAGGTCGGCCGCCGCGGCATGGTCAACGTGCTGGTGCTCCGCGGGGCGGACGGCACGAAGCGGGCCTGGGGTGCGTATCGCCAGGCGCGCGCGGAGGCCAGGCTTCCCGAGGTCGGCACCGATCACTTCGCGTACGCGGCGTTCGTCTACGTGGGCGACACCCACGAGGAGGGCGTGCGCGTCGGCAGCAAGCTTCTCTGGTTCCTCAACACCAGCCTCAAGTCCGCGCCTCAGTACTCGAAGTTCCTGCCTGGCACGGTGCCGCCGCAATCGGCCCCGCTGCTCTACCGTAGTGCGCCACGCCCGACCACCGCCGCGGGCGGACCGAGGCCGGTCGCGTCAGCGAGCCAGAACGCCGCGACGCTGATCGGCTTGACGGCGGATCAGGCGAGGGAGCGGGGCATCCTGTTCGCCGGCAATCCCGACACGGTGTACCGTCAGATCCACGATTTCTATACGGAGGTCGGCGGCTTCGGTCATCTGGTGATGATCGGCCGCTCGGGGTTCCTGACGCACGCGGAGGCTGAGAAGGGAATCAGGCTGTTTTCGGCCGAAGTCATGCCTCGGCTGAAGGAGCTTGGGTAGCCGGAAAGGAGGAAACAGTCGTCCAAGGGGTTCCGTGACTCATCGACCTCAATCTCGTGGTCGTGGGAGGGAGCAATGATGCTGTCCATGGCGTTTCGCGTCCCGCTGGTCCTGGCGGTCATCGTCGGCGGCATCCTGACGGCGAGTCTCACGCGCGCTGAGACTCCGGCCGGATCGAACGTCGATACGCGCGTTATCGTGTCGCTGCAGGTTCGACCCGAAGCACTCCAGCAGTGGATTTCCGGCGCCTGGCAGGTGAATCCAGTCGCGGCGGGGCCCTCGAAGGGCGCCAACGCCTCGGTCGTATTCGTCGATCAACAGTTGTGGCTGGACGCCGACGGGAAGCCGATGGCCACTGGCATTAATCGAATCATGGCGCTCACCGTGCCCGGCAAGCATGGCGGCACGGGAGAGACGGCATCGGTCGTCGGTCGAATCTACAGCGCCGAGCCGTCATACGCTCCCAGTCCATACAAGAACGCGGTGTCGGCGACAATCCGGCGCGAGCGCATGATCAAGGAGCCCAACCTGGAGCCCGCCTCGGGTCGCGAACTCTGGACGGTGAGAGCGGCCGGCGGCACGGCCGAGCTGCAGTTCGACTACCAGGGTGGGCTGCCGTCTCGGAGCAAGGGCGAGGCCAAGGTCTACTCGGGCGCGGAGCCGACCTTCTTCCGCATTTATCGATGGGAGCAGGGGGCGGACGTGGTCAAGAGTGTTCCCGATGGCATCGATCGCGTCCAGAACTTCAAGCTCAGCGTCGCGATTCCCGAGCTTGCGAAGATCTTCGATGGCTCCGAGCGCGTCGTGAGCGTCACCATGCTTCCCTGGTACCTTCGCCAGGTCTCATTGCCGTAGCTCGCTCGGAGCCAGGGCTCGCGGGAGACTCTCGGGGGGAGATCCTGCTCCCCCCGACGAGCCGGTGGTAGGGAAAAGGATTTCTTATACCTTGCGAGCGATACCGCACCGGAAGACTCGGAGGTACACTTACGGCGCGATGAAACGGCAGCGGCGTCGCACTGACTCACCCCGGGCTCGAACCAGTGCGCTTTCGGGCCGCCGTGATCCCGTCCTGCTCGTCCTCGTCGTCGACGACAACGCCGAAGAGCGTGAGATGTACTGCTCGTATTTCGCCTCGCAGGGCGTTCAGTTTCTCGTGGCTGGCGACGGCGTCACCGCGCTGCGAGTGATGCAGACGGTGTGCCCCGACGCGATCGTCATGGATCTCTCGTTGCCGCGGCTGGATGGATGGGAGACGACGCGCCAGCTCAAGCAGAATCCGCGTACGGCGCACATTCCGATCCTCGCCTGTACCGGACACGCCTTCGGGCCGGCCGTCGAGCACGCGCTGGACGCCGGCTGCGACGCGTACGTCGTCAAGCCGTGTCTTCCGGCGGAGGTGTTGAGGCAGATCCGCGCGCTGCTCGCGCGTCCTGACATCCGCCGGGCGTAGCGCCGTCGCCGATCACCGTCCGCGTGGTCGGGTCTGCGTCTCGGGCGCTCCATCGACCAGCCAGTCGTACGTGTGAATCGCCACCTTGTGCTCGGTTTCCAGTTGCCGCTGTCGTTGCGCGTCCTCGGGGCCGAGCCGCGCGCGACGCCCGATGAGGATCACCCCTTGGGTGTCGCCGCCGACGTGGGCCAGGTTCAGGTGTTCCCGCGCATAGCGGCTGTGGTCGTGGAGCCAGTCGCGCCATCCTCGGATCCGGCTCGTGGCGTGGAGGAGCGCTCGCGTGGCGTCCCCGTCGCTGGTGAAGAGCTTGACGGAAGGACTCTCCAGCTCGACGAGCGTCCAGCGAGACCGGCTGGCGTGCTGCTCACCGATCACGAAGTCGGGAGCGAACCGGGATCCGAGTCGCAATCCGGGAATCACCCAGCGGGTGTGTCCACCGGCGAGATATCGAACGAGGACCAGCGGGTTCTGCTCCAGGAACCTTTGAAGCGGCGCCTCGCTGATGGCGGCGTTCAAGTAGGCCCGCAGCCTGGCACGCAGCTCGAGCGGCGGCGGGCCCGGCCCGACGCGAAACTCGCCGAGCGGATCGCCGTGAGCCCGCGCGGCCCGCGTACGTTCCATCAATGGACGCCAGATGGTTTTCACGTCGCCCGGTGATCGACGGCCGGCGTGAGCTCCTTGATGCTGTGGACGCGCCGGCTCGCGGATCTAGGCTCGCGCGACGTATCCATAGCGGGTGTTGCTCCGCATCCCACCCATCGCGACGTACTGCGCCTTGATCGCCGCCACCTGGTCGTTCCCGATCTCGCCGAGGACGGCCTTCACGTGCAATCCGTAGAGCCGCGCCGCGTTGCCGCCGAAGATGGCGCTCTTCACGATGCCGTCGGCCGGGCCGAGCGGAGCGAACCCGTGTTTGCGCTGCATCTCCTCGGGGATCTCGAGACGGCGCAGCGCCTCGATCTGCCACTGCGGCGAGCCGTACCAGAGCGAGTCGGTGCCCCACAGCACGTGCTCGGCGCCCAGGCCGCGCACCAGCGTTCCCACGAAGGCCGCGGCGAAGCGCGGGTCGGCCACCGCGGAGTTGGCGAACGCCGTCCCCACCTCGGCGTAGACGTTCTTCACGCCGAGCTTCGAGGGAATCTCGGCGAGGTCGGTCGCCCACTTGATCCGGCCCGTCTGCTCGAATTCGTTGAGCGCCGCGGAGGGCGTCTCGAGGAAGGCCCGGAGCGCGGCGTGATACATGACGAAGTTGATCTGCGGCCAGTCCTTGGCCGCCTTGCCGACGTCGCGGACGGTGGCGTACTCCCACACGCCCGGCCAGGACTTCTCGTAGTCGGCGGGAAGCAGGCCCTTGTGGATGCAGACCGTCGTGATGCCGGCCTTCACGATCTTCTCGTAGAACGGGTACATCAGCTTCTCGTCGTCGAGCCACCAGTACGAGCCCTGCTTGGAGGGGAAGAGCGGATCGCCGATCGTGTAGCCCTTCCAGCTGTCGGGCTTGAGTGTGGCGATCGCCCGATCCACCTCGTCGAGCCAGCCGGCCTTCTTCGGCGTGAAGACGGCGTGGCCGAGCAGGCGGCGCGAGCCGGCGATCTGGTTGATGGCGGCCCGCGCGGTGGCGATCTGGTCGTTGGTGAGGAGATTCCACGTGGGGTCGTCGAAGGGCGCGCCCGAGAGAAGCGCGACCTTCGTGTCGCTGTCCACGAAGATCTCCTTCACGTAGTTCTCGAACTTGTAACGGGCCAGGGTGGACTCGCCCCAGAGCCCGCGGTTCCAGTGCTGCTTGGCGTACTTCGCCAGGTCGAGCAAGCCCTCCTGCTTGAAGTCGTCGCGGACGAAGTGCGTCTGGGCATCGACGATGAGCTGGCCGGCCAGCGCCTGGGCTCGCGCATCGGCCAGTCCGGGTGTGGCCGCCTCGGCGCGCTGCACGTCGAAGATCGGCCCGAATACGTCGTTCATGGCGAGGAAGGCCGCGGCCATGCCGGCGCTGCTGGCGAGGAACTGGCGCCGGCTCAGCCCGTGACGCGGCGCGAGGTCGCCGGCCAGCGCGTCGACGCGTGACTCGACGCGGCGCTGCTCCTGCGTCTGCGGCGGCGGGTTGAACTCGCCATTCGAGACGATCTGCGTTGGCACCGGGCCCTTGAACGATGCGACCTCGGCCGGCGCCGTCCGTTCGAGCTCCGCGTCGGTCAGATAGTGCGCCATGCTGGCCTCCTTGGTCGGACGGGCAAGTGGCCCGAGCAGTACTGCTCTCTCGCAGCGAAGTCAAGCGACCCGTTGTACTCTCGGACTGCCGCACGAACCTCCCACCAGGAGACGACGATGAGCGAGCGTGTCCGCGTTCACATGCGAGTGCCGGGGACGGCCCCGATGCCACAACTCATGCGCCTGATCCAGGACATCGAGGCCGCGGGGTTCGAGGGCGCCGGCATCCTCGACAGCCAGGTGATCTCGCGTGACAGCTTCGTCACGCTCGGCCAGGCCGCCGCGCACACGTCGCGGCTGACGCTGTTTCCCGCCGTCACGAATCCGTTCACGCGTCACGCGTCCGTCCTCGCCGGCGCCATCCAGACCGTCGAGGAGCTGGCGCCGGGCCGGGTGAAGTTCGTGATCGGCACCGGCTACACGTCGGCGAGCACGATCGGCCGCAAGCCGGCGACGCTCGCCGAGATGCGCGCGTGCATCGGGACGGTCAGGGGACTGCTCGCGGGCAAGACGGTCGACTTCGACGGCACGCCGGGACGGCTGGCTTTCACGTCGGGCCGCCGCATCCCGGTGATCATGGCCGCCTCGGGGCCGAAGGCGATCGAGGTCGCCGGCGAGATCGCCGACGGGGCGCTGCTGCTCGTCGGGTTCAACCGTGGGATCGTGCAGTCGGCGCTCGAGCACCTCGAGCGCGGCGCCAGGCGGAGCGGGCGCCGGCTCGACGACCTCGAGATCATCTGGGCGGTGAGGACGGGGACGGCGGCGACCACGGCCGAGGCGCGGCGGCTGGCGCGGCCGACGGCGGTGCACTGGGGCGTCCTGCGCTGGGGCGGCCACTGGCTCGGCCCCGCCGGGGTCAAGCTTCCGCCGCTCGAGATCCCGGACGCCGTCTACAAGATCTATCCCGATCTCTCGCACGCCCACGACTGGGAGGCGGCCATCAAGGCCACGTCGTTCGTCCCCGACGACGTCGTCGCCCAGCTCTGCGATGCGTACGGGCTCATCGGGACGCCGTCCGACGTCGCCGGCCGGATCCTCGAGATGGCGAAGCTCGGCGTGACGAATCTCTACCTCATGCCACTCCTGACCTTCGCGGCGCCGGAGCAGGAGGTCCTCGCGTTCCGCGACGTCGTGTTCCCGCGGCTGCGCGCATCACAGGGCTGAGTCACGTTCCCCTCAGGCGCGGGTCGAGGACGTCACGGAGCGCGTCGCCGAGCATGTTGAAGGCGAAGACGGCCACCGAGATGGCCACGCCGGGCCAGATGGCCATCCAGGGCGCCCGGAACATGTACGTCCGTCCCGACCCCGACAGCATCGCCCCCCACGACGGGAACGGCGGCGGGACACCGAACCCCAGGAACGACAGCGCCGACTCGGCGAGGATCACGCCGCCCAGGCTGATGGTCGCCAGCACGATGATCGTCGGCATGACGTTGGGGAGGATGTGGCGCACGATCACGCGCCGGTGCGGGCACCCGGTGGCATACGCCGCCTCGACGTACGTCTGCCCGGCGACCGCGAGGGTGGCGCCGCGGATCACGCGCGAGCTCGTGGCGGCGATGATGAGCGCGAGCGAGAGCACGACGTTGAGGAGCCCCGGGCCGAGGACGGCCATCACCGACAGGATGATCACGAGATAGGGAAAGGACATCCAGGCGTCCACGATTCGCTGGACGCAGAGGTCATAGGCCCCGCCGACGTAGCCGGAGGACACCCCGATCGCCGTGGCCGCGATGGTGCCCAGGAGCACGGTCGCGAATCCGACGAGGACGGACACGCGGGCTCCATAGACGATGCGACTCCAGATGTCGCGGCCGAGGTTGTCCGTGCCCAGCCAGTACGCGGCGCTCGGCGGCTTCATGCGCGCTCCGCGAATGGTCTCGTCGTAGGCGTGGGGCGCGATGCCCTCGGCGAAGACCGCCATGACCAGCAGGACCAGCACGATGACCGCGCCGAACGTGCCGAGCGGTTTCCGGCGCGCGGCACGGGCGAGGGCCGAGCTAGTACCGGATGCGCGGATCGAGGACGGCATAGAGCGTGTCCACCGCCAGGTTGACCAGGACGATGGCGGCGACGACGACGAGGTTGACGCCCTGGATGACCGGATAGTCGCGCTGAGAGATCGCCTCGAAGAGGAAACGCCCGAGGCCGGGCAAGCCGAAGATGGTCTCGATGATCACGGCGCCGCCGAAGATCTGCGCGATCTGGATGCCGAACACGGACAGCACCGGGATGAAGGCGTTCTTCAGGCTGTGCTTGAGCACGACGGCGCGCTCGCGGAGCCCCTTGGCCCACGCGGTGCGGACGTAGTCCTGACGCAGCACCTCGAGCAGCATGGCCCGCGTCAGCCTCATGAGCGCGGCGCCGGCCGCCACGCCGAGGATGAATCCGGGCAGGAGGAACTGCACGAGGTGGCCGGCGGGGTCGTGGGCGAACTCCACGTACTCGGAGACCGGCCGCCAGCCCCACCAGATCGCCGGCAGGACGATGACGAGCGTGGCCAGCCAGAAGCCGGGTACGGACAGGCCGAGGATGGCGGCGCTGCGTGCGAGGTAGTCGCTGAGCGTGTCCTGGCGGATCGCCGACAGGATGCCGATGGGCAGGGCGATCATCACGGCGAAGACGACGCTCGAGGCGCCGAGCTCGAGCGTCACCGGGAGCCGGCGCGCCAGCTCCTCCCGCACGGGCCGGCGCGTCCACAGCGATTCGCCGAGGTCACCGCGGACGATGTGGCCGAGCCATTCGACGTACTGGACGTGGAGCGGGCGGTCGAGGCCGAGCTTGGCGCGCAGCTCGGCGAGGTCGCGCGCGTACGCCTTTACGCCTTTTCCTCCAGCATCAGGCTGACGACATCGCCCGGGATGAGTCGCGGCAGCGCGAAGACGATCAGCGACGCGATCAGCAGCGACGGTATCGCGACGAGCAGGCGCTTGGCCAGATACCGTCGGAGCACGGTCTCAGCGGTCGAGCCAGGTCGCGATCAGCCGCCCACCGTAGTCGAAGCCGAGGTTCGGGCCGTAATTTTTCAGCGCGCCGTCCCAGACCGCGGTGTACGTCGGGGAGCCGAGCGTCACGTAGTACTGCTGGTTAGCCAGGTAGCGCTGGATGTCGTAGATCACCTGGCGGCGCTGAGGAGGAGATCGGTGAGGACAGGGTCGTTGATGTGGCTCTGGTTCTTGGGCTCGCCGGGGTAGTACTGGCCATAGAGAAAGTTGTCGGGATCGAGGAAGGCCGTCTGCGGCCCATAGGCCATCGAGTCGAATTTTCCCACCAGGCACGTCGACGCGTAGGCACCGTACTCCTTCTGGTCCAGCCGCGCCTCGATCCCGATGTCCTTGAGGTGCTTGATGACGAGCGTTGCGGCGTCGACCAGGATGGTCGATCCGTACGTGGTGAAGCAGACGGAGGCCGGGAAGCCGTTCGGATAGCCGGCCTGGGCCAGCAGGCGCTTGGCCTCGGCGGGGTCGTACCTGTACCAGCGCGCACCTTCTCCGAGCTGCGCCATCGGGATCGACCATTCCTTGAGCGCGGCCGGCACCGGCGGGTTGGGGGCGCCGAAGCCTTCGGCGACGGCGTCGAGAATGCCCTGGCGATCGATGGCGAGCGACATGGCTCGCCGGACGCGCACGTCGTTGAAGGGCGCGCGGTCCGTCCGCATCGAGATGTGCGTCATCACGTTGTTGGCGAACTCCACGCTCTGCAGCCCCGGGCGCTTCTGCAGGAGTGTGTCCTTGATCTGGACCCAGTCGGTGCGGTTGATGGTGCCGGGAAACTCCCAGCCGAGGTGGTACTTCCCGCTGAGGAAGGCGGCCATCCGGGAGGCGTTGTCCTCGTCGACGACGAGCTCGACGCGGTCGATATTGGGAAGGCCGGCCATGAAGTAGCTCGGATTGCGGACGAGCGTGATCCCCACGTTCGGCCGGTAGCTGTCGAGCATCCAGGGCCCGGTGCCGACCACCGCCTCAGGCTTCTTGAGATCGCCGAACTTCTCGACGCATTCCCGGGCGACGATGGCGACGGCCATCGGGTTGGCGAGCATGTCGAGGAACCACGCCGCCGGTTCCTTCAACGTGAACTTGATCGTGTACTTGTCCGGTGTCTCGACCTTGTCGATCGAGTGCAACATCTGGGCGTTGGCGTTGCCAGGAGTAGTGAGGAAGCGCTCGACCGTGTACCGCACGTCCTCCGCCGTCAGCTCGCGGCCGTTCACCGGCGGCTTGGGCTGCCAGCGGACGCCGCGCCTCAGCTTGAAGACGTACGTCGTCGGATTCGGTTGGCTCCACGACTCGGCGAGATCGCCCTCGACGGGGAAGAAGCCCGGCGCCACGCCGGGGCCGGCCTTGTGACGAATGAGCCGGCTGTGCGTGAAGGAGAGGACGATCTGGGTCTTGTACGAGAACCCGCCGACGGCGTGCAGGTCGAAGTGCGGCGGATCCCAGGCGCGAATCGTGATCGTCCCGCCCCGCTTCGGCGTGTCGGCGTGCGCTCGCACCGGCCGGAGCGTGGTGGCCGCGAGCGTCAGGCCCCCCAGCTTCAGGACATCGCGACGGCTGCAATCCATTTGACGTCTCCTCCGGCGGGACGAAGAGTGCGGCGAGCCTAGCGTGCGGCCGCGCGCGCGGTCAAGCCGAGTCGGTGACAGGCCGTCGGGCCCCGAGTAGAATGCCCGCGCCCAAGTCGCTTCACGAGGAGGAACCCATGAACAAGCTGCTCTCTTTCCTGGTCGTTACGATCCTGCTCGTCGCGGTCGCCTCGGCGGGCGCCCAGCAGGCCCCGCCGCCGCCACCCGCCTATGGCACGCCGATCAGCCTCGAGCAGGCCAAGAAGGTCATGGCCGGCGCCGAGGCCGAGGCGAAGAAGAACAGCTGGAACGTCGCCATCGCCATCCATGACTCCGGCGGGAATCTGGTCATGATGCAGCGCCTGGACGGCACGCAATTCGGCAGCACCGAGGTCGCGAAGGACAAGGCCTACTCGGCCGTGGCGTTCCGGCGGCCGACGAAGGCGTTCCAGGACGCCATCGAGCAGGGCGGCTCGAACCTCCGCCTGCTGAAGCTCAGCGGTGCCAGCCCTCTCGAGGGCGGGATTCCGATCGTCGTGGACGGCAAGCTCATCGGCAGCATCGGCGTCTCCGGCGTCACCTCGCAGCAGGACGCCCAGATCGCGAAGGCGGGCGCCGACAGCCTGAAGTAGGACATCGCAGCCGGTCGGCTCGTCGCGCTGTCTTTCAATAGAGGCGCGCCATAGAGGGCGGCTTCAATAGAGGTGGCAGGCGACGAGCCGTCCCATCTGCGTTCGCAGCGCGGGCTCCTCGGTCGCGCACCGGGGCAGCGCGAACGGACACCGCGGATGGAAGCGGCACCCGGCGGGTGGATCGAGCGGGCTCGGCACCTCGCCGGCCAGCGTCACCTCTTCGCGCGGGCCGTCGAGGTCGATGGGCAGCGCCGCCGCGAACAGCGCCTTCGTGTACGGATGCTGCGGCTCCAGTGCCACCGCCTCGGCGTCGCCCCACTCCACGATCTTCCCCAGGTACATGACGGCGATCGTGTGGCTCATGTGGGCGACCGCGGCCAGGTCGTGCGCGATGAAGAGATACGACACGCCCAGGCGCTGCTGGAGGTCGCGGAGCAGGTTCAGGATCTGGGCGCGAATCGACACGTCGAGCGCCGACACCGGCTCGTCGAGCACGACGAGCTTCGGCTCGAGCGCGAGCGCCCGCGCGATGGCGATGCGCTGGCGCTGGCCGCCCGAGAACTCGTGCGGATAGAGCGTCGCCGCGCGCTCGGGGAGCCCGACGAGATCGAGCAGCTCGGCCACTCGGCGGCGGCGTGCCACGGCGTGGAGCTCGGAGTTGATCACGAGCGGCTCGGCGACGATCGCGCTCACGCGCATGCGCGGGTCGAGCGAGGCGTACGGGTCCTGGAAGACCGCCTGGACCGAGCGCCGGTAGTGGCGGCCGTCGTCGCGGCCGAGGGTGGCGACGTCCTTGCCCTCGAACCGGATCCTGCCGGCCGTCGGCCGCTCGAGGCCGAGGATCAGCCGCGACGTCGTCGTCTTGCCGCAGCCGGATTCCCCGACCAGCCCGAGCGTCGTCGCCGCGTCGATGGTGAACGAGATCGAGTCGACCGCGCGCACGAGACCGGTGCCGAAGCCGAGCGTCCCGCGACGCACGCGGAAGTGCTTCGTGAGATCCGTTGTCTCGAGCAAGGGCGTGCCGTTCGGCGCGCCGCTCTCAGGCCGGGACATGGAGCCAGCACCGCGTCGTGTGACCGGGGTTCACGGCCGTCTCGGGCGGCGCGTCCTCCGTGCAGCGGGCCATCGCCTGCGGACAGCGCGGCGCGAACGCGCAGCCCTCACCGAGCCGGGCCAGGTCCGGCGGCTGGCCGGCGATGGCCGTCAGGCGATCGCGCCGGGCGCCGAAGCGTGGGATCGACTCGAGCAGCGCCTTCGTGTACGGATGGGCCGGCGCCGTGAAGATCTGGCGCACGGGGCCGGCCTCGACGATGCGGCCGGCGTACATGACCGCGACGCGATCGCACGTGCGGGCCACGATGCCGAGGTTGTGCGTGACGAAGATCATCGCGAACCGGTGGCGTTGCTGGAGCTCCTTCAGGAGACCGAGGTACTGCGCCTGGATGGTGAGGTCGAGGCTCGTCGTCGGCTCGTCGGCGATGAGCAGGCGCGGCGGGCCGGCGATGGCCATCGCGCCGACGACGCGCTGGCGCATGCCGCCCGAGAGCTGATGGGGAAAGGCGCGCAGCCGCGCCGCCGGCGAGGGGATCTTCACCGCGGCCAGCAGCTCGGCCGCGCGCGCGCCGAGCGCGCTGCCCCGCAGGCGGTGGTACATCGTCAGGGGCTCGCGCATTTGCATGCCGATGGAGAACACGGGGTTGAGCGAGCTCATCGGGTCCTGGAGGATCATCGCGACCTGACGGCCGCGGATCCGCTGCATCTCGCGCTCGCTCTTTCTGAGCAGATCGTCGCCGTCGAGCAGGGCCTGGCCACTCACGATCCGCGCCGCCGGCCGCGGGACGAGACGCACGAGGCTCAGGCACGTCATGCTCTTGCCCGAGCCAGATTCGCCCACGAGTCCGAGCGTCTCGGCCTCGCCGAGCGCAAAGCTGACGCCGTCCACCGCCTTGATCGTTCCCCAGCGGGTGACGATGTGGGTCCGAAGGTCGCGAACGTCGATGCGGGGGATCAGAGCTGGCGGAGCTTGGGGTCCAGGGTGTCGCGCAGCCAGTCGCCGAGGAGATTGAAGGCGAGCACCACCAGCAGGATCGCCAGCCCCGGGAAGAGCGACACCCACCAGGCGCTCGTCACGAAGTCGCGGCCCTCGGCGATCATCGATCCCCAGGCGGGCGTCGGCGGCGGGATGCCGGCGCCGAGGAACGAGAGCGACGCCTCCACGATGATGACGTAGCCGACCTGCAGCGTGACGAGCACCACCAGCGTGTTGAGCGTGTTGGGCAGGAGATGCCGCGTGATGATCCGTGCGGCGCCGGCGCCGGCGATGCGGGCCTGGGCGATGAAGTCGAGCTCCATCAGGCTCAGCACCTGGCCCCGGATGACGCGCGCGTAGCGGGCCCACAGGATCACCGCGATCGCCAGCACCACGTTGGCGAAGCTCGGGCCCGCCGTCACCGCGAGAATCAGGGCGAGCAGGATCACCGGGAACGCCATCGTCGCGTCGGTCACGCGCATCAGCGTGGCGTCCACGCGGCCGCCGTAATACCCGGCCACGAGCCCGACGGCGGCGCCGAATGCGCTCGCGACCAGGACGGTGACGACGCCCGCCGCCAGCGAGACGCGCGCGCCGTAGATCATGCGCGAGAGCATGTCGCGGCCGAGGCGGTCCGTGCCCAGCGGGTGCGTCCACGCGCCGCGTTCCTCCCACACGGGCGGCCGGAAGCGCAGGCGCAGCGACTGCTCATAGGGATCGTGCGGGCTGAGCAGCGTCGCCAGCAGCGCGATGAGCACGAAGGCGACGATGATCGAGATCGAGACGACGGGCAGTCGGCGGCCGCGCGCCCGCGTCGCCGGGCGCGCCTCGCTCTCGGGAACCGCGAGGACACTCACTCGACCACCTGGTCCGCGCGCGCCAGCAGCGATTGCGGGAGCGTGAGCCCGAGCGCCTTCGCGGTCTTGACGTTGACGACCAGCTCGAACTTCGTCGGCTGCTGAATGGGCAGGTCGCCCGGCCTGGCGCCGTTCAGAACCTGGTGGACGAAGGTAGCGGCGCGCCGGTAATTCTCCGCTCGGACCGGTCCGTAGGCGAGGAGCACGCCGGCATCGGCGAGTTCCCGCACGCCGGCCACGCTGGGCAGGCGGTGCTTGAGGGCGAGATCCGCGATGCGCCGGCCGAAGGTGCTCGTGATCGAGTTCGGGAACACGAAGACGCCGCTGGCGCCGTCCCTCGCCATGCCAGCAAAGGCGGCTTCGAGTTGGTCCGCGCGCTTCACTTCGAACGACAGCAGCACGATGCCCAACGACCGGGCCGCCGCCTCCGCCTCCTTGAAGCCGTGCACCTCGTGCACGATGCCCGGGTCCCAAATGATGGCGAGGCGCGAGACCCGGGGCACCGCCTCCTGGAGGAGCTGCACACGCTTGGCGCTGAGCTCCGGCGACTGCACGGTGACGCCGGTGATGGTGCCGCCGGGCTTGCCGAGGCTGGCCACGAGCCCCTCGGCCACCGGATCGCCGACGGCCGACATGATGATCGGCGTGGTCGGCGCCGCTTCGCGGGCAGCCCTGATGGCGGGCGTGCCGGCGGCGACGAAGACGTCCACGCGCAGCTGGGCCAGTTCTTTGGCGAGCGCGGGAAGGCGCTCCAGCTTGCCATCGGCGAATCGCGTCTCGACGACGATGTTGCGGCCTTCTTCCCAGCCGAGCTCGCGCAACGCCTGCCGGAAGGCGGCAACGAGGTGGCCGTTCGCGGCGGGCAGCGAGGGCTCGAGGACGCCGATGCGCCAGACCTTTCCCGTGGGCTGCGCCTCCGCGGCGGGCCGGCGGATCAGCGCGCCCGCGACGAGCACTGAGAGGAACGTGCGCCGGTCGACTGGGATCATCGCCCGTACCGGATGCGCGGATCGATGAAGGCGTAGAGGCAGTCCACGCCGAGGTTCACGGCCGACACGATGACGGCCGTCGTGAGGACGACGGCCTGGATCACCGGGAAGTCACGCGAGGTGATGCCGTCGTAGGCCAGCCGCCCGAGGCCAGGCCACGCGAACACGGTCTCGACGACGATCGCCGTCGTGACCAGGATCGCGAAGTAGATGCCCGCGAACGTGACGACGGGGATGAGCGCGTTTTTCAGCGCGTGGACCCACACCACCCGGTGCTCGACCACGCCCTTGAGCCGGGCGAGCTTCACGTACTCCGAGTCGAGGACCTCGAGCATCCCCGAGCGCAGCAGGCGCATGATGCCGGCCACCACGAACCAGCCCAGCGTGAATCCAGGCAGCACGTAGCTCGCGAAGCCCTCGATGCCGCCGGCGGGCAGCCACTGGAGCCGGCCGGCGACGAACTCGACGAGCACGATGGCGACCCAGAACGTCGGCAGCGACTGGCCGAGCACGGAGATCACCTGGGCCGTGCGGTCGATGGCGCTGCCCTTCTTCACCGCGGCCATCACGCCGAGCGGGAACGCCATGGCCAGCGACACGCTCATCGCGAAGAGCGCCAGCCGCAGCGAGTTGGGCAGGCGCTCCTTGATCAGCTCCATCACCGGACGGCGCGCGCGGATCGACGTGCCCAGGTCGCCGGTGACGGCCTTTCCGACGAACGAGAGATATTGCTCGACGTACGGCCGGTCGAGGCCGAGGTAGCGGCGCGCGTTGGCGTAGTCCTCCTCGGTGGCCGACATGGGCAGGATCAGGTGCAGCGGGTCGCCGGTCGTCCGGGCCAAAACGAAGACCACGACCGACAGGAGGGTCAGGGCGACCAGCGACTGCAGCACACGGAACAGGACGAACCGCAGCACTGAACTGATTAACGTCGGGGGGAGCGACCGCCGCTCCTCCCCGACACCCCCCACCGAAGCTCGGTCATCGGCGGCAACGTCGGGGGGAGCGGCCGCCGGGGTCGATCAACCGAAGGGAGCTACGCCCCCCTCGTGCTCCCCCGTCCCGCACCCCCCACCGGAGCTCGATCATCTGCGGGCCAGCTCGTCCAGGAACAGGTCGTACATCACGGTGCCCGGGTTCCACTTGCCGAGCGTCTTGGCGGCCGCGTACGGCGAGTGCACGTACACGACGGGCAGGCCGTGGTGCTCGCTGCGCAGCCGCGTGTAGATGTTGCGCATGAGCGCGTTGATCTTCTCCCGGTCGGTCTGGCGCATGACCTGGGCGATCATGCCGTCGATCTCCGGGTCATTGACGGTGTCGTTCAGCTTCGACGGCGTGTAGCCCTGCTTCTCGAGCAGCGCGTACGTGCCGATCCAGTCACGGTTGGCGATGTTGTAGTAGCCGACGGCGCCAGGCGCCTTGCGGTCGACCCACATCTTGCGGAACGCCGGATAGTCCACCGGGATGAGCTTGCTCTTCACGCCGATCTTCTCCCAGTAGCCGGCCACCGCCTCGGCGAACGACTTGCCCTCGGCAAAGCCCGGGAGCTGGAACGCGTAGACGTCCAGCGTGAAGCCCGCGCCGAGCCCGGCGTCCGCGAGCAGCTTCTTGGCTCGCGCCGGATCGTAGGCGTAGACCATGTCCGGCGTCACCTTGAAGCCGATCTCCTTGAACGACCACGACAGCCCCATCGGGATGGACGCGGGCTCCGCGTAGCCGCCGAAAATCGACTGGGCGATCTCGGTGCGGTCGATGGCGAGGTTCAACGCCTCGCGCACGCGCTTGTCCTTCGTCGGCGGCGTCCGGCCGTCGGGCCCGAGGATCCACCACGCGTGGATGATGGCCTCCTCCCGGCGCATGTGGATGGGGAAGCCCTCGCCCTCCAGCTCTTTCACGCGCTCGCGGCTGATGTCGGCCACGTCGACGTCACCCCGGCGGATCATCGCGATGCGCGTCGTCTCCTCGGGGACGAGCTTGAACGTCACGTTCTTGTATTTCGGCACGCCAATGCGCCAGTGATTGTCGACGGCGGTCATCTTGATGTGCGAGCCGACGACCTGCTCGACGAACTTGTACGGGCCCGTGCCGATGGGCTTGCGCGCGAAGACGTCGTCGCCGTTGGCCTCGATGTACTTCTTCGGCAGCACGATCCCTTCGGTCGACAGCGACCGTGAGAGATAGGTCGGGATGATCAGCGTCGGGTCCTTCGTCACGACGACCACGCGGTCGGGCGACGGCGTCTCGATGTCGACGATGAGTGCGCGCAGCGGCCCCGCGTAGCCGGTGGTCGAGCGCTTGCTCATCGCCCGCTGGAGGCTGAACTTCACGTCCTCCGAGGTCATCTCGTCGCCGTTGTGGAACTTCACGCCCTTGCGGAGGTGGAACGTCCACCGCCGGTGGTCGGCCGAGTTCTCCCATTTGCTGGCCAGCCCGCCGGCCTGCGAGGGCTGGCCGTCGGTGGTCGTGCCGACGAGATAGTCGAACATGAGCGACAGGTAGTACTTCACGTTGTGGCCCTGGAGCGCCGGGTCGACCGTCTCGGCCGAGAAGCTCGACAGCGCGATCACCAGCTCCGACTTCGACTGCGCCCAGGCCGGCATCGCCGCGCCAAGGCTCAGGCCGAGGCTGAGAAGAACGAGCAACACGACTGAGTTCATAGGATGGCTCCTCCGAAGAGGCTCCGACCGTACCTCGGCCGGCCGCTCTTGACAAGGGCGCACCGCTTCCTTGTAATGCGCTCCACCAAGGGGGGCTGACATGATCATGCGTGTGCTCGTTGCCGTCATGCTCGTCGCGGGCGCCGCACTCGCGCCCGAGGCCCTCGCTCAGGCGAAGAAGCTCAAGATCGGCGTCGTGTACGACTACAGCGGGCCGCTGGCCGGCGGCGGATCGGACCTGCACGCCCTCGGCGCGAAGATCATGATCGACCACTTCGCGAAGAAGGGTGGCGTCGAGGGCTACCAGATCGAAGCGGTCTACGCGGACGCCCAGAGCAAGCCGGACGTGGCCATCAACGAGGCGGTGCGGCTGGTCGAGCAGGAGAAGGTCGACATGCTGCTCGGCTTCTACTCGTCGGCCCAGTGCGTGCCGGTGGCCGTCCGCGTCGAGCAGCTCAAGAAGTTCATGTGGATCACCTCCTGCATCTCCTCGGCCGTGCTCGAGAACCGGAACCTCAAGTACGTGTTCCGCGCGCAGCCGAGCGGGCGTCAGTTCGGGATGATGTCCATGGACTTCATCGCCAAGAACGCGAAGGAGAAGCTCAAGAAGGACCCGAAGGACGTCAAGGTCGCCATCATCCACGAGGACGGCGCCTACGGGATCGACGTGGCCAAGGGCAACGAGGAGGGCGCGCGCAAGGCCGGCTTCAACCTCGTGCTCAAGGAAGGCTACGCGGCCACCTCGCCGGATCTCTCGTCGCTCGTGATCAAGCTCAAGCGCGCCCGGCCCGACGTGCTGTTCCACACCGGCTACAACCCCGACATCGTCCTGTTCCTCCGCCAGGCCCGCGAGCAGGGCCTGAAGCTCAGCGCGATCGTGGGCCACGGCGCCGGCTACGGCGTGTACGACCGGCTCAAGGAGGCGGTGGGCAAGGACGTCAACTTCATCTTCAACGTCGACCCGATCTCGATCTGGCTCGCCAACGAGAAGGCGCTTCGGCCCGAGCTGCTGCCGGTGATCAAGATGGTGGGCGACGAGTACGAGAAGGCGCGGCCGGGCGCGGCGATCAAGTCGGCCCACGTGGGCATGGCCGCCAGCAACACCTACGTGTTCATGAGCGAGGTCCTGCCCCGGGCCATCAAGAAGTACGGCGGCATCGACGCCGACGCGCTCCGCAAGGCCGCGCTCGAGGTCGATCTGTCGGAGGGCGGGACCATGCTGGGGTTCGGCGTCCACTTCCTCGGCGACGGCGCCATGGCCGGCCAGAACGATCGCGCGTTCCCCGTCATCGTGCAGTACATCGACGACAAGGCGCACGTCGTGTGGCCGAAGAGTCTCCAGCACCACGAGCCGGTGCTGCCGCTGCCCGCGTCGTCGCCGTACGCGGCGAACTGAACCGCCGGGGGCGCGCGCTCGCTACTTGACCCCGGTCAGGTTGTAGAGCCGCGCGCAGTTGTCCCAGAGGATCTTGGCCTTCGACTTTTCCGACACGCCTTCAAGGTGCACGAACTCCTCGATGGCGACGGGGAAGAGCCCGTCGGAGTGCGGGTAGTCGGTCGAGACGACGATGTTGTCGTCGCCGATCGCCTCGATGACCTGACGCAGCGGCTTCTCGTCGGCGTCGGTGGCGATGAAGCACTGGCGGAAGAAGTACTGGCTCGGGAGCTGGGAGATCTGGACCTCGGAGCCGGGGCCGAACTTTTCCCACGCCTCGTCGAGCCGCCAGAGATACCAGGGCAGCCAGCCACACGTCCCTTCGAGAAACGCGCAGCGCAGGCGTGGATGGCGCTCGAGCACGCCGCCGGCGGCCATGCTGCCGAACGCCATCATCAGCTCGATGGGATTCCGGCCGGCCACGCCGATCACGCGGCCGTTGGGCGTGTCGAGATACCGCCGCGCGATGTCGTCCTGCAGTGAGGACTGCCCGGTCGGATGGAAGCCGACGGGCACGCCGCGAACCGCGCGCCGGGCCTCGGCGATCGCGCCGGGAACGTCGCGGAAGGCGACCTGGGCGGCGAACTTCAGCCGCGCCGGGTTGTGCTGGCAGTAGTCGTAGGTCCACTCGTTGTGGGCGCGCGCCAGCGCGGTCGCCACCTGCGGATCGAGGTCGTCGTGCATCTGCACCTGACGCCCGCGCGTTCCGTAGAGCACGGCGACGTCGATGCCCTCGATGTCCATGGCCTGCACGTGAGACTCCGGATCGTAGCCTCGCGCGTGCGCCGCCTCGTAGTGCGGATGCCGCGCAAAGGCGCGGCGCTGCAGATCCTTACCAACGACCGCGGTGCGATCGCGCTTGGACATCTCGCCGAGCTCGAGGTCGCCGATCTTGATGACGGGCTGGTTCGGCGCGTTGGCGGTGCCGCGCAGGAACTTCGGCGCGAACTTCTTGAACGGCTCGTCGAGGTAGCGCTCCCAGAGGCCGTCGGGCTCCATCGTGTGGAGGTCCGAGTCCATGACCTTGAAGCCGTTCTTCATCGCGATGTCTCCTCTGATCCGTTGAGGCGGGCGGCTCAGGCCACTCGGTAGCGCTTGAGCGCATCGAGATCGACGGTGGCGCCGAGGCCCGGTGAGCTCGGGAGTCGCAACCGACCGGCGTCGAGCCGCACGGGATCGGTCACCACGTCGCCCGCCATCTTGAGCGGCCCCACCGCTTCGCAGCCGTCGAGCACCGCGTCGCTCGTCGCCGCGACGGCCGCCTCGGCCAGCGTCGAGAGCGTGAGCCCGAAGCCGTGGCCGATGACGACGCGGAGTCCGGCGGCCGCGGCGCACTCGAGCATCGCCCGCGTTCGCAGCAGCCCGCCCTGCTTCATCACCTTGAGCTTCACGATGTCGGCCGCCTCGCGGCGGATGATCTCGACGAGCGAGCCGGGGCCGGTCACGCTCTCGTCGGCCATGAGCGGGACCGAGATGGCGCGGCGAATGGCGGCGAGCCCCGCGATGTCGTCGCGGGGAATCGGCTGCTCGACGAGCGTGAGCGCATAGGGCTCGAGGCGACGGATGAACGGCGCCGACTCGGCGAGCGTCAGGCTCTCGTTGAAGTCGACCCGGAGCGCCAGCCGATCACCGACCGCCGCGCGCACCGCCGCGACGCGCTCGATGCCTTCATCCGTGGCGCCGGCGACCTTGATCTTGGCCGTGCGGAAGCCGCGGCCCAGCCACGCCGTGGCCTCGCGCGCCGCCTGGGCGGGCGCCACGGCGCCGATCCAGGCATTGAGGCCCACCTCGTCGCGCACGACACCGCCGAGCAGCGTGTGCACGGGCACGCCGAGCGCGCGGCCCTGGAGGTCGAGCACCGCCATCTCGACGGCGGCCTTCGCTTCGGACTCGGCCGCCGCGTCCTCGTCCATCCGGGCGAGCAGCCGCTGCACGTTGAAGGCGTCCATGCCGACGACGCGAGGCGCGAGCCGCCCGACCGTCGCCTGGACGCCGTCGGCGGAGATCTTCGAGTAACCCGGAGTCGGATCGACGTTGCCCCAGCCCTCGCGGCCGTCGTCGGCGACGACGTGAGCGAGCACGCTCCGCTGCAGCGTGGTGCGGCCGTGAACGCCCGTGACCGGCTGGTGGAGCGGCACCTCGACGAGAATCGCCTCGAGACGGTTGATCTTCACGGCCCGCACCTCGACAGAGTGATCGGACTCTAGGTCGGGGTCGCGGTGAAAGTCAACCAGCCCTATTTCGCCTATTTCGCCTTGACCGCGGAGCTCGCCGCACCTCCCAGGCTGCTCTTCACGGTGACGTTCGCCGGGTTCACCGGCCATGAGAACGCGCCGGTGTACTTGCCGCCACCGTTGTTGGTCAGCGTCCCGATCGCGGCGCCCGTCGACGTGACGGACACGGTCAGCGTCGCGCTCGTGCTGGTGCTGGTCGCCTGGACGTTCAGGATCTTGCTGGAGACGACGTACTCCGCGACCTTGATGCCGACAGTGTCCGCCGACGGCGGTGGCGGGGGAGGCGGCGGAGGCGCGGGCGGCGTGACCGTCAGCACGGCGGTTTTGATCACGCTGCCGGCCGTGGCGGTGATGGTACGGATGAACCACCGTCGAAGTTCCTGACACCTGGGGGAGTCACTCCGTAAGAAAAACTTCCGTGAGCACCCACGCTCGCGGCCAGATACCGGCCGAATGGGCGTCGAGGAAACTTACAAGAGTGTCGGAAACGCATTCACCGTCCGAGCCTCGCGCCCGGTTGTGACGGCCTGGGCTCCCGAAGACGCGACGTCGCTCAGGGGGCGTCGAACGCCGCGTGGAGACGTGCTTTTTCGAGGCAGACGGGTTGACGGGCCTCGACCTGTGTACTCGCGGTGAATGGTTCGTCGCGTATATCGGAGGATATAGAAACCTATACCCAGGGTTAAATTGCCTCATCTAGATAGAAGGACATACCTTGCTCAAGCTGCAATTGCGCGAAAGGAGTACCGTCACGATGCTCGAGATCGTTCGTCGGGGGGCGGCTACCGAGTTCCGGAATCCTTCAGCTCCACGGCTCAGTGCGACCGACCTCGTGGACAACTTGATCGACCGGGCCATCGCACGACGCGCCAGCGACATCCACTTCCAGCCGTCCACCGACGGCCTGCTGGTGCGCTTCCGTATCGACGGGCTCCTGCAGCACGCCACGACCATCTCGGTCAGTGAGCGGGCCGCGGTGCTGTCGCGCATCAAGATCATGGCGAACCTCGACATCGCCGAGCATCGCCTGCCGCAGGACGGCCGCATCCACCTCGTCCGGGGCAGTCGTGCGCTCGACGTCCGCGCGTCCTCGGTGCCCTCGCTGCACGGCGAGAAGCTCGTCCTGCGCCTCCTCGATCTCGACGGCGTGTCCATCCCGCTGCCGAGCTGCGGCCTGTCCGCCGATCACCTGGCCACGCTCCAGTCGATCATGCGCCGGCCGCAGGGCGCGATCTTCGTCACCGGGCCGACGGGCAGTGGGAAGACCTCGACCATCTACGCCTGCCTGAACGCGATCAAGGCGGAGACCACCAACATCGTCACGATCGAGGACCCGATCGAGTACGAGCTGAACGGGATCACCCAGATCGCCGTGCACGAGAAGATCGGCCTCACCTTCGCGTCCTGCCTGCGCTCCGTCCTGCGCCAGGATCCCGACGTCATCCTGGTCGGCGAGGTGCGCGACGTGGACACGGCCCGCATCGCCATGCAGGCGTCGCTGACCGGCCACCTGCTCTTCGCGACGCTCCACACCAACGACGCGGTCGGCGCCATCACGCGGCTGGCCGACATGGACGTGCCCCGGTACCTCATCGCATCGTCGCTGTCCGCCGTGGTGAGCCAGCGGCTCGTCCGCCGGCTGTGCTCGGCCTGCAAGCAGGCGACGGCGGCCGACCCCGAGACCCAGATGATGGCCGGCATGACCGAACCGCTGATGATTTATCGCGCGGTCGGGTGCAAGGCCTGTAACGGCACCGGCGTCGTCGGGCGCACGGCCATCTTCGAGATGATCCCGATCACCGAAGAGCTGCGCACGATGATCAACGACCGGGCCAGCGACCCCGAGCTGCGCGCCTGCGCCCGCCGCGACGGCGCCCGCTCGCTGTTCCAGGACGGCTTTCAGAAGGTGATCGACGGCACGATCGCCCTCGAGGAGCTGAAGCGGGTGGCGGAGCCGGACGCAGCCGTCGTCTGAGCTGACGCCGCAAGCCGCACCCCGCGAGTTGACAGCCTCGGCCTCGAAGCATATGTAGGTGACGCCCCGCCCGCCCGGGCCGCGAGACGCTCACCGCCGTGCTTCCAGGAGGCTGTCATGGGATCGGACGAGCTACGCGTTGAGCGCGCTGACCGCGTCGTCACCATCACGCTCGATCGGCCCGCGGATCAGAACCGGCTCACCCGTGACGTCCTGCTCGGACTCCAGCAGGTCGTCGATCGTCTCGGCGGCGACGACGAAGCCCAGGCCGTCGTCATCACCGGCAGCGGCCGCGAGTTCTTCTCGATGGGAATCCTCAACCCGACCGTGCGGGCGAGCTACACCAAGGAGCAGATCCTCGAGATGGTGCGCCTCGCCAACCGCCTGTACGACGCGATCGAGACGCTCCCGCAGATCGTGATCGCCGCGCTGAACGGCGCCGCCCGCGCGGGCGCCGCCGAGCTGTCGCTGGCCTGCGACATCCGCCTGGCCGCCGCGCACGCGACGTTCGCGCTGCCCGAGGCGCTGTGGGGTGGCTTTCCCGGCGCCGGCGGTCCTGTTCGCCTGCCGGCGATCGTGGGCCGGGCCCGCGCCCTCGAGCTGATCTGCACGGGCCGCACGATCGACGCCGGCGAGATGGAGCGGCTGGGGCTCGTGCTCGCCGTGCATCCCGAGGAGCGCTTGCTGCCCGAAGCGCGTGCGCTCGCCGCCCGCATCGGCGCCAGCGGCCCGATCGCCACCCGCGGGGCCAAGCGCATCATGAACGCGCGCATGGTCTCCGGGTTCACCGCGGCCCGCACGCTGTCCGACGCGCTCCGCCACGCGCTCGAGTGGAGCCACGACATCGACGAGGGCATGGTCGCTCATCGCGAGGGGAGGACGCCGCGGTTCAGCGGGCGTTGACGCTGCCGGCGTGGCTCGACGCTACGTCGTCGTTGGCGGGAGCCGTTCTTCGAGAAGCGTGATGATGCGGTCCAGCCTGGGCACGACGTCACCACGGAACCCCGTCAGTGACGAGCGTGTCGAGGCGATGAGCCCGAAGACGATGGTCAGGAGCACACCGGCGACGCCCAGCGCCAGGCCAACGTCCGGGAGAATTCCGAGAGCTTCGAGGACGACGACCGGCAATGTCACTCCCGCTGCGGCCATTGTCAAAGTCCACCACATGTTCCAGTAACGCGGCGTCATCGTCACGCTCGAGTCGCACGTGACCGCAGCCGCGTCGGCAATCATCGCGGCATGGTGCGGGAGAACCTTCCTCACGCCCCGAGATACGCGTGCTGCACGCGGGGGTCGGCCAGCAGCATCTGCCGGTCGCCGCTGAGGACGACGCGCCCCGTCTCCAGTACGTAGCCGCGGTCGCACAGCTCGAGCGCCTCCACCACGCGCTGCTCGACGAGCAGGATCGTCATCGGACGGCTGCGCCGGATCGTGGCGATCGCTTCGAAGATGCCTTCCACGATCCGCGGCCCGAGGCCCTGCGAGGGCTCGTCGAGCAGCAGGAGATCGGGCAGCGCCATGATGCCCCGGCCGATGGCCAGCATCTGCTGCTCGCCACCGGACAGTGAGCCGGCGAGCTGCTGGCGGCGCTCACGCAG
>WNGH01001229.1_pt1 | contig 27263 bp, 44 predicted proteins | sample 5400631 | NCBI WGS metagenome assembly WNGH01 (sample SAMN13153373, study PRJNA577476) | soil metagenome | isolation source: 115 cm soil or saprolite under Garry oak tree replicate 1 | place: USA:California | collected 2016-06-15
AGATACTGGAATATGGTCAGGTCGGCGTAACGCCTGAGGAAATAGTCGACTATCAAGAGAAGATTAACACCGACATCGGAGTAATTCTAGACGTTCCTACCGGGTTCCGAAGCGATCTTTCGCGCGCAAGATGGACTGTAGATGAGACGGTTAGGCGGGCTGACCGAGCTCTCGAAGTGATTACTCGCAAAGACATCCTGTGGGTAGGACCTGTCCAAGGAGGCGTTTACTTGAAAGAAGTGGAACGGTCGGCTAGGGAGATGGCGAAGCGAGATTTCGCAATCTACGCTCTCGGAAGTCCTACCGAGTTGATGGAGACTCAACGGTACGGTGTGTTGGTTGATATGATCGTTGCTGCTAAAAAGGCGCTTCCCACAGGGAAACCGTTCCATCTATTCGGTGCGGGTCATCCAATTCTCTTTCCGTTCTTAGTGGCCCTGGGCTGTGATCTGTTCGACTCCGCTGCATACGCGCTGTACGCGCGTGCTGGCAGGTATCTGACCCCTGAGGGGACTCTGCTTCTCGGAGATATGGTGGAATTCGTATGTCCGTGTCCAGCTTGCGTTGATACTAGTCCGAAGGAACTGATGAGGTCTCAGGATAGTGAGGGGCAGACGCGACTGTTGCAGCACAATCTCTGGGCTTGCTTCTCCGAACTGCGGAGGGTCCGAGAGGCTATTCGGAAGGGACGGCTCTGGGAACTGCTAGAGCTTCGGTCCCATGCTCATCCAGCCTTGAAAGAGTGTTTCACCCGAATAGGTAAGTATGCAGAACTTCTTGAGAGGTCGACGCCCGCAGTCAAACCGCACGGAATATTCTACCTTGGCTCGTCTAGTGACAATAGGCCCGAGAAACTGAGATTCGTCTCGAAGCTTCCCGGTAGCGTCGAAGAGAGAAGAAAACTTGTACTCGTCTTGCCGGGTCGATGGCGCAGACCGTTCCACGAGGATCCCCGCTACGAGTCAGTTGCAAAAGCATTCGATGATCATCCGAAGGTCTCCATCTGTTTTTACTCTCTCGCGTGGGGTCCTGTCCCGATCGAGCTTGACGAGACCTTTCCGATAGCACAGACTGAAAGTCTCGACGAGGGGGATCAGGTCGTTCTTCACGAAAAAGCAAGGAGAGTATCAGAATTTGTCAAGACTCTACATCCAAGGGGAGTGATCTTAGTATCAGATGGCGTCTACGGGCGAATTGTCAAAGCGGAACTGTCGAAGAGGTTTGCAAAGCGCACCCTTACGATCCTGAACGGTGAGAGGTTAAACCCTGATGCCATCGTTAAGTCTGTAGAGACGAAACTTGCCCGTCACGCCTAGGCGTACATTCTCTGCAAAGATCTGCGAGTCATCCGGGATTTTTGGTCAAATTCTCGTTCAATGAACTTGGCGTCCTTCACTAGGTCGTTCACGTCGACGTTGTACTTGTACGCCTTTGAGATCTTGCGGATCGCAAGTGCGGCAGCCGCTGGGTCCGCTCTGGCGGGTTCAGCGTAAGGCAGGACGGCGACCGCCGGAAAATCGTGGATTTCGAACTGGCTCAGCATAACTGCGAGGGGTCCATAGACCAGAAGGCCGGGCTCTAGGATTGGAGCTTTGAAGAGTTTAGAACGTTCGAGGTATGCGCCAGTCGGGACTACGCAGAAGTCGTCCTTGTTTTGTTTGAACGCGCTGTCCAGTCCTCCGATCAAGATGGCGTCTTTGAACTTCTGGTTTACCGCCCAGTCAGAAAGGGCCTTTGCGAACTCAGCTTCCTCTGATCTGTGAGGGGAGAATTCCAGTTTTATCAGAACGGTCTTGTTTTTACGATAGACCTCGAACGGTGTTACGAGGCCTCCTTCTGCGGTTCCGACCCATGGTGGTGGGTTGGAGACGTCGACGAATCCTATTCTGTTGGCCTTGAGTGCGTGAATCATGTATGATGTTGCAATGTATCCTGTTTGTCCAACGCCATGAAATCCTGTTACTAGCGTGGACCCTTTCAGATTCTTGGAACTGACGAGGATGCGAATTGTCAAATTGGTCCCGCTAGGTAGAGTTGCGCTGCTGTATTCTGGCGCTGCTTAAATCTCTCTTGTTTGAGTAACGATTGTAGGGCTTTTATCATAGTGTTCTAAGCATTCGGGGTGATTGCGAGTTTAGAATCATCAAATGTTTCAGCGTCAGTCTGACTCGGTGTTCGGATGAAGATCAGGTTTATGGGTGCCTGCCAAGAAGTAGGTAGGTCTGCGTTCGCCGTTAGCATGGGCGAGAAGTATCTAGTCCTAGACTACGGTGTGATGGTCAACCATCACGTTGGATTCCCGATGCATATTCCTCCGAAAGAGGTAGAGGCAATTGTGCTGACGCATGCTCATCTTGATCACGTTGGATCGGCCCCCATATTCTACATTGCTGGTGGCGTGCCTCTCTACGGCGTTCAGCCGACGTTCAATCTAACCAACCTGATCATCAAGGACTTTCTGAAACTGAGCGGCTACTATGCACCCTACGAGTACATCGATCTCCAGACAATGCTGAAGCATCAGCGTGATCTTCAGTACAAGCAAGCGACTGATGTCGGCAATGGCTCTGTGACTCTGATTAACGCGGGACACATTCCAGGTAGCGCCCAGGCGATCGTTCAGAGTGACGGCAAAAGAATTCTATACACTGGGGATTTCAACCGCCAGCCTACTCGACTCGTCGACGGTGCGGACCCGGAATACAAGAACTTGGACGCGATAGTCATGGAGGGAACGTACGCGATGGAGGATCATCCGATTCGAGATGGGCTTGAGAAAGAGTTTGTCCAGAAGGTTACGGAGGTCGTGGAGGGCGGCGGGACCGTGTTAGTGCCAGCTTTTGGAGTTGGCAGATCCCAAGAGCTGCTCAGCGTGCTCTCTGCATATCATTTCGAGCATCCGGTCTTCGTCGATGGAATGGCCCTCGATGCAATGGATCTGCTTCTGAAGCATCCGGCTGCTCTGCGTGACGCTGGGGTTTTCGAGCGTGCGAGTAAGATGGCGCACTGGGTTGACGGCTGGAATGATCGTCGTAGGGCTGCGAAGACGCCGGGCGTGATCATTTCTCCCGCGGGGATGCTTAAGGGAGGTGCTTCAGTCTTCTATATGGAGAATGTGGCTGGTAAGAAGCAGAACGCGGTTTTCATGGTGAGCTTCCAGGTTCCGGGGAGTCCGGGACGGATTCTCTTGGAAAGGCGGAAGTTTGTCATCCACGGAAGAGCTAAACCGGTCGATGCGAGAATCGAGCGTTTTGACTTCTCCTCGCACGGTGGGAAGAGGGAGCTTGAACAGACGCTGTCTGATCTGGACAAGAAGACCCGGGTGTTCGTCGTGCACGGGGCGGAGGGAAATTGTAAGAAGCTGGCTGACTGGGCTTCGACGGAGCTTGGACTGAATGCGAGCGCTCCAAAGACCGGTGATGTTGTCGAGATCTAGAATCCCATGGCAGAGACCGAGGGCAAGGTCTTCAAGCCTCGCCCCAAGCATCTCGTTCCTGTAATCCTCGGACTTCTAGCAACCGGAGCATTAGCATACCCAATCTCGATTGTTGGGGCTCCGCAGGCTCAAGTCACTCCCTTCGTTGGAGACACCGTAACCAGCGCTTCCCTCAATGCTGTGGTCTTTGTCTTCGCTCTCGGAGCTAGTGCAACCATCATGTTCCTTTTGATTCGTAGAGGTCGGATGAGATTTATTCGTCGACTGGTTAAGTGGACGCTAGTCTCACTACTATTCTCCCTAGGAATCGCTGCGGCGATCGGATTGACTATTTTCGGAAAGGGACAGATTCGCCAATTATCAGGTGTGACTGCGCTCGGAGCTCTTACGGGAGTCTTTCTCGGCTATTCTATTGGGCCGGTGACAGCTCTCGTTTTGGTCGGAGCGCTGGTCGTCTACGACATTGTGGCTGTGTTTAGGGGACCGGTAGGTGCCCTGGCCAAGGCCGTCGAGGCTGGCGATCTTCGGGGGGCAATGTACACGTATGGCGAGTTGACTATCGGGATGGGAGACCTAGTCTTCTATTCCTTGGTCGCAACAACAGCTATGGTTTTCTTCGGGGTCTTCTCATTCTTTGGGACGGCCGTTGGAATTCTCGCTGGATCCTACCTCGGTTTTAGAGCATTATCCAAGTACGAACTGTTTCCCGGACTCCCATTCTCATTGTTGTTAGGAGTTGCCGGAATGTTGCTTACTGCTGCGGCTACAGGGACTCTAGTTCTCTAGACGCGTCGCGGAGCGAATTGAAACGGTAATCTGCTAGACTATTCTCTACGCGGTGTCTTCTGTCTACTAGAACAGTTTTCAGTCCAGCGATGTATCCTCCTCCAATGTCGTGTATTTCCGAGTCGCCGACCATAACCGCCTCTTCCGGTCGAGCCTTGAACTGCATCAGTGCATAGCGGAATATTCCCGGATCAGGTTTTCTGATCCCAACTCCAGCCGAAGTGACGATCTCGTCGAAGTATTTTGTCAGCCTGACCTTGTCGAGGATTCCGATGGCTACCTCGTGCGATGAAACGTTAGAGATTATTCCCAGCTTGACGTCCCGTTTCGAGAGCTTCTGTATGGTTGAGTGGGCGTCGTCGAATGCGACTCCGTTTGCCGCGCGTGCTTTTACGATAATTCTGATGGCTCTGTTGACAAGTTGGTCTGACGGGTTATCTTCGATTATTCGTTCCAGTAGTTGCCTCATCCAGACCTGAATCGGAATCTCTACGTGATGTCGAGATCGGATAGTTTCGTTGATCTTGTAGCCCTCGCGGTAGAGTTCGAACAATCTCTCGGGCGATACTCGTTTGGGCAGTATGAGGCTGATTTCTCCAAGAGCGTTCCTCGTGACCATGTTGTCCTCAATGTTCTGGGTGACAAGGGTCTCGCCCAAATCGAAGAAGATGGCCTCGGCCCCTGCTACCATTTTGGCCCAGCTTGGTTGGGTCATTTCGTGGAAGGACTTAGCTCTATTGACCGCGAAGACTGGGCCTCGAGTAGTGCTCGAGTCGGAGGGGCCCTTCATTTTTTCGCTTGTCTGGGGCGGATACCCCTACCCCCCTCCCCGAACAAATTTGACGAAGGAAAGTTGACTTTCCCTGGGGAAGTTGATCGTTCTGTGCATGTTTGAGCCGGGTTTTTGATCAAAACCGGCTTTGTTGGAGGATTGTAGGCGCCTTCTAGTTTGCGCCGTATCGTAGTACTGCTGCGACTTTGCCGAAGGAGTCGCGGAGCATTCTTCCCTCTTCCGTCTCCTCGGAGATGACCTCGACCTTGCTTGCTGATTTTTCTGCATATTCCAGGAAGCTGTCAATGATGTCCCCGTGGTCTGTGGCGTCGAGCATTGGTTTGCCGCAGTTCTTGCAGGGTCTCGTTGCTAATTCGTTGACTACTGCGTGCGCTTCGTATCTGGTTCCTCTGAACTCTTCAATGTTCCCACAGTTCTTGCACTTGAGCACTACCCGTTCTCCCTCCAGTTTCTCCGAGATCAGGAGCATGTCGACTATTCCTTTCTCAAGATATTCCTGGACTTTCTTTTCTCCGAACGCTGCTTTGCCCGTTTCGTGTCCCAGCTCGTAGAGGAATTTCTGGACTAGCTGCTTCTCTTCGCCGTATCTGACGCCTTTGAGTATCTCGCTGCTCTTTTCGACGACCTCCTCGACTCCTGCCTCACTCGTGTAGCTCGTGTCGATCAGTGAGAGGACTTTCTTCTTGAGCGTGTATTGCAGGTACTCGCCTTCTTCAAACACGTACTTTGTGGGTCCGGGTCCGCCTATGATGATTCCCTTTAAGTCTGGAATTTCCAGCATCATCTCGTTGAAGTGCTGGCCGACGCGTTTGTAGTAGTCGTTGATGACCTGTTCTCTGATCCGTTCGAACCTTCGAGCAGACTGTCCACCAGCCCTACTCTTGCCTGGTGTTCCTGACGTGAAAGTCTTCAAAATCTCTACTCTGCGTCCCTTCAGAGTAGCAACGACTGCTTCTGTCCCGTCAATCACGAGTATTCCGTACGTGTCCTTGTCGGCGACGAGCGCGAGTAATGGCTCGACGTGGAAGCGAGCATCGCAGCGGTAGAAGCCGACGATAATCGGTTCCGGCGGGATTAGTGTGTAGGTCTCCATTTTCTCGCTGCCAGCACCGTTCTGCGGGATTGCCCCTGCGAAGATTACCAGCCCCGTCGGAGGTGGTTCTTTGAAGAGTTTGAGTCGTTGCATTGTCCGTTCGATCCCGTCTTGGACGTTATTCCGTGTAGTCCGCGATTTTATGTTGACCGCAGTGCCGAGTTCTTCGCGCAGCTGTCCCAATACTTCGTGAATCTTTCTGTCGGGTGGGACGTATAGGCTGATGAGTTCCGTGCCTCTGCCCTCCTTCTTTGCTAGCTGTTCGAGGGTTCGCTTGAACTTGAATCGTGCGACGGAGTCTGGGCCTGGCATCTAGCGTCCTCCCGCCTTGGAAAATTGGGGTTTAAGGGCTTGGCCAGAGCGGCCGCTATTCGTTCAGAGAGAAACGTTCGGTGTCGAACTGGATTCGACCGGAATCTTACTCGTCACTTTGACCAGTCTTCATTGTCAATGACGCCCGGAATCGTATTAAATCCTTCTTTTCAAAACTTGCTGGCAACCCGACCGGTCGCCTACCCGCAGTTTCGCTGCGCCGGCAGGGCTTGAAATGAAAATCTACAAAGTCTCTATGATCCTCAATGCCCCATTCAGCGTGGTATCCGCTAAATTCGCCAGTCAGGGCTATGCCGGACAAGGGCACTTATCGCCCAATGGCCAGAGTCTGCTGATAGGATAGGTTTAATGAGGGTCGAAAAGCGACAAACCAAAGCTCACGACATCATTGACGATGGTGAGATTCTGGGGGGGTGAATTGACTGAGAAAAAATAAGATTGTCGGCTTCATAGCTCTTGCAGTATGCCTTCTGACAGTAGGCACTGCTATCACTGTCAGAGCCACCACCAATCCATATGCGGCCGTCTACAGCTACACGTATTCTTCATGTCTAAACAGCAACCAGGGTTGGTGGAGCACTGGATACTCCGCGTCAGCCACTCCAGCCACCACCGGACGGATTCTCATCACGGCTAACGTCAACTACATCAACGTTGGTGGAGCGCAGGGAGCATTTGCGATAGTCAGCACAACAGGAACAGTGCCTTCATGCAACAGTACAGAGAATAACGGTGACATAACCCTCGGCGGGTTCGGTCCTGTCCTGTACTCTGCTGGCGCTGAAGATGGTAGCGCAACTCTCCAGTGGATCGTGACAGGACTGACAGTGGGAACCACATACCACTACTACATCGCGCAAGAGATTCTGGGGACAGGAGGCATCGCCTTCGGCGGATATCAAGCCACGATTACCGTGGTGGAAATCTGATAGGGACAGGATCGGTCTGTCCCAATCCTCTATTTTTCTTAAGCAAATTGACAGGTGCCCATTCGTCCATTACTGTCAATGGACTCATCTACGGTGAACTCGGCCTAAGAGGAAGCATTCGACCCTCGAACTGTTTCTCCATTCTAATATATTGAATCCTTCGTTTCTGGATTCCAGACACGGATGAAAGCTGTCGTAAAGCTGGGGGGTGCGCTTTTCAAGCGGGACCCAGATGTTGACGCGTTGCGGAGCATGGGAAAGGTCCTGTCAAGTTTCGCGGGTGAAGGGAATCAACTGGTGACTGTTGCTGGGGGTGGTCAGAACGCGCGAGTCTACATTGACGTAGCGAGGAAACTGGGAGCTGATGAGTCGACTAGCGATCTGCTCGGGATAACCGTTACCAGAGCTAACGCGGAGTTGTTCAGGCTCGCTCTTGGCAGTATTGCAGTCACCAAGATTCCTACAATGCTCTCGGAGTTAATTCACTATGTGAGTCCCGGGAAGGTAGTGGTCATGGGGGGTCTTCAGCCTGGACAGTCGACGAACGCTGTGGCAGCTTTAGCTGCTGAGATAACCCATGCGGATTTCCTTGTTAATGCGACAGATGTTCAAGGAGTCTATACTGCGGATCCGAAGAAGGATCCGAAGGCGAAAATGTTGAGGTCAGTCAGTATTGACAAATTGTTGAGCCGGGCTCTGGTTGGAGATGTTTATGCGGGCAGGTATGAATTGTTGGATCCTGTTGCGTTGAAGATAATGCAGAGAGCGAGGATTCCGACCAGGTTCGTCTCGATGGAGGACCCGTCCAACATAACGAGTGCTCTCCGAGGCCGAGACATTGGAACCCTCGTATCCTACTCCTGAGAGGCGTGCTTGATGAAACTGTTAGACCTGTTTCAATCTAAGGCCCAAGTTAGACTCGTAGAACATTTGTTACAGAACCGGGACAAGGTCTTCAACCAGGCCGGTCTCGCAAGGGTGTTAGATGTGTCCCCGTCGACTGTTGCGCGGATCGCAGAACCACTGGTCAAGTGTCGAGTATTGATGTTCGAGAGATACGAACAAGGAATGAAGATCTTTGCACTCAACAAGGAAGAACCCGCGGCTCGAAACTTGATGGACTTTTACGACAAGATTCGCCAGCTGTGACGATCCATGAATCAAAAATAATCTTATCGCTTTGACCCTTGAGGCTTGATACTTGCGAGTTTCTTCCTGACTGATACGCTAGTTAGTTCACGAAGAGCGTCAGCCGCGACCCATTTCGCTGATCCGGAATCAAGATCTCTGATCCTCGCACAAGTTTTGATCGCCGCAGTGTTCAAGACCGTATTTCTTTTCCCGATCTGTCTAAGTGCCCAGTTTACAGCTTTCTTGACGAAGTTACGCTCGTCAGATGCTTCTCTTATTATCAAGGGAAGAAAATCTAGAAATGTTTTGTCCGAAGCCTCTTTGTTGTGAACAGCGAGTTCAGCCATAAGGACAAAGCCTGCTCTCTTAACGAACTCCTCTTTTCTGGCGGACCATTCGTTCGCTTTTCTGTTTGCAAATTGTGTCTTATCGAACAGGTTTCCGCAGCAACCATCCACCACGTCCCATGAGTCGAAGTCTACAGCCCATTCTTCCATTTGAGCCTCGGACACTTTCGCGGGATCGTCGATCATACTTGCGAGTATTCGCGCTTCATGGATTCCAGTTTTCCAGAGTTTTTGAGCAAGCTCATGGTTGGTCCCCACTTTCTTCGCTAGATATCGGAGTTGTGGAATCGAGACCCCGAAAGCCGTGCCTGTTTCTATTCCAAAGCGTGCCATTCCGGCAACCGCTTTGGGACTGCCTCTTCGCTTGATCTCGTCTATTACGTATTCAAGGGTTATGGATGGCTGACGCTTAGTTATTCTGCTTCGCCCTATGATCTTCATCGAAGGTGCCGGTTCTTCTCATCATTTGAAAGCTTGTCCTTATCCTTGCTCGCGGCCGCACCAGACGGTACAGAGTCAATTTCGATATTTTCCGGAATTAGGTAAGAAAACTCTTGGAAATGATAGCCCGTTGATGTCTCGGATATCCTAAGCTATCCCATGGCGGTCAATGGTTAATTATCGGTATCCCTATTTTGACCGCAGGCCAAAGTTTGCGTCGCAATAGTTTATCCCTGACTCTATTATTTGTCACGCTTGCCCTTAGTCTGTTCGCCGCGGCTGAAGTGGCGAGACCCGCTAACGCGGTCACGAGCAACGCGAACCCCCCCAAAATAGCTACAACAGGCGATGCTTCAGTCTATCATTCTTCTTATCAGAGTCCCGGGTTCTACGCGCAAACAAGGTACTGGGTCTTCTACGAGGATTCATCGTTCACCTGTGAGCATCAAATTGGATGTCTCTACTACACTTCAAGTCCAGATGGCACAACGTGGGCGACCCCTGACAGCGTAGGTATTCACGTCACCGATAATGACTGGTCGGTTGTGACGGATAGAACAGGAACCTTTGCTTACTATGTGCGATACAATGAAACTTCATTCGACTCTACCTCTAATCAGGCTCTTGTCTTCGGAAAGGGACTTCTGAGCCCCAGTGGGGCAATTAGCTGGCAACCAGAGCACGTGGTTCTCAGCCCAGGTTCCTCATTAAAATTTCCGAATGATGTAATAGGAGTCGACTCAAATGGACAAGTCTGGGTCGGCTACCAACAAGACAATGCAGGAACCAAGACACCCCACATCATTCACTCAAACGACACGTTGACCCCTAGTCCTCTGTTTACTAGCTTCATTGTCAACGCATCAGATCCTGTAACGCTCCAGACGGTAATGTTCAACGCAACTGCGACAGGAGGTAATTGGGGGGGTAGGTCGGGCTATGCGTTCAGCTGGAACTTTGGCGACGGCTCGGCGCCAGTGACCGGTCAAAATGTCACCCACCCGTACACTCTGCCCGGAAACTACACCGTCACGCTCACGACTAGCGATAACGGGAATCCACAACAGACGGCAACAGCAACAGAGACAATTCCGGTACAACTCCTGATTCCATCAACTAATACACCTCCAACTCTGCAAGTCCTATCATCTCTCGGTGTTAAGACTGGCAACCAGGCGTCGCTGGTCATCAGCACCTCGGATAGCGACCACGATACTGTCGCTCTTTCCAGTAGTACACTTCCCCTTGGAGCCGTTTTCGATCCCACGACAGGACAGTTCACATGGACCCCCACGACCTCTCAGGGAGACCAAATTATCAAAATCAACTTCACCGCCACGGACAATGGCAATCCACAGCTATCCGTAATGAAACAGGTGCTGATTTACGTATCGCCCTCATGGTCGGGAGATAATTCCTTCTCGACCTCAGGCGTTGACGGCAATTGGCATGTTGACATCGCGACGTTCGCGACCAGCGGTGATGTATATGCTACGTATTGGGCAGAGGGGCATGACCTGTTCGGTAGCCTGTATGCCGGTTCTTGGGGACAACCGGAAAAAGTCGGCGGACAAAACTCGCCAATTTCCTCAGATCAGAACTCGTTTGTCTTCGCTCCTGGAAGCAATGGCGATGTCTCCGCCATCTATTATGACTCTGGCACTGGAAAGCTGTTCTTCTCCACGAGAGGTCCTCAAGGAGGATGGGGAGCCGATATTATACAAACAATCGGTGTCACGTCGCCGAGTCCCTTCACTGCTTCATTCGACCAATTCGACTCACGCTGGTACGTATTCTGGTACAATCAGGCGGACAACAACATCACCGAATATTCAGGTGCCTATACCACTTGGATGAGGACTGAAGCCGCTTTCTCGACAAAGTCCTCTATAGCTACGGCAGGTATCGGTAGCTTCCACTACTCTGCCTCTGTCAACGGAAAGAACGTGTTCGGTATCATGTGGATAGACGGAACGACACCGCCGTACAACCTTAACTTCGGACTCGAAGCCGTCGCTCCAATTCCTGCCTTCTCCACCAGTGCATCATGGAATCCACTCGTCGGGTGTATTCCACGGATTGTAACCATCGAACAGATCCTCGGAAGCCAGAACAACTCCTTGGGAGGCGCGACAGAGAGTGGCAGCATCTTCAACCCAGGCATTCAAGCAAAAAGCCCCGGAGAAGCTAAACGCTGGCTTGCTCCGCCTTGCACGATAACAAACGCGGATGGCCAATCTGTAGGTGCGTTCGTAGAAATCGATCGAGTCCAGAGAGGTTATCTTCTGAACGAGGACTATTCCGTAAAATTCGACCCCGTAAACGGCGGAGGACCCTACCCTAACGGCATGAATGTCTCAGATACGACTTTCAACATTTTCAGCGCTGGTTATAACGACGCTTTTAGTCGCAGCTGCTTGTCGAGCGTCAACACCACGGGCTGCATGCACACTATTCATGTAGAGTTTGATCATGACTGGAAAGCAGTCGGATACTGCGGCCCGAACACAATATGCGACCCGTACCAAATGGCCGCACAAACTGCCGTCGCCAACACACTCGTTGATGTTCAGGGATTCATCTACTGGGACCCTGATCACGCGAGTGACCCAAGTCACAGCTATTCGGGCTGGGAGCTACACCCGCTTACAGCCTGGAGGCTGCACGGTGTGTCGTCGCCGCAATTTCCTCCCTCGCTGAGCGCAAACCCTGCCAAAGTTACGATTTTTCCCGGCAAATCAGCTACTTCCAATATCACCGTAACCGCCTCGAACGTTTGGCGGAGTTTTGCGCTCAACCTGACAGCCAAGGTTTCCCCTTCCGGTCCAACAGTAACGCTGAAGCCCGCCATGGTAACTTTTCCTGTATGCAACGAATGCTCGATTACGTTATCTACATTGAACATAACGACAACGCAAGCAAATTCTGGGACCTACCTCGTCACCGTTACCGGAGGCACTGGAGCACAAGCCAGGTCTGTAAATGTAACAGCGCTTGCCCAAGGCTTCACAATCTCGGCCAGCCCCCCCTTGCTTTCAATCCAAGCAGGCTCGACCGACACGTCCCTCATTACGCTAACCAGCGTCAGTAGCTTTAGCGGTACTGTGAATCTGGCAACGTCGGTCAGTGGCTGTGGCTGCTTCACAAGTGGACTCAACTCTAGCAGCGTTATACTCACAGCCGGTGGAACGAAAACAGTCAGCCTCAGGGTCAACGCGACCTCTGTAACGGGTAGTGAGATCATTACTGTGAATGCCACGGCCCCGAGCATTTCATTCTCAACCTCTACGACGGTGTCGATTACCAGCGTCGATTTCAATATCAATGCTGCTAAGTCAGGTCTAATCCTAGATTCTGGATCGTCAAACTCCACGAACATTGCATTGAGCAGCATCAACGGATTCACCGGACCTATCACACTAACGGCCACAAGTAATTCTACCAACTTGAGCGCTATACTCAGCGCTTCTTCCGTAACTCTACAGGCAAGCGGACCCGGTTCATCGATTTCTGTCGCGCTGGCAGTCAACGGCACCAGGACAGGAAACTATCTCGTGACAATCACCGCAACAAGTGGCTCATTGACCCACATTATTGCAGTCACGGTCAAGGTCGTTGACTTCAGCATCACGTCCCAACCGTCCATCCAGATCAATGTTGGGTCCTCAGGATCCGCAACGATAGGCTTGGCGAGCTTGAACGGTTTCGCCGGGACTGTTACACTGACAAACTCGACGAGCCCCTCCGGAGTCATCGCATCTCTCAGCTCGCGGAGCATAGCGCTCTCTTCCGACGGATCCACATCCGTCATGCTGACCGTTTTCAGCGCGACGGTAACAAACTACACCCTTACCATTACAGGCACGAGCGGTCCACTCGTCCGCACGGTTCACATAACTGTGAATGTCGTCGATTTCACAATAGTCGCCACCCCCGCAGCTCCGACATCAATCAACGTCGGTTCCACAGGGGTCGCGACCATCACGATAAATGGGCTGAATGGTTTTACAGGCATAGTAGCACTCAGCATCTCTCCATCTACGCCCTCAGGACTGGCTTGTTCGCTCTCCTCAACCAATCTCTCGCCACCACCTGCCGTGGCAACTTCCGTGTTGTCTTGCAGTTCAGCGGCCGCTGGAAACTACACAGTAACTGTCACTGGAACGGACGGGGCCCTTATTCACCCTACCGCCCGTATCCTATTCCATATCGTTGATTTCACGCTCAATCCAAGCTCCGGCTCGGTCTCTCTAGTTGCCGGATCAGGGACGGCATTGGATTCCGTTCTTCTCAAAAGCATCAACGGGTTCAACAGCACGGTAAGTGTCTCAGTCTCAATATCGACATTCGGTCCTTCAGTTCAGCTCCAATATGTTAACGTTAGATTGACTCCCCAAGGAAACTCTACTGCGCTAACCATTAGTCCCGGGCCATTTGCCGGCACCTTCAATCTCAATGTGACGGGAACGAATGGGTCACGTATCAGGTCAACTCTGATAACACTGACTGTTAGTCCTGCTAGTCCGGCCCTCACGACTGCTGTCAAGAATTCGTCCGGCGCTACAGTGACATCTGTAACCGCGGGAACGCCGGTTCACGATACAGTGATAATGAGTGGAGGGTCCCAACCCATGGGAACTGTTTCATACGTCTTCTACTCCAACGGCGTCTGCACGGCTCCGGGTTCACCCGCTGGCACCGTAAGCGTGACCAACGGGGTCGTACCCGATTCTTCAGCGGTCACACCTCTCACTCCGGGATCGTACAGCTTTATCGCCAACTATAGCGGAGACGCGAACAACAACAAAGCGACCAGTTCCTGCGAGCCTCTCAACGTTACCTCGAAGCTCACTCCAACTCTTACTACAGCGATCGAGGACAATAGCGGCACAACTGTCACGACGGTAACTGTCGGAACGACTATTCATGACACAGCCGCGCTATCTGGTGGCTCCCCTGTCTTAACCGGAACTGTGACCTACTTCTTCTTCACAAACAATGTTTGTTTGGGTCCTCCCTCCACCCAATTCCCACCCTTCCCACAGACGGTCTCCCTTGGCTCAGGTAATTCTGTGCCGGCCTCCGCATCCTTGACACCTGCTGCTGGACTCTACAGCTTCAACGCGACGTACAGCGGAGACGCCACCGATAATCCCGCGACCAGTTTATGCAAGCCATTGACGATTAACAAACAAACGCCGACAATCACGACTGCAATGAGTCCCTCCTCCGCCATCACAATCGGCGCTTCTGTTACGGATCAGGCTATTCTGGCTGGTGGATATCCGTCTACCGGAGTTACCGGGATTGTGACTTACGCGTTTTTTGCTGGTGGTGCCTGCGCAGGCATCCCGAGCTCGGTATCTACTGTAACTGTGGGGGCGGGAGACTCGGTACCTAACTCCGGTTCTGTAACTCCTCCCTCTGCAGGCTCTTTCGCCTTCAATGCGACATACGGCGGCGACACTAACAATACACGCGTGAGTAGCACTTGCGAGCCTCTAACGGTCCTGAAGACCAGCCCATCCATTACGACTGTGGTTACTCCGTCTACAATCGTAGTCGGTGGTTCCGTCAGCGACCAAGCAACATTGACCGGAGGATTTCCCTCGACTGGCGTAACAGGCGGTGTCACGTATGCTTTCTTCAGTAACAGCGCCTGCACTGGTACTCCAATTTCTAGCTCCAGCGTGACGATCAGTGCGGGAGATTCAGTCCCAGCGTCCAGTTCTGTTACGCCTCCCGCCGCTGGAAGCTTCGCATTCAACGCAACTTACAGTGGCGATTCCAACAACAATCGGGTTAGTAGCCTGTGCGAGCCTCTCAGTGTTAACAAGACTACTCCAAGCATCACCACGGCAATCAATCCGTCATCCACCATCACTGTCGGCTCTTCCGTCGCTGATCAGGCGACCGTTGCCGGAGGCTTTCCCCCGGCCGGAGTCACGGGTAGCGTAGTCTACGCTTTCTTCAGTAACGGAGGATGCACTGGAGCACCAACATCCACATCCACCTTCACCGTGGGCCCAGCCAACTCGGTGGCCGCTTCTGCTTCTGTAACCCCCTCGTCCGCAGGTAGCTTCGCTTTCAACGCGACTTACGGTGGGGATGCTAACGATAACAGAGTCAGCAGTAGCTGCGAACCTTTGACTGTGAACAAGCAGTCACCATCCATCGCCACTGCGATTAGTCCGTCTCCAACTGCCACTGTCGGCTCTTCCGTCACAGATCAGGCCACCCTGACCGCAGGATTCCCATCTACCGGTGTTACTGGTAGTGTGACCTATGCTTTCTTCAGCAACGGAGCATGCACTGGCAACCCAACTTCAACTTCTACTGTCGCAGTTGGTGCTGCGAATACTGTGCCAGCGTCCGCCTCAGTGACTCCAGTGTCTGCAGGGTCATTCTCATTGAATGCGACTTACGCGGGTGATTCCAACAACAATAGGGTTAGTAGCTCATGCGAGCCCTTGACAGTCAACAAGCAGACTCCAACAGCCACCACATCAGTCAGTCCGTCTTCTACGATAACTGTTGGTGCCTCTGTTACAGACCAGGCATCGTTGACAGGCGGCTTCCCATCAACAGGCGTAACAGGTATTGTCACGTATGCATTCTTCAACAACGCTGCGTGCACAGGCAATCCGATCTCTTCCTCCACAGTGACTGTTGGGGCAGGCAACTCTGTCCCAGCATCAAGTTCTCTCACTCCCCCATCTGCGGGTAGCTTCGCCTTCAACGCTACTTACAGCGGCGACACCAACAATAACAGGGTCAGCAGCCTTTGTGAACCCCTGACTGTTCAGAAGGCTACGCCTAGTATTACAACTTCGATAAAGAACTCATCAGATGTGACCGTAACTTCGATCACGATCGGCGCTTCTGTAACCGATCAGGCCAGTCTTACCAGTGGTTTCCCATCGACCGGAGTCACTGGCAGCGTCACCTACGCCTTCTTCAGCAACGGTGCTTGTACTGGCACCCCTAGCTCAGCATCGACAGTTACCATTGGCGCTGCCAACGCTGTCCCAGCCTCCACATCTGTCATTCCACAATCCGTAGGAAGCTTCGCCTTCAACGCTACTTACAGTGGTGACGGGAATAACAACCGCGTCAGTAGCGCATGCGAGCCTCTAGCGGTCACTAAGCAGACCCCTTCCATCACTACAGCGATCAATCTCTCGTCCACCGTCACCGTCGGAGCTTCTGTCACGGACCAAGCAACTCTGACCGGTGGATACCCATCTACGGGTGTTACGGGCAGTGTGACCTATGCATTCTTCAGCAATGGAGCATGTGCCGGTACACCGACCTCAATTTCTACCCTAACCGTTGGAGCGGGCAACTCGGTCCCCACATCTACCTCTGTTACTCCAACGTCCGCAGGTAACTTCGCGTTCAACGCCACATACGGCGGCGACGTCAGCAACAACAGAGTCAGTAGCTCATGCGAACTTCTGACCGTCACAAAGCAGACTCCATCATTGGCCACATCGATCAGTCCCTCTTCGAATATAGTGGTCGGCACTATCGTGACTGATCAAGCAACGCTAACGGGCGGGTTTCCGTCCACTGGTGTCACCGGAACGGTGAGCTACTATTTCTTCACGGACGGGTCGTGTACAGACACCCCAGCCTCTGAGGGCACCGTCACTATTGGTGCCAGCAACTCTGTCGCAGCGTCTAATTCTGTCACTCCATCGCCCGCCGGTTCTTACAGTTTCAACGCCACCTACAGTGGCGACAACAATAACAACAAAGTCAGTAGCCCATGCGAGACTATGACAGTAAACAAGCAGACCCCAACATTAGCCACGACGATCAATCCATCGTCTAGCATAGTAGTGGGTTCGTCTGTAACTGATCAGGCTACAATTACAGGCGGATTCCCATCGACAGGCGTGAGCGGAACCATGACCTATCACTTCTTCGGCCTGGGCGACGGTGTTTGCAGTGGAGCACCAGTATCCAGTCAAACAGTCAGCGTTGGTGCCGGAAACTCAATGCCACCCTCTGGCTCTCAAACTCCTGGCTCACCGGGTCAGTACAGCTTCAACGCGACCTACAATGGAGATGCGAACAACAACCTAGTGACCAGCAGCTGCGAGTTGTTGACAGTCAACCCCATATCTACCACGACAGGAATTTTCTGCGGCCCATCGATCACAGTCGGAGTTCCGACCACATGCACTGTTACTGTGTCGGATACTGCGCCGGGAACTCTCAGTCCGGGCGGAACAGTTAGCTGGTCCACCAACAGTACTACAGGACTCTTCTCTCCGACATCTTCATGCAACCTATCCGGTACCGGAAACTCTGCAACCTGCTCAGTGACATACACCCCGTCACTCGGCCCGCAAAACATTACGGCAACTTATCCCGGTGATCCTACACATCGGGGCAATGCCGGTTCTCTCGTACTCGTGCCTGGACAACACTCGACAACGACCAGTGTCTCCTGTTCGAGCCCGGTTGTGGTGAACCAGGCCTCCACCTGCACGGCCACAGCCACAGACACTTCTACTGTTGCCACCACTCCTACTGGCTCCGTCACTTTCACCCTAGCAAGCGGAGTCTCAGGCAACTTCAACTCGACAAGTTGCACCTTGCGATCCAGCACCTCCTCTACTGCAAACTGCGGCGTAATGTTCACTCCATCAGCGTCAGGCACCGCCGGTGCAAACATCAACGCCGCCTACGCTGGTGATAGCACTCATTCTCCCAGCGCCGGCGCGACGAATATCGCCGTCAACCCTAGAGCTACATCAACAACCGTATCATGCAACAGTCCAGTCGTAGTCAACCAGGCTTCTGCCTGCACAGCAACGGTAGCCGACACTTCGGCCTCAGGCACTCCGATCACTCCTATCGGCACAGTGACATTCACATCCACAGGCGTTGCCGGTGGCTTTACTAGCTCTCCCTGTACACTTTCTGGATCGGGCTCATCCGCTACATGCACCGCGACATTCCTGGATTCAACAGCCTCAGGATCTGCAGCAGTCAGTGCATTCTACGCATCTTCCGGCTCTGTCCACGGCAACAGTACCTCAACAGTCAGCGCAAGCATCACTGTAAGCCTGCGCACAACGACTCTCACTGTAGCTTGTAACAATCCAATCGTCATTGGTCAAGCTTCAACTTGCACTGCAACCGTCACTGACAGCTCTGCAGCTGGCAATCGTATCACTCCATCAGGCACCGTTACCTTCTCACAGTCAGTAGGCAGTTTCACCGGCTCCCCATGCACCCTCGTTGCGAGCTCGGCTATCGGAGTCGCAACTTGCACCGCGGACTTCACTTCCCCAACATCTGGAAGCGTAACGATCAACGGCAGCTACGTTCCATCTGCCTCAGATACGTCGCATAGTGGAAGCCAGACTACATCCTCTGCAACAATCGTAGTCAACAAGCGTTCTACAAACACAACAGTTTCGTGTCTGTCAGTCAATGTTGGCCAGACCACCAGTTGTACGGCAACGGTGACGGACAGTTCACCGGGCTCGGCCAGTACTCCAGGCGGCGTTGTGACCTTCACTGCCTCTGGCGGCTCAGTAACTCCAGTCTCAGGCAGCTGCGCGCTGACTTCGGACGGTTGCAGCGTATCGTTCACCCCACAGTCATTCGGGCTCGTAACAGTTAACGCAACCTACATTGGCGGAGATTCGGTTCACGCCGGAAGCAGCGGGATAACAAGCTTCACGCCCGGAGTTCAAGGGACCTCCGCGACGATCAGTTGTTCGACCCCCATTATCGTAAACCAGGGATCGACGTGCACGGCCACCGTTGTTAGCACGGCAGCTTCAGGGCCCACAGTACCATCTGGCACTGTAACCTTTAGCTCCGGTAGCTCCGTCACTCCTACGACCACGAGTTGTAGTTTGAACGGTAGCGGAAGTTGCAGCGTAACTCTGACCGGCTCAGTTGTCGGCACAGCGAACATAGTGGGCAACTACACTGGAGACAACGCTCACACATCGAGTAAGAACACGGCCACGATAACGGTCAATCCGCGGGCCTCATCCACCACGCTCACATGTGCGACAACCTCCCTAGCCGTGAACTCGAGTGGTACCTGCACAGTCTACGTCAAAGACACCTCTACGTCGACAGCAATCGTGCCGGTTGGCAGCGTTAGCCTAGAGCTCGACGGATCAACCAGCGCCTTCGCAACTTGCGCATTGTCATCATTCAATTCGACGACAGCAAGTTGTACCGCGAACTATATGCCCGCACCTGGCACTGAGGGACCGCACACATTAACGGCTAACTATCTAGGAGACGTCGCTCACTCGGGGAGCAGCTCGAAAGCCCTGGCCGTAAACGTTACTCAGAGAACTACGAGTACAACGGTCAACTGCGCCCCGAGCACGGTAGCGATAGGCCAGTCAACTACATGCACGGCCACTGTAAAGGACACGTCCAGTGGGAACCCAATAACGCCCACCGGCTTCGTTAGTTTCTCGGTATCGCCGACGGGTTCTGGCAGCTTCACCGGTATTTGTACTCTCAGTCAGTCTGTCGTTGGTACAGCAACATGCAACATCACTTACGCACCTTCAGCGACAGGTTCCCAGACGATCAGTGGGTCCTACAATGGGGACACCGATCACAGCTCTGGAGTTTCTGGAATCTTCACCTTAACAGTAAGTGTCCAAACTACAGCCAGCTTCATCAACTGTATCTCATCTTCTATCGTTGTAGGAACTAGTGACTCATGCACGGCGACGATCAAAGACCTCCAGTCTGGGTCAGGCTCGGCAGCCCCATCGGGCTCTGTCAGCTTCTCTCTAGATTCGCCTTCTTCGATATTCGCAACCTGCTCGCTCGGTAGCGTTAACTCGACCGCCAGTAGCTGTAACGGTACCTATACACCCGCATTAGGAACAGAAGGGTCCCACAGCATTTTCGCCACCTACACCCCGGACACGTCACACGGTGCCAGCTCCAGCTCCGTCTCCGTCCTCGTCATTCAGAGAACTACGACACCGATCATTGCATGTAATTCGAACACCGTTCCGGTTGGCTCAAACAATCCTTGCACCGCTACGATCAGAGACGTCTCACCAGGTGCGTCTGTAGCGCCGACTGGAGGGGTCAGCTTCTTCCTAGACAGTGCAGCGACCAGTTTTGGAACATGTTCTTCGTTAACCACAATAAACAGTACGACCGCTACTTGTACCGTCACGTTTACTCCTGCATCCGGAACTGAAGGGTCCCACAGCATCATCGCGAAATATTCAGGAGATACGGACCACACATCGAGCACCTCAACGGCCTTCTCTGTCACAGTCATCCAGAGAACTTCAACCACTAGCGTAAGCTGCACGCCATCCACACTCTCCGTAGGTCAGACTGCAACTTGTACGGCTACGGTCAGAGACACTTCGCCTGGAACTCTCATAACGCCTGGGGGCACGGTCAACTTCTCGGTAATCCCTTCAGGGTCCGGTTCATTCACCGGAACGTGTTCGCTGGCCGAATCGACACCGGGAACATCAACATGCATAATCAGTTACACCCCATCCTCAACCTCCGTCCAGACGATCACCGGTGCTTATCCTGGGGACGCTGACCATTCAGGTAGCCAAGGCACGTTCGGTCTGAACGTAAATCTCCAAACGACGGTGACCAGTCTCAGCTGTGTACCATCTGCCGTAGTGAATGCGGGAGACTCATGCAATGCGATAGTCAAGGACTCCCCCTCCAGCGGATCATCTACTACGCCAACTGGATCCGTCACATTCACTCTCGACTCGTCCACCACCAGTTTCGCATCATGCACTCTCAAAGCAATCAACGCCACAGCAGCAAATTGCTCGGCAACCTACACACCGGCCTCCGGTGCCGAAGGCCCACACTCGATAATGGCGTCCTACTCGCCAGACTCGACCCATTCTTCAAGCTCTGGAACCTTCTCGCTAACGGTGGTACAGAGAACCACCATAACAACAGTATCCTGCATAACTCCAGTCGTGGTGGGTCAAGCGTCATTATGCACCGCGACGGTATCAGACTCCGCCGGAGCAGGAGCAACCTTCCCACTAGGCTCAGTGAGCTTCACCGCAGCAGGAGTTCCAGGCACTCTATCCGCTCAATCGTGTAGCCTAACTGCGGGATCTGCCGGCACGTCCAGTTGCTCAGTCACCTTTACCGGATCGTCCACTGGCACCGCAACAGTAAACGGTGTGTACACTCCAACCGACCCGGACCACAGCGCGAGCCAAACCACCACCGGTGGTAGCCTCACGATCAACAAACGTTCCACCTCAACAACAGTCACTTGTACCAGCCCAGTCGTCATAAACCAAGCCTCCACATGCACAGCATTCATCAACGACAATTCAACGGCAGGCAACCCACAGACACCATCCGGCTCCGTCGTCTTCACCAGTGCAGGCTCCGGCTCGATCAGCCCATCCAGTTGCCAACTACAGGCAAATCCAGATGGAACTGCAAGCTGTAGCGTGAACTTCACACGGACCAACACAGGAACCTCATCCGTTACTGGAAACTACGGCGGTGACACGACTCACTCAGGGAGCACGAGCCAAGCAGCAAGCATCACCGTCAATCTCCGGACAACAAGCATAAGCCTAGCCTGCGCCTCCCATGTTGTAGTCAGCCAAGACAGCTCCTGCACAGCGACTGTCACAGACACTTCTCTAGGAACGACGATCACACCGACTGGCAATGTCGGCTTAGCGACCGATAGTCCTGGGTCCTTCCCGTCAACTTGCGTTCTCGCAGGATCCGGCGGGACCGCAACGTGCACAGTAGACTACATTCCTTCGGGAGTAGGCAGCGGAACTCACACGATTACCGGAACCTATCTCGGAGATTCGAGTCATTCAGCCGCGAGCCCAGGTGCAACCACCAGCATTTTGGTCAACAAACGCGCCACAACAACCGGCATAAGTTGCACCTCGTCCATCAGCGTCAACGTTGTCGGTATGTGCAACGTCACAGTAACCGATGTATCGCCGGGAACGGTCGTAGCTCCCACCGGCACGATATCGTTCACTACAAACAGCACTGGAACCTTCACCCCCACAAGTGCTAGCTGCACCCTCCAAGGTGTGGGTTCACAGCCGTCGAGTTCTTGCTCAGTAAACTACACACCCAATACGGGAGGTCACCATAGCATCACTGCCTCGTTCAGCGGCGATTCCACGCATAGCGGTAGTGGGCCGGTCTCCTTCAACATCGCAACTCAAGGCCACCCAACAACCACGACCGTAAACTGTGCCACTCCAGTGGTCGTAAACCAAGCATCAAGCTGCTCAGCCACGGTCACAGACACATCGAGTTCAGGCGCGACCTCTCCAACGGGAACAGTTGCCTTCGCCGAAGCTGGACCCGTCGGCAACGTTAACTCTCCAACCTGCATCCTTCAGAATCCGTCAGGATCATCTGCAAGTTGCACCGTAACATTCACACCATCTGCAGCGGGGACCGCGACCATAACAGGGTCCTACACCCCCTCTTCAACAGACACAACCCACAACGCGAGCACAAGCACCTCTTTCGCGGTGACGATCAACCTACGAAGCACGAGCACAACAATCTCATGCACAACTCCGGTCGTCGTGAATCAAGCCTCGACGTGCACCGTGACCGTTACAGATACCTCAGCCCCGAGCTCGGCTCAGACTCCAGGAGGAACTGTATCTCTCAGCGAAAATGTCACCGGATCGATCACCGGCTCACCCTGCAACCTGCTCGCCGGATCAACGACAGGCACGGCAAGCTGCTCGGCAACCTTCACCGCCTCATCATCAGGCAGTGCCGGAATCAGTGCGACATACACGTCTACTGACAGTGTTCACACTGGCAGCTCAACAGCTACCCCAGCCAGCATCAGTGTAAACCCGCGTTCCACCAGCACATCAGTCTCCTGCACCAGCCCAGTCCTCGTCAACGTAGCCTCCACATGCACAGCAACTGTAGCGGATACAGACATCGGATCAGGAATAGTTCCAACGGGAACTGTCACTTTCTCATCGAGCGGGGCCGGCTCTCTGAGCCCGAACTCGTGCAACCTATCAGGCGGCACGTGCTCCGTAACCTTTACAGGATCAGCCTCAGGCAGCGCCACAGTAACTGGCGCCTACGGCGGCGACACGGCTCACTCCAAGAGTCAAATTCCACCCATCTCGATCACGGTTACTCCAAGGTCAACCTCGACCTCGATATCATGCATAACTCCAGTCGTGGTCAACCAGCCCTCAACTTGCACCGCGATAGTGACCGATACAGACTCTGGCACACCAGTCACTCCAACCGGTAGCGTGACATTCTCAACTGCCGGTCCAGGCACATTGAGCCCCGCGACTTGTACGTTATCGAACGGCAAGTGTTCAGTGAGCTTCATTGGAACAGCCACTGGAAATCCAAGTGTGACAGCCACGTACGGTGGCGATGCGGCCCATCAGGCGAGTCCGGGCACGACGACCAACATTGTGGTCAGTCTTCGTGCAACCACGACCTCGATCTCGTGCGGAACCACGACCCTAGGAAACCCATCCACGTGCACAGTCACGCTAACTGACACGTCTTCTGGAACTGGTATTGCGCCTTCTGGAACCTTCAGTCTGCAGACAAACAGTACGGGCACCTTCGACAAGCAGTGCACTCTCGCAGGGACTGGCGCAACCTCTACCTGCACTGTAGCCTACACGCCAAACGTGATTGGCGCTCACCAGATCACGGCTAACTTCCCAGGCGATGCCTCCCACAGCGGTAGCCTGGCACTTACCGTCATAACTCCAGGGCTTCACTCCACAATAACATCACTCTCCTGCTCCACCCCGGTTGTTGTCAACCAGACATCCAACTGCACCGTCACCGTCACCGACACGGCTTCATCCGGCGCAACCGTGCTCGGCGGCTCTGTCAGTTTCTCCGCCAGCGGAGTGTCAGGATCGGTCAACCCGACCATCTGTCAACTCTCCCAAGTCAACAGCACGTCGTCCAGTTGCTCCGCAACCTTCTCACCATCCAACAGCGGCACCGCGACTATCTCTGGCAGCTACAGCGGCGATACGAGCCACAACGGCAGCACGAGCACACCAAAGAGCGTCGTCGTCAATCAACGCTCCACCAGCATAACTGTCACATGCACAACACCGGTCCTCGTAAACGTCCCATCGACCTGCTCAGCCAGCGTCTCGGACACCTCACCCGGAACCGCCGTAACACCGACAGGCACAGTCACATTCAGCACGACAGGCGCAGGATCACTTGGATCGACAAGCTGTCTGCTAACTGCGGGAACCTGCTCAACAACCTTCACTGGCGCCGCAGCGGGAACAGCAAAAGTGACGGGAACCTACGGTGGAGACAGCATCCACGTCGGAAGCCAAAGTACGCCCACCAGTATCGTCGTGAACCTCCGTGCCACAACGACATCAGTTAGCTGTGTTTCGCCGGTGGTCGTAAACCAGCCGTCAACATGCACGGCCACTGTGGTCGACAATTCGTCGAATGGAGGTACACCGGTCACGCCGGCCGGAACTGTCTCGTTCAGCGAGACTGGAATTGGCGGCTCATTCACTAGCACAACGTGCACGTTGCTGGCGGGAACAACTGGAACAGCAAGTTGCACGACCACCTTTACAGGTACCGCCTCAGGCAATGCGGGAATCACAGGTACCTACACTCCCTCTTCAACGGACACCGCTCACTCCTCCAGTCCACAGAGCTCACAGGATACCGTGACCGTGAATCTCCGGATCACAATCACGACCGTATCATGTTCAAGCCTTGTAGTAGTGAATCAGCCGTCAACGTGCACAGCAACAGTGACAGACAGCCCATCAAACTCTGGAACAGTGGTCAATCCTGCCGGAACGATAACGTTCACAGCAACAGGAGCTACCGGAAACTTCGCGAGCTCTCCCTGTTCTCTTATCCCAGGAACAATTCTTGGAACGGCAAGCTGCCAGGCAAGCTTCACACCGAGCGCTTCAGGCACAGCGAACATCAACGCCACATACACGCCATCTGATCAGTCTCACAGCACTAGCGCCGCGACTTCGACCGCAGCGATAAGTATCAGTCTTCGAGTAACTACTACAACAGTCTCCTGCAGCAGCCCAGTAATCGTGAATCAGCCCTCCACATGCACCGCAACTGTGACTGACAGCACCACAAACCTAGGCTCGCCCATAATCCCGTTAGGCACCGTGAGCTTCTCCGCCTCAGGCACAGCAACCGGATCCTTCACCAACACTCAATGCAGCCTAGTACCCGTTTCAGGCTCTTCAAAATCAGCAAACTGCACTACGACCTTCGTCGGCTCTACAACTGGCACCGCCAGCATCAGCGCAACCTATGCTCCAGCAACTACCGACACTGCACACGCAGAGAGCTTGAGTAGCGCCTCAGGAATCACAGTCAATCCGCGCAGCACCACGACAGCAGTCTCCTGCACAACTCCCGTAATGGTCAGCCAGTCTTCAACCTGCACTGCCACCGTAACTGACAGTTCCACTTCTGGTTCCGCGCTCTCACCGGGCGGCACCGTAGGCTTCTCCGAAAGCGGAGTTTCAGGATCTTTCTCTGGCTCACCATGCTCACTAGTCCAGGGTTCCACGACGGGAACAGCGGATTGTACCGCGACCTTTACTGCTCCCTCAAACTCTGGAAACGCAAGCGTCAGCGCCGTTTACACCGCGAACGATAACATTCACGGTGGAGGTTCGAGCACATCAAGCGCCACCATTACTGTGAACCTGATATCCACAACCACGGTCCTGTCATGCGCGTCGTCTGCGACAATCAACACTCAAGCCTCATGCTTCGTTACCGTTTCCGACACTGCTCCAGGAACACTGACCCCGTCCGGAACAGTCAGCTTCAGCTCGAACAGCACCGGAACGTTTAGCCCACTAGCCAGCTGCACCCTATCAGGAAGTGTCGCCTCGGCAACATGCTCAGTGAATTATACGCCCACAAGTCTTGGGCATCACCTGATTTCGGCATCCTATCTAGGCAATAGTGTCCATTCAGGCAGCGGACCCGCAACCGCACTGATCGGCACTTCTCCGGCACCGATTCACACCACCACAACCACCGTAAGTTGCACCCCGACTACGGTCACTGTCAATGAAGCCTCAAGTTGCTCGGCGACCGTCACCGACATCAACTCAAACCCCACAGTACCGACCGGAACAGTCACATTCTCAGACTCAGGCGCATCGGGATCGCTTAATCCATTAAGTTGCACACTCGTAGCCTCGACAGGCTCACAGGCCGCCTGCCAATTTCCAGTATCGTTTACACCATCATCTTCCGGAACAGCGGTTATAACAGCAAACTATGGTGGCGACTCCACCCACAGCTCAAGTCCCAGCCCAGGATTCTCATTAGCAGTCGGATTACGACCAACAAGCACGACCATGCTATGTGCAACCCCGGTCCTAGTAAACCAAGGCTCGACGTGTACCGCCACAGTATCTGACGGCTCAACTTTGGGCTCGCCTCTCACACCTACAGGTACCGTAACCCTCTCAGAATCAGGCGTTTCCGGGGCTTTCACAGGCTCACCATGCACACTAGTCCAGAGTTCCACAGGCAGCGCTTCGTGTAGCGCGACCTTCATCGCTCCCTCAGCCTCTGGAACCGCTTCGATCATCGCAGCATACACGCCTGCAGACACGGTGCACGGAAGTAGCCAGAGCTCAGCAACTAGTATTGCCATCGCTCAACGCACCACAACTACAACGGTTGCGTGTTCAACCCAGGTCGTTGTAAACCAACCGGCACAATGCACGGTAGTTGTTGTCGATAGCTCAACAGCAGGTAGCCCACTAACCCCAACCGGCACAGTCGCCTTCACTGAGAGTGGAGTATCAGGAAGCTTCTCAAGTTCGTCCTGCAGTCTGGTACCCGGATCGACAGCAGGCAATTCTAGCTGCACAGTGAGCTTCACAGCCCCTGCAACATCCGGCAGTGCAAGCATAAGCGCATC